>Ga0209930_1001080_pt1 | contig 47951 bp, 44 predicted proteins | sample ThiBiot_500_biof_2_FD_183948 | JGI IMG/M metagenome (GOLD analysis project Ga0209930, IMG submission 183948) | Wastewater bioreactor microbial communities from Cape Town, South Africa - Thiocy_cont_500_biof (SPAdes) | ecosystem: Engineered > Bioreactor > Thiocyanate-remediating >...
CGACGGCGGCGACGCCTTCTTCCCCCTCCCCCCTTGTGGGGGAGGGCCGGGGAGGGGGGTATCCGCCGTGACCTGTCCGGCAGCCGCCCAACCCACGCCCGGCAGCCCCCCCTCTCCACCTCTCCCCCACAAGGGGGGAGAGGGCAGGCTGCGGCCCGGCATCGACGCTGTGGCGTTCGCCAATCGACGGCCCTCTGTCGCACCCCATGGGCGCCGAGTGTCGCTATCGACGATGCTGCGCCTCTCGAGGGAGGGCCGGGGGAGTGAAGGCCTGATATGTATCTTTAAGACTGACCAAGCTGTCTCTATTTGAATCTGAACTTGGTCGCGAATAGCAACCTGAATCCGCAATGGACAAGAGATGCGCTCGGCCGCGCTGTGCTCAACTGCGTCAGACGATCGACCCGGGTAACCAAGCGCTCGCGAAATCGTGGTCCATCATGATATCGCGGAGAAGGGCGGCGTCGCAAGTTGCGTGAGCGCTGCCACCCGCCAAATGGTTGCCCAATTTTGTCTGTTGTGATCTCGTGCGACTATCGCCCAATTTCTGGCTCTGGATGTGACATGAGGCGCAAAGTAATTGAAAAAATAACAAAAGGTCCGTCATCGCGATATCCGAAGATTAGGTTGGATATTAAACGCTATTTGATCGATCTAAATTTAGATCTGGACAATATATATAGAGTCGTAAGTGAAAGTCGATACTCTCCATCCGTATACTTTCTATCTTACGATTCAATCAGCGAGATTGAGCGATTTACAATATTTCTAGAAGACAGGAGGTTTTATAGACATTTTGGTCTAGACATATTCTGCATTCCCAGACTGTTTCGTCAATTGATGTCTGGTCGTCGCGTGGGGGCAATTTCAACAATCGATCAGCAACTTGTCAGAACTATTGTGGATCGAAGAGAGAGAACGATATCCAGGAAGACTAAAGAGATACTTTTGTCGCTTTTGATAAATGCTAGGTTATCCAAGAGGGACATACTAACGTCGTATCTATCAATTGCGTATTTTGGCTATGGTGTTAAGGGTGCTGACAGTGCGTCAAGAATTATTTTCTTGAAGAGATTGGATCAGTTAAGTGCTCAAGAGGCGGCATTCATTGCAAGTCTTTTGGTCTACCCCCTTCCGAAGCCGGTTGTTCGATTGTTTAGGTCGCTGGCGGATCCTGGCCTGGATTTTGATTCTAGAATGAAGATTCTCAGTGTTGTCGCCCCTGAATGGTTTATAAAGATAAGTAGGAGGTACAAGTACGCTTTGCATCGCTCAGGGCTTTCTAAATAGCCGAAATATCAGAAACGACAAGGTAAGATTGGCTGCGTTCCTATAAGATATCTCGTCTTCCGGAACAATGTCAGCTATATTATATCTATTTGCATTTGATAACAGGTGTTCTGTAAATACTGAGAATTTGTAGGCAATTACACTAAGTTCTCGCTCTAGACTGGCAGCGCCGACACTGATTTGTCTCTTGTCGAGCGACTCAAGCTCTCTTCCATTTTGGACAAGCTGCCCCATAAGTTCATCTTCAAAACGGAGTGCGGCGTAGCGCCCAAAATAGTGTCGGATACCAATCTTAATAGATCCAAAATTATCGTTCCATTCGATCAATGACTTTTGGTAATCCTCCCGAGCGTTTGGAATTCTATCCGCATCGCCCGATATAATCGACCTAGCATATATTTTCTGGCGATAAACCCTCTTACTTACTATTTCGGTAAGTCGCGACAGCGTATTCACGGCGTCGGTTCTGGCGTCATTACGATTACGGGTGTAGTTTTGCCTGATCCAACTTCTATTTTGTAGCCAAGAGGCTAGCATGGTCAGGAAGATGGCAGAGGCCGTGGCGACAACGGCAGACAGTATTGCGGAGGCGGTAATCATGGTTCGATCGACATTGTGGTCATTTAAATCTCACCCCCAGCGCTGCTCCACATAAGCCGCGACCATCCGCCGGAACTCCTCGGCGATTCCCGGTCCCCTCAGCGTTGCGGCTTTCTTGCCGTCGATGAAGACCGGGGCCGTTGGGGTTTCGCCCGTTCCCGGCAGTGAGATGCCGATATCGGCGTGCTTGGATTCGCCAGGGCCGTTGACGATGCAGCCCATGACCGCGACCTTCAGCGCCTCGACGCCGGGATAGCGGGCGCGCCATTCGGGCATCGCCTTGCGCAGGTCCTCCTCGATGGTCTTGGCGAGCTCCTGGAAGACGGTGGAGGTGGTGCGGCCGCAGCCGGGGCAGGCGGCGACGACGGGGAGGAAGGCGCGGAAGCCCATGGTCTGCAGGAGTTCCTGCGCCACCTGGACCTCGCGCGTGCGGTCGCCATTCGGCTCCGGCGTCAGCGAGACGCGGATGGTGTCGCCGATGCCTTCCTGCAGCAGCATGCCCATCGCCGCCGAGGAGGCGACGATGCCCTTGGTGCCCATGCCGGCCTCGGTGAGGCCGAGATGCAGCGCATGGTTGGAGCGGCGCGCGAGATCGCGATAGACGGCGATGAGATCCTGCACGCCCGAGACCTTGGCCGAAAGGATGATCTTCTCGCGCTTGAGGCCGATCTCCTCCGCCTTCTCCGCCGAGAGGATCGCCGATTGCACGATCGCCTCGCGCATCACGGCATTGGCCGTCAGCGGCGCGCTCGACGCGGCATTGGCGTCCATGAGGCGGGTCAGGAGGTCCTGGTCGAGCGAACCCCAGTTGACGCCGATGCGCACCGGCTTGTCGTATTTGATCGCGAGCTCGATCAGCGTGCCGAACTGGCGGTCGCGCTTCTCGCCGAAGCCGACATTGCCGGGATTGATGCGGTATTTGTCGAGCGCCTCGGCGCAGGCCGGGTGATCGGTCAGCAGCTTGTGGCCGATATAGTGGAAGTCGCCGATCAGCGGCACGTCGATGCGGCGCGCCAGCAGGCGCTCCTTGATATGCGGCACGGCGGCGGCCGCCTCGTCGCGGTCGACGGTGATGCGCACCAGTTCCGAGCCGGCCAGCGCGAGGCTCGCCACCTGCTTCACCGTCGCCTCGATATCGGCGGTGTCGGTATTGGTCATCGACTGCACGGCGACCGGCGCCTGGCCGCCGATCACCACCTTGCCGACCGCGACGCCGACGCTCGGCCGCCGCGCGGCGGGACCGTCCGGAATATCGGCGACGCGGAAGGACGGCATCGGGGCGGCGAGGTTCATGAGGGCCTCATGGGGGAGAAGAAGAGGGAGCGGGCGACCATCATGCGGCCTGCCGGCAGCGGGCGCAGAGGCCGCGGATCTCGATGACGGGCGCGCGCGGCGCGAAGGAGGCGCTCTCGGCGATGGCGGCGAGCGCGCCGGCGAGCGCCGGCGAGGAGGCTTCCGCCGCGGCGCCGCAGCCCTCGCAGAGAAGGAACACGGTCGGCCCGTCATGCGCGCTCGAGTGGGCGGCATGCGCGTGATCATGGTCATGACCGGCCTGGCCGCGCGTGCAGGCGATATAGGCGTTGCGGCTCTCGATGCGGTGGGCGAAGCCGTTGTCGACGAGGAATTCCAGCGCGCGATAGACGCTGACCGGGGCCGGGCGCGGGCCGTCGCGGGCGAGGCGGTCGATCACCTCATAGGCGCTCGCCGGCACATGGCTCTCGGCGAGCGCGGCGAGAACCTTGCGCCGCTGCTCGGTGAAGCGCAGGCCCGCCGCCGCCGATACCGCCTCGGCATGGGCGATGGCGCCGCGCTCGCAGCTGTCATGATCATGCTCGCCATGCTCATGTGGCGTCTGCTGCGGCGCTTCCGCCTCGCTGGTGAGCCCGGCCTCGTCCATCGCGTTCCGCCTCAAATGGCCGCGCGCGGGTCGTCTTCCCTTGCCGCGGCGCTGCGTTCTACCATGAGCGAGGCCGCCTTGGCGCGGCCCGTCTCGCCCGGAATATAGTCGCGGGCGCGGCGCTTCTCACCCCTCTTCTTCACGCGGGAGCCTCTTCTCATGCCGAACGACCGCCATCTGGCCGGCAAGACCGCGCTCGTCACCGGCTCGACCTCGGGGATCGGGCTCGGCATCGCGCGGGCTTTCGCCGGCGCCGGCGCCAATGTCGTGCTGAACGGCTTCGGCGATGCGCGCGCCATCGAGACGATGCGCGCCGATCTCGCCGCCGAGCATGGCGTCGAGGTCCGCTACAGCGCCGCCGATCTCACGCGCGTCGACGAGATCGAGACCATGGTGGCCGGCGCGGTGGAAGCCTTCGGCGCCATCGACGTGCTCGTCAACAATGCCGGCATCCAGCATGTCGCGCCGGTGCACGAGTTCCCGACCGACAAATGGGACCTCGTGATCGCGCTCAACCTCTCCGCCGCCTTCCACGCCATGCGGCTCGTGATCCCCGGCATGAAGGCGAAGCGCTGGGGCCGCATCATCTCCACCGCCTCGGCGCATGCGCTGGTCGCCTCGCCCTACAAGGCGGCCTATGTCGCGGCGAAGCACGGCATTGCCGGCCTCACCAAGACGGTGGCGCTCGAGGTCGCGGAAAGCGGCATCACCGTCAACGCCATCTCGCCCGGCTATGTCTGGACGCCGCTGGTCGAGAAGCAGATTCCCGCCACGATGAAGGCGCGCGGCATGACGGAGGAACAGGTGAAGCGCGACGTGCTGCTCGCCGCGCAGCCGACGCGCCAGTTCGTCACCGTCGAGGAGATCGCCGGGCTGGCGCTGTTCCTGACCACCGAGGGCGCCCGCAACATCACCGGCGCGCTGCAGGTGATCGACGGCGGCTGGACCGCGGCATGACGAACCTCTCAGGACGCGTCGCCGCCGTCACGGGCTCCGCGAGCGGCATCGGCCGCGGCATCGCGCTGCGCTTCGCCGAGGCGGGCGCCGCCGTCGCCATTCTCGACCGCGACGGGGCGGGGGCGGAGCGGGTGGCAGCCGAGATCATGGCGGCGGGCGGGCGCGCGGCGGCCTTTGCCTGCGATGTCGCCGACGAGGCCAGCGTCGCGGAGGCCTTCGCGGCGGCGGATCGCGCGCTCGGACCCATCGACATCCTCGTCAACAATGCCGGCGTGCTGCGCGACACGCCGATCGCCGAGATGACGATCGGCGAATGGGACCGCGTGATGGGCGTCAATCTGCGCGGCGCCTTCCTCGCGACGCAGGCGGTGCTCCCCGGCATGCGGGCGCGCGGCCATGGCCGGATCATCAACATCGCCTCGCAGCTGGCGCTGAAGGGCGCGCCGCTGCTCGCGCATTATGTCGCCTCCAAGGCCGGGCTGATCGGCTTCACCCGCGCCCTCGCGCTCGAAGTGGCGCGCGAGGGGGTGACGGTGAACGCGATCGCGCCCGGCATCATCGAGACGCCGATGAGCGCGGGCGTCCCGCCCGAGATCAAGGCGCGCGTCGCCGGGGCGCTGCCGATCGGCCGCTTCGGCCGCGTCGACGAGATCACCGGCGCCGCGCTGCTGCTCGCCTCCGACGAGGCCAGCTATTTCATCGGCGCGACGCTCAACGTCTCCGGCGGCGACGTGATGGGCTGAGGCTCAGCCGGCCAGTTCCACCGCATCGGCGCCAGCCGGGATGAGGCGCGGCGCCGCGGGATCCTCGACCGCCTGGCGGACGGCCGAGACGACGTCCTCCTCGCTTGTCGAAGGCGCGCTCTCATCGGAAAAGCCGGCCATGAAGGCCTCGACGAGCGGCGCATAGGGCGCCGGGAACGGGTTCTCGGCCGGCAGCAGCGCCATCGCATTTTCGCCGAAGCGGGTCGCCGGCGCGCGGCCGGGCAGCACGGTGACGACGCGGATGCCGAACGCGGCGAGCTCTTCCGCCAGCGCCGTCGAGAAGCCGTTCACCGCATGCTTGCTGGCCGAATAGACCGAGAGCAGCGGCAACGGCTTCAGCGTCACGCTGGAGCCGATATGGACGATCACGCCGGCGCCGCGCTCGCGCATCGCCGGCACGACCGCCTGCGTCATCGCGACGAGGCCGAGCACATTGGTCTCGAACAGCGCCCGCGCCGTCTCGACCGGCGTCGCCTCGAGCGCGTTCAAAAAGCCGATGCCGGCATTGTTGACGAGGACATCGATCGGCCCGGCCGCAGCGACGGCGCGGGCAATGCTGGCCGCGTCGGTCACGTCGAGGGGCAGCAGAGTGAGGCGGTCGGAGGCGGGCAGCAGGCCTTCCTTCGGGTTGCGCATGGTGGCGACGACGCGCCAGCCGCGCTCGAGGAAATCGCGCGCGATGGCGAGGCCGAAGCCGGACGAGCAGCCGGTGACGAGAACGGTCTTCATAAGAAAGCTCCTTGGGGATGGTCGCTTGGGATGGTCGCTTGGAAATGGTTCCAGGGGGCGGGGACGATGGCCGCAGCCTAGACGGGGAGCGCCGGACTCCCTATCATCAGCCGTCCGGCTTTCATGATCGAAAGTCCGGTTCTTCTCGGGGAGCATGCATGGACAATCCGCTGGCCGGCCACCCGAAAACGAGCGAGGCCGCGCGCGAGGCGGATGAAGCTGCCGGCGATGTCATCGCCAGCGAAGGCGCTTCCGCCGGCGCTGCTTCCTCCGGAGCTGCTTCCGCCGATGTGGCTTCCGCCGGCGCTGCTTCCGCCGACGTGCTTGGCGATGTCGTGCGGCTGCTGCAGCCGCGCGCGCCGCTCGGCAAGCTGGTGAGCGGCGCCGGCGCCTGGCGCGTCGAGCGGCCGGCGAGCTGCCAGCCCTTCTATGCCGTGGTCATGGACGGCGCCGTGCGGCTGACCGCCGAGCGGCAGGCGCCGCTCGAATTGACCCGCGGCGATTTCGTGCTGATCCCGGCCGTCTGCGGCTTCGCGGTCGCCAGCCTCGACGCCTCCGGCCCGCCGCTCGGCGCCGACGCGGTGCACTGCCTCGACGGCGAGATGCGCCATGGCGATCCGGACGCGCCGCCGAATGCCCGCCTTCTCGTCGGCCATTTCGACTTCGCCTCGCCCGACGCGGCGCTGCTCGTCTCGCTGCTGCCCGAGATCATCCATGTCACCGGCGAGGAGCGGCTCGCGACGCTCGTGGCGCTGGTCAATGACGAGGCGCGCAAGAAGCGCCCGGCGCGCGAGGTGGTGCTCGAACGGCTGATGGAGGTGCTGCTCATCGAGGCGCTGCGCGCCTCGTCAGGGCCGAGCGCGCCGCCCGGGCTCCTGCGCGGCCTCGCCGATCCGCGCCTCGCGCCGGTGCTGCGCGCGCTGCATGAGCGCCCGGCCGAGCCCTGGAGCGTCGCCGCGCTCGCCCGCGAAGCCGCCCTTTCGCGCTCCGCCTTCTTCGACCGCTTCACCCGCACGCTCGGCCTCGCCCCGATGGAATATCTCCTCGCCTGGCGCATGGCACTGGCCAAGAACCTCCTGCGCCGCGAAGCCGCCGGCGTCGCCGAAATCGCCGCGCGGGTTGGTTATGGCTCGGCGAGCGCGTTTACCACGGCGTTCACCCGGGTGGTGGGGGTGAGCCCGGTGCGGTTTGGGAGGGGGTGAGGGAAGACAGTAGTGATTCGACTACTGCATCATGCAGCCAACGCCATCACAGTTCACAATAGATGATCTGAAACTGTCCGTCTCCGCGCCGATATCCCGGGCGCGGAAACGCGAATGCTGCACCAACGGTCAGATCGCTTATCTCAGCCGTCAGAAACAACCGGAATCCCTCGCCGCTACCCCCTGAACTCTGCCAGCCACAAAGGGCGTCTTTCCCCGAACGATGTATCCCATAAGTATGCGGCTCGACCGAACGTCTTGAGTCTTTATAGATAAATTCGAGGCACGCTTGGCTATCAATAGCTTTTCGGATTATGCTGTCCATAATGCGATTTTCGTAAAATGCTCTCGGATTGCCGACAATGCGTCTGGCCCATGTTCGTGTCAAGAATTTCAGATCTCTTCGTGATGTTTCGGTGCCATTTGGCTCTCACACTGCGCTGATCGGCGGTAATGGTGCTGGGAAGTCGACAATTCTGAGGGCTATCGACAAATTCTATTCGCCAAGAGATCTAGATTCTGATGATTATTTCGGGAGAGATAGGTCGCTGACGGTTGAGATCGAACTAACCTTCACCGACTTGACGTTGCAAGAATTTGGCGCATTTGGGTCTCGTGTCCGTGACGGACAGATAGTGGTCACGCGCATCTTCGATGGCAGCCCCGCCAGTGGGCGCTATTTCGGCTCGGTGCCACAGAATCCGGATTTCGTTTCCATTCGCAGTCAGCACGGCGCCGCGCCCAAGCTAGCCGCCTATCGATCGCTTCGCGCGACTAATCCGGCTTACAACACCGCACTGCCGGCGGTTCAAAGTGCGTCAGCCGCAGAGGACGCAATGTCAGCTTGGGAGTCGGCTAATCCTGGCGCTCTGCATCTGCTCCCGGACGATGGACAGTTTTTCGGCTTTCAGAACGCCAGTCGCGGCGCGCTAAAGCGCTACACCAACTTTGTTTTCATTCCGGCCGTGCGAGAGGCAGCGGCAGACGCAGCAGATGGCAAGTCAAGTGCTATCGGGCAACTGCTCGAGATCGTAGTGCGCAGCGCCATTCTCCGACGACAAGAGGTCCGCCAGTTCAAGGACGAAATGATGGCGCGTTATCAGGCATTGGTAGCGCCAGAACGAATGCCGGAGTTGGGTCAACTTGCTAGTCGGCTTACACAGGATCTAAAAGCGCTGTATCGCGACGCAGAGGTCGGCCTAACGTGGCGCGAGGTCAGCGACTTTCCGGTTCCCCTACCAATAGCTGATGTGTCGCTTAAAGACGACGGCTTTGGAGGACCCGTTGATCGTCAGGGACACGGGCTTCAGAGGGCATTTGTTCTTACGTTACTTCAGCACCTTGCTAGAACATCCGCGCAACCGAGTGAAGCAGATCAGTCTGTTCCGTCGATGGCGGATGACAGCCTAGGGATTGAGCAGCAGGCCCCCAGCTTGATTCTCGCAATCGAAGAGCCTGAGCTTTATCAGCATCCCACCAAGCAGAGGCACTTTACTACAGTATTGAGAGCCTTAAGTAGTGGGGCGTTGCCGGGTCTGGAGAATCCAACCCAAGTCATCTTTGGCTCCCACTCTCCTATGTTTGTTTCCATGGATGCCGCCGACGAAATTCGCCTCGTCCGTCGCGCGGCTTGCGAAGGGTCGGAATACAAGCAGTGCGAGATTCGCTCTCTTGATCTGGACATCGTTGCGAGGAGAATTGAGGTTGCGTGTCAAAAGCCGATGGGAAGCTACAATGGCGCAACACTAAAGCCCCATCTGCACATACTTGGAGCCGAGCTTTCTGAAGGTTTTTTTTGCAAGCGGGGTTGTTCTCGTTGAGGGGCGCAGCGATAAAGCGGCGCTTTATGCATGCGCTCGGATGCTTGGAAAGAATTTTGAGGAAGCCGGTATCGCTGTACTGTCTGCCGAAGGCAAAGGAAATCTAGACAAGCCGTATGCCATATTTAGGGAACTGGGCATTCCGGTCTATGTACTATGGGATTGCGACCGGGGGAAGGCGGACAAAAATCCAGCAGCAAATCTCGCGCTGCTGCGACTAGCGCGGGAGGATGAGAACATCGTCGAAGTAACGCCGTCTACGATTGTTGCGGCGAACTATGCTCATTTTGAAGATACCCTTGAGGCGGTCATTAGGGCGGAACTCACGCCGGAGGTGCATCGCGCGTGTTTGGCCAGCGCCTGTGAGCCGTTCGGTCTGACACCCAGCAATGAAAACCAAAAAATCCCCGAGATCATGTTTCATACTCTCAACTCGGCGAAGGCTCAGGGCGCGATTTGCGAGACACTTCATGCGCTGGTCCGTGCTATCTGGTTGCACCTAGTGGGTGAGGAGATGCTGGAAGGTGATCCGGCTACAACGCAAGCCGCTTGATCGTCCCATCTGCGCCAGCACGGGTGGCATCTCAGAATGCTGTCCAGCGAGGCAAGTAGCGCAACAGCGCACCCGCCGAGCCGAGTTGAACGACATCCTCCACCTTCAGTACATAGAGATTCTAATCGAGACCCGATGTGAAAGCTTCGGTTCATCCGGAAGTCGCAGGCCCTCACCCGCCGCGTTTTGCGCGTCGGCCCCTCCCTGAGGGAGAGGCATAGACGGGCCGTCGCCCTTCAAGCCCACCGAACCGTCATGGCCGCGCTTGTCGCGGCCATCCACGTCTTTCTTCGATCGCGCCTGCAAGCAAGAAGTGGATGGCCGGGTCGAGCCCGGCCATGACGGCTGAGAGGGCGCTGCCGGGCGGGCGCGGTTGGGGTCGGGTGCGCCGATGCCGGCTAGCCGCAATGGCGGAGGATGGCGTCAACGACCGCCGGGACCGGGGCTGTGGCGTCGATGGCGATGGCGGTTTGCGGGCGCGGGGCGGGCGCTGCGTGGTGGCGGAGGATCAGGGCGCGTTCGGCCGGGGCGGAGCCCCATTCGTCGGGCCGGCCGTCGAGGCGGCGCTCCAGCGTCGCGCGGTCGATTTCGAGGACGAAGACCGCGTCGAAGAGATCGAGGAAGCGGGAGCTGTTGCGCGCGCCGCCGCAGAAGAAGGTGGCGGCATGGGTCCGGTCGGCCGCGCGCGCCGTCACCATGCCGGCGTCCCAGATATGGTGGTCATGGATGAAGGCCGGATCGCTCCGATGCGCGGCGATCACGCGCGGGTCGAGCCGCGCGCCCGTCCGCGGATCGCCCTGACAGGCCAGCACGCGGTCGCCATGCACGACATCGTAGCCGCGCCTTTCCAGTTCGGCCGCGACCGCGGTCTTGCCGCTGCCCGAGCCGCCTTCGACGAGATAGTTCCTGATGCCCATCGCAGTCCTGACCGTGCGCCGCGTCAGCCGTCCGCGCGAGGGCTCTATCCAATTCTCGCCGCCGCCGCCATCCACGTTCTTCTGCACTTGCGCCCCAAGCAAGACGTGGATGGCCGGGACGAGCCCGGCCATGACGGGCTGGGAGGTGGTCGCGGACATGTGCCATCGGGAGAGGTTGTCTCGCGCTGCCGGCCGCGGTCTCGGCCCGACCGGAGAGGCCGCAGGGCCTCACCCGCCGCGCTTTGCGCTTCGGCCTCTCCCTGAGGGAGAGGTGGAGACGACGCTCGGCGCCCCGCGCTCAGAGCCCCATGCGCTTCAGCACGGCGGCGTTGAGGGGGCTGCCCTTGTCGGCGATCGTTTCGATGACCGCGAAATGGTGGTGGGCGGGGACTTCGAGAGTTTCAACTTCATTGCCGAGCGCCGTGGCGGCGGCCGCGAAGCTCGCCTGCTGGCGCTTGAACTCGTCGGATTCGTCGCCGCCGACGACGAGGGTGAGCGGCGGCATGCCGGGATGGACGGCATGGAGCGGGCTGTTCCGCGCCGCCATCGCCGCGTCGAGGCCGACCGTCTCGTTGAGATAGGAAAGGCGGATCGGCTCCAGATCATAGATGCCCGAGACGGCGACGCCGCCGGCGAGGATCGATCTCGGCAGCGACGGGTCGAAGGCGGGCCAGTCCGTCGTCGCGGCGACGGCGGTGAGATGGCCGCCCGCCGAATGGCCGGCGACGAAGATGCGCTTCCGATCGCCGGGGATGAGAGTGCCGGCGTTCTTCCATGTGAAGGCGCAGGCGGCGCGAACCTGCCGCGTGATCTCGTCCATGTCATGATCCGGCGTCAGCGCATAGTTGATGACGACCAGCGTCGCACCGGCATCGACGACGCCCTCGGCGACGAAGCGGAAATCCGCCTTGTCCTTCCAGATCCAGTAGCCGCCATGGATATAGACGAGGATCGGCGCAGCGGGATCGGCGGCCGGGAAGACGTCGAGCGTTTCGGTCGCGGACGGGCCATAGGCGATGTCGAGAACGGCCGGGCGCGTCGCGGCGGTTTCGTCGCTTCGCGCACGCCAGCGGTCGAAGATCGCGAAGGCGTCGTCTGAGACGAGCCGCTCATACTGCTTGTCGAGACCGTCCTGGTCGTAGCCGCGATAGACCGCCGTCATGCGCCGCCCTCCTCGAAGCCGAAGCGCTGGTGCCGCGCGTGCCATTCCATGAGATGCTCGAAGGCGGCGTCGAGATCGTAGACCCCAGTCGGGCCGAACTCCTCGGTGAAGCGCTCCCAGGAGAGGACGCCGCCATCGTGATCGCCATAGAGGTCGATCGGCGTCGCATCGCCCGGCTCGCCGCCGATCTCGATCGAGAAGTCGGGGAAGAGCAGCGCGAGGCGCTCGCACCAGTCGCCGATCGACCAGAGAAACGGCGTGCCGAGATTGTAGATCGCGTGCTGGTGGGCGGGCGCGCGCAGGAGCGTGATCAGCGAGGCGGCGGCGTCGCGCGAGAAATGCCAGTTGCTGTGGCCGGGGCGGGGCAGGAAGGCGGGAAGGCCGGCGAAGGCGAGGCCGTTCGCCTGGAAGACCGGGTTCATCGTGTCGCGGATGCCGGTGCGATGCTCCCACGGGCCGAAGACGCCGGCGAGACGCCCGGCGACCCAGTCGAGCCCGGTCGCGGCGCCGATCTTGTCGAGGATCATCTCGCCCTGCCATTTCGTCAGCGCGTAGAGATTGCCGGGATCCTTCGGCCAGTCCTCGTCGAGCATGACGTAATCGGGCGTCGCGCCGCCGAAGATTGCGTTGGACGAGACGAAGACGAAGCGCTCGACGCCCTCGGCCGCGCTCGCGGCGGCGACGGCGGCGAGGCCGCCGAGATTGACCGAGACGACGCGGCCGCTCTCGGTGCGCTCGCGGGCGATGTTGGAGGTGATCGCCGCCGCATGCAGCACATGCGTCACCTGCTCGCCGGCGATCAGTCGGCGGATCGGGTCTTCCTGGCGCACGTCGCAGACCGCTTCGGTGAGCCGGCCGGGCAGTTCCGAGAAGACGCTGGTCGCGAGATGCGGCAGCGGCTTGTCGGCGACCGCGACGACGCTCTCGCCCTCGGCGAGGAGCTGTTCGAGGATGTTGAGGCCGAGAAACCCGCTCGCGCCGGTGACGAGAATGCTCAATTGGGCTGCGCCTCCAGCGCGGTGTCAGGGATGCGCGCGGTTTCCTCGCCGAGCGCCTTCAGCGCCACGGCCCGCGCGGCCTCGATATGCAGAGTGCTGAGGCGGGCCGCCTCCGCGCCGTCGCCGGCCTTCAGCGCGGCGAGGATCGCCTTCAGTTCGCCGAGACTTTGCAGCGGCCGCCCGCCCTGCGACATCGAGAGCGAGCGAAGATAGGACACGCGGCCGTGCAGCGCATGCAGGATCTGGCCGAGAACGACATTATCCGCAGCCTCGAAGATCGCCTCGTAGAAGGCGGTGTTGGTGCGGCGCTGCGCCTCGCGGTCGCCGGAAAGCGCCGCGGCCTCGATCGCTTCCATGGCGGCATCGAGACGGCGGGCGAGCTCCGCGGTCATGGCGGCGGCGCAGAGCGCGCAGGCCCGCGCCTCGAGCAGGATGCGCACCTCATAGAGATCGGCGACCTCCTTGAGGCTCATGGCGGCGACGACGAAGCCGTGGCGGCGGTTGCTCTCGACGAGCCGCTCGGCCTCCAGCTCGCGGATGACCTCGCGCGCGATGGTGCGCGAGACGCCGGCGCGCTCGCAGATCTGCCGCTCGGTCAGCCGCGCGCCGGGCTTCAGTTCGCCGTCGAAGATCGCGGCGCGGATGGCAGCCGAGACCTGCTGGCGCACGGAGAGCAGCGAAAGGGCGGCCGTCATCAGGTGAGCCCGTCCTCGCCGCCGATCGAGGCTGCGTCGAGCCCGCCGAGGCGATGGTTGAGGCGGCCGCGATTGGCGAAGGCGGCGATGATCGCCACTTCGTCCGGCAGCGGCGCATCGGGCAAATGCACGGTCACGCCGTCATAATGCGAGCGCACATAGAGGGCGTCCTTGTGGGCGAGCGGCACGTCGATCACGGCGCCGGGCGCGGCGCGCTTGGAGAAGGACGAGATCCAGGCACGGCCGCCGCCGACGCCGCGGCGCAGCGCGTCGCCAAAGGGCGTGGTGATCAGCGCGATGCCATGGTCCTGTTCGCCGGTAAGGCCGATGACGGCGCCCTTGCCGTAGCTTTCGACCGCAAAGGGCGCCATGGCCGCGACGGCCTCGGCGGCCATCGCCTCGCCGAGCGCGGCGCTCGCCGCGACGAAGGCGCCGAGATCGGCCTCGTAGCGGCCGGCATAGGGATTGGCGATCACGGCCACGACCGCGACCTTGCGCAGCGGCGGCTCACCCGCTTGCCCCATCTCGGCGAAGGTCGTTTCGGCGAAGACGAACTGGCGGCGGATGGAAAGGCCGGGGAGGGAGGAAAGGGTCATCGTGCCGCCGCCCTCGCTGCCATCTCGGCCCGGAGCGCGAGGGTCGCCTCGTGATCGATGCGCATCGCGTCGTCGATGACGACGCCATAGGCGCTGCGCGCGTAGCCCATGGTGCAGAAGCCGTCGAGCACGTCGTCGAGGACGGTCGCGGCCGGGCGCTCCAGCGGATCGCCGAAGCCGCCGCCGCAGGGCGAATAGAAGGCCATGGTGTCGCCCGGTTTCATCACGACGCCGGAGATCTTGGCGTGCTGCGGCTCGGTCGTTCCAGCCGGATCGGCATGGTTGAAGATGTCGACGCGGCCCTCCGCGCCATCATGGCCGCCGAACAGGCCCCAGGGCTTGTCGGTATGGCGCTCCGCCTCATGGGTCAGCCAGCCGCCTTCGAGCAGGCGTTGGTGCTTGACGACGCCGATGCCGCCGCGGAAGCGGCCGGCGCCGCATTCGACATCGTCGCGCAGCTCGTAGCGGTCGCAGATCATCGGCAGATGCATGCCGAGATCCTCGATCGGGTTGTTGCGGGTGTTGGCCATCAGATTGTCGATCGAATCCGGGCCGTCCGAGCGCGGGCGGCCGCCATAGGCGCCCTCATTGACCTCGATGAACACCCAGTAGTCGTTGCTCGTCTTGCGGAGGCCCGAATAGGCGACGAAGGAGAGCGAGGCCGAGGACCCGGCAATGGCGGCATCGGGCAGCACGGGCGAGAGCGCGCGGATGATGCAGTCGATCATGCGGTTGCACTGCGAGAAGCGCGCCGAGGCGGCGGTCGGGAAGATCGGGTTGAAGATCGTGCCCTTGGGCGCCGTCACCCTGATCGGCCGGAACGAGCCCTCATTGGCCGGGATCGGCACGCTGGCGGTGAAGGTGTCGAGCAGCAGCGAGCGGAAGGCGACGTAGCAGGCGACCTTGGTCGAGCCCTCGAAGGGGACGTTGAAGGCGGTCGGCACCTGCGGCGAGGAACCGGTGAGATCGACCTCGGCCTCGTCGCCGCGAATGCGCACGCAGACCTTGATCGGCAACCGGACGCCGCGGTTGCGGCCGTCGTCGTCGAGCCAGCTCTCGGCGACATAGTCGCCGTCCGGGATCTCGGCGATGCGCTTCCTGAGCATGCGCTCGGTGTAGGCCATCAGCTCGGCCGAGGCGGCCTCGACGGTCTCGGCGCCATAGGTCGCGTAGAGTTCCTGGAAGCGGCGGGCGCCGAGCTGCGCCGAGGCGATCTGCGCGCCGAGATCGTCCTGCAATTGGCGGCCGACGCGGGAATTGTTGGCGAGATAGTTCCAGACCGTCTCGTTGCGGACGCCGCCCTCGTAGAGCTTGACGGCCTTCAGGAGCATGCCCTCGCCGAAGATGTCCTGGATGTCGACGATGAGGCCGGGCGTCGCCGAGCCGATATCGACATGATGGGCGGTGTTGCCGGCGAAGCCGATATGGCGGCCCTCATAGAAGACCGGCACCACGACGGCGATGTCGGGCGAATGGCTGGCGCCGAAATAGGGATGGTTGTGGATGACGACATCGCCCTCGCGCCAGGGCGTCGTCATCGAGGCCTCGATGCCGCGGAGATAGCCGGGGATCGAGCCGATATGCAGCGGGGTGTTGTCGCTCTCGCAGAGCGTCGCGAAGGAGCGGTCGAAGAGGCCGGCGCCGAGATCCTCGCTCTCGCGGATGATGGACGAGAAGGACATCCGGTAGAGGACGTATGCCATCTCGCGGGCGATGGTGTGCAGCGCGCCGCCGATGACCTGAAGCGTGACGGGATCGATGCTCATGACGCCACCTCGGCGGAAGGCTGCTGGTTGCGGGCGATGCGGATATTGCCGGCCTTCTCGATGCGCGCGGTGAAGCCGGGCGGCACCAGAGTGGTCGAGTTGTGCTGCAGGATGATCGCCGGGCCGGGCACGACATGGCCGGCCTTGAGGCGGTCGCGGTCGTAGCGGGGCGTATCGAGGCGCTGGCGGTCGTCGAAGGTGGTCGGCCGCACATAGAGCAGCGCCTCCGTCGGATCGGGCGAGGCGGCGTCGGCAAGCTCCGGCCAGGTGAGCGGCGGCACCTCGGCCGAGCCGATGACGCGCAGCGTCACGATTTCGACCTGGGTATCGTCGAAACGGTAGCCATAGTCGCGCTCGTGGACGGCGTGGAAGGACGCGACGATGGCCGCCGCGTTGTCCGCCGTGATCGGGCCCTCGGGGAGCGGGGTGCGAAGTTCGAAGCCCTGGCCCTGGTAGCGGCATTCGGCGACGCGCTCGAAGAGCATCGCCTCGGGGGCGACGCCGTCGGCGGCGAGCCTTTCGGTGGCGAGCGCCGTCAGATCGGCGAGCGTCGCGTTGGCGGCGGCGAAATCGCCCAGCGCCGGGCCGCTGACGAGGGTCGGCGTCGAGCGCGTGAACTCATAGGCGAGCTTCGTCGCGAGGAGGCCCATGGCGGCGGTGATGCCGGGCGCCGGCGGAACGATGACGTCGCGCGCCGCGACGGCTTCGGCCAGCGCAACGCCATGCAGCGGACCGGCGCCGCCGAAGGGCATCAACGAGAAGCGGCGCGGGTCGAAGCCGCGCGCCACCGAATTGGACCGGATGGCGAGCGCCATATTGGCGTTGACGATGGTGACGATGCCGAGCGCGGCTTCTTCCAGCGTCATGCCGAAGGGCTCGGCGACCTTCTCGCGCACCGCCTTTTCGGCGAGGGCCGGATCGATCGCCATGTCGCCGCCGAGGAAGCGCTCGGGATCGAGGCGGCCGAGAACGACATGGGCATCGGTCACAGTCGGCTCGCTGCCGCCATTGCCGTAGCAGGCAGGACCCGGCATGGCGCCGGCCGAACGCGGGCCGACGCGGAAGGCGCCGCCCTCGTCGCGGAAGGCGATCGAGCCGCCGCCGGCACCGATCGTGTCGAGATCGAGCATCGGCGCCAGCACCGGATGCTGGCCGACGACGGTGTCGCGCGGGTTCATGATGCGGATCGCGCCATCAGCGATGACGCCGATATCGGCCGAGGTGCCGCCGATATCGATGGTGATGACATCCCCGACGCCGGACATGGCGCCGGCCCAGCGGCCGCCGATGACGCCCCCGGCCGGGCCCGACATCAGGATGGTGACGGGACGCTCGGAGCAGGTGGCGACGGTGCCGATGCCGCCATTCGACTGCATGATGCGCAGCTCTGCGTCCATGCCCTCGTCGCGGAGCCGCTTCTCGAGATTGCGGAGGTAGCGGGCGGTGCGCGGGCCGACATAGGCGTTCATCGCCGTGGTCGAGAAGCGCTCGAACTCGCGGATGACATTCGCCACCTCGGAGGAGGCCGAGGCGAAGGCCTCCGGCATCTCCTCGCGTACGATCGCGAGCGCCGCCTTCTCATGCGCGTCGTTCAGGAAGGAGAAGAGGAAGCAGACGATGACCGCCTCGACGCCGCGCGCCTTCATCTCGCGCACGGCGGCGCGGACCTCGTCCAAATCGATCGGCGTCTCGACACGTCCGTCCGGCGGCATGATGCGCTCGGTGATCGGCATCCGGTTGCGGCGCTTGACGAGCGGATCGGACTGCCACGGCACGTCGAAATGCAGCGAGAAATTATGCGGCCGCTTGTGGCGGGCGATGTGCAGGAGGTCGCGGAAGCCCTTCGTCGTCAGCATGCCGACTTCGGCGCCGTTCTTCTCGATCGTGATGTTGGTCGCGACCGTCGTGCCATGCACGACGCGGCGGACCGCCTTCGGATCGAGGCCGGCGATGCGGCAGATCGCGAGGATGCCGTCCACGACGCCGACCGACTGGTCGGCTGGCGTGGAGGGGACCTTGTGCACGAAGACGCGGCGGCCGCCGGGGCCGTCGTCATCGCGCTCCAGAACGAGGTCGGTGAAGGTGCCGCCGACATCGACGCCGATCGAAGCCATCAGCGCGCCTCCGCCGGCGAGAGGCTATCGAGATAGGCGAGGACGCCTTCGAGCGGCTCGACATCGCCGAACTTGGCGTCGATGTCGAAGAGGTTCCATTCCACCGCCCCGGCGATGCGGTCGCCGACGCATTCGCGCACGACGATCGGCCGGAAGCCGTTCCACAGCGCATCCTCGCAGGAGAGGCGCACGCAGGAGGAGAGCGTGACGCCGGTCAGGATCACGGTGTCGACGCCGAGCGAGGTGAGGTAGCCGGCGAGATCGGTGCCCTGGAAGGCGCTGGCGCGCTTCTTGACGACGAGCAGTTCGTCGTCGCGGCGCTCGAGGCGGTCGTCGATCTCGCAGAGCGGGCTGCCGGCCTTGAGATGCTCCAGCGGGATCTTCTTCCCCCACAGTCCGGTATCGGCGAAGGGGCCGTCCACGATGTCATAGGCGCAGGTGGTGAAGACGATCGGCAGAGAGAGCGCGCGGCCGGCGGCGATGAGCCGCTGCGTCGCCGGGATGATCGTCTCCATCCCGTCGCAGGCGAAGGCGCTGCCCTTCGTCGTCCAGGCCTTGGCGAGATCGACATTCACGATCGCTGGGCGCTTGCCATAGCCGAGGCGCCGCATGAAGCCGCGCGCCTTGTAGAAGGCGGCATATTCCCGGAACGCCGTCTGGAGGGCCTGCTCGAAGTCCTGCTGCATGGATTTTCCTCGTGCTCGTCTGATGAGCATTGTCGGATTGTATGACAAAGTCAATGCGGATATCCGGTGGCGTGCAGAGGTCGTCGCGGCATACCTGGCCGCTCTGGACAGATGCGCGCGCTCCGCTACGGTCGGAGCGGCGAAGCGGCGTGACGATGGGGTGGCGAGTAGCGCGATGACGGATGCAAGCGGGCTGAAGCGGATGATCCGCGCGGGGCAGGGCGCGGAGCCTGCCGACCTCGTGATCCGCGACGTGGCGCTGCTCGATCTCGTCACCGGCGCGGTCACGACGACCGATATCGCCATCGTCGCCGACCGCATCGTCGGGACGCATGGACGCTACGAGGGCGAGCGGATCATCGAGGGCGCCGGGCGCTTCGCCGTGCCGGGCTTCATCGACACGCATCTCCATGTCGAATCCTCGCTGGTGACGCCGTTCGAGTTCGACCGCTGCGTGCTGCCGCATGGCGTGACGACGGCCATCTGCGATCCGCACGAGATCGCCAATGTGCTCGGCGGCCCCGGCATCCGCTATTTCCTCGACGCGGCCGAGCGGACGGTGATGGACCTTCGCGTCAATCTCTCGTCCTGCGTCCCGGCCACCGCCTTCGAGACGGCGGGCGCCGCGCTGTCGGTCGACGATCTCCTGCCCTTTGCCGACCACCCGAAGGTCATCGGCCTTGCCGAGATGATGAATTTCCCCGGCGTGCTGGCGGCCGATCCGGCCGTGCTCGCCAAGCTCGCGGCCTTCCAGGGCAGGCATATCGACGGCCATGCGCCGCTTCTGCGCGGCATGGGCTTGAACGGCTATCTCGCCGCCGGCATCCGCACCGACCACGAGGCGACGACCGCTGCCGAGGCGCGCGAGAAGCTCGCCAAGGGCATGGCCGTCCTCATTCGCGAGGGCTCGGTCTCCAAGGATCTCGCGGCGCTCGCCGAAGTGCTGGACGAGAACTCCTCGAGCTTCATGGCGCTCTGCACCGACGACCGCAACCCGCTCGACATCGCCGAGGAAGGCCATCTCGACGCGCTGATCCGCATGCTGATCGCGCGCGGGCGGCCGCTGCATCATGTCTATCGCGCGGCAAGCTGGTCGGCGGCGCGCATCTTCGGGCTGCGCGACCGCGGCCTCGTGGCGCCGGGCTGGCGGGCCGACATCGTGCTTCTCGACGATCTCGGCGAATGCCGCGTGTCCGAGGTGATCGCCGCCGGGCGGCCGGTCACCGACGCGCTGTTCGAAGCGCGCGAGACCGTGGCGCCGGTCGGCTTCGGCTCGGTCAAGGCGCCCGAGGTCACGGCGGCGTCCTTCGCGATCTCGGGCCGGCGCGGCAACCAGGAAACCTCGGTCATCGGCGTCAAGGCCGGGCTCATCATCACCAGCCACGAGAAGGCGGTGCTGCCGGTCGAGAACGGCGAGAGCAAGCCGGACCTCGCCAAGGACATCGTCAAGGTCGCGGTGGTCGAGCGTCACGGGAAGAACGGCAATATCGGCCGCGGCTTCGTCACCGGCTTCGGGCTGAAGCGCGGCGCCATCGCCTCATCGGTCGGCCATGACAGCCACAACATCACGGTGATCGGCGCCTCCGACGCCGACATGGCGGTGGCAGTCAACCGGCTGCGCGAGACGGGCGGCGGCTTCGTCGTGGCGGCGGACGGCAAGGTCGTCGCCGAACTGGCGCTGCCGATCGCCGGGCTGATGTCCGACCTCTCCTTCGACGCCGTGCGCGACGGATTGCATCACCTGCGCGAGGCGGCTTACGGCCTCGGCTGCACGCTGCCCGAGCCGTTCCTGCAGATCGCCTTCCTGCCGCTCCCCGTCATCCCGCACCTGAAGATCACCGACCGCGGCATGTTCGATGTCGACGCGTTCAGGCTGATCGAGGAATGAGGGTGAGCAAGAGCCCTCACCCCAGCCCTCTCCCGCAGGCGGGAGAGGGGACGAACGGTTTCCTGCATCGACGCCGCGCCCCTTCCTGCTCCCTCTCCCTCGGGGAGAGGGTCGGGGTGAGGGCCTTCCCAACCGCTGAGCCGCTACAGCCATGACCCGCATCTACTGCCTTTCCACCGTCGATCTCGACCGCGTGTTCGAGCTCGATCATCTGCCGGGGCATGACGAGAAGATCTTCGCGACCGGCTTCCACGAGGGCGCCGGCGGGCAGGGCGTGTTCGTGGCGCGGGCGCTGGCGGCGCTCGGCGCGCCGGTGACCTATGTCGGATCGGTGGGCGACGATCTCGCCGGAGCGGGGCTGATCGCCGAGCTTTCGGCCGTGCCGGGGCTTTCCGTCGACATCGCCCGGCTGCCGGGCATCGCGACGGCGAATTGCGCGATCCTGGTCGACCGTACCGGCGAGAAGGCCATCGTATTGGCACCGATCGCGAAGGAACTGGTCGAGACGCTCGGCGAGGGGCTCATGCCCGCGGCCGGCGACATCGTGACGGCGAATTTCTTCCATCCGGAGCAGATCGTCCGCGTCTTCGGCCGCGCCCGCGCCGCCGGCGCCACGACGATCATCGACATGGAGGCGACCGGCATCGGCGTCTTCGGCTGGGACGCCGCCTTCAGCGTGACGGACGCGGCCGACATCACCTGCACCAACCAGCCGACGCTCGATGCATGGTCGAAGCGCGAGGGCCTCGACGGGCCGCTGTTCGCGCGCGCCGAGCGCTTCGCGCGGCGGCTCGCCGGGACGGGCGGCCGGGCCTGCGTCACGCTCGGCGCCGAGGGCGTGCTCGCCTTCGACGGCCAGGAGGCACGGCATGTGCCGGCGGTCAGGGTGAAGGCCGTCAACACGACGGGCGCCGGCGACACCTTCCTCGCCGGTCTCGCCTTCGGCCTGTCGCATGGCCATGGTCTCTTCACGGCAGCCGGTCTCGCCACGCGCGTCGCCGCCGATTTCCTCGCCCATGGCAGGGTCGATCCCGCCCGCCTCGGCCTCTGATCCCCGAACAGGAGACTTCATGACCGATACCCTCGCCGACCGCATCCATCGCGTGATCGCGGCTGCCTGTCTCGGCGATGCCATCGGCGCGCCGCCCGAGGCGATGCATCCTGAGGAGATCCGCAAGGTCTTCGGTGGCCGCATCACCACGTTCGTCCCGGCGCCGCCGCTGGCGCCGTTCTCGAACGGCAATGCGCCCGGCTCGCTGACCGACGATGCGACGCAGATGCTGGCCATGGCGCGGATCATCATCGAGGCGAAGGGCGATCCCACCATCGAGGACGCGGCGCGGGCGCTGATCGCCTGGGCCGACGATCCGCGCGGCTTCGGCAAGTTCGCCGGCCCCTCGACGCAGGCGGCGATCGACCGGATGCGTGCCGGCGAGGACCCGCGCCTCGTCGCGACGCCGGCCCGCTATTCGGTGGCGATGGGCACCACCAACGGCGCCGCGATGCGCGCGCCGGTCGCCGGCTGCGTGCGGCCGGGTGACATCGAGGGCGCGGTGGACGTCGCGGCGACGCTGTCGGCGCCGACCCACAACACGCAGATCGCCTATGCCGGCGCGGGCGCGGTCGCGGCCTGCGTCGCGATCGGAATCACGGGCGTGCGCGGCGTTTCGGTGGCGGATGTGGCGATGGCAGGCGCGGAGGCGGGGCTGCGGCTCGCCGAGACCCGCGGACGCCTCGCGGCCGGGCCGAGCGTCCTGAAGCGGATCGAACTCGCGGCGGCGATCGGCGAGCGCTATCGTGGCGACGCGGAAGGGGCGATGACCGAACTGGGCGCCGTGATCGGCGCCGGCCTGCCGATGGCCGAGGCCGTGCCGGCGGCGGTCGGCCTCGCGGTCGCGGTCGGCGAGGATCCGTTCGCGGCCGTGGTGGCGGCGGCGAACGAGGGCGCCGACAGCGATACGGTCGCGCTCATCGCAGGAGCCATCGTCGCAGCCTGGTCGCCGACCCTGAATGCCCCCGGCGACATGATGGCGACGCTGGAACTCGTCAACGGCGTCAATCTCGGCGAGATCGCCGCCGACCTCGCCGCGGTTGCCCGCGGCTGAGGCGTCTGGCGAGCGTCGCGGCGATCACCCGGTGACCGTCGCGCCGCTCTCTTCCTCTTCCATCGTTACGGCGACGTCGGCATTGGCCGAGAGCCGCACGGTGCCGTTCTCGACCTCGGCGACGAGGCCGAGCGGGATGAAGTGGTGATGGCCCTCATGGTGGCCTTCGCCGCTATCCTTCTTCACCAGCTTGATGCGGTCGCCCTCGATCTTGTCGACCTTGCCGACATGGACGCCGTCGGCACCGATGATCTCGGCATGTTCGCGGATTTCCGAGGTGATGGTCATGGCGTGTTTCTCCTGTTGATGCAGGACCAACGCCGTGCCTCACGGAAGGATGCGACTATTCATGATAGAGCACTGACCGGCCGCCATCGATGACGATGCAGGCGGCGTTGATGAAGGGTGCCTCGTCGGAGGCGAGGAAGAGCGCGGTCATCGCCACTTCCTCCGGCCGGCCGATGCGCTTCGGCGGGTGCATGTCGAAGACGCGCCGGCGCTCCGCCTCGGGGTCGGGGAAGGTGTTCCAGTAGTCGATGGCGAGATCGGTCTCGATATAGCCGGGCGCGATGGCGTTCACGCGGATGCCCTCGGCGGCATAGTCGATGCCGAGCGCGCGCGTCAGGCCCAAAAGGCCGTGCTTCGCCACCGGATAGGGGAAGCAGCCGGGGATGATGGTGAAGGAATGCGAGGAGGCGATGTTGACGATCGCCCCGGCCTTCGCCGCGCGCATCGCCGGCAGCACCGCCTTCGACATGCGCCAGACGCCGTCGAGATCGACATCGAAGCAGCGCCGCCACTCGGCTTCCGTCGTCTCGTGCGGCTTGTGGAAGACATTGATGCCGGCATTGTTGACGAGGATGTCGATGCGGCCATGGCGGGCGGCGACCGCCTCGGCGGCGCTCTCGACGCTCTCGGCGCTGGTCACGTCGGTCGCGATGAATTCGGCCGCGCCGCCGGCGGCCGTGATGGCGGCGGCGGTGGCGGGGCCGGTGGCCGTGTCGCGCTCCGCGATCACGACCTTCGCGCCTTCGCTGGCGAAGGCATGGGCGATGGCGGCGCCGATGCCGCGGCCGGCGCCGGTGACGATGGCGACCTTGTCCTGAAGCCGTCCGGTCATCTGTCTCACCAGTCCACGATCGTGCCGTCGGGGAGGGCCGCCGCGCGGGTCGGGAACGGCTCCTGCCTGAAGGGATGGCGGGCGGCGACCGCGAGATCGACCTCGACGCCGAGGCCGGGCGCCTCGGGCAGCTGCCAATAGCCGTCGACGCGGCGGATCGGACCCTCGACGACCTCGAAATACCACGGCACCGCGCCGGTCATTTCTTCCTGGATGACGACATTGGGCGTCGCGATGTCGAAATGCAGCGCCGCGACGCCGGCGATCGGCCCGAGCGGATTATGCGGCGCGAGGCCGATGCCCGCGACCTCGGCGAGGGCCGCGATGCGCCGCGCCTCGCCGAAGCCGCCGCAATGGCAGAGATCGGGCTGCGCGACCGTCATGGTGCGCGCCTCGATATAGGGAGCGAAATCCTGCGCGCTGGTCAGCCGCTCGCCATGGGCGATCGGCACGCGCGAGGCCATGGCGATCGCCTTCATCGAAGCGACGTCGCCGGGCGGGATCGGCTCCTCGGCGAACATGACGCCGAACGGCTCCAGCACCTTCAGGAAGGCGAGCGCGGCGCCGGCCGAGGCGCAGCGGCCGTGGAAATCGACCATCAGCTCGATCTCGGGGCCGACCGCCTCGCGCAGCGCGCCCATGCTGGCCTCGAAATCGGCAAGCGCACGCGGTGTCGCTGTGTAATGCGTATAGGGCACGTTGACGACCTTCATCGCCCGGTAGCCCTTTTCCTTGACCGCGAGGCCGCGCTCGACGAGCGAGGACGCGTCCATGGTGTTGTAGACGGCGTTCATCTCGCCGAGGCCGAGATGGGTATAGACCGGAACGCGGTCGCGCACCTTGCCGCCGAGCAGCCGCCAGACCGGCACGCCGAGCGACTTGCCGAGAATGTCCCAGAGCGCCATCTCGATGCCCGAGAGGGCCGTCATGCCGATGACGCCGAGCGGCTGCCAGAAGCCGTGCTTCCTGACCGCGCGGGCGGCGTTCTCGATGTCGCGCGGATCATGGCCGATCAGGATCGGCGCGAGGTCGGCGATGGCGCCCTCGACCGCGCGCGACTTCCATTCGAGCGTCGCCTCGCCCCAGCCATAGAGGCCGGCCTCGTCCGTCTCGACGCGCACGAACAGCCAGTTGCGCAGCTCGGCATTGACGACATGCGTCGTGATCGCGGTGATCTTCATCGGCTCTCCACCCGGATGCCCCGGCGCTTCATGGGCCGGTTGCAAGAAGGATTAGCGCGGCAGGAGGAGGCGAGCCAGCGCAGGGTGGCGACACCCGCGCCGAAAATGAAACGGGCGCCAACCGGCGCCCGTTCCGTTCAATCGCGGATCGCCGCCTTACTGCGGGATCTCGACATGACCGCCGAAGCCGAAGCGCATCGCGGACAGCATGCGGTCGGCATAGGTATGCTCCTCGCGCGAGCGGAAGCGGGCGAAGAGGGCGGTGGCGAGAACCGGGATCGGCACGGCCTCCTCGACGGCCGCCTCGACCGTCCAGCGACCCTCGCCGCTGTCGGCGACGGAGCCCGAATATTTCGAGAGCTCGGCGTCGTTGGCGAGCGCCAGCGCCGTCAGGTCGAGCAGCCAGGAGGAGATGACGCTGCCGCGGCGCCAGACCTCGGCGATGTCGGCCATGTCGAGCGTGTAGCGCTGCTCGACCGGCAGATGGTCCGAGCCCTTCATCTTCAGCACGTCGAAGCCTTCGGCATAGGCCTGCATGATGCCGTATTCGATGCCGTTATGGACCATCTTGACGAAATGGCCGGCACCGGCCGGGCCGGCATGGATATAGCCATGCTCGGCGCGATCGTCCGGCTTGTTGCGGCCGGCGGTGCGGTCGATGCTGCCGAGGCCGGGGGCGAGCGTGCGGAAGATCGGATCGAGACGCGTCACCTCGGCCGCGTCGCCGCCGATCATCATGCAGTAGCCGCGCTCGAGGCCCCAGACGCCGCCGGACGTGCCGACATCGATATAGTTGAGGCCCTGCGGCTCCAGCGCCTTCGCGCGGCGGATGTCGTCCTTGTAGAAGGTGTTGCCGCCGTCGATGATCGTGTCGCCCGGCTTCAGCATGCCGGCGAGCGCCGTGATCGTGTCCTCGGTCGGCGCGCCGGCCGGCAGCATGACCCAGACGGCGGCCGGCTTCTCCAGCTTGGCGACGAGATCCTCGAGGCTCGAGGCGGCGGTCGAGCCATCGGCCGCGAGGGCCTTCACGGCATCGGCGCTGCGGTCATAGACGACGGTGGTGTGGCCGTCCTTCATGAGGCGCCGGGCGATGTTGCCGCCCATCCGGCCAAGTCCGATGATCCCAAGCTGCATAGTCCGTTTCCTCGCATGGTGGCGCCGCCAGCGCGGCCCTGCCGTGATCGTACCAGCACTAAACTAGAATTCATTACCGGATGTGACGCATTTCGAACCGTCTGCCGGCCGCCGGAGCGCTTCCAGCCGGGCGGGAAAGGTTCTAGAGCCTGACAAACGCGGGTGTTGGCAGGGGGATTCGGAATGCTGTCGAGCTTCGACTATGGATCGATGCTCTTCGTCCTCGCGACGGTGATCGGCCTCCTCAACGAACGCTTCATCCGCATCCCGCGGCCGATCGCGCTGCTCCTCGGCGCGCTCGCCGTCTCGTTCGCGATGATCCTGCTCTCGGCGCTGGTTCCGGGCGTGCATCTCGCGGCGCGCACCGAGGCGCGGCTCGCCGATTCCGATCTTTCCGCCGTGCTCCTCGACGGCGTGCTGGCGCTGCTCCTCTTCGCCACCAGCCTCGGCACCGATGTCAGCGGCCTTCGCCGCCGTGCGCGGCCGATCTTCCTGCTGGCGACGGTCGGCGTCATCCTGGCGATGGTGATCTTCGCCTTCGGCATCCATGCCGCGCTCGCCTTCGCGGGCGTCGACGTGCCGCTCGGCTGGTGCCTCGTCCTCGGCGCGATCCTGGCTCCGACCGACGCCGTCGTGGTCGAGCAACTGCTGGCGCGGGTGAACCTGCCGCAGGAGATCCGCAACATCATCACCGGCGAGAGCCTCTTCAACGACGGCGCCGCCGTCGTGCTCTATTTCGCGGCGCTGGCGACGGCGACGGGCGCCGATTCCGTGGTCGGCCACGGCAAGCTCGTCGGCACCATGGCCTATGCCGGCGGCGGCGGCGCGCTGCTCGGCCTCGCCACCGGCTGGCTGGCGCTGAAGGCCATGCAGCGCGTGCGCGCCGAGCATCTCGTCGTCACGCTGTCGCTGGCGCTCGTCCTCGCCACCTATCGCATCGCTGTCTGGATGGAGCTGTCCGGCCCGATCGCGGTCGTCGTCTCAGGCCTCATGCTGACGCAGTTCCGCGCCGCGGGCGACGAGGCGGCGCCCTGGCGGCGGCGGATCAAGGAGTTCTGGTCGATGATCGACGAGATCATCAACACGCTCCTTTTCATGCTGATGGGCTTCGAGGTGCTGCAGATCCCGCTCGGTGCCGCCGGGCTCTGGCCGGTGCTGGCGGCGATCCCGCTGGCGCTCGCCGCCCGCTTCGTCAGCGTCGCGGTGCCGCTCGCCTTCGGCCGGCGCCACCCGCGCGACGCGGCCGCCGCCGTCTCGATCATGACATGGACCGGCCTTCGCGGCGGCATCTCGATCGCGCTGGCGCTCGCCCTGCCGCAAAGCGACTATCACGAGATCCTGACCGCCATCTGCTACGCGGTGGTGATCTTCAGCGTGATCGTGCAGGGCCTCTCGACAGGCCGGGTCGCGAGGCTGCTTTATGGCGGCAAACACTAACGGCGCCAAACACTAACGGGACCGGGAGGGGACCCTGATGCAGAAGCTGATCGTCATGCAGTCGCTCTGGGCGATGGAGCGCCGGCAGCCGGACGGGATGGAGCGTCCGCTCGAGAAGAATGTCGAGATGATCATCGAGGCCGGCTATGGCGGCGTCTCGACCGACTGGCGCGACCGCGAGCGCTCGAAGCGGATCGCCGCCATGCTGAAGCCGCATGGCATGGTCGCCGAGGGGCAGTGCTTCCCGAAGACGGTCGATGAGCTGAAACCGGTGCTCGAGATCGCCACCGAGACGGGGCTGCACCATCTCGACATCCAGCCCGATGTCCGGCCGCGCTCCATCGCCGAATGCGTGCCGCTGATCGAGGGCTGGCTGCGCCTCGCCGAGCAGGTCGACTTCCCGGTCTATATCGAGACGCATCGCGACCGGATGACGACCGATCTCTTCTTCGTGCTCGATCTCCTCGACCGCTTCCCGGACCTGCCGCTCCTCGCCGATCTCTCGCATTTCCTCGTCGGGCGCGAGTTCGCCGATCCGGTCGACGAGGTGAACCACGGCTATATCCACCGCGTGCTCGACAATTCCTGGGCGCTGCATGGCCGCGTCGCGAGCCGCGAGCAGGTGCAGGTCGAGGTGTCGTTCCCGCATCACCGGAAATGGCTCGACCTCTTCCTCTCCTGGTGGGACTACGGCATCCGCTCGTGGCGCCGCCGCTCGGGTCCTGACGCCGAACTCTCCTTCGTCTGCGAACTCGGCCCGCAGCCTTATGCGATCGCCGGGCCGGACGGCCGCGACCTCTCCGACCGCTGGGGCGACGCGCTGATCCTGCGCGACGAGATCACGGCGCTGTTCGCGAAGAGCGGCTGAAGCGGGGCGGGGGAAGGCCGCGCTTGGCCGTTGCGGCGGCCTTCGCTATCGTGAACCGAATCACGGTTGCGGAGGAGGGAACGCTGCAGTGGTGAACTTCGCGCGGCTTGCCGCCCTTCTGCTCGTCGGCGCCTCGCTGGTGCTTCTCCCCATTGCGACCGTGCAGGCTTCGGAGACGCAGACCGCGTCGGCCGCGGCGTCGTCCACGGCCAAATCCGCGCCAGCGATCACGGCTGCCGCCGCCGATCCGGCCAAATCCAAGACGAAGGCGAAGTCGAAGAAGGCGGCCGCCAGGAAGCCGCCCGTCGTGCAGCCGACCAAGGCGGCGAGCGTCTATCTGATGCGCGGCTTTCTCGGCATCTTCTCGCTCGGCATGGACCGGTTGAACGGGCAGCTGAAGGCCGCCGGCGTCAAGACGAAGATCGTCGGCCACACCGCCTGGCCGGGCGTCGTCGCGGAGATCGCGGCGGAGCAGGCGCGGCATCCCGGCCAGCATGCGCCGGTCGTCATCGTCGGCCATTCGCTCGGCGCCAATGCGGCGCTGCTCGTCGGCTACGAGCTCGGCAAGCAGGGCATTCCGGTCGACCTCGTCGTCACGGTGGACCCGACCTCGTCGCGGCCGATCAGCCCGGTGGTGAAGCGCTATCTCAACATCTACCTGCCCGGCGATGGCTTCGGCGCCAAGCTCGCGGCGACCGGCTCGGGCGTCGACAATGACGACATCCGCAACAATCCGGAATTGAACCGGCCCGGCGTCAACCATTTCACCATGGACGAGAACCCCGTCGTCCTGAAGCAGATCTTCGACGCGATCATGCCGATCGTGAAGGCGCCCGGCCAGAAGGGCGCCGCCAAGGGGCGCAAGGGATGAGGGCTGCGCGGGGGAAGAGGCCGGCCAAGCTGCCGGTGCCCGTTGGGCGCGAGGACTGGCCGCGCCGCGTGGTGGTGACGGGGGCCGGCGGGCATCTTGGCGGCTGGATCGTCTCGATCCTCGCCTCTGGCGGCGTCGGCGTCACGGCGACGGCCGGGCCGGGCGAGGACCCGATGCGCCTCTCCGCGGAGCTCGTCGCCGCGGGCGTCGATCCGTCCCGCTTGTCTGTCGCCGCCTGCGATCTCCTCGACCATCCCTGCTGGCCGGCGATCCTCGAGGGGCATGACGCGCTGATCCATGCCGCGGCGCCGATGCCGCATGTCCTGCCCGAGCGGGCGGATACGCTGATGGCCTGCGCCCGGCTCGGCACGCTGAAGGTGATGGAAGCCGCGGCCGCCGCCGGCATCCGCCGCGTCGTCGCGACCTCGTCGATCATGGCGGCGCTTTATGACATCGAGCGGCCGACGGGCGAGGTCGTGACCGAGGCGCACTGGTCGGCAGCCGGGCGCGATCCGATGACCACCTATGCCGAGGCGAAGACGGTCGCCGAGCGGGAACTGTGGTCGGCCTCGGAGCGGCTCGGCATCGCGGCGACGGCGATCAATCCGGGCGTCATCCTCGGGCCGGGGCTCACCTCGTCGATCTCGCCCTCGCTCGGTCTCTTCCGGGAGATCCTTTCCGGCCGGGCGCTGTTCGCGCCGCGCATCCTGCTGCCGCTCGTCGATGTGCGCGACGTCGCCTGGCTGCATGTGGCGGCGCTGGCCTCCGACGCGGCGATCGGCGAGCGCATCTTCGCCGTCGCCGACCAGATCTGGCTCGCCGATCTCATCGCCCGCATCCGCGCGCGCGATCACGAGCACCTGCCGCAGCCGCGGCCGCTCGACGACGAGCGGGCACTGAAGCTCGCCGACAGCTTCTCGATCCTCGGCTATCTGCGCTACGACATCGGCGCCGAGCGCTGGATCGCCCGCGACAAGGCGGAGCGGCTCCTGAAGCTCAACTGGCGCAGCAGCGACGAGACCATCGCCGAGACCATCCGCTTCCTCGAAGGACAGCCGGCGACTCGTCACGCAGCCTGATCGTCCGGACGGCTCACATCGGCGGGTAGGGCCTGCCTTTGCCACGCATCGCCGATCTCGCGGCGCAGCTCTCGCTCGAAATCATAGATGTCGATCTCGATGGCATGGCGCGGCGAGCGCTCGAAATTCCAGTGCGGATGCGCGACTTCGCGGGCGATGCGGGCTTCGAGATCGGCCGGGCGGGCGAGGATGCCCTTCGCCTGCAGCGCCACGATGCGGGCCTGGAGTTCGGCGAGCGGCCAGATGCAGCCGATCGGCTGGAACAGGCCAACGAAATCGAGCGTCGGAAAGCCGGCCGGCATCATCTTCAGATAGAGCGGCACCGAGACGGCGTCCGACCAGTCGAAGCCTTCGCCGGCGAGGAAGGGGAAGCGGGTGCGGTAGCCGGTGGCGAAGATCACGTCGTCGAAGGCCTCGAGCCGGCCATCGGCATAGCGCACGTTCGCACCGTCGAAGCCGGCGAGGCCCGGTCGCGTCTCCACCGCGCCATGGCGGAGGCGGTCGAGCAGCTCCGAATTCAGCGTCGGATGCATTTCCAGCACCGGCCGCGCCGGCTCGGGCAGGCCGTAGCGCTTGTAGGGGCCGACGAGGAGCTTCAGCATCAGCGCGAGCAGGCGCTGGCGGATCGGCTTCGGCACGCGCCGCAGCCGCCGATAGGCGATATCGACCGGCATGCCGAACACGATCTTCGGCACGATGTGATAGCCGCGACGCATGCTGATCGCCGTCTGGCGGGCGACGCGCGAGATGGCGACGGCGATGTCGCAGGCGGAGTTGCCGCCGCCGACGACGAGCACGCGGCGGTCGCGGAAGGGCTCGGCGCGGCGATAGTCATGCGCATGCATGATCTGGCCGTCGAAGGCGCCGGGAAGCTCGGGCAGCGCCGGGTCCCAGTGATGGCCGGAGCAGACGACGAGGCGGTCGAACAGCTCCTCGCCGGTGCCGTCGGGGCCCTCCAGCGACAGGCGCCAGCGATCGCCGTCTACCGGCGTCGCGGCGATGACCCGCGTCCGGAAGCGGATCTGCGGCGCCAGATCGAAATGCGCCGCATAGGCCTGGAAATAGGCCAGCATCTGGCTGTGCGAGGGAAAATCCGGATAGGCGGCCGGCATCGGGAAGTCGGAATATTGCGACAGCCGCTTCGAGGAGATGATGTGCGTCGTCTCATAGACGCTGGCATGGCCGGTCGTATCGCGGAACACCCAGTTGCCGCCGAGCTCGGCCTGCGCCTCGAAGCAGGCGACATCGGTGAGCCCCGCCTCGCGCAGCGTCTTCAGCACCGCAAGCCCGGACGGACCGGCGCCGATGACGGCGATCCTGGTCATGAGGCGTGCATCTCCATGGCAGAACGGCTCCCCCCGTCATGCCCGGGCTTGTCCCGGGCATCCACGACTCCGACCGTGGACCGATTCCACCCGCCAATCAAAACAAGACGTGGATGGCCGCAACGAGTGCGGCTATGACGCCGCAGGTGTTTCCATTCTTGAACCGTGAATTCGCGCTGCCGGAGTTGCGCGATGTCAACGCTCGCCGCGGCGGAAGGGCTGCATCAGCGCCTGCGGGACGCGGGCGCGGCGGGCCATGACCAGGAGGGCCAGGATCGACATCAGATAGGGGATCATCAGGAAGAGCTGGTAGGGAATCGCCTTGCCGACGACATGCGAGAGGCGCAGCTGATAGGCGTCGAAAAGGGCGAAGAGCAGCGCCCCGAGCAGCGCGCGGGCGGGCTTCCACGAGGCGAAGACGACGAGGGCGATGCAGACCCAGCCGCGGCCCTGCACCATGGTCGGGAAGAAGGAATTGAAGGCCGAGAGCGTCAGGAAGGCGCCGCCGACCGCCATCAGCGCGCTGCCGACGACCACGGCGCCGATGCGGAGGCGAATGGGGTCGATGCCCTGCGCCTCGGCGGCATGCGGGTTTTCGCCGACGATGCGGACCGCGAGGCCGAGCGGGGTGCGCGCCAGCGCGATCGCCGCCACGACCGCGAGGAGGATGGCGAGATAGGTCGGCGCCGTCTGGCTGAACAGCGCCTCGCCGAGAAAGGGGATGTCGGAAAGGCCGGGGATCGCGATCGGCTGGAAGGGCACGATGGTCGGGGGCGAGCCGGAGACCGGGATCGACAGGCGGAAGATGTAATAGGAGAGCGAGGAGGCGAAGAGCGTGATGCCGAGCCCCGTCACATGCTGCGAGAGGCCGAGCGGCACCGTCATGGCGGCATGCAGCAGGCCGAACATCGCGCCCGAAAGCGCGGCGACCGCGATGCCGGCCCAGAGGCCGCCGCCGTGATAGACCGTCATCCAGCCGATCATGGCGCCGAAGGTCATGATGCCCTCGATGCCGAGATTGAGGACGCCGGAGCGCTCGCAGATCAGCGCGCCCAGCGTTCCGAAGATGAGCGGCGTCGCGATGCGCAGCACCGCCGCCCAGAGGCCCGCCGAGGCGAAGATGTCGAGCGCTTCCATCATCGGCGGATCCGGTAGTTGGCGAGCGACAGGGCTACCAGCATCGCGAGCAGCGAGAGCGCGACGATCACATCGGCGATGAAGCTCGGCACCCCGAGCGCGCGGCTCATGGAATCGGCGCCGACGAACATGGTGGCGACGAACAGGGCGGCGAAGACGACGCCGATCGGATCGAGCGCCGCCAGCATGGCGACGACGATGCCGGTATAGCCGAAGCCCGGCGACAGATCGGTGGTGACATAGCCCTTGACGCCCATGACCTCGATCGCGCCGGCAAGGCCGGCGAGGCCGCCCGAGAGGCAGGCGACGAGAACGAGGATGCGCGTGAGGCCGATGCCGGCGAAACGGGCGGCAGCCGGGTTGAGGCCGGCGGCGCGGCTCTCCATGCCGAACACCGTGCGCGCCTGCACGAGCGCGACGAGGAGCGCGAGGCCGACCGCGACCAGCAGGCCGATATGGAGGCGCGAGCGCGGCAAGAGCTTCGGCAGCAGCGCATCGCCGACCACCGGCACCGATTGCGGCCAGCCGAAGGCGAGCGGGTCCTTGAGCACGCCCTCGATCATCATCGAGACGAAGAGCAGGGCGACGAAATTGAGGAGCAGCGTCGTCACCACCTCGTCGACGCCGAAGCGGAGGCGGAGCATCAGCGGGCCGAGCAGCAGCAGCGCGCCGGCAACGGCGCCGCCGAGCATCAGCGCCGGGATGAGCAGCGGGGCGGGCAGATGCAGACCGTGCTGCGAGCCGAGCGCGGCGGCGGCGAGCGCGCCAACGAGGAACTGGCCCTCGGCGCCGATATTCCAGAGGCGCGCGCGGAAGGCGACGGCGGCGGCGAGGCCGGTCAGGATCAGCGGCGCGGTGCGGGTCAGCGTCTCGGTAATCGAGAGCCGCGAGCCGAAGGCGCCGATGAGCATGCGCCGATAGGCTTCGAGCACCGGCGCGCCGGCGAGCGCGATCAGGATGCCGGCCAGCGCCAGCGCGACGATGACGGCGGCGATGGGCGCGCCGATGCGGGCGGCGAGCGACACATGGGCGCGGCGATCGAGACGGATCACGCGGCCTCCTCCCAGATGCCGGCCATCATCAGGCCGAGGCGGCGCGGGTCGGCTGCGGCGACGGGGATCGGCGGCGACAAGCGGCCCTTGACGATCGCCTGCACGCGATCGGCCAGCGCCAGCACCTCGTCGAGATCCTCCGAGATCAGCAGCACCGCGGTGCCCGCGGCGCGCGCGGCGAGGATCTCGCCATGCACGCTCGCCACCGCGCCTTCGTCGAGGCCGCGGGTCGGCTGCGCCGCGACGAGCAGCTTCGGTGCCTCGGCGAGGTTGCGGCCGAGGATGAGCTTCTGGACATTGCCGCCCGAGAGCAGGCGGATCGGGCTGTCGGGACCGCCGCCGCGCACGTCGAAGCGCTCGATGACCGAACGGGCGAACTGCCGGCCGGCGGCGCGGTCTACGAAGCCGGCGCGCGAGAAGCGCGGCTCGCGCAGCCGTTCGAGAACGGCGTTCTCCCAGAGCGCCATCTCGCCGACGACGCCGTCGCCGTTGCGATCCTCCGGCACGCGGCCGACGCCGGCCGCGACGAAGCCGCGCGGGTTCGGATCCGCCACCGGCTTGCCATAGAGCATCAGCCGCCCGGCGCTCGGCTTCTCCAGCCCGCAGGCGAGGCGGACCAGCGTCGCCTGGCCGTTGCCCGAGACACCGATGATGCCGAGCGTCTCGCCGGCGCGGACGGTGAAATCGAGCCCTTTCAGCCGGCCGCCGGCATCGAGGCCGGAGGCTTCGAGGACGATGTCGCCGGGCTCCTGGCTTTCGCGGCGCGGGCGGGCGACGCGGCGGCCGACCATGAGCTCGGCCAGCTCCTCGCGACTGGTGGCGGAGGCGGCGCGCTCGGCCACCACCTTGCCGCCGCGCAGCACGACGACGCGATCGGCGGCGGCCATGACCTCGTGCAGCTTGTGCGAGATGAAGATGATCGAGAGGCCGAGCGCCGCCATGCCGCGCAGCGTCGCATAGAGCTGCTCGGCCTCCTGATGGGTGAGGACGGCGGTCGGCTCGTCGAGGATGAGAATGCGGGCGTCGCGATAGAGCGCCTTCAGGATCTCGACGCGCTGCCGCTCGCCGACCGACAGGTCGCCGACCCGCGCATCGGGATCGACCGCGAGGCCGAAGCGCGCCGAAAGCTCCACGAGGCGCTTGCGCGCCGCGCCGGCGCCGAGGCCGAGCGAGAGGAGCGGCCGTGTCCCGGCGACGACATTCTCGATCACCGAGAGATTGGCGGCGAGCGCGAAATGCTGGTGCACCATGCCGATGCCGGCGGCGATGGCGGCGCGCGGCTTGCCCGGCGGCAGCTCCTGCCCGAAGGCGACAACACGGCCGGAATCGGCGGTGTAATGGCCGAAGAGGATGTTCATCAGCGTCGTCTTGCCGGCGCCGTTCTCGCCGAGCAGCGCCAGAAGCTCGCCCTGCCTGAGCTCCAGCGTCACGTCGTCATTGGCGGTGAGCGATCCGAAGCGCTTGGTGATGCCTTCGAGGCTGAGGACGACGGGTGCGCTCATGCCGGCATCCCCGCGACCGCATGGCGGAACGACCAAGGCTGCGCCGTCTCCAGGATGCGGGCAAGTCGGAGCAGCAGGCCGTCGCTCGCCATCGGGCCGATGAGCTGGACGGCGAGCGGCAGGCCCGCGGTGTCGCTGCCATGCGGGACGCTCAGCGCCGGCGTGCCGGCGACATTGGCCAGCATCGCATAGGGCGCGAAATCGCCCATGCGCCGCCATTGCAGCTCGACGTCGTCATGATCGGACGGGAACGAGCCGATGGGGAGCGGCGGTCCTGAGAGCATCGGCGTCAGCAGGATGTCGACCTCGTCGAACAGGCGCCACAGCGCATGCGCGGTGCGGACTGCCGTCATCTCCGCGTCCTGATAGTCGCGCGCGGTCATGGCGAGGCCGCGCCGGGCGACGGCGGCCGTCAGCGGCTCGACCTTCGCAAGGTCGGGCATGTTGCGGGCGAGATTGGTCGCGATGATGCGGTCGAAGACGAGCGTCGCGGCGCGATTGAGCGGGGCGAGGCGGGCCGGATCGACGGGGTGCAGGCTGTGGCCGGCGGCAGCGAGCACCGCGGCGGCATGGCGGACGGCCTCGGCGCGCTCGGCATCGATCGGCCGGCCCTCGGCGACCTCGGCGACGATGCCGATCCGGAGCGGCTCGACCGGCTGGTCCAGCAGGGGCGTGACCGGAAGATCGAGATCGGCATCGGGCGAAAAGCCTTCGGCGGCGCCCGAGAGGCGGTCGAGCGCGAGCGCCGTGTCGCGCAGCGAGCGCGAGACGACGAGTTCCGCGGCGATGCCGCCGATATGGTTGCCGAAATCCGGGCCGGAGGGCATGGCGCCGCGCGTCGGCTTCAATCCGACGAGACCGCAGCAGGCGGCCGGAACACGGGTCGAGCCGCCGGCATCGGTGGCATGGGCGAGCGCGACGATGCCGGCTGCGACCGCGGCGGCGGCGCCGCCGGACGAGCCGCCGGGGGTGCGACCAGGATCGAGCGGGTTGCGGGCGAGGGGGCCGGCCACCGGCTCGCTCGCGAGCGACAGGCCGAATTCGGGAACGGTGGTGAGGCCGAAGGGAACGAGGCCGGCGGCCTTGAAGCGGTGGCCGAGTTCGGAATCGGTTTCGGGCGGGATCGCGGGGAGCGAGGCCGAACCGCAGACGACGGGCAGGCCGGCGACGGTGGCGCCGAGATCCTTCATCAGGAAGGGAACGCCGGTGAAGGGCTTGATCCGGTAATAGTTCGGCCGCCGGGCGAGGCCGGCGTCGATCGCCTCCGCTGCGGCGCGGCCGAGATCGGCGTCGACAAAGGAGATCGCGCCGAGCGCGCGCATCTCCTCGGCGCGCGCCAGCGCCGCCTCCATGGCTGCCGCGGCCGTGGTACGGCCGGAGCGGATCGCCTCGGCGAGATCGGCGCCATCAGAGGGGGCGGTCACTGCGCTGGCTCCGCAACCCGCAAGACCCTCACCCCAGCCCTCTCCCAAGGGGAGAGGGGGTACCGTCGTGCCAGTGGCGCCGACGGGGATAGGCCGTTCATCCGTGCCATCGCCCCCTCTCCCTCGGGGAGAGGGCCGGGGTGAGGGCCTTCCTCGCGCACAGGCACCCTCAGGTCGGCTCGGACGGGTCGACCGGGACCTTGAAGCTGCCGTCCTTGATCGCCTTGCGCTTCGCTTCCATGGCCGGGATCGAATCCTTGATGACCATGCTCTCGCTGAAGACGATGTCGTTGCCGCCTTCCTTCATGAAGGAATAGGGGCTGTAGTCCTTGCCGGTCTTCTCCCCGGCCTGCACGTCCTTGACCGCGGCGTCGAGGATGGGGCGGAAATACCACATCGCATTGGCGAACACGGTCTCGGGATAGCGCGGCGTATAGTCGAGCAGCGAGCCGACCGACTTGATGCCCTTCTCCTTGGCCGCGTCGGCGGTGCCGATGCGCTCGCCGAACAGGATGTCCGCGCCGGCGTCGATCTGGGCGAGGCCGGATTCGCGCGCCTTGGGCGGATCGAAGAAGGTGCCGATGAAGCCGACCAGGAACTTGGCGTCGGGCCGTGCTTCGCTCACGCCGGCGCGGAAGGCGTTGATGAGGATGTTGACCTCGGGGATCGGGATCGCGCCGACCGCGCCGAAGGTGCCGGTCTTCGACATCGGTGCCGCGAGCATGCCGGCGAGATAGGCCGCCTCGTGGTTCCAGGTGCCGAAGGTGCCGAAATTGTCGCCGGCCGGGCCGCCGGACGAGCCCATAAGGAAGGCGGTGTCGGGATAATCGGCCGCGACCTGGCGCGCCTCGGTCTCGACCGCATAGGACTCGCCGACGATGAGCTTGTTGCCGGCCTCGGCATATTCGCGCATCGCGCGCGGATAGTCGGTGCCCGAAACGCCTTCGGAGAAGGTGTATTCGATGACCCCGTCCTTGGCGGCGGCGAGCAGCGCCTCGTGCAGGCGCGAGTTCCACGCATTCTCGACCGGCGAGGCGTGGATGCCGGCGACCTTCAGCTTCTCGGCGGCGGAAACGCGGGACGTGGCGAGAGCGAGCGTGCCGGCGGCCGTGCCGAGCAGGAAGGCGCGGCGGGAGACTGCGATGGACATAACTGTTCCCCTCTGGTGCGCGTCGGGCGCGCCGGCTGGCGGGATGATCCCGGGCCTGCCGACCCTTTTTCCAGGCGGTCAAAGTCCAGCGCCTGCCCATGAAATTGTCAAGCCCAGCGTCTGGGCATCCACGACTCTTCGTGCGCTGGCGGACCAGCGGGGAACCCATGCCGCAACGAAGGGTTGGGCAGCGGCAAGTGTGGTTGAATGAGGGTGAAATGACGGCAGAAGCACAGACCGCGGCGCGCGCAGGGCGCTTTCGCGCGACCTACAGGGTGCAGTTCAACGACGACTTCACCTTCGCGGACGCCGAGCGGCTGGTGCCCTATCTCGCGACCCTCGGCGTCAGCCATCTCTACGCCTCGCCGATCTTCGCGGCCCGCGCCGGCTCGGCGCATGGCTATGACATGGTCGACCCGACGCGCATCAGCGATGCGCTCGGCGGCGAAGAGGGCTTCCGCAGCCTCGCCGTCGCGCTCCGGGCGGAGGGGATCGGCATCATCCTCGACATCGTGCCGAACCACATGGCGGCCGACGGTGCCAATCCCTTCTGGATGGATGCGCTCGAATTCGGCGAGACGGCCCAAACCGCCGCTACCTTCGATATCGACTTCACGAAGCCGATCGCGCTGCCATGGCTCGGCGACGACGTGACGGAAGCGATCGAAGCCCTCCGCTTCGACGCGGCTGCCGGCCGCATCGAGGCCATCGTCGCCAGCAATGGCGTGCCGCTGCGCCCCTCCAGCGTCGCGATGCTTCTAGACCGGATCGGCGCGATCGAGGCCGCCGAGGCGTTCCGCGCTCTCGAAGGCGAGACGGACGCGGCCGCGATCGCCGCCGCGCGCACGGCGCTCAGGAGCGCCGCCGCCGCTGCGCCGGAGGCCTTCGCCCGCGCGCTCGAAAGCGCCGACCGGACCGCGCTTCACGCCACGCAGCATTGGCGCGCGCTTCCCTGGCGCCAGACCGAGTCGCTCAACTATCGCCGCTTCTTCGAGGTCTCGCATCTCGTCGGGGTCCGGATCGAGGATCCGGCGGTGTTCGAGATGGTGCACAGGCTGCCGCTCGCCCTCGTCCGCGAGGGCCTCGTCGAGGGTCTGCGGGTCGACCATATCGACGGGCTCTCGGATCCGGCCGGCTATGCCAGCGACCTCAGGGAGGCGGCCGGCGAGGACACGCTGATCCTCATCGAGAAGATCCTCGGCCGTGACGAGCCGCTGCGCGACTGGCCGATCGACGGCACGACGGGCTATGAGCGGCTCAACCTCATCAATGCCGCCTTCGTCTCCGCCAAGGGCGGCGAGCGTTTGCAGCGGGCGCTGGAGGAGGAAGGGCTCATCGAGGGCGATCCCGACCGGCGTCTCTTCGATGCCAAGCTCACCGTGATCGATCGCAGCTTCCGGCCCGAACTGTCGCGGCTCGCCGATCGCGCGGCGCGGCTCGCGGGCCTCGACACGCTGCCGCGCGGAACGCTGATGGCGGCCCTCGCGTCGCTGCTGGCCGCCTTCCCCGTCTACCGCTCCTATATCGATGCGCTGCCGGCCTCGCCGGAGGATGAAGCCCTGTGGCGCGAGGCGCTGCGGCGGCTGGAGCGGCTTGCGCCCGGCGATGCCGCCGCCGCCGGGACGATCGTCGAGGCCGCGCTCGGCGAAGCCGGCGAGGCGGGAAATCGCTTCCGCACCGCGTTCCAGCAGCAGTCCGGCCCGGCAATGGCCAAGGGCTACGAGGACACCGAGCTTTATCGCAGCGTCGCGCTGTCCTCGGTCAACGAGGTCGGTTCCGATCTCGGGGCCGAGACACCGGCCGGCGACGCCTTGCATGCGAGCTTTGCCGCCTTCTCGCTCGGCGGCCAGACGCCGCTCGCGACGCATGACACCAAGCGCGGCGCGGACACGCGGGCACGGCTCAACCTCCTGTCGCATGATCCCGAGGATTGGCTGGCGCATGTCGCGCGCTGGCGGCAGCGCCATGCCGCGCTCAAGCGGGACGGCGCGCCGGACGGGCTCGACGAATGGCTGATCTACCAGACGCTGTTCGCCGCCTGGCCGATCACGACCGAGCGGGCGCGCGGCTATTTCGAGAAGGCGCTGCGCGAGGCGAAGCGGTATGGCAGCTGGACCGATCCCGACACGGCGTATGAAGAGGCGCTGCACGGCTTCGTCGCCGAACTCATCGATGGCGAGGGCGGGGCGGATTTCCGCGCCGAGATCGAGGCGATGCATGAGCGGCTGGCGGCGGACGCGGCCCGGTTCGGCCTCGGCCAGACGGTGCTGCAGCTGACGCTGCCGGGGATTCCGGACATCTATCGTGGCACCGAACTCGTCGATCTCTCGCTGGTCGATCCCGACAATCGCCGTCCGGTCGACTGGGAGAAGCGGATCGCGCTGGCGGAAGCACCGCTCGAAGCGGCGCCGGCGGATGATCGCGAAGGCGTCGGCAAGCTTGCCGCCATCCGCGCTGTGCTGGCGCTGCGTGCCCGGCACCCCGCCTTGTTCGCTGCGCCCTATGAGGCGGTGCCGCTCGGCCAGGAAGGCTGGTTCGCCTTCAAGCGCGTCGCCGAGGACGGGACGCTGTTTGTCGCGATGCCGGTGACGCCGGAGGCCGCGACTGCGACGGCGCTCGATGCCGGCGCGGCGCTGCCCGACGGCGACTATGTCCGCGTGCTGCCGCCCGGCGGGACAGTCGTCGTCGCCGGCGGCCGCCTTTCGATCGATCCCGCTCATCCGGTGACGGTGCTGGCAGCCGGGGGGCACGAAGGAGGGGCGCATGGAATTTCGCGATGAGGAGATTGCCGCCGAGGCCTATCGCATCTGGGAGGCCGAGGGCCGCCCGATGTTCGCCAATGATCATGACCACTGGTTCCGGGCTGTCGAGAACCTGCGCAAGCAGCGCTCGGCGGAACGCGATTACGGCAGCAGCCTGCCGATCGCCGGAACCGATATCGCACGCTGACAAAAGGGAAGCGAAGCTATGACCAAGGGCTCCGAGACCCATCCCGAAGAAGGCCACGCCCTGATCGGCTCCCTCGTCGAGGGTGGTCCGCCCACCGGCGATCCCGATATCGTGCGCTCAGGCCTCGGCATAGCCGACGTCACCCGCGGCGACCGCGTTGGGCCGGGACCGGAGGATTACCTGACCGAGCCGGCGCCGGCGACGACCATGTCGCATTACCGTTTCGGGCCGCTGCTGACCGAGAACGGCGTCCTCTTCCGCCTGTACGCCCCCTCGGCGGATGGCGTCGAGCTGCTGATGCCCGACCGTGCGCCGGTGGCCATGCAGCGCGACCAAGAGGGATGGTTTGCCGTCGAAATACCCGAAGCCGGGCCGGGAACGCGCTATGCGTTCCGCACCGGCGGTCTCGACGTGCCGGACCCCGCCTCACGCGGACAGGAAGAGGATGCGCGCGGCTGGAGCGTCGTGCGCGGACCGATGCCACCGCCGGCGCCGCGGTCGGCACGCCCTTGGCACGAGGCGGTGATCGCCGAGCTGCATATCGGCACCGCCTCGCCGGAAGGGACCTTCGCGGGCCTCACCAAGCGCGTCGGCCATTTCGCGGAAGCGGGCTATACGGCCATCGAGCTGATGCCGATCGCCGATTTCCCGGGCTCGCACAACTGGGGCTATGACGGGGTGCTGCCCTTCTCGCCCGAGCGAAGCTACGGGACGCCGGAGGAACTGCGCGCGCTGGTCGATGCCGCGCATGAGGCCGGCCTCGCCGTGATCCTCGACGTCGTCTACAACCATTTCGGGCCGGTCGATAACTATCTGCCGCACTATGCCAAGACGTTCTTCGACGAGAGCGTGAAGACGCCCTGGGGCGCCGGGCTCAACTTCGCCGATCCGACGGTGCGGCTGTTCTTCCTCGAGAATGTCCGGATGTGGCTCGAGGATTACGACATGGACGGGCTCCGCTTCGATGCCGTGCATGAGTTCGGCACCGCGGGCGGCGACGAGATGAAGCGGTCGATGGCGGCCATGGCGCGCGCCATCAAGCCGGACGCGCTCCTTATCCTCGAAAACCTCGCCAACGAGGCGGCCTGGCTGGAGCGCGACGACAGCGGAAGGCCGCTCGCCTTCGATGCGCAGTGGAACGACGACATCCACCATGTGCTGCATGTGCTGACCACCGACCAGACGGCGGGCTATTACCAGGATTTCGCCGAGCATCCGGTCGGGCAGGTGGAGCGGGCGCTGTCGGAGGGCTTCGCCTTCCAGGGCGAGGTCGTCGAGCGGCTCGGCGACATGGTGCGCGGCGAACCCTCGGGCCATCTGCCGCCTTCGGCCTTCGTTTCGTTCATCCAGAACCACGACCAGATCGGCAATCAGCCAGACGGGCGCCGGCTCGCCGAGAGCCTCGATGCCGAGAGGCTCGATTTCCTGCATTTCGTGGTGATGCTGTCGCCGCAGATCCCGATGTTCTTCATGGGCGAGGAGGCGCATATCCGCGCGCCGTTCCCGTTCTTCGGCGATCTGCGCGGCGAGTTCCGCGACGAGGTTCGGGCCGGGCGCGAGCAGCAGGCGAAGGAGTTCTTCGGCTCGGAGGACGCCGCGGACCTCGTGCCCGACCCGGTCGATGCCGGCACCATGGACATGGCGAAGCTCGACTGGGACGAGTTCGGCGAGCCGGAGCGCCGCGCCGCGCTCGACCGCTTCCGCCATCTCGCGGCGCTGCGGCGTGAGCATCTGTGGCCGCTGACCTCGACGCGCTATCACGGCGCGGACGCGCGGACCGCGGGGCGGGCGGTGGCCGTCGAATGGCGCTACGAGGGCGGGACGCTCGCGCTCGTCATGAACGCCTCGCACGAGCCGGGCCGGATCGAGGCGCCGCAGATGGAGCCGATCGCGACGACCGGCGAGGTCACGCCGGAGAACGGGGGCGTGCGGCTCGGGCCCTGGTCGGCGGCGATCGCCATCCTGCCGGCCGAAGCGTGACGCCTCAGGCGTCGCTGACGGATGCGATGGCGGCGGCGAGCGCCGGCATCGTATAGGGCTTGTTGACCGAGACGATGCCGGCTTCGCCATCGAAGCCTTCGACCTCGCCGAGGCCGGAGGCGAAGATGACGGGAAGGCCCGGCCGCGTGGCGCGGGCCTCGCGGACGAGATCGATGCCGCTCATATCGGGAAGGCCGACATCGGTGAGCAGGATGTCGACACCGCCCCGGGCAAGCGCCTCCAGCGCGGAGCGGCCGTCGGCGGTCTCCTCGGCGTCGTGGCCGAGTTCGCGCAGCATCTCCGCCGTGTTCATCAGGATCAGGAAATCATCCTCGCAGACGACGATCTTCATTTCGGCGCTCCGCCTCGAGAGGAGGCGTTCCCGCCTGACGCGATCGCGCCGGCGGGATCGGCTCCGGCCGCTCCATCCCCGAACACCATCGTAAGGTGATCTGTCCACTAGGAACAGTCCCGCCTCAGGGGCGCTAGCCGACCGCGCGGAACGGGATCACGGAACGGGGCGCCGGCATCATGCCGAGCATGGTATCCTCCCCCTGCCGACCGAAGCGGACGGCGCTCACGGATGCGTAGGGGACGCGGACCCTGAACCCGGCATCGTCCTCGAACTCGACCGCTTCGGCCTGGCAGGTGACGCGGCCGCTTGCGAGCGTGGCGCCCTCATCGACATGTTCGATCTCGATCCAGCCGCAGACGGACGCCATCTCGGCATCGATGCGCGCGATCATTTCCCGGACGGTTTCCATGGCTGCGCCTTTCGCGGCGGATCATTCCCTTGCCGTTGTTCTTATTTTGTTCTCATTATCCCCGCTGTCAAGATATCCACAGCGGGAAGCGGCGAATTCAGCCGCCCCGGTCGACTGGGATGGCGTCGACGACGCTCACATGCGCTGCCACGACATGCCACCCTCCGTCGAGCCGGGCCCAGGTCTGCATCTGGCGGCCGATCTTGCCGGGCGGCACGTCGACATAGAGGGTCGAGACGGTCGCGAAGTCATGGCCGAAGGTGGTGACGACGGTCTCGGTCAGGGCGCGGTCGGGGCCGAGCTTGCGGCGGCGGGCGTTGAAGGCCTTGATCGGGGCGTGGCCATGCTGGATCTGGCCGTCGCCATAGCGGATCGTCAGCGGGCTGTTCCAGAAGAGTTCGTCGAGCGCCGCGGCATCGGCGTCGATCAGCCCCTGTTCGTAGCGCTGGAAGGCGGCCGTCACTTCGGCGACGGTGGCGGGGTCGTTGACGATCATTTGGGGCTCCTGGGGGTGGGGATCAGCGGTCGGCACCGATGATCGCGGCGATCTCGGCGCGGGTCGGGAAGGCGGCGCGGGTGCCGTGGCGCGTGACGGCGAGAGCGGCGGCGCGGCCGGCGGCGCGAAGGCTCGCCGCGAGCGGCATCGCCTCGCCGAAGCGGCAGGCGGCGAAGACGGCGGTGAAGACATCGCCGGCGCCGGTGGTATCGACGGGCGTGACCGGCTCGGCGAGGACGGTGACGGCGCCGTCGGCATCGAGGGCAAGCGCGCCGCGCGCGCCGAGCGTCACCACGACGAGGCCGGCGCCGGCGGTACGCAGAGCCTCCGCGGCCGCAAGCGCATCGTCGCCGCCACCGAGAAGTCGGGCCTCGCCCTCGTTGACGATGAGGCAATCGGCGAGTGGCACGAGGCTGGCGATGTCCGGCCGGGCCGGAGAGGGGTTGAGCAGTGTCGCAGCGCCGGCGGCCCGCGCCGCCTCGAGCGCCGCGCGAGTCGCGGCGAGGGTCAGATTGCCCTGCATGACGAGGAGATCGCCGGCGCCGAGCAGTTCCACGCTCTCGCGGGCGAGGCGCTCGTCGATGCACTCGGCGGCCGCGACGATAGAGGCGATGGCATTCTCGCCGCCCGGCCCGACAAAGATCAGCGATCGATCCGTCGGGACCTCGGCGGGGACGAGGTCGGCGGGATCGAGCCCCTCGCCGGCGAGTTCGCCTGCCACCCATTCGCCCGCGGCGTCGCCGCCGACCGGCGCGACGAGGCGGACATCGAGGCCGGCGCGGCGCATCACGAGCGCCTGGTTGGCCCCCTTGCCGCCGAGATCGCGCCCGGCTGGCCCGGCGATCACGGTGGCGCCGGCATGCGGGAAGACAGAGGTCGCCATGGTCTCGTCGACCATCGCCGTCCCGAGGACGAGAACCCGCATCGCCATTCCTCTCCGGCCCTGCTCTCGAGGCCTGCAACATCCGTCGCGATGATCGCAGCGATGGGTTGCCAACTGCTTGAGGCCGGGTTACAGATACGTATCACTAATACGTATCAGGAAACTTTGCCGTGGAAACGGGACGCCCTCGCCGAGTGACGCAGCGCGATGTCGCGCGCCTTGCCGGCGTGTCGCAGACGACCGTCTCCATGGTGCTCTCGGGCGCGTCGGCGCCTTCGCTGCCGTCCGAGACGCTGGAGCGGGTGCAGGCGGCTGTGCGCGAGCTCGGCTATGTGCCGAACCGCTTCGCGCAGGCGCTGAAGACCAACCGCACCATGACCATCGCCTGCGTGGTGCCGGACATCGCCAACCCGTTCTATCCCTCGCTGCTGCGCGGCGTTCAGTCTGTGGCCGACGATGCCGGCTACGACGTCATCACGGTCAACACCGACGGCACGGCGGAGCGCGAGCAGCGCTTCCTGTCCTGGTGCCTGGAGCGGCGGGTGGACGGTGTCGTCGGCGTGTTCTTCACGCTGCGCGCCTCTGATTTCCGGCCGCTCACCGATTCCGAGATCGGGGTCGTGCGCATCGAATCCTCGGCGAAGCGCGGCGGGCCGCTGCCGGTCGACAATCTCTATATCGACAACGAGGCCGCCGCCGGCGCCGTCACGCGCTACCTGATCGGCCGCGGCTATGAGCGCATCGCGATGATCGCCGGCATCGGCGGCCCGCAGGACGGCCGCATCCGCGGCTATCGGACGGCGCTCACCGAGGCGGGCCGCGAGCCCCTCATCGTCACCGACGAGGCCTTCACCGAAGAAGGCGGCCAGCGCGCCGCGGAGACGCTGTTCGCGCTCGCCGAGCGGCCCGACGCCGTCTTCGCCGCCAATGACCTGATGGCGATCGGCGCCATGGCGGCGGCGCGCGAGGCGGGATTCTCCATTCCCGGCGACATCGCCGTCGCCGGCTTCGACGACATCTTCGCGGCGCGTCTCGTAACGCCGCCGCTGACCACCGTCTCGCAGTTCCAATACGACCTCGGCACGACGGCTGCCGAGGTTCTTCTCGACCGGCTCCAGCGCGGCAATGCCGGCGCCGGCACGAGCCAGGCCATGCCGTTTCGCCTGATCGAGCGCAGTTCGACCTGAACGATGCGAGACAGGCTCGGAGGGAGGAGCATGAACATGGGTATCAAAGCGAAAATCACCTTGGCGGGGGCGGCCCTCGTCGCGCTCGGCGTCGCCGCGGCACATGCCGAGGACAAGAAGCCGATCAGCTGGTGGTACGAGACGGCGGCACCGGAAAACCAGGAGGCGCTGGAGAAGCTGCTGGTGCAGCCCTTCAACGCTGCGCATCCGAACGAGGAGCTTTCGATCGATTTCCGCGGCGCGGAGCTCGACAAGCAGCTGCGCATCGCGATGCTGTCGGGTTCGGGGCCGGACATCGTCTATACGGCCGGCCCCAGCTATGTCGCCGCGATGGCGCAGGCCGGGCAGCTGCTGCCGCTCGACGACTATGCCGCCAAGCTCGGCTGGAACGAGCGCATCCTGCCGGTCTTCATCGAGCTCGGGAAGTATAACGGCAAGCTCTATGCTCTGCCGAAGACCTACGAGACGCTCGGCCTTTTCTACAACAAGACGCTGTTCGACAAGAATGGCTGGAAGGCGCCGACCACCATCGCCGAGATGGAGACGCTCGCCGACGAGATGAAGGCGAAGGGCATGGTGCCGTTCGCGGCCGGCAATGCCGACTGGCGCCCGACCAACGAGCACTATGTCTCGATCGTGCTCAACTCGATCGCCGGCCCCGACAATGTCTACAAGGCGCTGAAGGGCGAGATCCCGTGGACCGCCGAGCCCTTCGTCAAGGCGATCGATAAGCTCAACGAGTGGTGGCAGAAGGGCTATTTCGGCCCCAACTACTTCTCGCTGACCGGCGAGCAGGCCTTCGCGCAGATCGCCACCGGCCAGGCCGGCATGGCGCCGACCGGCACCTGGAATTTCCAGAACGTGCCGCGCTACTTCCCGCAGAACAATGCCGAACCGGCCTTCATCGGCTTCCCGAGCGCCGAGGGCGTGCCCTCGCCGATCTATGCGCTCGGCATCGGCTCGACCTTCTCGATCGCCAATTCCTCGGAGAACCCGGACGGGGCGGCCGAGGTGATCGACTATGTGTTCAGCGACAAGTTCTACGGCGACATCAACACCGTCTGGCAGGGCGAGTGGAACACGCCGCTGAAGGACCTCTCCAAGGTCACGATCGGTGCCGAGGTGCTGCCGCTCTATGGCGAGACGATGAAGGCCCTCGCGGAGGCGGTCGGCAAGAACCAGTACGGCTACACGACCTGGACCTTCCTGCCGCCGGCGACCGACACCTATCTCGTCTCCGGCATGGAAGAGGTCTGGCTCGGCAAGATCACGACGGCCCAGTTCCTGGAGAAGCTCAACGCGGCCTTCCTCGAGGAAAAGGCCGCCGGCAAGGTGCCGGCGATCCCGGCCCGCTGATCGGATAGCCCTTCCGGCCGCTCTGTCACCTCTCCTATGGGGGAGGTGAGGGGAGGGCCGAGCAATCTGGCGATGGCGGGCTCCGTGATCCGCCATCGTCCCTGCGAAACCGAGGAACCCGCCCATGTGGCTCTATCTCGCGCCGACGCTCGTGATCAATGTCGTGATCATCCTGATCCCGGCGTTGCTCACGGTCGGCCTCGCCTTCTTCCAGTGGGACGGTCTCTCGGCGCCGGTCTTCGTCGGGCTCGGGAATTTCGTGTCGCTGTGGGACGACCGCGTGTTCTGGACGGCGCTCGAGAACAACCTGATCTGTA
>Ga0209930_1001084_pt1 | contig 47845 bp, 46 predicted proteins | sample ThiBiot_500_biof_2_FD_183948 | JGI IMG/M metagenome (GOLD analysis project Ga0209930, IMG submission 183948) | Wastewater bioreactor microbial communities from Cape Town, South Africa - Thiocy_cont_500_biof (SPAdes) | ecosystem: Engineered > Bioreactor > Thiocyanate-remediating >...
GTAGGTATCGCAATTTCATGGAAATTTTTAACTTCATAGAACACATTTGATAAATCAATAAAATCTTGAAAGAAACATCTCGGTATATAATAGATATCAGACCATCTATAATCATAGAATTTTGTCTATTCGTTTTTATATTCAAATACGTATATTACATTACCCTCCACAGAAAGTACGTGCATCAGTTACAAAACGTTTCGGATATTTTTTTGCGACCATTTCTGTAGCATTGAGTGCGGTAAGATGATGTCCCTTACCCCATGCCCACCAACTCCAACCTGATGTGCTTTGTACACATCGAAATGGCGGTAAAGGTGAATCGGGAAACCAAATATGATGAAAGTTCAAATTATCAAATTTGAAAGGATTTATCCATGCCTTAAATTCAACAATAGAAGATATCTTTGAATGTAATTTATAGTATATAATGACTTACATCAAAATGAAAATATAATAAACCTTCTATAGTTGAATGATTTTGCAATAAAATATGCATGGTATCTGCTACAGCTTTGTATTCAGTCAGTCCATCTCCCCATCCATCACCAGTTAAAGTAAGGTTCGAAGAATTAGTTGGTATAGAATAATGTAGTTGTGCGAAGAAAGGCCGATATTTTTCCATAACAGGTATTCTTTCGTTACGTAGCGAATTCCATCTGATAAAACCAAGAGTATTCCGAAAAGGTGATACTAATTGGTTATTATCGACTGAGGTAAAATGTTGTAGTCGTTGTTTTTTACCAAAATTATAAAATGAAAATACACAGAAAATAAGGCTAATCAATAGAATTCCTCCAAGATGTTTGCTATCGAATTGCATTGGTATAGTGTACATGTTTGAAAAAAGAGACAAAATATAATCTATAAATAATGGGCCATATATATGTTTTATTATGAATATAAGTTTTAAAAAAAGGAACTAATAGTAATAATAAAATATTGAATTGAATGTCTACCTTTACTTGGGCAAAAAAATGTTCTCAACTAAATTCCGCCCATGTAAATATTTTTTTAATGTAAACGCGTTTGGTTTAGATGCATCTAGACGCGTTAGGATCAATTTATTAGGGAATAAAAATAAAATATTAATTCAATTCACCTCAGCTTCGATCTGAGTTGCCAATGCTGTCTTCTAGCATTAGTCTTTACTTAGCTTATGTCCACGAATTATTTCCATCGTTAGATGTTGATATATCTGAAATGATAGAAAGTAGATTTGAACATGTGAACTTGTGTTTAAGAAACTTTTATACATACCGTTCAGCCCTATATGAACACATTCATTATCAGTTCGTAGACCAAGTGTGTTTGAAGTATATTTATATTATATATACCATTCACAGAGATTGAAAAATATTTCGATCGAACAACTCATGTTTCATTTCAGCCGGTTCTTGAAAGTTTGTGTTCATAAAACTTTCATTGAACGAAAATCGAGATTACGTAAAACAATGTTATCTTTATTTAAAATTTAGGCTAATTTGTATTTCACTAAAAACAAGAAATAACTACATATTTCCTTCCACAATCAAATAGAACATCGAAAGAAGTACAAAGTCATATCATGAGTTATACATATCCATCCATAGGACATTTTAATTGAGAGCGCGTTTACCTGCAAAAAAAGTGTATTTGGTGCTTACATGGGCAGATGAGATTCTTTTTTCGATTATCCAAACTATCCGGATAGAAATGAAAAGTATTATAAATTAAATGACCAGCTAGTTTAACGATACGATCATTTTTGGATGAAGAGATCATCTGTTGATCGATTAAATGAGAAATATGTTCCAAATAAAAGTGATCACTTTTGATCGTAGATTTATCATGTATTTTTCCTCTCATACCAATAAATTTGAATTCACTTTTGTGAAATAAAATATTCGAAAACCATAAATCTTCATGAATAACATCGATAATAGGAACCGGTTTCGAAAGAGACTCATTTAAGAATATCTTGATATTGTTCCCTTTTCTGAAAGAAAAGATTATAGGCTTCTAAAATCAGTAGGCGAAAAGTCTTAAAACTATGTTTGTCCGGTCCAATCAGAAAATAGTTCGTTATAGAACTTTTTCAAAAGTTACCGAGCCAGATGAAAATTTGTTTGCTTTCTCTCGTCTACCAAGTAATATCAAAGGTTATATGTAGTATAGCCATGAGCGGAAGGGTGAGAAATGGTTTGAATATTAGTACTCAGTGAGACAAAAAATGTCAAAAACCCGTGTACACACTGCTAAAATCTTAGGCGTTTGTGGATGCTACTTGAGGTTCCCGATGATGAGCGAAAAGCAGCCGAAAAAAGAAGTCGTGAAAACGATCGATTTTTACAGAACTCACTTTTTGTTGGTGTATTTTGTTTGACCTTCATGTGAGCTACACATGTACATGAGAAGAACAGAAAGGAAAGGAAAGGAAAGGAGAAGAGAAAGAATGTACATGTGTGCCAAACGGAGAAAAAGATCCCTTCGTGGGAAACGAACCCACATCTTCTGCTATCCGGGCAGATGTCCTAGACCAGTTAGATTAGAAAGGACGACTCAATCTCCGATGAGCGTCGATGATATATCATCGATCGCTAACACTCCATGGAAAAAAGAAAGCAAATAGTTCGTTTCAACACTTTAAAAGAATTCAATTTTTCAATGTTTACCCACGTGTTGAGAGCAGTAGTCGTTAAAATATGCATGCATTGTTGCTTTTGCACATATACACATCCACAAAAAGTAGAAGTATTCTCAACGTTTAATCGTGTTTCGGATAAAATTTATCTGCTAGGATAAATCACATTTTTAACTTGACATTTTAACATCAGGATGAAATAAACGTGATTCCGTTTAACCTTGCGCTTGAGTGAAAGAGAAACGATGGTTGTATTTGAAGTTTCGAACTTGATGCATGCATGCGGGGGTTGTATTTTAAAAGTTGAGTGTGAGAGAGACGATGATTGTATTTAAAGAGTGACATTTTTTGTGTGAAAAAAATTCGACATTGATGCTTAGTAAATCTGAAAACTCATTATTTTAAAGTTCATGACAAGGATAGATACTTTTATTAATTCTCTGTTTCCTTTTCTGAAAGAAATTGTTATAGATTTCTAAAATCATGAGAAGAATTGCCAAAGTTGTTTGGTTGTTCTGCCCAATCAGAAAACAGCTGGCTAAATACATAAAAATTCCTTTTTTTTTCTTATATACACATCGAAAATATTTGATTGGTTTATTTTGTATAATAGTGAAAGAAAAGGACACAAAAGTTAATATGAATTCTTGAGATTTATATTAATTTTGCAATATAATTTGTCACTATAGTGGTTTCAAATACCAAACTGTGATGAAATGAGACAGACAAAAGTGATTTAAAAAAAAAAGATTAGGGAAGCTTGAAGAATTTTCTAATTTCATTGTGAGATCGAAAAAAATCTATTTGTTCTATCGTCAGAATTTTTCGGTGTTCCGCTGGTCGACTGCCATTAAAGTTCTATCACAAGGAATCTGGTGGATTCTCATCGTATTGATATAATTGACTTATTGAAACATAGACTCTATAAACGTCAACTTCGAATGAAATCCTTGCTAACCTACCTTGCATTAATATAATCGTGTTAAATTTTGTTGGCATTTAAGATGATTCACTTAGACGTTAAGCTAAATCATCTATATCCCATCTAGTCTAATTGATCCAGGACATCTGTCCGAATAACAGGAAGTGTGCTGTTCCAGTTCTCCTCTTCCCTTCACTATGACCTGTTCATATGCTCGAAAGCGGGCTTAATAAACGTCTTTCAGAAAAGTGTTAGCGAATCCTTACGATGAGCACTACTTGTTTTTCAATTCATCGATTACATATTCGATAAATAAGTGGACGTTCTAGTACATAATTCAATGGTTTCGGATAGATATTTTCAAAACGTGTTCCACTTCCACCACATAAGAGAATTATAACCTTCATAGCTGTTGCTGTTGAAATTCAAACAAATCAAAAACGGAAAAATGATTGTTTTTTAAAGCTTAGTTGTTCAATTCAAATTTGAAATTTGATGTTCGAATTCAAGCTTCAAGTATGACATGTATGCAACTATGGGGAAGATTCCTACATATGGCTATATGTATCAACAACATTTTAATCCATACAGTTATTCTGAAAGATTAATCACGTATAGCTCTTTGGGTTGTCCTTCAAATCAATTTAAAATGACTACTGAATTGCAATCGGGTGTTACGTACATATTAATTGTGACTACATTCGGTAGTAATATAAGGGGCAATTTTTCAGTAATAGCATTCGGTCCAAACAACGTCACTTTCAAACAAATTAGTAAGTCTCATACGATACGTATATTATTTTTTTGTTTCAACTGAAAATTTCATTAGATCTTCAAACAACATATACATCACAATTGACAAAAGGAAGTCCAGTTTATCCACGAATATGTGGAAAAGGAAACTATCACTATGAAACTATTGAAATCAATATACAACTGAATGGCTCATATATATTCGATACTAATAGTACTATGAAATTATATGGATACATTTATACAAACGAATTTGATCCATCATATCCAAATAAACATTTACTTACACAAAGCAATTTCAGTTGTTATGAATATCGTTTCCAACTTGGAAGTTATCTTGAAGCTAATAAAGCGTATATTCTACTGATAACAACATTAAATCCAAATGAGAGAGGATCTTTTACATTACTTATCACTGGTCCACAAAATGTCACTCTCAATCGAATAGACAAAAAACATAGCAGCTGTATTGTTGGTGATCAATGTCATTTGCATACAAAGGGTATTGGTTTGACTATCAATGATATTTTACGCAATCAGATTCAACCAATAATATCATTTACGAAACAATCAGCATTGATACAAACAGCCGCTGGTATTACCATGATTATGTTTGTGATTGGTTTCATTAATGGTATCTTATCTTTGATAACATTTCAAAATAAAGAATTAAGAAAAGTCGGCTGTGGATTATATCTACTAGCATCTTCAGTTACATCTCTACTAACAATTACTACGTTTACAATTAAATTTTGGTTTACTGTTCTTATTCAACTTCATTCAACTATTCGTTCATCAATTCTTCGAATTGATTGTGCATTTCTTGGTCCTGTCTTAAAATTATGTTTGTACTTAGATGGTTGGTTGAATGCTTGTGTTGCCATTGAAAGAAGTGTCAATGTATCAAAGGGAGTTCAATTTGACAAAAAACGAAGTATACATGCAGCTCGATGGATTATTCTGATCTTGCCTATTTTCATCATTGGTACTATTGTTCATGAACCGATCCATCATGAATTATTTGAACATAAAATTCAAAAATATAATTCCATGAATTATAGCTTGCTGATAATGAACACATCAATGGAAAATGATACAGCAGAAGTTGAATATGAAACTGAACATATTGTCTTGTGTGTTATTCGTTATTCTCGTTCTGTTCAAATATACAATACAATCACCTTATTTTGTCATCTCATCGTACCATTTATTGCAAATCTTTGTTCTGCTTCATTTATCATTTTTGGTACAGCTCGACGACGATCAACAGCACAAACCAATAAAAAAACATTGAAAGAACATGTCATCAATCAAATGAGTGAACACAAACAATTGTTGATCAGCCCATTTATTTTACTAATCTTAGCTATGCCTCGTTTGCTCATATCATTGGTATCAGGATGTGTGGATCCATCAGATAATCCCTGGCTATATCTTTGTGCTTACTTCATTTCATTTACACCATCAATGCTTGTCTTTACTGTATTTGTTATACCTTCAGAACTCTACAGAAAATCATTCAAAGAATCAATTACACGATGGCGACAACGAATTCGTCCATAATTGACAAATACGTATTATTTATCGGCACTATTCTTCTTCTTTCATTTATTGCTTTTAACCCTCATAAGTTTCATTGAAAATAACAGAATGAAAAGAAAAAAAATCTTGAAAGAAAGTATTTTTATTTTGATAGTGGACTACGAAAGATATCATACGTGTCAACATAATGTTATTCTATTAAATTAAATCATTAATAAACACAGATGTTCTTTTGTAGATTAACATAATGTTTCTTTTAGAAACAAAGTAAATTTGACTTCTTATCTGTGCCTTATAAAACGTAGAATAAAAAAGGACATTTTTCAGTCAAAGAAAAAATGATATTCTTATTGAACATTTATCTTGATATTTTTCTTTTCTCTTCGATTATAAATACTTTTCCGCAAACGAATTTTCATCTAACTGATATAAACGATGAAAAATTCGCTCATGATTGCCTTCGATTTTCAATTTCGCCAATTGATGAAATAGATTCACAAGAAATCTTATCATTTTGTCTCATTGAACCACTATCAAAATGGAACATACCAGTAAATACTCTGGATAAAACATTGACTTTCGCTGATCTTCGAAAACAAAATGTCACCAGTGAACAATTATATCAATGGTCAGCATCGATTGATTTAATTGAACAATATCAAATCTATATCACATCTAATAATTATCAATCATCAATGTCGACAAATGTTTTCTACAATTGTTCAATACCACGATTTGGTAGTCAATGTCAATATGAATTTCTCTATTTACCGTCGAATCATTTTTCATTAAAAGAAGCGATTTTACAATTCTATCGAATCGAATATAAGCCAACAAGTTTAACATGTTATATGCATTTAAATTGTAATCGAGGTTCAAAATCAATTTGTCTTGACTGGACAGAAATCTGTGATGAATATGTTCATTGTGTCGATGATCATATTGATGAAAAATTCTGTTGGCAATTACTTATTAATGAATGTAAAGAAGATGAATTTCGATGTCGAAATGGACAATGTATTTCGAAACTGTTTGCATTCGATGAATTTAATGTTCATGAATGTTTGGATAGATCAGATACTTATTACTCTCACCAGGCCCATTTAAATCCAAGCGATGAAATAACTCTTTATGAACCGCAAATTTATTATGAAGATATAACATGTTTCATACTCAACAATCGTCTAAACATAATACCACTAGTAACCAGATCGTGTGATAAAACACGTCATCCTCTTCTACGCAAATTTATGCTCACTGACATACCAACAACATTATCGAATATTTGTCATACTGTATTTTATTATATATTTTATTACGAAGCAAGTAAAAATTTAATGCGTGAAGATATTTGTGAATATAACAAATGCATATTTCTCGTCAATGAAACATGTCCAGATATGATCATGATAGTACCAGCACCTCTGGCATTTGGTCATGTTTCCGTCGGTTATTTTAAACAAACAGATTTTGGATATCCTTATGTACGCTATCCAGATTTCGTTTGTTACAATGAAAAACTCTGCCGAGAATTTCCACTGAATAATGGCACATTACTTAGACATAATAATCAAATATGTCGTCGAACTCAAGATTTATCACCTTCACTATCATTTAAAGGACGAATTATTTCGACAATCGATGCACAAATCAGCTCATTACAGGAAATACTCATGCAATGTAATACCATACTATATGAGAATACGAACATTTGCACAAGTCCATTGATGTATCGTTGTAGAAATTCAACAAAATGTATTTCGATACATCGTCTTTGTGATCGAATGTCGGACTGTGATTATCACGATGATGAAGATTGTTCGTTAATCAATGGAATTTGTTCACCAATAGATTCCGATATACTTTACAAATGTCCATTGAATAACGTCTGTATATCTCGAAGTAGAATTAGTGATGGTACTTGTGATTGTAGGGTCGAGTATTCCACCAACTGTGAAGATGAAATAGCAGGTTCATGTCCAGAAAATAAGTTTCAATCATGCAATGTACATATAATGAATAATATTGTGAGAAAAATTATAACATTTTCAACAATTTGTGATGGATTTTCGGAATTGTCACCGATTATCATTGATGGAATGAATCATACAGATGAAACAGAATGTGAATTGTGGCAATGTAACAATACATACACGCGATGTGATGGCTTTTGGAATTGTTTGAATGGAGCTGATGAAGTCGATTGCGATGAAAATCCATTAATTAACTGTCAATTACATCATCATATCTGTGTCAAACCGGGAACGTTTGAATTGATATGTTTACCGTTAGAAAAAGCCAATGATGGTCAAGTCGATTGTCTTGGTGCAATAGATGAGCCAATACGATGTCAAGATAATAATTATTTTTACATTTTCTATAATTTTTATTGTGATATTACAAATGAAGGACTCTGTGCTGATACGTATGCCGCTTGCAATTCAGAATGTCTTAAAGAAAATCAACATATTTTTTGTAATCTAACCAATACATTCAATATTTTATATTATTGCAATTATGTGAATTATACCGATCGTTCATATCTTTATAACTATTTCTGTTCAATTCCTGGTAAACAATCGAAAATTCAATTAGGATATTTTGCTCTCGATGGACCATTAATAAATAAACAGCCGGAAGCAATTATGAAACCTGAACCGATACAACAAACATTTCCATATAATTTCGAGTGTCATCGTGGATATCCTCTTATACTTAGTTCTAATCGAACTCAAATCATTTGTCTTTGTCCACCAAGTTACTATGGTAATTATTGTCAATATCAAAATCAACGTGTTACTTTTACTCTACGATTTCAACCATATTCAGACTCTCGACGAACAATATTTTCTATAGTTATTCAATTGATTGATAATACAACACAAAGAATTATCCATTCAACAAAACAAATAACTTATGTGTATGTTAAACATTGTCAAACAAAATTTAATTTCTATTTAACTTATTCAACTCGTCCGAAACTATCAAATAGAACCTATTCAATTCATATTGATATCTATGAAAAACAGACTGTTGCATATCGAGGAAGTTTGTTTCTTCCATTACCATTTCCTTTTCTACCTGTTCACCGTATCGGTTATTTCTTGACTATTCCCCGAAATAATCAATCAATCAAAGTTATTTGTCAATGTCTCCATGGTCGATGTATAAAATATGCGGAAAATACAAGTGAATCAGCATTTTGCCATTGTAAACCAGGTTGGACCGGTAAAGATTGTTCAATTTCATACAATTGTACATGTGCATTCGATTTATATTGTGTTGGAGTTGAAGCCAATGGTCGATCGATTTGTATTTGTCCATTAGATCGATGGGGTCCACGATGTTTACTTTCGAATACAAATTCGACTTGTTTAAATAATGGTCAATATGTTCTAACCGATGATGATATGGTTTCGGAGAAAAAATTCTTTTGTATCTGTCTAAAAGGATTCAGTGGTGAACTATGTGAATTAGAAGATTCGAAACTCATTGTTTCATTTGATAAAAATATCATTCAATCAGAAATAACTATGCTGGTTCATTTTATTGAAATAGAAAAACAGGGTCCAATTCGAAATGGTTCAACATTTCAATCAATTTCAATCTATTCGAATGAAATTCTTATTCGATGGTCTCGTTTGTTTCATATAGTTTTCGTTGAATTATCGAATAAAGTTTATTATCTAATTTCAGTTGAAAAATATTATAATCGATCAAGAATTATTCAAAAATTAATTTCATCATCAGATCGTTGTGGACATCTGAATGAATATGTCAATGAAACGATTGCTAATTTTCTTCTTATTCGTCGAATTAAATATTATCATGTACCTTGTCAACATGAAAAGTCGATTTCATGTTTCTATGATCAAGGTCATTTTTGCTTGTGTCAACAGTTTGGTTCTCAACGTCTTGCTAATTGTTTTCCATTTGATCCGAATCTTGTTCATAATTGTTTTAAATTAAGTACTTGCCAGAATGATGGTGATTGTATACAAAATGATCATCAATGTCCTCAAACATCTCGATGTAATTGTCAAGAATGTTCTTATGGATCTTTATGTCAATTTAAATCAAGTTTATTTGATCTTTCATTAGATGGTATTCTTGGTTTTCATATTCAACCACACATTCATATTACAAATCAACCTATAATTGTTCAAATAACTTTATGTTTGATTGTTCTTATTGTTTTCATTGGAATTCTCAATGGATTTCTATGTTTGATTACATTTAAAAGTCGTGAAACACGTCAAGTTGGTTGTGGTTATTATCTTCATTCGGCAACAATAACAACATTATTGACTTCAATTATATTGATATTGAAATTTTCGATACTACTTTGTGCACAAATCGGAATGATAACTAATCGATTATTGTTAAATATTCAATGTTATTCCTTTGATTATCTGTTAGAAGTATGTTTGACTTTAGATCGATGGTTAATTGGGTTTGTTGCTTTGGAACGTGCATATAATTCTTATAAAGGAATTAATTTTAATAAAACGAAAAGTATTCGAATAGCTAAATATGCAATTAGTATTCTTATCTTATTGATAATTATTTCATCAATCTATGATCCTATTCATCGTCGATTAGCTGATGATGATAGTAACGATGAACAAAAACGTATTTGGTGTATTGTTTCATATTCATCTGCACTTCTTTCTTTCAATCAATTCATTCATATGTTTCATTTTTTTCTACCACTTACATTTAATATTATTTCAGCATTGGCAATCATTATTTTAGCAATAAAACGACGACGAAATCTTCAAACTGATCTATCACTTTATCAAATAACCTCTGAACAAGTTCATCAAAATCGTCATCTATTAATATCACCATGTATTCTAATAATATTATCATTACCACGTTTGATTATTTCATTTCTTGCTGGCTGTATGCAATCGAATAGTAGTCCATGGATTTATCTCATTGGATATTTAGTTTCATTTCTACCGTCAATGTTACTCTTTGTCATTTTCGTTTTACCATCGAAATTATATCTTGATGAATTTAAAAAAGGTATTCGGCAGTGTCAACAAACATTTCAAAGACTCATCTCTTGCTTTCCATGTTTATCTTCTTAAATAACTCATTCTCGATTTTATCTATATGCTTGACTAACGAAATAAAATTGTGTATATTTACCGTTGTCATCTTATCTTCATGTGTAAAAGAAAAAGCCAACATGTATATTTCCTATGATGGTTATTACCAGTTAAACTGACGATTAAAATCTATATAAATACTTGCTAATAACTACCTTTTCATACATACATTATTCGATACATTGTTATTATGGCACTCAACGCTGCTCTCGAACGAGAAGTCAATAAACTCATTAGTACTCAATGGAGAAATCAGCCTGGTGACAAAATCGTAGGAGATCGATGGGCTATCGCTTTGGCAAAAGAAAACACATGCTACAGTTTATGTACTTGATAGAAATGGAAATATTCAACAGACACAGTTTGATGCACGTTCTCGATCATGGGTCGATAATCTTCATCAAATTTATCCTCAAATTAATGCTTGGATCGCCATTCATTCGGGAGTTGATCCTAATCTCTCCTAATTATTCTGACATTTTTTTTTTGGATATTGACATATTTTTCACAAAATGTGTGTTGTGTGTGTGTTTTGTTTTCTTATCAAAGTTCTTTATATAATACTTGTATGCTTGCAGGTTATTTTATTTTTAAAAGTAGGCTACACCGAAAGCATGCTGTTTTATATAGTATTCTATTTTGCTATAATACAAAGTCTTGTAACATCGTTAAAATCATCGAATACTTGCGGTTATGATGTAAGACAAACGCACATTTATATAGAATAGCTTAAAATGCGAACATACGTACATCGATTTTAGTCATGTAACTTAGGTTTACCTGGCAAAATTAATGTTCATATTGTTCCTCATACACATGATGATGTTGGCTGGTTAAAAACAGTCGATCAATATTATTATGGATGTAATTTTTTCTTACAACTATATAACAGTTGAATAATTTCGATCGATTGATTGATTGATTTTTCTTTAGCACGTCGTGATATTACTCGAGCAAGTGTTCAATACATTATTGACTCGGTCATTGAAGCTTTAGTTGATAATCCCGATCGGCGATATATTTACGTTGAAATGGCATATTTCACACGTTGGTGGAATGAACAAACAGAAGAGAAACGTAATGTCGTCAAACAACTTGTAAACGAAAGTTTGTATTTGAAAGACATCAGATGATATATCGAAGTCAACGTATAATTATACGTATATAATAGATCGTTTGGAATTTATATCAGGTGGTTGGTGTATGCATGATGAAGCAACGACACATTATAATTCGATCATTGATCAACATAGTTTAGGTGCTGAATTCTTGCGTGAAACATTTGGCGAATGTGCTCGACCGAAAATCGCCTGGCAAATTGATCCATTTGGTCATTCGAGAGAAGTTGCATCCCTATTTGCACAGGTTATTAGAAAAGATTCGAAAAAGATCAAATCGGTTTGATGATTTTTATAGATGGGTTTTGATGGTATTTTTCTTGGACGTATTGATTATCAAGATCGAATATATCGTATTGCAGAAAAGAAATTAGAACTCTTATGGAAAGCAAGTGCAAATTTAGGTAAATAAAAAATATGAAAATATATCTTCGTCAAAACAAAGTCTCTCAATTGTGCATTAAGATCGTCAGGGTTGGTTATTCACAGGTATTCTACCTTTTAATTATGGTGCACCTCCAACATTTTGTTTTGATACACGATGTTCGGATCCACCAATAATGGTATGCGACAGCATTTGATCAGTGTCTCATTGATTTATGAATCGAATCATTTCAGGATAATAAAAATCGAACTGATTACAATGTAGATCAACGTGTTCTAGAATTTATTGCCGAAGTCTATGTTGAAGTCAGTATAAATAATTACTCGCTTCAATTGATTTTATATCAAGATTTATTTTCATTTAGTCGAAAATCTACTCAACAAATCATATTATGATGAATATGGGCAGTGATTTCGAAGATGTCAATGCTCATGTAAAATTTAAAAATCTAGATAAATTAATTCACTATGTCAATCTTCAACAAATGAATGGTAGTGATGTGAATGTTTTCTATTCGACACCATCATGTTATCTCTATGCGTTGAATCACGCTGGCAAACAATGGACAACGAAAACCGATGATTTCTTTCCCTATGCCATGGTTCCAGCTTCGTACTGGACTGGTTATTTTACCTCTCGACCAGCATTAAAATTTTACGAACGTTATGCAAATAATATTCTTCAAGTGACGCGGCAACTCAATGGTTTGACACAAATCAATCAACGAAATGTGTTTTTCGTTTTGAGTGAGTCGACAAGATCGATGATGTTTAATTAACGAATGTCATTTACTAGATGAAGCAATGGGACTTGCTCAACATCATGATGCAGTCAGTGGAACAGAAAAACAACATGTAGCCTTTGATTATGCTCAACGATTGTCCTATGGCATCGATCAAGCGATGGTGTGATAGCTTATTTATATAATATAGTAAAAACGATGTGTCTTCTTTAGAATGTAATTAACAATGCGTATGCAAAACTGTTGCCTAAAAGCAATCGAACAATAACAATTCCTCAACAAGTGCTCTGTCCATATTCGAATATTAGTGCATGTCTGCCAATCGAAGGACAAAATCAAGTACTCTGTGAACACTAGAGAATTTTCAATCATTATTTGATGTATATATAATAGTTCACATTGACACTTTGGAATCCAACCGTTCATAAAGTTGAAATCTATCATCGTGTACCTGTTACTCGACAATACCTTATTCGTGATCCATTAGGAAATCTTGTTCAAGCAGAAGTATATTTGCAAACAAAAATATAATGATTGTGATTTTCTTTCTACTTTAGTATCTTCCAATTTTTGAGACAATGAAAAATATTCCAGGTCGAATGAGTTCAGCTCAAAATCAATATCTATTCCAAGTATCCATACCACCACTTGGTTTTACTACTTACTATTTTCAAGCAACATCAACGACAATCAAAAAGCCAAAACCAATAACAACAGTCAATGAAGACTGTATTCTACAGAACAATGTAAAAACGAAAAAAAAACAAAGCATTCTATCAATTATTTGATCATTTTTTAGCATATACGTGTCGAATTTAATAGTTTCGGTGATTTGAAACAGATTGTTAATTTAGATAAAAATCTAACTCTACCATTTACTGGACAGGGTTTCTATTGGTATGCAAGTAAGAGTCCACTATGACATATGTTTGTTAATAAGAAAGCTATATCTTTGATTTTGAGGTTTTACTGGTAATGATACATATGCCGCTATTCCACCATCAGGTGCTTATATTTTTCGACCATTATTTCCCGATCCACTACCTGTTAGTGCCCTACGTCAAATGTAAGTGATTTTGTTCGAAATTGAATTGTGATTCGAGAGAAATCGCTTTTCGATAGAACTTGTACGAAAACTGATACAGTTCAAACAGCATCGATTATTTTCAATGATTGGGTTAGTGAAGAAGTTAATCTCTATTCGAATTCATCAGGCATTGAAATTGATTGGAGAGTTGGACCGATACCTGTCGAAGATAATATTGGCAAGGAAATAATCATTCGTTATAGTTCACATATCAAAAGCCAATCGAAATATTATACAGATGCGAATGGTCGTGAAGTTCTCGAACGTACTCGTAATCATCGACCATCATGGCCTTATGTTGTTGATGAACCGATCAGTGGAAATTATTATCCAATTAATAGTCGAATTTGGGTTAAAGATAATGATCGACAATTGACAATTCTTACTGGTAAAAAAATAGTGATATTGAGACCAATTTTCTTCTTCTTCTTCTTCTTCTTGTGTTTATAGATCGATCACAAGGAGGTGGAAGTATGAATGATGGTTCGATTGAAATCATGCTTCATCGTCGAATACTTCATGATGATTCGCTAGGTGTTGGTGAAGCGTTAAACGAAACTGCCTATGGCAAAGGTCTTGTCGTCACTGGAAAGCATATTCTTTTTCTTGATCGACCATCGGATAGTGCACAACTACATCGAACGACTGCTCAACAATTGTTTATGCGTCCATTAGCCACCTATGCCATGTCAAACATACCGTCTTACAGTAACTATTCGGATGTATATCATCAAACTTGGTCGGCTCTGTCTGATTCTATGCCATTGAATATACATTTATTGACATTCGATCAAGTCGATGTCAAACAATATCTTGTTCGTGTTGAACATTATTTTGAATTGAATGAAGATGAAATCTATTCGAAACCGGTGACTATCGATCTTCAAACATTGTTTACAAAAATTGGTACAATCAATGATATGACTGAATTGATTTTAACAGCGAATCTACCGTTGTCTGATCTGCATCGACTCAATTGGACGACAACAGATCAACAATCGTCATCTATCGATATGCTTCGTAAGCTAAAAATATCTTTTAACTATATTTGATGATGTTTTTTTTATACTATAGATCAATTGGCATCGAACTCGACAATCATTACTCTCAATCCAATGCAAATTCGAACATTTCAAATAACTATAGTTTAAAGAGGTTTGACTTTGTTCAGACGTACGATTGTATCTTGTACTTTACGACGCATTTCTTGTTCCGATGACATCTTTTTTTCAGCAATATCCGATGCTTGCTCAGCATATTTCAATGCTAGATCAAATTGCTGTTGTTCTTCATGAAAAATACTTAATTGATAGTAGAGAGGAACAAAATGTAGATGATCTTTAGGTATTATTTGTTCATATAGTTTTTCTGCTTTTTCATAAACTTCTAGAGCTTGTTCCATATGTTTCTGAGCATGATGAACTATTCCGAGATTAAAAAATATTTGTGCTATGCCTGGATGATTATCAGGAACAATAACAATTTTCTGATAGACATCTAGAGCTTTGGTCAGATAGTCTAATGCTTGTGTATAACACTGTTGATTCAAATAAGCAAACCCCAATCGATTGAGACTACGTGCAATTTCAATATCTTCATTGGGTAAAATTCGTTCATAGATCGCCAGTGCTCGTTGATAATAAAATAGTTCTTGTTCGTGTTGATGTAATTCATAATATACACTACCAAATCCTGCAAAAATTCGTGCAAGATCAAGATCGGAATTCGATTCAGATAATTTAGCGAGTTGAAGACGTTCAGCTTCATGAAGTAATTCCAGTGCTGTTTCGTACTGACCTTGGAAACGATGTACTCGTGACATACCATAATGGGCATTAGCTCGATCTTTATGATCGTCGGACATTTGTTTAAGGAGAGAATCAAAATAATTGAATGCCTTTGTGTATTCACCCATATCAGTAAGAAGAATACCAAATAGTATATCAACACTTGTGTCTTTCATTAATTTTCCGATATATTCTCCATATTTTCGATAAATTGGAATGAATTTCGTCGATGTCTGCAATTGAATACTCCATACACGATGTTCATCATCATAACAAATTGAAGTAATCTCAAATGCACTGCCAGTATCGAATAGAATTTCGTTCTCATCAGGGATTTCACTTTGACAAGAAATATCAGCTAAAACAATATCCAATAAATGATTTCGATCGATATTAATCTCAAATAAAACATGCTGTAGATCATCATTTCGACTTCGAGTTGCTGATGGATTTACATCATTAAAACCGCAAAACATTTCAGCGACTTGTCTATCGGAAGATGCTGAAAAAAATGCATTCGTCGCTACAATATATCCCACTTGATATTTTTCTAATTCATCACGAGATATAGTTGCACCACGATAAACATACAGTGGCAATTGTTCAGTACGTGCAGTTTCGAGACTAGCAGACAAATCTGTCATAAAATATCGAAATGTATATAGAGCTAGAATATCTTCCGTGCGAAGAGCTCTATTAATTATTTTATAAAGAAAACTTGATTTTGTATACCATTGAATAGCATTTACTGCTTTATAGGTCTTTTCGAAATCATCGATCCTTCCTAATTCAGATCGATTACCACCATAGAATGAACGACATTCGCCAAGCATTTGTTGTTGAGCCTCAACTGATTGGGGCATCGCTTTTACCATTGCTATTTAAAACAAGAAAGGAGAAATATTTAGAAAATTTTCAATTTATTTCTTGCCTTTGAAAACTTGACACCATACTGAAGATCCTACTGCATCATGAAGATCTCGCAAGGCAACTTGTTTTGTTTGATTCAATGTACTAAATACACCATCACCATCGATTTTATCAGTAATTTTATCTACAGCATCGCTAATAACTTCTTCGAATTTTTCCGACGTCAAATGACTTTCCTCAAAAGCTAATATTGTTTTCGAACGCCACTGTTTGTTAGGATAAATTCTATTTGATTTACTCTGATTGTTTGAATCAACAAGGATAATAGTGTGCACTTGTTCACATGCATATGCTTCGTCCAAAAGCTCAATTCCATAGAGTACAATAATAATATGATCATGTCTCTTTAGATTCGATGTCAAATATTCAATACACAATGTTTTTTGTGTGTATAGTAAAATATAATTATTAAGACGACGAAAATTAGAAATCCTTCGAAGATCTGCACTTGATTCCGTCAAAGATGGATTATACCAGATTAAAGTAATTAATTCACGATTCAATATAAGATCATTAATAGGAATATCGCGAGCGAGAGCACCAGATTTAATCATTATGTGAAATATACTGTATATTACAGCTAAAGGTAAAAATAGACAACTGACTGTGTTTCGGTTGAATAAGAATGACGATCGTGAGCATGACATTTTTGTTTTTTCCCTACTTACCTAATATTAATCATACTCGATGATTTTTATTTACTAGGTTGGAAATAATATTTTTCCAAGATAAAGCCTGCAAAAAAAATAAGGCTATCAAACACAACTACATTGAAGAAGCGTTTCGCCATAATGAAGAATTTGTTCAAATAAATGATTATACCATTGATTTAAAAAACAAAATTCAATTCCACAAAGACACGACAGATAATGGCATATCAGTTAAACTATTAAACAAAGAATGGCTGATCAACTCAGAAATTGTGGAAAAAATGAAGACGAAATCTTCAATTGTGCTGTTCGTGTCTATTCTGCTGCTTCATTTCTCTTTGCTTTATCAAACGAATGTTTAAGAAGTGGAAATTCCAGTAAATCGGATACGTTAGGTCCAATTATACTTGATTGTTGAATCGTCATATCGCACAGAACAATGTAGTGTATGGTGAAGGAACAGATCGTGGAAAATATCTAATCCATATGATTGGAACTGGATTTTAAGTTACTCTGACAAATAAATAAAGCATGTATACGACTCTTTTTACTAGAAAAAAAAATCTTCGCATCCAATTGGCTATGAAATATTCTAGATTAGTAGGGCAAAATGAAAGTCCTTTGTTCTTTTTTTTATAATTGCACAACGGACTCTGGCATGTGTATCTTTCTGTGCAGATAACTATAAATACATAAGATGCCTACACTTTTTTTTAAATTTTAAATAGAAGAAAATGCATTTTTTCATATTGTTGCTGTCAGTGATAATTGGATGTTTAAGCGATATAAATGTATCAATCGATCAAACTGGTGGTTATGAAATTCATATCAATAATAAAATATGGCTTCGTTCATCTCGAACAGGTTTATATACAAACAACAAATGGTATTCATCAGATAATAAATCGTTATCATTAATGAATATAACTACTGATCATGGTACTGATCGACATTTAGGCAGTTGGAATGAAACTCAATTAAATTATGATCTTAATCTTGATGAAAAACATATAAAAATAGTCGCTGGAATACGTCAATGGCATCAGATTCCAGCAATTACATTTCATTTGAATACTGGCGATCAAACATTAACAAATACAAATCCTCTTGATAAAAATCAAGTTCGCACAATTTTTCCATCGTTTAATATTGAAAAAATTGATGTTCATGATAATCGAAGTTATTTTACATTTGAAGGTGTAATGACTGGTGATGATAATAAACATGCTGGTAATTGGAATTCATCAAGTAAAGTCATTCGTTCAGGTATTGAAGGTGGTCCTGTTGTTATTTTTAATCAAACACAACGTGGTGAACGTGATATTTTAATTCTTTCACCATTTTCTCGTTTTATGGCAACATCATTAACACAAACAGATAATATTTTAGAATATGGTGTCATGGGTTCCATGCGTTCAATAACACCAAATTATAATCATTCATTTATTATTTTCTATTCATCAAAAGGTATTAATGAAGGCGTCAGACATTGGGGTCAAACAATGCAAAAAGCATATAATCGTACAAATCAATATCGAATAAACGATCTTACAATAAATTATCTTGGCTATTATACAGATAATGGTGCTTATTATTATTATAATACAGAACAAAATAAGAATTATGAACAAACAATGTTAGATGTTATGCATAATATATCACTTCCGATACATTATTTACAAATTGATTCTTGGTGGTATTATAAAGGTATTGATAAAGGTGTTTCGGAATGGACAGCACGTCCCGATATATTTCCTAATGGTCTACCAGAATTTCATCGTAAAATAGAAAATATTCCTTTAATTGCACATAATCGTTATTGGTCATATGATACAGTTTATAAAAAAAACTATTCATTTGTATTCGATGAAAAATCTGGAAAATCATTACCAGTTGGCAATGATTCATTTTGGATTGATTTATTTACTCAAGGTAAACAATGGGGTTTAATGGTTTATGAACAAGATTGGCTTGTTACACAAACAGAAGATTTCGAACCATTGTATACAGATATTCATCTTGGCCATCAATGGTTAATGTCAATGGGTGATGCAGCTGAAAAGTTAAACATAACAATACAATATTGTATGAGTTTACCTCGACATATTCTAACAGCTTTAGAAATTCCACGTGTTACACAAACAAGAGTATCAACGGATTATGCTTTTCATCTTGAAGGCAAAGCACAACAATGGGCTATTGGTATATCAAGTATGTTTGCTGATGCCATTGGTTTAGCACCATTTAAAGATGTTTTTTGGTCGACTGCAAAACAGCCTGGATCGGCGAATTATACACCAACTGCTCATGAAGTACAATCAAGACGAGAAATAGCTATAGCTACATTATCAACAGGACCGGTTAGTTCTGGTGATGGTATGGGATATGTCAATTCGGAGAAAATTATGCAATGTTGTCGACCTGATGGTTTAATTTTAAAACCTGACCAACCTGCCACAATGATAAATGCATTGATATCTGATTGGGCAATGAATGATGGTGTTTCACAAGGAGAAGTTTATGTAACAAAAACAACGATGTAATTTGTCGTTCTTTTTTTTCTTTCTTCTATTCTATTTTATTCTATTCTATTTAGAGATAATCAAACATTTTATGTTATATTTGCATCAAATATGAAAAAAGATTATGTTATATATCCTTCGATGATTGGTACTGAACGAGGAGCTATACAGATTGGTGGTTTGGACATTGCACTTTTTGATGAATCTCATCCTTTAACCATTCCATTTGATCGCTGTCATGAATTAAATTTATGTGTTTGGCATCTATCACCTTTATGGCAATTGAAAGGCTATCCAGAATGGGCAATTATGGGAGAGGATGATAAATGGGCAGGTATTAGTGGAAACCGATTTAAATCTATTGTAAATGATACTGAAAATAATCGGATTATAATCACTGTTCAAGGTTTAGCCGATGAAGGCATCGGTGTAAATTTTGCTATTGGTTTTGGTGGAGGAGGTTGGGCCCGTTGTTTTACTTCTGGGCCAAATAATACACTCCGTTACATCCTTACTACAACAGGTCTTCAATGTGGCTAAATAAATTTTTAAAGAAAATTCATATGCGATTTTATTTCTCTAATAAAAAAAACAAAATCTTCCGTCACCTTAGCAAAGAATAGTATCAGCAAGAATCTTATGACAGGTATCATTACTACCATGTAATTCATATTGACCTTCAAAATTAAAATCATTACAGTCATCATCACACATACTTGCAGTACCATTAAAATGCCCATTGCCATAATATACATGACCAATTATGAAATAATTAAATAGATCATTAAGTTGACAACTAGTTGTAATATTACCACGATAATGATGAAAATAACGAGTTTTAGTTATATCTGTTATATTCATATGCATATCAATAATCATAGTATCACCACAGTCATTGATATAAGGTTGCATAAAAGTAATATTACCATAAACATTATGTGGACAAATAGTCAAATGAGAAAACGTCCTTACACATGATAGTTTATTTGTTGGATTGTTCAGAGTTCGTGCAATGCAACTTGCGACTATTAACAATAACAACAGAATAAGATTTTTCATTGTTTTTGAATTTGAAAAAAAAATGCGTAGCTGTTTTAAATTTATCATGATTATTTAATAATACGTCGATGAGAAAAAAGCATTCTGTTGTTCTACTTATTTTTTTAATATCTATGTCAAAGGTGAAAACTAAAAGGACAAGTATGTGTTCTATAATTTTAGATAGTAATAGGACGAAATTTTGAATGGTGCATATATATTCAATTAATCAATTAATAAATGAGTTACATGAGAGTTATTAGGAGGCTGGACGGTACTTGTCCATGACTGCATCTAACTTGTCATTTGTAATAGCTGGATTATATGTTTTAAGACAAGTTAAAAGATGTTGCTTATTTGAGTGTACTTGGGCCGGCGAAGGTGTGTTTCCTTGTGGCGCTGGCGTAACATCATTGAAGCAGAAAACGAATTGAGCCGACGTAATACCTAAGTCAGATGCGATCTTATCCACTGGACGTTTTGGATCATTTTTCAATGGAGCAGGTGTTGATGCGATAGCTAGAGCAATCATTGAAAAGATCAGAATGTAATGATTCAAATCCATTTTTCCTTGGCTGATTTTTTTTGAATGTGTGTGATTTATTTCTCCTTTTATATAATGTTTTTTTACGATCGTTCCGTTTACTTGAATTTGAAGCGAAAGCGAATGAGAATTTTATTTATCAAGAAATCCTTTGATATGCATATAGTCATACCCGCACTTATATGACGATCGAAAATAGATGCATTTTTTAATATTATTATAAGTTTTCTTTGACTTTGGCAACAAGATATGAAAGTGCATTTCGTTTTATGATGTTAGTACTAGTAAAAGATAAGCAATCTTTTCTATTCGTTCCTTCTTAAGAGATTTATCACAGTTGCATACGCAAAAATAAAATAAAAGAATTTCACATAGTGGATTCAAATATCTACTGGAAGTGGTTGACTTGATATGAATAGTGTGGCTAATCTCTTTTTGATTTGGTTAGACAAAAACATCGATGATTCTACGATCTATTATCAGAATAGAATCTCTCAACTATCGCAAATTGCTCACAAAATCAAAATTTATACCGATCGAGATCAATCGATTGATTTCTTAACGAATATTGAAAATGAAGATATGTCTGATTATTTCGGAGAAAATATGTGAAGAAGTTGTACCATTGATCCATGATTTTGATCAGCTCAAATACATTTTTATTGCTCGAAGGAGAAGTCACAAAGAATATGAACAATGGATAAAAAGCTGGTTCAAAATCAAAGGTATTTATACGGATATTTCAGCCATCTGAGGGTGAGGGTTGTCAATCCAGAAAATTAAACCATATTTGCATTTATTTTCATCCTTTTGCACTTTTCATAACAAAAACAATGAAACATCTTTTATATTAACTTCTTCATTCGATAATGAAGTAAACCGGCAACAGCTGATTGAAAACCTGCATTACCATCGAGAGAAACTCTATTTTCCGTATCATCTTGTCGATTATCAGTAAAATTACGAGAGCCACCGACTAATGCGCCAATTAATAAATAAGGATTCGGATGAGGATTCTCGAATGCAATCGAGTTACAGGTTGCTGGTCGTGGTGGACATGAGCTACGAAAGAAAAATTTCAAATGGTCGAATTCAAAAAATTCTCGTTGTTTACCTTCCACGATCTCGAGGTCGTTGAGGATAATTCTGTCCAACACCAACAACAAACGATCTGCCTGTATCACCTAATACATAACCAATTCGTCGAAAAGCAAAATTCAAATATACTTTCGATTCAATTCCCAAATCGACACCCTTAACGAAGACAAAAATAAAAATATAACCTAATTGTTATCAAAACTGTAGTAACTATACTTGTAAGAAAACAAAAGCAAGATTAGCTGCACATTGAGTACAATACGAATGATCAAACAGTCTTATTGGAACCGTTAAAAAGTAATTATAAATTTCTTTGACTTGATTGATATATCGTTTTTGTTTTGTGAGTTTAGCCAAAAGAATTTGAACGGCAAATGCTCGTGAACCAGTTCGATAGAATGATTGTATTGGTTCAACTTTATGTTTTTTGACAAGATCTTCTGCTTCGACAAGATATTTCGTCTGATTTGTTGCACGGAAAAGCCAAATACGAGCCCATGCCGTTTCATCCGAAGGAGAACCAAATCCAACACCTGTCGGATGAAGTGTTCGATAAGGATTTGCAACTGATATTTCATATAATTCTTCGGCATGTTTTAATAATTGTAAACTATATTCATGATCGTATGAATGAAAAACAATGGACGTAGCGGCGAAACAAGCAATTAATTCGCCTAGAGCTTCTCCATTTAAAAAGTGACTCGGACTTAAAACTGCAAGTCGCTTGTAGTACGAAAAAGGAAGAGCAGCATGCTCGTCGATTGGCCAATCTTCTGGTCGGTACCATCTATCGTTCACTGCTGTATTACCTACTCCCTCATAAAATCCACCTTCTGTTGCTGCTGTGTGCACCTTTAAAAGGAAAAATTCACTATGAATTATTCTTCATTTTTAAAATTCGAAAATTTAGCTTATACTTTAATCAAATAATCCATTGACCAACGAATGGCATCATGAACATCATTCAATTGATTCGCTTTTATATATGCATCTTCATAGTCAATCACACCCCATGCTATTGTTGTAGTAAATCCAGCGATCATAAGAGTACTTTTGGTAAGATCATCTCCGTCATTAAAATAACCTCCAACTAAATCAATTCCCTGAGCTTTTCCATCGTCTAACATTGAATCACTTCGCCAACTAATACGATTTGTCGACAGAAGTTTGCCTGCTCGTTGTGATTCATAGAAAAGCAATGATGCATAAAGAACAGCACTATAATTGTATTGATTATTATCATTTTCGAGAATATTTATTGGTTCGCCTGAAAATACGCTTGATGGCGGATCAAAAATCATGGTTAGATTAACATCTTCGTTGTTAAATGTGGCGTTAATTACATTATGCGGTGTTATGCCATCAGCACGAAATTCTAACGTAAACATCAACTTTGGGTACCATGGAATTCGTCTTTGTCTTGACTTAAAAACAGCTCTATCCGTATTTGTACTGACTTCAACATCATCAAATAACACCTGAAAGAAATGTATTTTTAGAAGTAAAGAAATCATTTCGTTCGATTTCTACTTGTATTTTCGGTACGAGATCAAATTGAATTTCAAGTTGCCAATCTGCATAGAAAAAACAAATATCGAACTTCCTTGACAATAATTCATTCACTTCATACCGTTAGCACGCTTAGATATAGGAATTAGTATTCCTCCAAAGAATCCACCATCCCATTGCTTGCGTATATGAAAAACGCTTTGACACAGATGAATACCGAATAAGAAATAAATGAAACTTTTCGTCATTGAAACAAAACAAGTTTATTTCGAAAACACATATCTCTTTATATGGAAACAGACAAAGCTCGTTGTTCATGATATTTGAACCAACAGAATCATCATTCTCCAGCGCCACCTTTCATTATTCATATGTATATCCTTGAGGATCAGTCTTAATGCATGATTGTGCTCAAACTCTCAACACCATTTTGTTTCTCTTCTTGATTGATTTTTACAAGAAACATCATTACAAGCGACTAATCTTGAGGATATTGAGGCTAGAGCCTTCGCCCCCGTGTATGTCATTCGATTTCTTCCTAATGCTTGATTAATCGCTTGTAGATCTGCATCTACGATATGATTATACGTGATGTTGAGTGTGATGAGTGTCTACAATAAATATAATAGATAACTGATACAATACAAGTGAAGAAACGAAATATTTATCTTACTTGATTGTTTTCTAATGCTCGAGCAATTGCTTGTATACCTACAACTCCGATTTGATTACCCGGGAGATTGAGTATGGTGACGGTCTGTAGTGAATATAACGAATGACTGATAGACTTGAAGAAACTAAATATCTATATCGTACTTGATTTCTTTCTAATGCATGGGCAATTGCTTGTGCACCTTCATCTCTGATTTGATTATACCCGAGGTCAAGTGTAGTGAGTGCCTGTAGTAAATATAATAGATGACTGACACAAGTGAAGAAATTAAATATCTATCTTACTTGATTTTTTTCTAATGCTCGAGCAATTGCTTGTGCACCTTCAGCTTCGATTTGATTTCTGATGAGATTGAGTGTAGTAAGCGTCTGTAATAAATAGAAACGATGACTGATAGACGCGAAAAGACTAAATATCTATCTAACCTGATTTCTTTCTAATGCTTTACCAATTGCTTGTGCACCTGCAACTCCGATTTGATCATTGTAGAGTTTGAGTATGGTGAGCGTCTGTAACGAATGATTGATAGGTGTGAAGAAACTAAATATCTATATCTTACTTGATTTATTTCTAGTGCTCGAGCAATCGCTTGTGCGCCCGCATCTGCGATATCATTATACGCGAGGTTCAGTGTAGTGAGCGTCTGTAATAAATAGAAACGATGACTATAGATGTAAACAAGCGAAGTATTTATCTAACTTGATTTCTTTCTAGTGCTTTACCAATTGCTTGTGCACCTGCAACTCCGATTTTATTACCCGGGAGATTGAGTATGGTGAGTGTCTGCAATAAATAGAAACAATGGCTGATAGAGGTAAAAAAAACTAAAAATCTATCTTACTTGATTTCTTTTTAGTGCATGGGCAATTGCTTGTGCACCTTCAGCTCTGATTTGGTTATATCCGAGGTTGAGTATGATGAGTGCCTGTAATAAGTAGAAACGATGATTGATGGATGTGAAGAAGCTACGTGTTTATCTTACTTGATGTCTTTCTAGTGCTCGACCAATTGCGTGTGCACCTGCAACTCCAACTTGATTTCTAACGAGGTTGAGTGTGGTGAGTGTCTATGAATGAATTTAAGTGCAGGGGATCAGAAGTTACATTCAAAAGACATCAGGGTATTAGTTATATTTACTTGGAATCGTTGGTAAGAATTAAGTATAGAATTGAGTCGTCGACTCACATTGTTTATCGATGTGAATAGGTGTTTTACACTCAGATGATCGAATACGTGATAGATTATGTCGATCGGAAGTAGATGAAGTGATGAAGACATATTCTTTTTCTTGGAATCTGAAATTTTATTTGCTATAAAAATAAGAGTCGAATATGAGTTTATGTTACCGATTTATATCACTCGTATGTGCGTATGTTTATTTATTTTTTATTTCTTTCGCTTCCTTTTTGTATTTCAGGTCACTTTTGCTTTCGTCAGTATTTAATTGAATAAATTTTAAATAAAAAAGGAAGATAATGAAATAAAAAACAAAAATTATGTACGCAGGTATGTCGCAAGACATGAAATACTAGGAAGAAACGAAGAAGAAGAATGATTCGGGCGTATAGTAGAGGAATTATCAAGCGATAGTGATTCGTTGCAATGGTATCAGACGGATGAAATATCCGTACTGTAGTTGTTTTTTTTTGCGATGTCGCTTTTTTCAATGTATTTTATGGTTGTAGAAGAAATAGAGTTTTTTATTTGTTAAAAAGATTTTGAAGGAGAATTGATTTTAATTTCAGTGAAAGAATCTACAACATTCTCGAATGTAGTCAAAGCACATTGATAATAGCCGACTGCATTTTTGTAGTCAATTGCAAAATAATGCCAAGATTATTCCAAACTTTAATTAAGATAATATGCTACTTATGAAGATATTTCTTTAAAGATTATATTCTTTAATTTCAGTTAAATCGAATTCTCGACTGATTGCTCCATCATCTTCGTCTGTTGCTAACCAACGTTCACATACGAAAGAATACCTTAATAAAAAATTATTTCAATTTATATGAACATATTTATTTATTTACATTTTTTGCGTTTGAAGATCGTTAATATCCACTTTTACAAGATACCAACCGGAAAATCTCTATTATAATATTTTTTTAAAAATACAGCCAATATTGAACATGGTATTGGAATTATTTTACTTCTGAATTGTCATGTTGAATTTTAATTTTTTGTAGCTCTCCCAATGAAAGAGTGCGAATTTTAAAATAATCAGTCTACCAAGAGACCATTGAAAAGGAAATTTCCATTGAAAGATTTATAATTACTTTTCCTTGTTCGAATGGATTTGATGATTCTATCGGTCTGAGTAGTTGAAATTCACCTAAAAAAATGCGTACAGATTTCAACAATGAAATGTGGAAATCAAATGATGTATGCGTTTAACTTGAATTTCCATGTTCACCGTAAATTCTAAGAGACACAATTGCATCTGTACCAGCGCTAAAATGTTCACCAGTAACCACTATTATTATATATGTACTAAAAGCTAAACCAAAACCAATCCAACGAAGGTTATACTTCTTGTTCAATCATACCTTCTCTTTCATTCGTAACTGTTGATAGTAATGCTACTGATTCCACTGTAATCATTGACATTGTTGTCTGATAAGTGTTCACAGAAATTGCTTTAATATCAGTCATTTTAATTGTAGTTTCTACTTCTGCAGTTGTTGCCAGTGTAGATGTAACTATTGTTACATTTACATTTTCCGTTTGATTAATGAGGAGAACAACTGGAACAATGATTGCGGCAAGAATTAAGCAGATACTAACTGATATTAAGATAAGTTTTTTATTGTAATGCATGTTCTCGTTTGAGTTTAGTTTTGGATACATAAACCTATCCTTATTCTATGTTTCAATATTTATGTACTATTTTCTAACAAATAGTTGATTTTGACATATTGATAAAATATGTGATATATTTATTTTTTTTGATTTATTGAATATGAATCTGTCTACAATTTTGCAAAAAAAGCTTTCATTCAAATGTTCTTCAGCATCGTCGCTTTAATTAGCTCATTCGTTAAATGAATCCCTGATATCCTTGAGAATTTCCAAAGTTTTTGTAATTCCTTTAATTTGTTCTTGCACAACTTCAGCAGCGGGATGATTACTATTAATGCTATCCGTTAAAGATTTGATATCCCAGAAAATAAAAATCGCATTCAAAGCCACTGTAGCACCTTTCACCACGTTAAATGCAGCTCGTTTCGAAACATCGAAGCCAATTTTCTTGAATGCTGACGCAAGTAAATTAGAATTCACTCGCATACTCTTCCACGCTTTGCCTCCATTTCGCAATAGCGTACTACTAGTATTTCGGCCCACATTTGCGGCTACTTCAAAGACTTGTTTGCCTTTCCAGCCTATCTTTCCTTCCATTATTAATATTTGCAAAGCTTCTTTAAGCGCATCCGCTTCGTTCCCATTCGTTTTGTAAATTCGCGAAGCTTCAGCTTCAATTAGCTCTAAATAAGAAGTAAACTTTTTCGCAACAGGCTTAATACGTTCATCAATTTGAAGTAATTCATTTTGATATTTTTTTGTCCAGATCATATCGACAACATCTGTTCCTAAGTTTGTCACTGCTCCTGCCATACCTGTAGCAACACCAAAACCAGTTAGTGCAACAATCGAGGCTCCACCTGTAAATGGCGCTGCAAGAATACAGCCGATGGTTAATGCTGAGCCAGCTACTGACGCGGTAGTGCCTGCTGTTTTGACAACGTTGCATCTCTCATGATGTGCTTCAATATCAGATACTAATTCTCTTAATAGTTCGATGGATTCTTCCGCGATTTGAATGTATTCATCTAAGCATTCATCCATTGCAATATTCCGATAAATAGATTTGTTTTCTTCAATAACAAAATATTCTACAACAGAACAATTGAAACAATTTTACACATAAGCGCTACGTTAGAACAGGAAATATCTCATTTAATTGAGTTGAGATTACAAATTCATATGAGTACAATTGATTCAGAGATTTTGTCAAGTACAAATTTGTTTTTATTAGTTTTCTTTCTATAACATAATGAAAAAACATGATTTCGAAATTTTACATACTTTATTTCGTTGATCAAACTTTATTGAGAATATGTTAGCTTTGAAGAATATGTTGATTTATTTGTTGCAGACATATATTTATATCTCGAAAATACCCAATACTAAAGAAAAAAAACATCTTATCATGTAATCTTGAGTCATTTTTATGTGCGGGAGATTTCACATTCATGTATACGTGCTGAAAAAAGAACAACACATTGTTATTAACATTTATTATCTTTGTTTTTTCGGCGTGTTAAAACCAGATTGCAACACCATCTTTCGATGATTCTGAAAGAGCAATAACATCAAAGAATTGCGCAACATGTCTCGGAGAAATAATATACTATGACAACTCTTTTCACACGAACAAAACAAAACAGAAAATGGAGACAACGAAGCAAGTGTTCTTTGAAAATCAAGCACTATATGGCGGTACATGTCGAATTCATGTGATTAACAATGCTATGGGAAAATCGATTCTTTCTCGAAAACGATTCTATGATTATTGTGATCAATTCGATATGGAAAATCATTGTGGAGGAAGTCGAGAATTCTTTTTCGTTCACAATAATAACAATATTATTAGTTTTATTTTGAATCAATTTCACATACAAACTTCTTATTTTTCTTCCGATGAATTACCCGCTTTCAGGTATGACGCTCTCAACAAGATATCTTCTTCAATAGTTTAATATTTACAGTGAGGAGACATGCGACAACATCATGGCAGTAATGACATTTAGCGATAGTCATGTTTGGTGTTACAGGAAGTACAATAATCTGTGGTATAAACTAGATTCTATGGCTCTTAAACCAACATCAATATCATTTCAAAATATATTTTCACAGCGGGGATTCGGTTGGATTATTCTTTGGAATAAATCATCTTCAGAATTACCTTCAAAAAAGGTATCAAAACAACATCAACGTCACACTAAAGTATCTACGTAGATACAACGAAAGCACCTATGTTTATTCTTGACAAAAATAAATAAATAAATATAAAAAAGTCATGCAATCATTTTCTATATTGTTTTACCTTTTCTAAATACGTATACGTACGATAATTATCTATAGATGATGTTCCGCCAATTGTTCAATCAGACTACTCATCAGAGTTGAATAATAATAGTCGAAAACATTATCATTAGAGCTGGGAACGATTGACACATCAGATTTTTATCTTTTTTCAGAGAACAGTAGTTTCGATGCATTTGGTGGTTTATACCAGCATTACTTTGATCCATATAATTCAAAGACGACTTTTGTTTCTTCACGTGATGATCTCTCTTTATTTTAACAGTAATAGAAATGTTTATTACCTACAATCCAATATTACCTATGTATTATTTCTAACTACATCACAACAACCAAAAAATGTCAAAGGTGCATTTATTGTAATGGTCTCTGGTCCAAATAACATCATTCTCAATAAAGTCATCAAAAAACATAGTAATTGTGTTATTGGTGACTCATGTGATCCATATCAGAAAACTATTGGTCTGAGTATCAATGATATTCTACGCAATCAAATCCAACGAAATATCTCGTTCGAAAAACAATCATCTTTGATAAAAATAGCTGTACAAAATACAAATCAATACGCAAAGAGTTATTCGTGAATATTTCAATGGAAATCAATACAAACGAATATAAAAGTACAAAGAATGAAATAATTGAGTGAACATAAACAATTACTAATCAGTCCTTTTATTCTTCTTATATTAGCAATGTCCCGTTTAATTCTATCGTTCGTATCAGGATATGTAGATCCATCGAGTAATCCATGGTTATATCTTTGTTGTCTTCGTCATGCCATCAGAAGTTTATACCAGTACTTTCAAATCGTCAATGACACAATGTTTATGACGTTTTAATTTCGCTGAAACATGTCCATAAAAAAAATAAGAAGGTTGCTTTAAAGTTAATGAAGCGTGCTATCGAAGGCAAACAAATATGTATGATGTCACTTTTTCGTCATTCAATACCAAATGAAGGCTGCCTACACGCGACTAAGAAGAGAAAAAGCGTCGGAGTCATGAGTATGAATGTGTATATATATAGATTGATACAGATTTTGTTTTATTTTAAATTTGTAAAAAAATGCAAATAAACTATACACCTGGTATTAAAATTAATGTTGATCGAAATGATTTATTATATTTCACGAATGAAACCATCTATGGAACTATTGACGCAAAACTCGCTCGAAGAAAAACTGATTTTGCTGAAATTTATCTAGAACTGGTTGGCGGAGGATATTGTTCTCCTAAAATTCATTTGGGAGGACTACACGAAGGTAAAGAGAAACTTACTTTACGCAAAGGCAAATATTCATGGCCATTTCAAATTAAATTAACTGATCATTTTTCATCATCGATTAATCCACTGCATATATATCCTAGTGTTGCATATTGTTTACGCGTTACGTTTAATACAACATGGCTTCATAGAGATATTGGCAGTTTTCTTAGTATTACAATTTATCCACGTATTGATATACTAAACAATCCACAAATTTCACAGCCAATTCAATTCAAAGAAATGGGTCCAAAAGATCTAATTATACAAGGTTCACTCAATAAAACAGGTTATCTTCCCGGTGAGTCGATGCATATAATGTATTCAATCGAAAATCCACATCAAATTCTCATAAAACATACCAACGTCTCATTGATCCAAATATCTTATATTCACGAAGATCAAGATCGATGTCAAATTTTTACGACAACCTTACCAAACATTAGTGATTTTCAAAATAAGTTTATCAACAATACATTATCTATCACATTACCATCTGATTTATCATCACCATCGTATCCCTGCCTTGATGATAGACAGCAAAGAAATAATGTTAAAACATTATATCAAATTACATTTGAAGTTAAAATCGAAGATACAAAGTGCAACGATTTTTATTTTAATGTTCCATTTTTATTAGGAACACATTCACTACAGAACTATGACGGTTAAATTTCAGTCAACTTTTTTTCTTTTAATATGATTGTACGCACGAATCTATCTTGTATTCTCTATCCTACTCCTGTTGATTGCTGTTATAATTGTTGTATTGACTCTTCGTACTGCATACAAAATTGAATATTTACCATTACTATTCATTTAATCATAGATGTTCGTATAAAGATAATAATAATAAAAAAATGTGGACGAGATAAAGAATTTCATTTTGAAACGTACTTTCAAATAATAAGATGCACCTTTTACTGATAATATCACTTTGCACGGTTGCTTTCAATAATAATGTATATTCAAGTCCAATAAGTTATGAAGATGTTCGAGGTACACCATATACAGTTGGTTATGATCATCGAGCAATAACAATAAATGGTGTAAGAACAATGTTAATATCAGGTGCAATACATTATCCTCGATCTACACCAAATATGTGGCCTTATATTATGAAAATGGCCAAACAGCAAGGTCTTAATACAATTCAAACCTATGTCTTTTGGAATCTTCATGAACAAAAACAAGGCGTACTTGATTTTAGTGGCCGTGCTAATTTAAGTCGATTTCTTCAAGAAGCTGCTAATGCTGGTTTCTTTGTTAATTTACGTATTGGTCCATATATATGTGGTGAATGGACGTATGGTGGATTACCTGTATGGCTTAATCAAGTACCTAATATGGTCTTACGATCAAGTAGTCCTGCATGGGAAGCGGCTATGAAAAAATTTATACTAGAAATAATTGATTATGTAACTCCTTATCTTGCTAAAAATGGTGGTCCAATTATTCTTGCACAAATTGAAAATGAATACGGAGAGAATGATATGGCTTATGTTGATTGGTGTGGAGATTTAGTCAGCAATGAACTTTCATCAAGTTTAATTCCTTGGTTAATGTGTAATGGAAAATCAGCTAATTCAACAATCGAAACATGTAATGGATGTAATTGTTTGGATAGTGGATGGATGGATAATCATCGAAGAAATTTTCCCAATCAACCATTATTATTTACTGAGAATGAAGGATGGGTTCAATTTTGGGGAGAAGCTGTTGAACTTCGTACAACATCTGATCTAGCCTATTCAGTTGCCGAATGGTTTGCTGGTGGTGGTGCATATCATTCATATTACATGTGGTTTGGAGGTAATAATTATGAACGAACAGCTTCATCAAGTATTACAACAATGTATGCTGATGATGTATGTCTTCATTCTGATGGAACACCAAATGAACCAAAATATACTCAATTAAGTCGTCTTCAACATTTAATTGCTGATCATGCTGAAATATTATTAAGTCAAGATGCAAATCGTACTTTAATACCCTATTGGAATGGAACAACATGGATAAATAGTACCCGACAATTTGTGTATTCATATCCACCTGCTCTTCATTTTATTATTAATCAACTTAATTCGACAGTTAACGTGCTTTTTGATAATCAAAATATCTCAATGATTGGTCAATCAGTTCAAATCTATGACGATAATATGGCTTTATTATGGGATAGTACTAATTCTAGTGGTATTAACAGTAATAATACTGAATTAGTTTCTATTGCAAGTGGTCCACTTGACTGGAAAATATGGTCAGAACCAACTGTATCGAATTTACCAGTAGTAACTTCCTCAAAACCTTTTGAACAACTAAATATTACAAATGATGAAACAGGATATTTATGGTATCGTCGTAATATAACATTAACAGACATATCTTCACAGACTTCAGTTACAGTTCAAACACGTCAAGCTAATTCATTATTATTCTTTTTGGATGGAAAATATTTAGGCGAAACAACTAATCATGGTGGTAAAGGTCCAGCAACAACTACAATTGCATTGGATTTCTCAAGTTTTAAAATAAATCAACAATATTTATTTGAAATTCTTTCAATTTCTCTCGGTTGTAGTACTGCTATTCGTAGTGCAGATAATTTTGATTATAAAGGTATTGTTGGAAATGTATCAATTAATGGGCAAATCTTACCTTTTGATGAGCTAAATCCTTGGGAACATCAAATAGGTTTAGTTGGAGAATATTTTCAAATCTATACTGAACAAGGTTCAACTAAAGTTGATTGGGATAGTGATTGGACAAAAGGAATTAATAAATCAATAACATGGTTTCAAACACGATTTAATCTTGATCATCTTGCTAAAAAAGATATCAATGCTAATCCTATTCTATTTGATGCTCAAGGTCTTAATCGTGGCCATGCTTTTATCAATGGAAATGATATTGGTCTTTATTGGTTAATTCAAGGTGCTTGTCGAAATGCAACACGTTGGTGTCAACAAGTACAAATTAATTGTGATAAACCAACACAACGTTACTATCATATTCCATCGGATTGGATTATGCCAACAAATAATTTACTTACAATATTTGATGATTCAGGTGCACCATCACCTCAATCAGTTGGATTTGTACAACGTATTGTGACAATTACAAATTTATTTTAAAAAACAAAGTAACATGATTAACTTTGAAATGTATATGGAAAGTCTTTTCTTCTTTGAGCAATAAATTCAAAAGTCTTAATAATAGTGTTAATATCTTGATGAGATAAATTAGCGTGTAATGTCAATCTTAAGATTGATTGATTGACTGGTGTTGCAGGTGGAATAAAGATAGCTGGTGCTATTCGATGATTTTCAAAGATAGCTTGTAGGTTTTTAGTAAGATGATAGGGTCCACCTATGATAGAGATTATAGGACTTGGATAGATTGGTTTTTCAATTTTGAAACGAAGATCGATTGCAGCTTGACGAATAATTTTTGAAATATTTAAAAGTGTTTGTCTTTGTTGATCAGCGTGATAGATGATGTCAATGACACGACGAAGACGTTGTAAATCTGAATTCATCAAAGTACTACTAAATATAGCTGCAGATGATGTTTCTCGTACATAGAGAACATGTTTTGTTGGACCAGCGATAAATCCAGCTCGAACACAATATGCTTTTGCTAGACTACCAGTTATAAAATCAATTTTATCAGTAACATTCGTTAATGCTGCTAGACCACGACCATGATCTCCATAAATTCCAATCGAATGTGATTCATCAACAACTAACAAACAAGAATATTTTTCTTTTAATTGACAGATTTCACTAAGATGAGCAATTGAACCTCGTGATGAATATAATGAATCAATAACAATTATTCCACTTCCATATTTTTTCAAATTTTCTTCGAGATGTTCTAATGAATTATGTTTTATTCTATGAATAATACCACGATTAGCACCTTGCCATAATGATTCATGTGCACTATTATCCATATAGACATGTGTTTTACCAGGAACAACAATCGATTGAAGTAAACTATAATTTGCAAGATATCCACTTTGAGTTAAATAAATCGATTCTTTATTAAGAACTTTTTCGGCTAGGAGATTTGCTACTCGATATTGAAAACAATCTTCATGTAAAAATGTTCCAGACATAAGATTATCCGAACCTTGTTTATCTCTTAGACTTGTTTCGTTATTACCATTCAAATGAATTAATCGATGATCAAAAGATAAATTTAAATAATCATTATGATTAAGATAAATATCATTTTCATTTCCATTTGTTGAACATAAAAATTCGATATTACCTTTTTTAGTTATTGTTGAATCGAAATAATTTTGTACGCTTTCAGATAATTGCAATCGAACATCTTTATTATTTCGAATAAAGAATGGTAATGCATATTTACTGATGTGTGTTATATGACGAATAAATGATGATAAGCCAAACATGTGAAATAAAATGCAGTACAGTAATATTATCTTCTTACAAATATAGTGACTATAGTGAAAGGAAGTAACCTGTATCGAAAAGCAATCATGCATAACGAAAAACTTGGTTTTTTCTAAGCATATAGAATATAGTTAAGAAAGGTAAATAATAATATGGGTTTATTATTCAAAAAATACGTCATCATTGTATAAGAGACATAAATCAATTTATTTATAAAACATTAAAAAAAGAGCAGGCAACATATATCTCTCAACGAATAGGTCATCATCAATCATGTGTGACCATTTAACCTCGCTCGCTTTACCCTCATCTGTCCACAAATAGAGAGTAAAGTGAAAGTAAGAAGTATATAACAAAAGCATAATGGCGTCTAGCAAAGAAAAAAAGAAACAATCGTCGAATCATAAATCAGTTCTTAAAAAAATGTCGTTTATTAATGGTGCATTAGCATTATCAGGTATTATGTATAAAACATTTAAAGATTAAAAAAAAACCGATCGTTTAATAATGTTTAGAAATTCAACAGACAACGGATGAAAATTCAAATATATCATTAGCAGAGACAAACAGTGGTGCAATTAAAGTCTTTGTTCGTTTAATATTCTTTCGAATAGGTGAAATTGATACATTAAATGAAAAATATCAAGCACAAGCATCAATTGAATCTCGTTGGTCAATTGAGTTAGATAAAATTTTACCTGAACTTTCATCAAATGATCAAGAACGATTAATTCATGGAAAATCGATTTCACTTTTGAAATATTCGGAAACTCATTGGCATCCACATTTATATATTGAAAATGGTTTAGGTGATTTGAAAGAACAAATAAGATATAGTGCAAAAAGATCTAAACAAGATAATCAAATCTATATTTGTGAACATCGAGATGTAAAAGGTTTCTTTTGGGAAAAACTTGAATTACAATATTTTCCAACAGATGTTCAAGATCTATCAATTTCAATTGCATCAATGCTTTACAATGATAGAGTTCTATTAATTACTGATTCTTGTCGTTTAAGTGGAGTTAATAGAGAAGCTTTTGTTGATCAACAAGAATGGAAATTATATCAACATGTCGATAGTCAACAACGATACGTTAACGAATTTCTTGGTATCAATAATGATAATAATCAAGATGATGATGCTGACACTGATGATGATGAGCAAAGTGTAGTGAATAATAAACAACGAAAACGTTCGATTTTAACAGTAACTTGTCATGTTGGTTCGTATATTTTATTTGATTAAATATTGTTAAAATAATTGACTCTATACTTTCTTTTAATATTAAAAGCTCGTCGATCAAACTATTTCTATTGGAATGGATATTGCTTAATATTACTAATTACTCTTGCAGCTTTTACTGCATTTTCGATGTTACCACAGTCAGTTATATTTTTGTGACGAAAAACCATTTTTTTTAAAATAATTATATTCTTCTAGTTATACACATAGCCGTATTCAAATATCGTGTACACTTCTATTAACATCAATTACATTTCGATGGACAGTTAATCGATTCCTTGTATAAATCATCTGTTTATTTTTTTATTAAATTATTTTCTAAATTTATTTAGCCAACAATATCATATTTAACAACTATGGATAAATACGCAATCTGCTCTATATGCGTCATTATCGGTCTTATTATTTGGCATGCAATTGTTGGTGCCATCGTATTTTTATATGTACCCAATGCTACGATAAAAGTAAAAGACTGGGTACTTTACTTAGATCGATCTATATTGTGCATTGCTCTCGGAATTTATATAATTGCGCATCTTCTATTTCTCGTTTGGCTTTATTGTGTTCCATATAAATTTCGACGAGAACTAAAAGAAAAGGATATTCAATATCAAAAATTAATCTCAAGCAAACAAGATACACCGAACTCAATATATCCTTAAACATTTGTTTTATTTAATAATTTTCAATAAAAAACAAGGAGTTACTAGAAAATTCATCTTATTAATTTCGTTCGTGAAGGTCTTTAAACTGGGGGAGTACGTTTACGTACAAAGTAAATTGCTCGTGTTCGCCACCTACTTTTTCTCCCATTTGCCTTTACACCCACGTCATGTGTGATGTAGATGTAACTCAATACACGCCTCTATTTCGTATATATAGTCCCGTTCTTCTTCTTCTTCTTGTCATTATCATGCAGCTTTCTTTGCTTTTATTTTTTCTTATTTCGACTGTTTACGTCAATAGTTGGTCTCTTGAAGTTATCAATCAAGTGAATGCATGTCCTGGTCGTAGCTACTGCACTCTGAAGTTATTCACCGCAAATTGGCAACAAAAAGATTTATGTCAAGGTACATCTTCGATTCTCATTGATAGAAATGCGCTTCTATTTCGTCTTCTTAGGTCAAACTAGAGTGCTTGATGGTTCTGAAATTCCACCCACTGGATTGGGAATTCAAGAAAATGGAATGTACTGCCGAAGTCATGGAAATGAACCCGGATGTATCAATCCAGACAATGCTGGCATGCAACTCGTTATCCATGAGGGAAACTGTAACAATTATCAATTGAACGATCCATTCTACTGTGGAGCGTATCCGCCCAATGCGAAGAATGTCGTGGATGTCCGCATGGATGGACAATGGCCAAATTGCAAGGTTATTCTGACGAGAAAGGCCAATGCACCTGACTGCAATTTTTCATGTTAATCACTTTTGTTTGAAAAATATTTTGATGATTCATTTTCTCAAATACAAAAATGAGTAACTGACAATATCTTTCGATTTTGTTTATGGTCTTCGTTCTTGAATAGGATGAACAGCATTTTCTATTCGTCTTACAGCTGTCGTACGCTGATGCAAAACGATTTGTTGAGCACAGCGTTTTATTTCGGCACGAAATTTTGAACCGGCTAGCGTATAAATGTAAAATGCAATAATAGGATTGGTATAGTAAAGTAATCGAAAGAGATTAAATGCAAAATTATAGATAGCTTGTCCAGATGCTGAAAGTGTGTGTTTAAGAATGATGGTAGCGATTGCATTAAATATAGCTAGAGCAAAATATGGAGTCGAGATCACCGTAGTGATGATCACTTGTAATAAAAGCATGAAAACCAATTGTCGATCATTTGATCGTAGACGTTCATTTCGAACACTATTGATTTGTAGAGCGGGACGATTTCGAACATTAAGAATCGTTAAAATACCAAAAATACTCATTAATACAATTGGTAGAACACACGAAACAATAGGACCAAAAAAACTCAAGAATCCAATGTATTCATACGGTAAGAAAACACAACTAACTTCACCGCCATTTGCAACAACTCTAAAGTAGATTAATATGTGCACATAACTTAGAGAAATAAGTATAATAGTAATTATAATCATCTTTCGAGCCATTGGTAAACTGCTCATTTGACGGAGTCGCAAGTTACGCGAACTCGAAAGATATCGATCGATACTAGCAAGAACGACAAACCACAAAGCGAGTGTAAGAGAACAGTATGTGAAAAAGTTACGAAGCTTACACAGGACGTTGTTCGTCGCCGATGGATCCAAATTCCAGCTACTTGCAAGATAACGCGGCAGTAAAGCCCCATAAATAACAAAACAGTTGTTTATTGAGCCAGCTAAAAAATATAATGAACACGGATTGATGCGTAAAGTGCGACGAGTAAATATAATAATGTTAAACACATTTCCGAATGTTCCAAAAACAATTTGTAATATTGGAAAAATATGATTGATCCAGAATGTGGCTGTATTGGACATAATAGAAAAAAAATTTTTTTCTCAATATAATTGTTATGTCAAAGTATCCCTCTGATGGCTCGAAATAATTCTACGTGAGATAAAAAAAAAAGAATATCATAAAAATGTCATTGACGTCGAAACATCAATATTTATAAGAAAGCACTTTCAAATCTCGTATTATGATACATAAATAATTTCTGATTATAATTTTATCTTTATCATCAAAAAGCTTCTTAATTTATAATTGAAAACAGTCTAAATGCATTGATAGAAGATAGGAAGTTTACATGAACATATTTATAGTCACACATGGGACTCATTTCTTGAGAGTGAAGATGATAAAATAAATAAAGTGCAAAAGAGTAGGCTTATCAGTTCTTTTATATTTGTGAATACCAAGAGTAAATAAGAACCTTTATAACATCGTTTTTTTTCGCATTTAAATTTATAAACTATTACGCTATGGTTTTGTCGATTCTGAGTTTGCTATTGATGATTTCAATAATCAATATTTCAGTGTCCCTTCCTTTGGGCGGAAATACATTCACTCTAGCTGATTGGACTCGTAGTCTTCCATATGTGAATTTAGTGAAACAAGGACGTAATTGGGGTACCGCTGATAATCCATTCAATGGAAATGCCACGGTAGATCCAGCTACAGGATGGCCGACATGTGATTTTGGTATGGTACTAGCTAGTTTGAATCTTGATCTCGGTGGTACATATCTATTTCATGCAATTGGCAACGCTACAATAGAAAATTGGCAGGGCAAAGTTCACCAAACATATGATCCAGCAACAAACACTCTGACAGCAAATTTAAGCATGACCGAGAGCAGCGTCGGAATAGTGATCGTCCTTCGTAATACAACTGGTCCCGGTTTACGAAATATTAGTCTCCTTCAACCGGGATATGATCTGTCAAGAGCAAACGATTTTACTGATCTATTTCTAGCACATATGTCACGTTTTAGTGTCATACGTTTTATGGATTGGACTGGTACAAATAGTAATTTGGAAGCTCATTGGAATGAAACAACATCAGTCTATTGGCCACAATATACTGCTCATGGTAAACACAATCCATGGTTAACGATCCCTACCATGGTCAATCAATTCAATACATCAACTGATGTGTGGATTAACATTCCTCACAATGCAGATGATGATTATATCATTCATATTGCTCGAATGTTGTTCAGTGAATTAAATCCTCGAAGTAATATCTATACTGAATATTCGAATGAAGTATTTAATTGGGAATTTCCACAATTCTTTGCGAATTATGATGCTGCAAATGAGTCAGTCTTAAATCAAGGTGATCCATACCATCTAGCATATGACAATGCAACTAATCCGATGACATGGGCAAATCGACGCGTTGCTTATCAAGCAAAACGTATGTCTGATTTATTCAAAACTGTTTTTGGCGAAGAAAATGTCGGCCCATTTAAACGTATTCGACCAATTTGCTCCGGTTCATTGCTAGATCCGAATTTTGCAATCGATGGTTTAAATTATTTGAATGCAAATTATGGTCCACCTTCGAATTATGTGCATGGTATTATAATTGCACCTTATTTTACCTTAGGACCTTATGACAGAATGGACAATCTAACAGTTGATCAAGTATTAGAAGGATTTAATATCAGTGTACAAGAAATGTTGCCTGAAACAGGATGGGGTGCACAACAATTGATCGGTATTCATGCGACATACGCTGGATGGTATAATGTTTCTGTTCATGCATATGAAGGTGGTGCCGATACATCTTGGGGATGTGGCAAGTGTTCGCTTGATGCGAAAGGAAATGCAACACGTGATCCTCGTTTGACTGATATCAGTGTACAACATCTGAAAGGTTGGTATCGATATGGTTTTCAACCATATAATTGGTATGCCAGTGGAGCGGGTGCAACATTGCAATATGGATCATATACTCTCTTAGAAGATATGAGACAAGAAACAAGAATTGATACAACGAAAATGTTTGGTCCGACATCTCCTGTTGCTAAACTACCACGACCAGCACCAAAACTAAAGGCAATGGATATTATTTGTGATACACCTGCTAGTGAAATCAATCTCACATTTGGAATTCCACTTCCTGCATATAATTTCAATGCTACCAACTATATGGGCCATCCGACAACTCTTCATTATCCTGATCTACGAAATTTAACTGCTAATTCCACATTTTTCTATCCAATACAAATATTTCAATCGCCAATAAAACTTAATCTAACTGTCTATGTAGCTGGAAATGCTAGTCTCTTGGAAGCAGCAATTAGCAATAGTCAATTCACACAAGTTGAAACTCCACAAACATTGAATACAACAACATTTCAACCAACACCAACGATACAATTTAATATTAATCAAGGAAAACTACCATCGATCGTTACACTTCGTTTGAGAAATCTTCAAGCTGGTTTTTCAATTCGTAGTTTTGATCTTGTACCAATAACAACAAAATCATAGAAATGAACCGCCAACACCAAAATTCTCATATCGTTTTTTTTTGTTATTCATGAGCAAGGTCATCGTGCCATTTCCATAGCTCTTGTTCTTTTTATTGTATTGTATGCATGCAACAGATCAATCAATTCGATAAAGATACTAAAAAGTGGTGAAATACTATAGTTTCTGGTGGATCAGATAGTAGTGGTCCTCTGAGCAGTGCTAAGTTATATAAATGACATTTTTTTAACACTCACATAACTTCCATTACGAATTCATCTGCAAAATAATTGGAAGTCTTTGACTTTCGATGGTATTTCCAGCATGACTGTTGGTTTAACTATACCAATTAACTAAGATGTTGAGGCAATTTTCGAATAGCGCTCATCAATGTGAATCTGATTATATCGTTTTTAACCTTGGCACGATGAAGATAACGAATTGGTTTTGAAGACAATGAGAAGATCTTGGATATATTTAAGTACATCTCATCAAGCTGAATTCAACAGCATCATTTTTAATATTGGCACGCTTTTTATCTCGTATTGATTTGAAGAAAATACGAAAATTTTCGTGTTTGATGATACTTCCAGCTTCATTATCTGTTCAGTTAAATAAATTAAAACATTGATATCACATTTTTTAATAGAACTCATCGAGTTGTAGTTGACACACAAAAATAAATTGTATGTGAAAATATTTAACTTTCGAAAATCACATCTGTTGATATGTTATGTGCACGTTAAAATGACCGATGATGACAACGGACGAAAATACCAGATTGAAAGAAAAGAACAAGAAAAAGCGAATATAAAATAAGGTAGAAGTATGCTAAAAAAAAGGTATTCTCCAACACCTTTGAAGGTTCTTAACTATGCTGCGTGAAAGATCCTTTTTAGATTTTACGAACGAAATTGAATTGAATTTTCACCATCAATCTCTAACAAAGTTTTTCGACAATATAACTTTAATTGCACGGCGTTCCACGTACAGTCCTCGTGAAAAGTTCTGGGACAGTATGAATTTGTTTCATACCGCTTTATATTTCAATTAAGCTTGGCATTAATTCTTCAGTTAAATGCTGTTAGTACAGAATTGTCGAACTTTCATCCTAAGAAAGCAGCATCAAATACTAAATCTTCAGCAGAAAGCCGTTCTGAGACAAAAAACAGAGTATCTTCTTTTTTTTCAACAGTATTTAGGCAGCATTCGAATGATTAGTAGTATTTTCCGAAAAAAACTCAATATACGGACATTTTTTGGGCAATGATCTGAGCAATGAAAATATCCAATCATAATTAGTTTTTTACGGGCATTCAAACAGCGTTTTCTTCATTATACTAAAAGTAACTGAGGAAAGAGCACAAAGCCTACACCTAACGTTGATTTGTCAAAAACGTGTCCTTCGTATTATTGTCCATTTATTTGTTGTTTATAAATCATACAACTCTGAGCTGCTTAATGCACTATTACTTAATCCACCAGCAACTAACACCTTTCCATTTGTTAATACAGATACTGTGTGACGACGTCTAGCAAAACTCATGTTCGTGGTGACTGACCACACCTCTGTTGACGAATCATACAATTCAGCACTTTGCAACGAGTTACCATCGTACCCACCAGTAACTAACACTTTTCCGTTTGGCAACAGAATTCCTTTATGATAGCCTCTAATATAACTCATATTTCCGGTGTTTGTCCACATTCCTGTTGATGAATCATACAACTCTGCACTCGATAAGTAATTACCATTGAATCCACCAATGACCAATATCTTTCCACTAGTTAATACGCATGCTGCGTGCTCACGCTTAGGTTCAGTCATATTGACGATGGTTGTCCAAAGTTCTGTTGATGAGTCATACAACTCAACACTGTTCGTGATACTACTACTGCTAATATATCCACCAGTAACTAACACTTTTCCGTTTGTTAATACGGATGCTGTGTGTTCGCCTCGAGGGAAGTTCATGTTTCCAGTGAGTGTCCATACTCCTGTTAATGGATCATATAACTCAGCACTTTTTGTGAAACTACTACTAGTAATATATCCACCAGAAACTAATACTTTTCCATTTGTTAATACGGATGCTGTGTGTTCATACCTGGGGAAGTTCATGTTTCCAGTGGTTGTCCATACTTCTGTTGATGGATCATACAACTCAGCACTGTTTGTGAAATTACTACTAGTAATATATCCACCAGAAACTAACACTTTTCCATTTGTCAATACGGATGCTGTGTGAGCACGCCTAGGAAAATTCATACTAGCTGTAGTTATCCACGTCGCTGCTGACGAATCATATAACTCAGCACTGTTTAAAGAAGCAGTGTTGTATCCACCAGTTATTAACACTTTCCCATTTGCCAATACAGATGCTGTGTGGAGATATCGAGCATAATTCATGTTACCAGAACTTACCCATTCTATACATAAAGAAGGACGTTTGACTGTCTGTTCGCTACACATGAACCCTTGGAAGAGCTAGGATCATCAACTTTTCCATAACATTTTTCTAGGTCCAGGCAAAAATCAAGAGGGTGTTAGCACGATCGATTGAATGGTAGAACGAGGAGAACTGAATGAAGTTTCCTTCAAGTCATGGTAAACTACAAATTTTCCCCATTTTCTCGACTTTATAGAAAAAGAATCTTTTTCAGTATATATTAACTACAATTTTGAAACTTTTCATATCCAGCTTTCATTCGTCTGTCCACTATGCCTTCAGTCTTTGTAATAGACGACGTCACTAAACGTTCTGGAAACTTTCAGAATGGATATGCGTGAGGCCCATTTTTGGTTCTATTTCGATTACAGAACGCAGGTCATAAGTAGAAAACTACTAAAGTCGGGACTAGAGCGGCAAAAGATAAACTTAATTAGATTGGGATTGACAAAACAGCAGTTTACTGGAATGAAACCAGCAATAACATATTGTTGAATTTTGAATGATTGATTAAAACAAGGACAAATAAGATTTTAAAAATTTTGGAACGAAAAATTCCGGTACATTACTCTACATCCCGAAATTCAAACGAATTTAAGATCTACCACAAATATGCTGATTGCTTCACATCACTGACATCCTACTGCTTATTCAAAAAAAAAACTAGACGTGTCGGTAAGGTATAGATCTGCAATTCTTGCCGTTAGTAAGATGCAATCCAACGCGTCTATCCATATAAAATTAATGAAATGCATTTCATTAATACCTAGTGATCCATGATTCGCTTGAAATGATAAACAATCATTTTATGAAAATATAATCAATTTTTAAACTCTGAGGAGTAGACTCGAACCGTCTGCAGAAGTTCTATGTTTAACGCATGTTTTGACTGGAAAAACTTCATTCCATTTTTTACATTACCAATAACTTACTTCTTAAGTCTGATAGTTTTAGCATATCAACAAAAACCTATCCCAGGAATTTTCCGATACAACCGAATTTTATGCGTTGGCATTTAGGACTGTAACGCGATAAATTTAAGAACTAGTTTTATACTAATAATCCCTTCTAAGCAATTATGTTGAACTTTATTAAGTAAATCAATACGTTACTTGGAATTATTGTTGTAGTACTTGTAGAATTTATAGTTGTTGTAATAGCTGTAGAGTTTGTGGAATTTGTGGCACCTAAATATTAAATGCATGCACTGAGAAAAATCTAGCAGTCACTGTTTCGAAGTTCATCTAAAAAGTCAGTATTCAGCTCAGTCTAAAACAGACACCAAGTTTCATTGACTAATTTTGTTTTGTACTATTGGCATGTAACAGAGATTACAAAGGAGCAAGTCATGACTTTTCTTCTTTCCTACATGAAAGAAATCTTAGAAGTTTTCAGAGAAATGCCAATATGATTAATGCAATGTTTTTCTCTCAATACAAATCTGCGAAAAATATACATAATTTTCGTGAACCATCAGTATAGAACTCTAACTTGAGACTGTTTTAAAATTTTCACGAATTCTGCAATCAAAGACGTATCAATGGTAAAAATGAATAAGATATCTATCTTAGATTCTATAGATATCTGCTACTATATGAAAATACTTCGTTAGTTCAGATTGATCTTGAACTGATTTAAACTTTTTTCTCGCATCCTCGTGTGACAGTTGTTAGACTATATTCTAGTTTGATTTCGACTATTTGTGTAGATTTTTTCTTCTATTCTTAATGTATTCTTTACTCATTGATGCTACTGATGTTGTTGCCGTTATTGTATTATTATTTGATGTTAACCATAGTACGATGACAGTAGCCAAAATTAAACCATCGGTAAGTACACCAAGTATCATACCACATAGAATTGGTGATGAGCAATGTTTTACCACTGTTTTTAGCAATGACTTTCTGAAAAGAGCGCATAATCTTGTACATAGATTTTTTTATTTTAACACACGTTGTTTTTGTTTGAATTTGGACTGGATGTTGATCAGTATTGTGATTTTGTAGATTAGTGCTTGATTCATTGGTAATCTCTTGCATTTCTAAGCGAGAATCACAATGATGAGAAGGAGTAGACGACTTGTCCATTGACCAATCACTTAATTGAGGATGTCGTGAGTTGATTTTCGACATACTCGTTTTTTTGTCTTTCACACAAAAATAATGAAATACGGATACTTCTATACTTCTATTCTATTATTGTTTTACAGAATAATAAGTAGCATTTGTAAAGCTTTTTTCAATCATTCTTTCATTGAATGCAGAATACAAGAGCATCTTAACATTCAATCATCATCTGAATATTAAGAAATTCTTTCGAAAAGAAAGAGAATCGATACTCATATAATTTCATTGTCGGACACATTTGTGGCATCTACAATCGTGTTGAGCTTGCCTGATGTTTTTTTTTCAATCAGATATGCGGACGTTTCGAGTCAAATTTTGAAAAAAAAACTTATTATTAGACTTGTAATCAGCTTGTACATTCTTATGTATATGATCGATCGAAAACGTTGGATTAAGGAACGAGAGGAGAACCAGACGATTTATCGAGTTTCGAATGGGTTGCATGGAAACGAGAACAAGATTTAGAAAAATCAGTGATTATGAATGAAGAATAACGAATTTTTTTCCAGTTCAATAAAAGAATCTTGTTTACATAAAAATAATCTCAGTACAGAAAAATAGTATATGACAAATCCATTCTTTATAGGAAATATTGCATCATGTATATAAGAATCAATTTCGTATTTTTTAATTGCACCGTATATTCATTAGTTCTGTTTTTCTGCGAAAAATTTGCACACTCTTTATCAATGACACATATTCAAAACTATATGTATGAGCAAACATTCATCGAACATATATATATATGCAACGATATCAAATTCATAGTTGAAAATCGAAATCGTCGCGCAAACACACACGAACTTATCAATAAACGGCCTAAGAAATACTTATTAACGAATCACCACCACAAGACACCTATATGTTTCTATCATCCAGTTTTGATTAAGTCAATTTTCTTATCTTGTAGAAAAAATACAAGAAACCCAACACAAACGAACTATAACTGGAAACACCTACAAATTGCACACGAATATGACATCCTTCTACTGTTTGTTCAAACAAAAACGAAACCAACAATTATTCTATATTTCAGATAAAAATATAGTCAAAACATACCAGATCCAATCATCTGCATTCAACAGCCTTCAATGATGTAAACTCGCAAGTCCAGTAGCAGAAGTCGAAACCAGTCATGGAAGCTTGTCTCAACACCCTCAAGATACTTACCGCCATCTTTACTACATAACCGATATTGGCTTTGTTTATCTTCCTACTATTTCATCATTCGTCAAGCACTATCTATTGTAATTGCAACA
>Ga0209930_1001088_pt1 | contig 47792 bp, 40 predicted proteins | sample ThiBiot_500_biof_2_FD_183948 | JGI IMG/M metagenome (GOLD analysis project Ga0209930, IMG submission 183948) | Wastewater bioreactor microbial communities from Cape Town, South Africa - Thiocy_cont_500_biof (SPAdes) | ecosystem: Engineered > Bioreactor > Thiocyanate-remediating >...
ATATTCAGCATCCGCATCTGTTGTTATTGGATATTTCTCTGTTGTCGATGCAGTAGTCACTTTAGATCTTGTTGAATATTCAGCATCAACACCAGTTGTTATTGGAGATTTCTCTGTCGTTGATCCAATACTGGTTTGAGACCTTGTTGTATATTCAGCATCCGCATCGGTTGTTATTGGATATTTCTCTGTTGTCGATTCAGTAGTCACTTTAGATCTTGTTGAATATTCAGCATCCGCATCTGTTGTTATTGGATATTTCTCTGTTGTCGATGCAGTAGTCACTTTAGATCTTGTTGAATATTCAGCATCAACACCAGTTGTTATTGGAGATTTCTCTGTCGTTGATCCAATACTGGTTTGAGACCTTGTTGTATATTCAGCATCCGCATCGGTTGTTATTGGATATTTCTCTGTTGTCGATTCAGTCGTCACTTTAGATCTTGTTGAATATTCAGCATCCGCATCTGTTGTTATTGGATATTTCTCTGTTGTCGATGCAGTAGTCACTTTAGATCTTGTTGTATATTCAGCATCCGCATCGGTTGTTATTGGATATTTCTCTGTTGTCGATTCAGTCGTCACTTTAGATCTTGTTGAATAAGCAGCTGTGGCAGCTGTTGTTATGGGATATTGTTGTGTCGTTGATTCGGCACTGGTTTGAGATATTGTTGATGATGATGTGGATGTGGATGTTATAACATTTTTGAACGTGCTTGGCTGCTGAGTTGTTTCATGTATAATAGATTGAATTGTAGAATCGATAGTGGTTTGATAGGTATCATGGGGAATAGTAGTTGATGTTTTTATAGTTGACATTATAGTAGTTTTTGATGTTGATAGAAGAATACTTTCGGTAGTTGTAGTTGATTGTATTTCATAGTTTTCGGTAGTTGTATATGTTTTGGAACGGGAAGATGGTATGATATCTGTCGAAGTATATAATATCGTTGTTGATTGAGTGTCATCGGAATCTGAGCTGAGACTACTTTCATTCTCATCATTGTTGGTATTGGTTGAGGTTATTTCATGGTTTATCGTATTATGCATTATTGAAGTAATGTCCTGTCTAACAGAGTTGGTTGAGTCGGATGAGGTATAACTAATTTCAGTAGTGAGGTCGGTTCGAATGGATGTTAATATATTTGCAACAGTTGTTGCAACCATTGTCGATAGTAGTGCTTTGTCAGCGATTTCAGAGGATTGTGTTTCAGATTTTTGTGTAGTTTTATCAGCTACTGGACTCGTGGGAACCATATTTCTGTTACTTTCAGTTGTGCGTGCTGCAGTACTGAATTCCGCGCGTTCGTTACTGGTTGATAATTCTGATTGCATTGACGATATCATACTCAATTGAGTAGGTAGAATGCTTGCGATATCGGTCGTTGTTTTGAGAGACGAACTCAAAGCATTTTCAGAAGTAATGGTAGTTGATGTCTGTGTATTTGTAGACATATCATTATTTGATGAAGATGTTGAATCCGTGCCACGTATATTTACTGATGAACTGTCGGTTACGAGAGATGATTGCGTCAGAAATTGCTCAGTAGTTTTACTGTTTGTTGAACTGATGTGCAATGCGTTCGTAGTAGCTTTGAATATGTTAGTTGAATCTGCAACTGATGTATGGAATTCAGTTGTTGCTACGCTACTAGTTATAGTTGTACTGAAGTCATCTATTTTGGTTGTTGAATCATTGTTGTTTATGGTTGATGTTAATTCTGAATCAGTTTCAGTAAAATGGGTGGATTGTGTTTTATATTCTTTCGTATTGCTAGACGAACTGAGAGCATTGTTAGATGCAGTCGTACTTGTTGTCTGTGTATTAGTAGATATACCATTGTTTGATGCGGATGTTGAATCAATTCTGGCAATATTCTCTGTTGTAGAGACATTATCATTTAATGATGAAGTGGCTGATGTATCTGATTCGGATTTAATTGTTGTTATTGATGTTGATACCGAAGTACCGTCAGTTAAGAGAGAAGATTGTGTTTGAAGTTTCTCAGTAGTTTTATCGATTATTGGAGTACTGTGAAAGACATCGGTACTACCTTCTGACGTGTTTATTGAATCTTCACTTGGAGTACGAGTTTCAGTTGTTGGTTCACTAGTGGCAAGAGTTGTAGTGAAATCATGTATTTTAGATGTTGAATAATTTTCACGGCTATCTGTTGTGGATATTTCTCGTTCAGATTCAGCAGTTGTTTGGGCTGTTATTGAAGATTTAAAAGTTGTTTGAACAGTTTGAAATTCAGTTGTTGAACTACTAGTTGAAACACCTATGCTACCTGCAGATGTGCGAGATTCAACAGTTGTTTGTTCACTATCACCGCTCGTTGTTTCAAGTTCAGTAGAGCGAATTGAAGAAATACGAGCACTAGTTGATGTTTGTGAATTGGCAGATGTTACACCGGATGTTGACGATGTCTCATCAGTTGTCATGGTTTGAAGATTGTTGACTGTTGCAGATGTTTCTATGTTAGACTCAGAAGTTGTTTGGGCTGTTATTGAAGATTTCAAAGTTGTTTGAACAGTTTGAAATTCAGTTGTTGAACTACTAGTTGGAATATCTATGTCACCTGTGGACATGCTTGATTGACGACTTGTTTGGTCAATATCAGCATTTGTTGTTTCAGGTTCAGTAAAACGAACAGAAGATGTGAGGGTACTGATTGATGATGTTTTATCAGTTGTCATGGTTTGAAGATTGTTGACTGTTGTAGATGTTTCTCGTTCGGATTCAACAGTTGTTTGTATTGTTATTGAAGATTTCAAAGTCGTGTGAATAGTTTGAAATTCAGTTGTTGAACTACTAGTTGGAATATCTATGTCACCTGCAGACGTCCTAGATTCAACACTTGTTTGGCCAATATCAACACTTGTTCCTTCAGGTACGGTAGAAAGAACTGAAGAAGTGAGAGTACTCGTTGATGTTTGTGAATTGGCAGATGTTACATCGGGTGTTGATGATGTCTCATCAGTTGTCATGGTTTGAAGATTGTTGACTGTTGCAGATGTTTCTATGTTAGACTCAGAAGTTGTTTGAGTTGTTATTGAAGATGTGAAAGTTGTGTGAATAGTTTGAAATTCGGTTGTTGAACTACTAGTTGGAATATCTATGTCACCTGCAGACGTCCTAGATTCAACACTTGTTTGGCCAATATCAACACTTGTTCCTTCAGGTACGGTAGAATGAACTGAAGAAGTGAGAGTACTTGTTGATGTTTCTGAATTAACAGATAATTCATTTCTTGTTGATGATGTCTCATCAGTTGTCATGGTTTGAAGATTGTTGACTGTTGTAGATGTTTCTCGTTCAGATTCAGCAGTTGTTTGTTCACTATCAGCACTTGTTCCTTTAGGTTCAGTAGAACGAATTGAAAAAGTAAGAGTACTTGTTGATATCTGTGAATTGGCAGATGTTATATCGGGTGTTGACGATGTCTTATCGGTGGTCATGGTTTGAAATTCAGTTATTGAACTGGTTGATTGAATATCTGTCTTTTCTTTGGATGTGCTTTCATTAGTATCATATTGAGTGCTAGTTGATGTTATTTCTGAAAGATTTGCAGTAACATCAACAGATTGCGTTTGATGTTCGTTTGTAGTTGATAGTTCTAACTTCATGGACGACATCGTACTTGATTCGGTAGTAGCTGCAATAATGGTAGTATGTGCCTTCGTATTGTCATCTACAGTTGTACTGAATATTTCATTGTTTGAAGAGGATGTTGAATCTGCAGCTTGAGTACTGATTTCGATTGGTGAACCGGTTGATTGAACACCTATATTTGTCTTAGATGTGCTAGATTCCAGAGTTGTTGTATATACAACAGAATTAATCAAAGAGCTGAGACTACTTTCATTAGTATCGTCTTCAGTACTGGCTGATGTTTGTATACTTGACGTTGTAGTTGTCTCATAAATCGTCGAATCAGTAGACGAAGTTAGAGTACTAGTCAACGGTTGTGAACTTTTAACAATTTCATTAGTTGATGATGTTGAATCGGTACCAGCGATATTTATTGTTGTCACTAATGTTAACACTGAAGTACTGTCAGTAAAGAGAGATGATTGTGTTTGATGTTTCTCAGTACTTTTTTCATTGATAGTAATAGTTGTTGCTGTAGATGTTTCTACTTTAAATTCCGCACTTGTTTGTCCACCATTATCAATTTCAGTAGTAGTTGATGTTGGTGAACTTGTAGATATTTCATGGCTCGAAGAAGATGTTGCATCATTATCATTGACTGTTAAACTAGTTGATACTGATGTTTCAGTGCTATCTTCGAATATACCTGTTGAATCGGATGAAGTAAATAATGATGTTTGTATCATTGATTTTGTTGTAGCATCACTGCCAATCAGTGTTGTCTTATCGAGAAGAGAATCAAACGATGAGCTAAGTGTACTTTCATTGTTATCATCTGCATTACTACTTGCTGTTTCTTTACTGGTAAAGATTTGGTTGTTTGATGAAGATGCTGCATTCATTATTGTAGTATATGGAGCTGTAGTCATAAATGATGTTTGAACATCTGCAATTGAAGTTGTCGTCATTGTTGATGTCAATGGTATCCCAGTAGATATGGATGAGTGAGCTTGGAATTTGCTTGTAGTTTCACTGGTTGCGGGATTAGTAGAAATAGCATTATTTGTTGAAATCGTCGAAGTGTATAATATTGTTTCGTCATTGCTAGTGGTTGTATCATGTGAGCTGGAAGCACTGTGATCATTTGAAGGTGCCGTTGTTAGATTATCATCTACATTTAAAGTAGAATCAGTCTCTACAATATTTGTACTAGTAAATGTAACATCTTCTGTTGGAAAAGTTATTGAACTGGAACTCTCAGTATGATGTCTTGTAGTTGTACCATCTGCAATAGTACTCAATCGTTGTGGATTTGTAGATATTTCATTGATTATGGTTGATGTCGACAATATTGATTCTAAATGACTATTTGTGGGCACAGATGATTGTATTTGGAATTGTTGTATTGTTTTATCCGTCATATCACCGAGAGTTGTATCGTACATAAACGACGTATTTGATGTTTGTTGATTTGTAGATAATGCATTGTTCGTGGATAATTTCGAACTTAAGTCCAGTTCATTGGTGCTCGTTGGAATTGTTGTGATGGTAGTAGTTGTTAGTAATGTTGATATCAAATGAGATTCAGTAAATAAAGATGATTGCATTTGAAATTGCCGTGTTGTATCCGTGACAATTGAACTTTGAGTACTTGTTTCAATATCTTCTTTGATAGTTGTAGTTTCGTCATTTGATGTTGTGGTAGATAAAACATTTATATTGCTTGAAGTTTGACTACTTGATAATTCGAAGTCTTGAGATGATTTTATGCTGTTTTCAGTTGTTTCTTGTTGAATTGAATTAGTCGAAGAGTGGTGTGTATACTTATCAGTGACATGCATAGATGAAGTCAGAAGAGTTTCAATAATTTTACTAGTCAAACTAGGCGTTGTGCCTTCAGTAGACTGACTATTGATATCTGATGTTCTTGATGAAATACTACTGACAGTCGATTTTCCATAGGCTGATGTGATTATATCTAACATAGAGCCAGTAGCAACAGTGGAAGTTTCAAATAAAGTTGGATACATCGTTGATAAAAATTCATTGGTATAACTACTTTCTATATTAGCATTCGTTGAAGAAGATGTATGCAAGCTTGATTGATCAGTCAAAGCATTAAGCAAACTACTGCTTTTCATCATGCTCGAAGTACTTACAAAAGGAGATGTTGATGTTTCATTGTATATCTCTGTAACAACAATTGTTTCTAAACAAATTAAAATATGCTGATAATGATATGTGTTCATACAATGTAAAACCTACCCATGTCTGTTGTTTGTACAGTAGGAAGCATGGTAACTACTTCTGTATAATAGGATGCTGTTGTTGCTGTTTGTTCAATCGAGACTGGTATTGTTACAACTTCAGTATAATATGATGCTGTAGTTTGTTCACTAACAACATCGGTCGATACTGGTACTGTTATAACCTCCGTATAATAAGATGCTGTTGTTTGCTCAGTAGCTGTGTCAGTTGACACTGGTATTGTTACAACTTCTGTATAATATGATGCTGTTGTTTGTTCACTAACAACATCGGTCGATACTGGTACTGTTATAACCTCCGTATAATAAGATGCTGTTGTTTGCTCAGTAGCTGTGTCAGTCGAGACTGGTATTGTTACAACTTCCGTATAATAGGATGCTGTTGTTGCTGTTTGTTCAGTAGCAGAGTCAGTCGATACTGGCACTGTTATAACCTCCGTATAATAAGATGCTGTTGTTTGCTCAGTAGCAAGATCCGTCGAGACTGGTACTGTTATAACTTCTGTATAATATGATGCTGTTGTTTGTTCGGTAGCAGTGTCAGTCGAGACTGGTACTGTTATAACCTCCGTATAATAAGATGCTGTCGTCTGTACACTAACCGATTCAGTCGAGACTGGTACTGTTACAACTTCTGTATAATAAGATGCTGTCGTCTCTCCGCTAGCTGATTCAGTCGAGGCTGGTACTGTTATAACCTCCGTATAATAAGATGCTGTCGTCTGTACACTAACCGATTCAGTCGATACTGGTACTGTTATAACCTCCGTATAATAAGATGCTGTCGTCTGTTCACTAACAGATTCAGTCGATACTGGCACTGTTACAATTTCAGTATAATACGATGCTGTTGTTTGTTCAGTAGCAGTATCAGTCGAGACTGGTACTGTTATAACCTCCGTATAATAAGATGCTGTTGTTTGTTCAGTAGCAGTATCAGTCGAGACTGGTACTGTTATAACCTCCGTATAATAAGATGCTGTCGTCTGTACACTAACTGATTCAGTCGAGACTGGTACTGTTATAACTTCTGTATAGTAGGATGCTGTCGTTGACGAAATGGTTTCTTCTGTACTTGTGACAGATCCGTCATGAATCCAATTCGTTTGCTCCCCGGTTGATGATTCTTGTAGTCCATTCGATGTGGTAGTTTCTTCTAATGATTTCATCGTAGAACTTGAGCTTATATGTGAATTTGTCGTTAAAACTATTGTAGTAATAGATGGCGAGCTTGTTTCCATAACCATTGCACTACTTTCAGCGGCGACAGTAGCCGTTGTTGTTGTTGTTGCTGCTGTTAAAAGACTAGAATTGATTTGTTGTGCTTGTAAAATACTTAATTTTATTGGAACAACTAATACAAAAAAATGATAAATATTCAATTGATAGAAAAGGCAGAGTCAGTGTTACTAAGTCGTGTTATATTTGGAGTTGAACAAATTTGTGCAGATACTTGTGTAGTAGTACCATTATTCACAAACAAATTAAGTGATCGTTGAAGTGCAGTGATATTAGCCAGTAAACGACGCAAGGCAAGATTACGTGCTCCTGCGCATGTTGAACATTCATCAAAATAAATTTGAACATTTCGAACGACAAATACAGTCGAACAAGTTGCTCTTGAATAAAAGAAAATATCACCGTATTCAAGAATCTCAAATAGATTACCTTCGTTTTCGACCACTTGTTGATTGTTGTTGCACAAGAACTCCATCAATTGATAAACCACGATAACCAGGTATTTCAGCTAATTGCTCCGAAAGCTAAAAAAATCGATGAGATAACTATATAAATGTATGTTTCAATTTGAAATACATACATATTGTTGAACAGAATCTTTGTTTTCTGCAGATAAATATGTATTTGATGAGAAATCTGTGCCACTTGTAGAATCGATTCCATATCTCAAATCTCCAACATCATATTCTATATTTCAAAATAAGCAAAAAACGAAACTCGTTTCATTAAAAGACAAAAAAAACAAACTTTCAATGGAACTTTCTCCAACAGCTTCTGATTCTGTAAACAAAAGATGAATAGATACGTAACATTTGTTGCATGAACTACAACTATTAATACTCACTTCCATAGAGAATTGTTAGAGTAAGAATAATCGTTAGAATAGAAAGTAGTCCAACAGTTGCAAGTATACAACCAATGAACCAAATAGATCGACGTGAACTTCTGCAAAATAAAAACAAAAAAACGTAACAAGAACTTTGGTAAATTAAATTAAAATAAATTATTGCCTAATAATAGCTGGTGTAATCGGGCGATTCATAGCTGCCCAAATTTTTGGCGTAATAATGACGTCACCGCCGAGTGATTGATTAAGATCAGTATGTAATTGAGCGACTGCTTCTGTCTATGCAAAGAAAAGAAAAAGAAATGCATAAATGATATATCCAAGAACAGCAACATTTCTCTTTTTTTTTCTATTTTATGTTCAGATACTTGTCAACATTCTTATTAATTGTTCTTTACCGTGATCAATTAGAATGAATACGAGAGAAAAGAACAAAATAAATCTCCAGTGGCATGCAATTGTTAAATAAATTTCACATCGAATATGTTCTACTTTCTTACCATTGGAACTACTTGAACTCGTCGTACGAATTCCATTCGTGTTGTTGTTGTAACTGTTGCACGAGTAATATCATTGGTATCACTCTCGTTGATGATATTCTCGGGTTCGATACGATTCGGTCGTCGCATAATGATTTCTGTTGTTTAATTGAGAGAGAGAGAGAGAGCAAAAGATATCAATACGTTATTCTTTCATTCTGCTTTTACTCAAACCGAAAAGTAAAATGATCACTAGTTGATTTGGAACTGTTGTTCTTTTTACTATGGAAGCAAAAAATCGAGAAGGTGAATCGTGTGTTGTTATCTTTTTCTTTTGTTTGTTTGAAATCAACATTGTTTATGGTTTCTCTAGTAACACCTCATTATTATTATTGTTCTAGTTTCTTTCGAAATTTAATATATTAGTCAAGCAAAGCTGATTAAAAATATTGCGTTTGTTATTAATTTTGTTTTCTCGTAAACTAAGATGCCGAAAATAGAAAAATAATTTCTTTAAGTTAGATTAACGATTCAAGAAACGAACGAACGAACGAACAAACATTTCATTTCACTAATCAATTAAAATATCGAATAATAATCGACAAAACTGGCGCGTTCGATATCTATTTTCTCCTATGTTATCGATTCATGTTTCGAATACTTGCAAACAAATTTTCTTCTAATTTTCAAATCATTTCATGTCATCAACGTTAATTCGTGGTGCGAAAAATGACCTATATCAATTTCTATCCTATACAAGTGTTACCGAAGACGCTGAACTCAATGATAATTTTAAACAACGTTGGTCACGAGTAGCACCATGTGATGCGAATCTATCACTCGATAAATTTCAGTTAATTCGTACGCTTGGCCGAGGTTCATTCGGTCGTGTTGTTTTAGCTCTATTGAAAAGTGATTCAACGAATAAAACCGATGGAAATAAATTCTATGCTATTAAAGTTATGGATAAGAAAAAATTAGTTCGATATAAACAAATCGATCATACGTTAAATGAACGTCGAGTTTTGTTTTCTTTGCAACATCCGAATACGATTCGATATAATTTTTCGTTTAAAGATAATTCATTTATTTATCTCTCATTAGAATATGTCACAGGTGGAGATCTATTTACTTATTTACGACAAACGGGCAAATTCATCGAAAAACATGTGAAATTCTATGCTGCACAAGTCTTTCTTGTTTTCGAATATTTACATCATTTTGATATTTTGTATCGTGATTTGAAGTATGATGAATCTATGCAACAAATAGAATGTTTTCTTTTCTTCTTCAGACCTGAAAATATTCTCATTGCAGACAATGGATATTTAAAAGTTGCTGATTTTGGTTTTGCCAAATATGTTGCAGGAAGAACGTATACTCTCTGTGGTACACCCGATTATTTATCGCCTGAAATTATTAAACATAAAGGTTACGGCAAATCTGTTGATTGGTAAATTTGAGTTAGATACCGAGATGAAATTCATCGTTGATTTCATTCAGGTGGACATTTGCTGTTCTTTGTTATGAAATGGCTGCTGGTCAACCTCCTTTCTCGGGCAAAGATCATATTCAACTCTACGAGTACAATCAATGATTTTATTTTATTTATTTATTTATGTTTTCTTTTCAAAGATCAATTGTCAATCAACGTTTTACATGTCCATCATCATTCTCTCGTGAATTAACTGATCTAATCAATAAAATGCTTGTAATCGATGTAACAACTCGTCTTGGTTGTCTGGCAAATGGAAATAAGGACATTCAAAATCATCCATTTTTCGATAGTGTCAATTTCGTTAAGATCTATCATCAAGCAGAAAATCCGAATAGTATTCCTTGTAAATATTTTATTTATTTGTTTTTATTATGAAAAAGAAAGGAAAGAGAAAATGAATTAAATTTATTTAGATAAACCGACGAAAAAAGATCCATTAGATCCTTCATTGCTTAATCAAGCCGAAGAACCAATTCGAGTGTCGAGACATAATATTCATGAAGAAGAATTTCGAATGTTTTAAGAAAATAATAACTTATTCAATTGATTCAGTCATAATTAATGGCGGTGTTGGATATTTATTTTGATTTATTTGTGTTAATAAATTCGATGGACGTTTAGGTGGTAGAGCAATTAAACGTGGTCGAGATGTTAAACTAAATTCATTGTGATAAGCTTCTTGTAGAATATTCCAGAGAGTATTTTCGAGAACTTCTTCAATGACGGATGTTAAATTAGGATTATTGATAAGATTGTCATTTTCATCGAAACTTATTTTTGTTCCGAAATCCGTCGAAGATTGAGGCGAGAGTCTTCGATGTTTCGATGCTTTTTCTTTTCGTTGAAAAAGTGCTTTACCATGATCATCGATTGACCAAGCAAGACTTCGATCTTGCTCTTCTGGATAACCACGATCGAGAGAATCATTCGATGATTGTTGATCATCATTCGACATTTTTGTGTATTGTAATTGAGTAAAAAATGGAATCGGTTCAGCAATCATATCCGGCAATGTATCAGCAAAAACACGATCAGATAAAAGATTTCGTAATAAATCAGCTAATGTACTACGTAGTAGATCAGCTTCGTCGACTGTAGCTGTGATTTGTTCATTTGATTGTTGTTGTTGTTGTTGTTCGTCTTCGTCAGTATTCAATGAATTCTTTAGATTTTTCTCTCGATAATCGCCACCTAAACATGTATCAATAAAAAATCGTTGCAATTGAGTCGTATCTTGACATAAATCTAAATATTCTTGATAGACTAAAGTTCGTGCTGTGAATGCAAAATGTAATAATTCCGGCATAGGCATTTGCGGTCTCATATTCAATTGTCTTTTCATATTTGCTCTCAAACGTCTTGTTCGATCGACATTACTTTCATCTAATTGATAATTAACTAGAACGGGTGGTAATGTTTTACACATTTGTAATGTTGAACCTTGTTGAAATTGATTTTGTGATGCTGCTGATGATGATGGTAGTAATTTGTCATTGTCATCGAGAATACCACTACGAAGACAAGCTTCATATTCTTGATCATCGATTTCGAAACGTTCCCATTTCTCTTGAATCGTACTTTCCCATCGTTTTAAATCGATATGATATTGAGTCAATGTTGTTTCATTGTAGATTTCACAAACAAGATCAATATCATGAAAAGCTGGAGCTTCGATGGCCATGAATGTTACTTTGATAGGTAACGATTGTCGAGGAAGAATCTTTCCACGAACTAAACAAATCAAAGAAATTATTTTCTTTAGGAAAAGAAAATGATTCAACCTGGCTGAATTCGAATATGTCGAACTTGTTCAGGATTTGTAACATGCCAAATAAATGAAATCGAATCTTGATTCGATTGATTTTTAAGAAATGTTATTTGTCGTTGTTTTGTAAATAATGGTAAATTACCAAAATGTATTCGATCGATTGTTAATGATGCTAAACGATCATTTAAATTCAATTGTTTGTTGATTTCAAGATTTTCTTGTAAAGTTTTCGTAATTTCCAGTGACATATCACGTTTGTCAAAGCCCGAACCAATAAAAGTTAAATATGCTGGTTCACAATTTTCCAAATCGATTTTAATATTAAATTGATATTCACGTGATTCAAGTGGATTGAAGACCCATTGTGTCACAAAACTTTTATTCGGCGCAAGAATACCTTCAGGTGTGAGACAATCAAGAACCCAAAAGCCATAGTTCGACGACGAGATTTGTTCTAATTGATTCATATCAACTTGAAAATGAATGGGCACTGTTCCACCATTGTATAATTCATATTGTTGAACTGGTGCGCCTTGTGCACCTAATTCAACTGGCAGAAGATGATGTGTAGTCGAATAGAATTGAACAAAGCATTCGCCAGGCTCGACACTTGTACCAACAAGATTCAACATGATCTGTCGACTTCGACCAACTTTAAATATGGCTGGTAATGTATGTTGACCAGCGAATATATGTTTATATGAAATCGTAATTGTAACATTTGAACCTTTCTTTAAAATGCCTTTTTTCGGTTGAATACTGAATATTCGATTGTCTTGAAGTTTCATTTCGTTTAATTCATCTTCAGTAAAATCACCTGTACGTGCCCAATATTCGAGTTCACATTGAAGATCTTTGGGGAAAAGAAACGAAAATGTTGTATCAAGATCACTACAATTTTCAAGTAGAAGATGAACTTCTGAAGGAGCTGAATTAATCGGTGCAGCATTGAAATTAAATGAAATCGCTTCGGGTTGTTCGAGTGGTGGTAATGGTGATGGATTTTGTTTGAGACGAAGTTTTTGAAATTTTGTTTCGTCGAGTTCTTCTCGATGTGAATTAATTGCATATGTTAATTCATCAGCTGTCGGTTCTTTTGCTAGTAAAGCATTGATTTTCGCTAGATTGAATGCTTTCGTTAGTAAACCTTTACTCAATGATGCCGCTTGTTGGGAACCAAGAATATCAATAAAAGCTAAATGTGAATAAACACCATGAACAGTCAATGTACATAAATGATGTGTATGTTCACTGAGACGTTCATTTGAATCATTTAATAATTCGTAGAAGATTTCAATTTGATAATAAGCTCGACTAAATGGATGAATTCGACATGGCACACAAACTTTTGCTTTACCATCGACTTCACCTCGACCATCTCGATTCGATATGAATTCTAATATTGACATTTGATCATCATTGTTAGTAGTTGATTTCTGATTATTATCGAGTATGATTTGTTTTGTAAATAGACGATAACGAAGTAGACAATCACCACCATTCGTTAGATATAAATCGTACGTTGTCGATGTTCCCAATGCAATCGAACCGAGATCATGATGTGTTTCACCTGCACGAAGAAAACCATCACGTGTCGATGCATGAATAGTCACATGATAGACTTCACCGCCTTGTTTACTTCGATCGCCAATCCAACAATTCAATTTGGCTGACATTATAATTTTTCCTTCATCTTTTGGTTTATATGTAATGACGAAATCTTTTTCTTCATACGGCTCGAACGAACCGGTTTCAGGTTCGATTTGTATCGATGGAATTGTACGATCTAATGACCAATGAAATTCTACTTGTGAACGTGTCAATGATTTGATTTGTAAATGTGTTTCCGATGTGAGACCAACGCATGTTGTTAAAGCATGAATATGACCATCGTTGGGAATTGCTAGACGAGCTTTTTCTTGTGTAGCAAAAACATGTAGAATCTTATCGAATTTTTCACGTTCATTTAAACGAACAGTGATTCGTTCTTGATGAATATCAGTCGAAAGGTTCGAACGAATGGGTTTGTATCGAACGATAATAATCGTATAACCACCTGCTTTAATATAACCATTCGATGGTTTAAATAGAAATTGACTATTTCCATCATCATTTGACGATAGAAATCGATAGAGTAATGGGGTTGTACCATTGTTTGTTAATGTTAATGTTTGATAGATCGAATTTTGATCGGATATAGGTGGAAAAATTAAAATATCTCGATCGAATTGACAAATAGGTATAACTTCATGATTTACTCGTAATGTATTACCAATACACGTTAAATCAACTTGAACAGGTAACATAACACCATAGTCAGGTACGAGAGTAAAATCACGTTGATTTTTATAGAATGCATAGCCTTCGAAATGCTTTGTATAGAATGTATCGACGATTGTCGGTCGAAAAATCACACGAAATGCTGTCGATTTCAAAGGTGCAATTTCGGCTTCAATTGGTGAGATTGAAAAAGCGGATGAATCCGATTGTAACCATACGAATGTGATTTTGCCTCGTGTAAGATTTGTAACAGTTAAACTTTGTTGCCATTCGTTGGTTGTATCTAATGAACATTGATCGAAAAGGAAACATGTTTCACTCAATGAAACATATTCGAATTTCGTTTGATCTTCATTCGAAAACCAATAGAGAAAATTGTCTTTCAATGGATTTACAAATGGTAAAACAAGATAATCATGTTCATCTTTCTTATTTTCAATGGCTAATCCAGATTCTTCGTTTTCAATTAACGAACCAGTTTGTTCTAACATTAGTTTACCTCGATTTAAATAATCATTTAAAATTTCGAATGGATATAAAGCTAAATGACGTGAGACATGTCGTTTAAAATTCGATATAAAACGTTCATTGAGAACGGGCGGTTTGCCTGAATCCGTATGGCAAGTGCCGATTAATTCGAGAAGAAGAGGAGCTTGATGTTCGATTAGAATCGGTACGATTTTATAATATCCCATTGGATACGTTGGATTGAATGTAACAATAATGGTTAATTTTGAACCGTCATTGGACAATGTACCGTTTTCAATTGAGAAATGAAATGGACTATCGATTGATGTGAAAATTTGAAAACGTGCACTACTCGATGAGAGAGGATTTGACAGTTCGATAATACGAGTTGTTTTACTGTTCTAAAATCATGAATGAAAGCTGTTCGTTTTTTTTTCTCCTGTTTTCTCTTAACACTTACGGCAACGACTTGTCCAAAGAGAAGTTTTTGATGATTAATTTGAACTGTATTTCCCAACGCTGTTCCACTGCATTCAACAACTGCACTAATCAAATTTCCTTGCTGTGTATAAACATTAAAATAATCTCGATAGTCTTGTTCGGATGCTTTCGGTTGAAATTTAACTGCAATGGTTTGTCGTTTGCCTGCTTCGATTATACCTTCAGTTTTAGTAAAACGAAAAGCACTATCGAATTTCGCTACACCTGGTAAACCTTCGATTCGAAAAGGAACTCGAAATGCTGATTGATTCAGTAGGATAACTTCTCGTTTCATCGAATTATTCATTGGCATATCACCAAAACGAACTAAAACATTGCCAGTATTCTCATCGGCACTACCATCCTCAGAACGAACAATAAGATGTGGAAATTTTCCGATACCATGCAAATGCAGTTCGGTAACCAATTGATTTCCATAGATACAACTAGCCGTACCAACATAAATCAATGCCCATTGTGGTTGAAATGAACAGGTGAATGTTTGTACACCATCGATTGGTAGAATACAATCTCGAGGTTCAATTGAAAATGGTTCAGCACAATTCCATTCGATACTTGTTTCTAAATCACCTGTATTACGAATTTTAAATTGACGTACTTGAACATCTTGAATGGCACAATAACCGAAATGAACTTCTTTCGGTTCGAGACTGAGACGATATTGTGGAAGAAGACCAGCCAGAGATATACGATGTGGTGTTTGATTGATATAAATAACAAGTTCATCGACATAAGGGTTCTTTTCTAATGGACTAAATTGAATTGGTAAACTAAATGTTACACCTATAAATAAACAAACAAAAGTGAAATCGAACTTTCTTTTTTCAATTGAAGTTCTATACCTTGACTTAATGTTAAACGTCGAGGATAAATCGTTTGAAAATATCGTGTTTTCGGTACGTCATAAGTAAACGTAACATTTTTTCCTGATAAATTTTTAAATGTTAAAATTTCGGTATATTCTTCTCCTGGAATCCAATTTCGAAAGACACAACGTTTATATGTTTCAACTCCTTCCCATGTAACACGAGCATTTGGATTTCGATAGATTAAATTCGATGTTAAGTCACTACTTGTTTGTAATGGCGAAAGGCCTGATTGTTTAAGTCGTATCAGACCTGGCATTTCTATGTTTTTTATTTGCAAGACAAAACTTCAGTTTGGTTGTCAGTGATGCTTGATTACTGTGAACAACCATGTTGCTAGATGAATTCAAAGAGGTCACTCTCGCCTATCATTTTCAAGCAATTCATTTCATTAACTAATTAAATATAGAAACGAAAATAATTCAAGAGAGAATTTAGACACGAAACATATAATTTTATTCCGAAAAATCGAAAAGAACAAAATTGTTGAAAGAATTTTTATTGGATTATTATGTTGGCCAATAAATAATCATCTGCGAATATACTGCAACCAACAGATGATGATAAACTAAGACGTGGACATGATGCTTTATCATCACGAGATTTAGTCGAGAGTACAACTGACAAAACTTGGTATTTTACAAATATTTTCCTATCTTTGTTTTGCTATTAAAGACTATATAAAAGCAAGCGTGTCGTATCATATGCTGTTTTGTTTAACACGTCATTTGATTTACTTTTTATTATTAGATAATGTCGTTACGTCTTTCACCTTATTTTGAATTATTTCGTCGAGGTTTATCTGATTCCATTGTAAATTCATTTCATGTTTTAACAATCGACGATGATTTCAGTAGAGACCAACCTTTAGAACGTACAGGCAGTCGGCAACATCGTCATCAGCCTCCGGCAAGAGATCCGTCATTGCAAGTCAACGCAAGACGTGTCAAAACAAATCTCGGACTTCTATGTCTATTCAATGGCGGCATTCTTCTTTGCGGAATGATCTGTTTTCATTATTTTTTCTTGCCTATTTTTCAACGTTTATTCAACGCTTTAGCTGGCCGAGAAGTTTCGTCAACATCACAATCATTAGTAACAGTTCAATCTATTTTAACTTATACATTTAATTTGCTTTGGCTGATTCCAGCATTTATAATATCGAAATTCGTGAATTCATATTGGTTTCGTGACATTGCCGATGTTGTCTTTAAGAAATTAACGAAAAAAAATCGAACTCTACCACCATTAGATTTTGCTCGTTCGATTAGCGATATAACATTTAGTTTAGTCATGCAAATCTTCTTTCTCATTCAATCAACAATCATACAAACGATACCCGTGCCAATTTTAAATACATTATTCAGTAATGTTTGCCTGTGTTTACTCTATTCATTTTATGCATTTGAATACGCATGGATCTATCGAAATATCGGCGTTAAAGGTCGTGTCGAATATATTGAATTATATTGGCCGTATTTTCTCGGTTTTGGTCTTCCATTAACCATACTTTCAACTCAATTGTTTCGATCCATGATTGTAAATGAATGTATTTTTTCAATCTTATTTCCATTTGCTATTGTTGCTGCAACATCAGTCCATTTTCGTGAACGTATTCAACCGGAACAACACAAAGGACAAATCATTCAATTGAATATATTTGCTGGTTGTATTCGTTTAACAAGTTATTTGTTTGGTTTGCTCAAAACTCGACGTCCAATACCGGTGCCAGCAACTGTTCAAGCGGAATAAAGAAAAATATTCACGCACATCTATTTAATTATCTTGGTACTTTTTTTTGTATATATTTATTTCAAGTGAAGAGGAAATAGTCGAAATGATTTTCTTTTTCTATGTTTGAAATAAAGTAACGATTTCTTAAAGATTTTTTCAGACGAAAAATTTATTTAAAAAAACACAAAAATATTATGAAGGTTTAACAAAAACATTTTTGACATGACGAGATCGATTTTTGTTTCGCGTTGGATCCCATCGGCGATTGGCCGATTCAGACGGATCAGTTTCATCCGGATTATCGAAAGCAGTTGTAATATGCACCGGTTTGTCCGATTGTTGACTAGTTGCAAATCGTTTTCCCGGATTTCGATCGATTTTTTCACCGGTATAACCGAGACCACCTTTGTCTTTACTAGACAATTTTCCACCTTCCGCTGTCAAAGCTTCCGAAATACCTTCAACCGACGAGCCAAGACCTTGCCCGTCATGCCAACCAGCTCGTTCTAATAAACGTCTGCCAATACCCTAAGATAAACAACAAATCGTTTTTAACATTGACTTTCAACGAACTGAAAATCTCACTCTTGTATGTTTTTCAAATGCGCCAACGCATCGATGTTCTGGATTAGTAACATTCGGTATTCGACCTTGACGAAGATCTTCTTCGCGACGTAAACTCTGCAATTCATTTCCATCGCGATCAGCTGATCCTAAAACAGCGTCAACAGATATTTCTTTCGAAATCTCGACTTGTTTTCTACCTGCACTTTCATTGTACATTCGCATGTCAATGTCAATATCATCAGCCATATCCAAACCATCGAAATCTTGTCCTTCATGTTCTTTCCAAAAGACATCATCAGTGTAAAACACGAGACCACTGCCACCTTTTTCCCATTTCAATTCGATTTTATGTTCGAAAAAATAAGGTGACGTTCGATCTTGTTTAGTCACGTCGTCATATTGAGCTTCATGTCGGTCCCATTCTTCAAGTTCATCTTCTTCTTCGTCGAGTCGTCTGTCTTCAGGCGTTTCAATGAATTTATCTTTTTCACGTTCAGCTTCTTCCTTCGAAAATAAAAAAATGTTTATTCAAACAACAAATCAACTGTATCTACTCTTTGCTTATTTAATTTGTCGATCGCTGTTTTGTCTTGTTCAGAAAGAATTTCATGACCATGACCGGTTTTTAAATTCATGTCATCATCATCATCATCATCATCACCCTCGTCATCATTTTCTTCAACAATAGTTCCATAATCAAATCCGACTGAACCATATTTTCGTTTTGAACGACATTTCGGAAATATCAAACCGAGTTTTTCTATAAATCAACAATGGATTCATTCACATTCTACCGAAGACTTCAACATACTAATAATCGTCGATGGCAATCGACAAGCATTGATTTCATTTAGAAAATAGGACGTTGGTGTTCCAACATTTCCTTGTGGATAGACAAGTTTTGAAGGTTTGAATTCGATTAAATTATTGATGATTGCTGGATCTTCATTCGTCACTTCACTAATCAAACATAATGCCGACAAATAATTGCCTTTAACATTAATCCAATGTTTTCGATGATAAAGTTTAATAAATTCTTTCAAACGTTTATTATAAATTTGTACAAAACACATTTGTGAAACGCTCACAGCATTATCAGACGAAGGCGGCACAGGCCGATGACGAAAATGAAAACATCGAAATGCTCGTGATTCAACAAGTTGAGAGAAAAAATTCCGTAGATCAGCCGAACGAAATGATTTCGGTATAGCTGATACTAATACTATCGTAAATGGCTCATCAATAATACTCGCTGTAGTAGCGGCTAGCAAAGACATTTCATAATCTGCAAAAGAAATAACATTGCGAGTGTGTTTTGTTTTATTCAGTGAAATGAAATCAAATGTTGTGAAAGATAAATAAGATAAAAACACAAAGAATAGATATTTTACAGTGCTTCGAATTCATCGATACGCCGTTTAACTAAACGAAATAAATAAGAACTAGTTGTTTTTTTTCTGTTTTCCCTTCGAATAAATCGAACTCACCGGTTCCTTCTCGAATTTTTTTCAATGTTTTATATTTATCAATACCTTTGTCCACGAAATTCTCTCGATAGATTTTATCCTCCTGCGTTTCAGGTTTTCTTTGTCGTTGAAGAAGAGTTTTTCGTTCTTCCTAAAGAAACGAATGACATTTCGTTTTCTTTTTTTTTTTGTTAGAAATAGCCAGTAGCCCATTAAATTGCAAGTTGAATATATATGTGTGCAAATGGGTGTTTATTTTCCAGATCGAAGATGAAAAGAGCACGGAAAAAATAAGAACTAATAAACCACAAAAAAAGAGAAGAGCAAAAAAAAATGAAATGAAAAGAAGAAATAGATAATAAACATGATGAAATTTTGAGGTTGGCTTTTGTTAAACAGCTAAACACACAAGCACACACACAAGAGAAAGAGAAAGAGAGAGAGAGAGAGAATGAAAATGAATCGATAGGATTCGTTTTGTTTTGGCTTTATATCTTCTTTGAGAGAATAGTTACAGAGACAACTTAAAGTTAAATAGAAGTTCTCAATCAGATCAACGATGAATGATTTTTTATGATTGTTCGACATAAGAAGATCGCAGCTCAAATACACAACAAGAAGGAATTTGTGGAATGTTCATTGAATAAGAATAAAAAAAAGAAAGAATGATAAGAAAAGAAAATTGATTCGTTTTGTTTTTTTTTTCGGGTATATGTATGCGGACAGTTTGTTTGTTTTACATAGACTCAAATTCGTCGATACGTTTCTTCGTATTGCCCTGTCGAATCATTTTCAATGTTTTATATTTATCTCGACCTGAAGCAACATTTTGTTGATGTAAACGATCATTATCGGTGACTTTGCTCGAATTTTGAACAGAACCCAATTCATCTTTGAGTGCCTGAAGAAGCAAGAAGTGAAATCATAAATATCGATTAAATATATAATGGTGAAAAGAACAAAAAAAAGCGAAGATATCTTTTTTTGAGTTCGATTGAATTACCTCGAGTTTTCGTTTCATATTATGATCTTTAGTTGTTGCTGTGATACGATTTTCTTCATGACGCGATGCATATTCATTCGTACTAAGTTCGACACCTTGAAACAGAAACGAACAAGAATTGAATAGAGCTGTTGTTGTTGAAGACTTACCTCGGCCGTTACGAGTTGTACTATTCTCTTCTTCGTCACTTTCTTCATCTTCAATTGGATTTCCATATTCACCTGGATGTTCAGTATAATGATGATGATTGTTATTATTATTGTTTGGATGTTGTTGAGCTTGAAGAACCTAGAAGGAAAGAAATTTCAATGAGATTCTCTGTTTGTTGGTGATTTTTTGGTTTTTAATAGTTGTTATTTTTTCTCTTTTCCCAATATTTAGATATCCTACCCAAGGACGAGAGTGTCCTTGTTTATTCTGTCGATACTAAAAAGAAATATAGAAGTGTAGGAGAAGATTCTCATGCAGATAGGAGAAAGAGGGTGTTCGTGAAGTGATTTTTTTTTCTTTTTTTTTAATTTACCGATTTCTGGAAAAAGGACGAAAATAAGAACAAAAAATGTTTGTCAATTGAAGTCAGAATCGAATACGTACTCGCATTTTAGCTTCACGTAATTGTTCTTCAAGTTCACGTGCTTCATTCTCTTTTTGTTGAGCTTCGAGAGCTTTTTGTTCGGCTAATCGACGAGCTTCTTCAATTTCTTGAACCTAAAAAATAAACGAAATCCGTTGTTTGTTCTCTCTCTTTCGCTTGTGATTCGTTTTCTCTTCAAATCTGATCTAAACACATGCTTTCAACTACGAAAACTAACTACCCAAAACTGAGAAGATTCATTCGATTGAGTTAGTAGCTGAAAAGAAATGTTAGTCGAGTTGAATTTCATTTATGTTCACGTACGATTTTATCCTTTTCTTCTTGTTCGTATCGAACACGTTCCATCATTCGTTCATGTTCTTTTTCAGCTTCTTCACGTTCGATCTTCAAACGTGATTGAGCTTCTTCAGCTTGTTTACGTTTTTCTTCCAATTCTTTGGTAATTCGACTTTGATCTTCCAAAGCTGAAAGCACAAAAAAAAACATTTATTATTCGAATCAATTGTTTTATTTTGAAGAAAAAGAAAGATATTATTATAGCAAATCTTTGTTTTTTTGAAGGAAATCAATGAGCATATTCTCACATAAATTTCGATGCGTAGATGTAATTCTAAAGAAAAGTTTATACTGAAATAGGAGAAATCGTTAAATTCACCTCGTCGTGCTTCGGCAGCATTTCGTTCGAGATCTTCGACTTTTCTTCTCATGGCTTCTCGTTCTTGTTCGGCTTGTTTTCGTCGTTCGATTTCGGCTTGAATTCGTTCACGTTCTTGAAGACGTGCTAATTTTTCTTCTTGAGCTTGAGCTTTCATTTGTTGTACTTCGATTGAATCGGTCTTTCGACGACGCATATACAATTCATGATTGCCCATGCAAAGAGAAAGAATTCGTCGATTGATACGAAGTCTTGGAGCATAAAAAATAAAATCCGGTGATTTCTTTTCCATCGGCTTAATAACGAATTTTTTATCATTGAATGATATATTTCGAATTTCACTCCATGGAAAGCCGATTTTCGGTGTTAATCTAACGAAAATAACAATGAGTTTTGCTTTGATTTTCTCAATGAATCAACATACTTATCCTGTTTATCGTAGATATTCAAGCCAAGTGCATCAACACCAAGATAAAGTTCGGTGCCTTTTTTATTTCGAATATCGAAATAGTTCACACCATACATTTCAAGATCTTGAGCAATTTTGAGATATTCAAGCATAGCTTCTTCTCTACAGAAAAAAAATAAACAAATTCTTCATCGAAAAACAAAAACAAAAAATAAAAATTTTACTTGAGCATTCCTCGATGTTCTTTCCACCAATTGACCACTCGTTTTTCCCATTCTTCTGGTGACAATTGAAATTGTTCCATGACACGTTTGGGCAAAAGTCGTTCGTTGACTAATGAACCAGGTCGATGACTTTCATCACTGAAATCGCCGTGTTTAGCTTGCATGGCGTAGGATGCAAGAAGAACGCATGTTTCCGGTGGACAATAGATTTCATCCGTAAGAATGGATTCTTTAACTTGAAGGAAAAATAATTTCTAAATTAAGAAAAAAAAAACGAATAAATATTGAAGAATTCAGAACTTGTTTTTACTTGTGTGATTTCTTGAATAAGTTCTTCGGAGACTTCTTCGGGAAAGAATCGTGCTCGAAATTTGAATGTTAACGGTTGTGCAGAGTTCTTTTTGATGTCCTGTCCGAGAACTTTCTTATTTAGTTTCAACCAACATGGAAAATCTTTCGAATCGGTATATTGAAGACCAAAAAACCAGATTTCTCGAAGAGCAATTGTTTTAACAACCTGAAATGTTTCGAAGAAAATTCATTTTTTTGTTTTTATCTTTATCGATCAATGAGATTCTCTTGAAGTTAATCTAGCAGACGAACTCTCCAGATGTTAGTTCGAACATGCGGAAATAACAGTCTGCATATGAGATTCGAACCATACAAAGACTTATTTCGAACGAATTGAACTAAAATAACCGAACGTACCTGATCGAAGAGTTGTTTGCCAGTGGTATTCGGTTGAATGGCAAATTCGAGTTCGGAGTCCATTGTAAGAACTCGTACATTGACCTAGAGAAGAAAAAATGAAGAATGAAATGGCGCTTGACTAAACGTTTTTCTTCTAATTCTCAATGAGCAAACGAAAAAAAATTCAAACAAAAATTGACCGAAATTTTGCCAGTGAATTTTCGGAATATTTGCAATTTTCGCTTGTCTTTTGTCGAATATTTCTCTATTCGATTTTCTTCTGGCTACTCGGTCGATATCATTTCTCATTGCTCTGGTTGATTCTTTTGAGTTTTATTCAAACAATTGAACGATACTATCATGTTTTACATAGTGAACGTCGAACATTTATTCAAAATTTAACGAAAAATTTTCGACCGACAATTGAAAAACATTTTCACGAACTACCATCATGGATTTCCTATCCGGATTTCGATCGATGCGAATGGATTAATAAATTACTCGAACAACTATGGCCAACAATCTCGACCTACGTCGAAAATCTCGTTAAGAATACCGTTGAACCTGAACTCAAAAAGCAAATCGCAGGTCTTGCGTTCGAACGTATCGATCTCGGTGATTTTCCTCCTCGTCTCGGCGGAGTCAAAATCTACACGGACAATATTCGTTCGGATGAAATCATTCTCGACACCGAACTATTCTACGGTGGTGATATGCACATCAAAATGAAATATCACAGTTTCAAAGCCGGAATCAAATCCCTCTACATTCACGGTGAACTACGTTTAGTTTTCAAATCGATTGTTTCAAAAATTCCATTCATCGGCGCTCTCGAATTGTTCTTTCTTCGAACGCCAACAATCGATTTCAATCTAACAGATATCGCGAATATCATCGAAATTCCTGGACTTCATCGTCTACTTCGTCTAGCTTTAGAACGTATTCTCGAAACATTAGTCGTCATACCCAATCGGTTGATTATCGCGTTTATGAACGATATCGACATCAATCAACTGAGATTTCCTAAGCCCGATGGCATTCTCCGTATCGATATCATCGAAGCAAAAAATCTTCCTAAACATGACTATTCAATTCTTTTGCCAAGACATTCAATTGACGCGTTCGTTATGATTAACATCGGACAATATAAATTCAAAACTCATACACATAAAAGTACGAATCCGAAATGGTACGAAACATTCGAAGTTCCTATCGAAGAATCGAACACGCAACAACTTCAGGTAACGACGAGAGAAATTCATTTTACAAATCACTAAAATCTCGCGTTTTAAGATATCAGTTTACGATGCAGATATTAATTCCGATGATTACATTGGAACATTAAATATTCCAATTGAAAGCATCAAAACTCATGAACTTCTCGATCAATGGTACGACCTCGTCGGTACAGACAATTCAACCATACATATTCGTATGAATTGGTTCTATCTGTCGAATCAGTTCGATGATTTTCAACAGATCAAACAACTCAATCAACAACATATCGATATGATGCTATCGAAAATCTCTCATACTCTATCGACATCATTGTTAATTGTCTATATCGAACGTGCCGAACAATTACCATCGACACAACACGGTAAAACTCTCGAACCCTATCCATTTTGTTCGATTAAAATCGATAATTACGAAGAGAAAACATCGATTATAAAGCATTCAACAAATCCATCATGGATGAAAAGTTTCATGTTCATGCTTGTTAATCCTGAACAATCGATTTTACATATTTCAATCAACGATTCGAATAATAAAAATCATCTAATTGGCTACGTTGAACTATCGATACGTTCGTTAATGAATGAAAAAGATTGGATTAGTAATCGATCTTATCCAGTGAAAAGTTCGTTTATCAATACGATGAATACGAAACTTCATATGAAATTACAATTACAAGTTCTCACGAAAATTCATTCGATTCAAATGATCACCAATGAACTCGAGTCGTTCGATGAAAATCAACTCGAACGGAAGAAATCGAAAATTCAAATTCATCTCATTAACAAACACACAGATCAACAAATTGTCCATCAGAAAAAATCGTCACAAATCAAAAAAACAACAACGATCGTGCAAAACTTATTCTCGTCATGTTTACAAAAAATAACAAATAAAACTTCGAATTAAAATTGTTATGTTTTGATGGTTTTTTTACTTACGGCTTTGGGTGACATTGTTAGTGCGAGAGTCTTTTGTATGGAATTAAATTTCTTGTGTTTTCTCGATGTTGTTTAACAATATTTTAATATATATACATAGATATATCGTCTATTCGTCGTCGTCGTCCACAATGTATATGTGTGTATGTGTATGTATGTGTATATTTATCTGAAACGAACGAATGAATTAACAAGACGCGAAGAGAAGAAAAACGAACTGTGCTTCGCGGAGGAGGAGAAGAAGAAGAAGAAATGCGATGCATGTCAATAGTGTACTGCTGTTTAAATCAAAAGAAAAAACAAGAATGATTCACTAATGCTGTCATTTTCTTGAAATGTAATACCTATTTTAAACGTAATAAGTAAAAGAAGTTTGAAGAGAGAGGGAGAGCAGAAACAACACAAAATAAAAGAAAAGTCAATGATTGAATAGAATATTTGTTCCGTCATCTGACCTAGCTATGTGAACGAATAGAAATGGGCGTCGAAGATGAACAAATATGACATAACACGGAGTTTTAAATTTGACCCTTGAGAGAAAGATGTGCGTGTGTATGTCGCCGAACGACCGATTGCTTTTAAGATCGAAGTGAGGATCAGAAGATTGAATTTATTGCACGTGTTTGAACAACGAAAATGTGTTAATTATTCAATTACGACAACTCGAACGAACTTATTTTAAGACACTCTCACATAGAAAGAAAGAAAGAAGAAAAAAAACGATAATTTGTCACAGATATCTCAACTAAACAAACGATAGAAATATGTGAAACATTCGACATGCTCAAGACGTGATCCGTGCGCGGAAGAGAAAACTTTGCAAGGTCATATTTTTATCATTCTTTTCGACATAGTTAAATCGTTGCCTATAATCTTTTAATAAATAGAAACAAATATGTAAATAATATATTTTTTTTGTCTTATTCGAAATACTTTTCATATGTTCAGTTTGTTACTAATCGAAACGGTAATTTGCTTTGTGCGTGTCTCGACAGAGTGCATGAATGGCAGACAAAAGGCGGGCGTCATCTTGACCTACTCAAGCATCAATATATTTAAGGGTATCATTCGAGAATTTATATCGATTCGAAATGAATAAATAATGAAATGTTATTTCAAATCAATGATATCATTTTACTCTCGTTCTCTCTAGTGTATTTTATGACTCTCTGTTCATGTTCCGATCAATTTTTACAGATATTTGTCTGTTCAACAACGAACTAGACAGACAATCAAATAATGTCTACAATTCTTAGTCAATATTGTATAATCGTTTGTTGAAGACTTACCTAATTAGATTGAAATCGATGTTCGATGTGTGTGTGTGTGTAAAGAGTAAAAAACTACGATGATGACGATATATTTCTTCTTTTTCTCTCTCTCTCGGTTCGACATTCATGTGTAGAAAAAGAGAAACAACTTGAAAAATGTAAAAAAAAAATATATTCGAAAATTCTAAATAAATAACACTGATCTCTCTTATTTTTCTAACATGTATGAAGGATTAAGGTGCGTACATGTTGTTTTGCATTTATCTTAAGATAGTCGTCTTGCCGGCATTTTCGATGCACAACAGTAGAATGAACAAACAGTTGTAGACAAGTAAAAAGAAGAGAGATAAGACGAAAGTCAATCGTATATGAAATACGTCGAGAACGAATGAGTAGTTGTAGCAGACAGATAGACAACAAAATAATAGCAACGAACAGGGGTGTCGATGTGGGCTCGTAAAATTTCAACCGTTAATTTACTGTGTATCGAATAGGAGAGAATTGTTCGTCTACCTTGTATTGTACGTTGAGAGAAAATAAGAAGACGAAGAAGAGAAAAAGAACGAACGGACAAACGATACACTAAGACTGTACATTGTTTCTCCTTGTTCTAATGAGGTCGAGTATGAAAGAATGTGAATACGTTTGTACGCATGTGATGATAACGTGTCACTCGTTTTTTTTTAATCTATCAATTCGATTGTTGAAGATAAAACGAAAAAAAAAAGAAACTCATAGAAATCTAAATGGTGTTCAATCGAACTAATTTATTCGGTGTCGTCTGCGATGAAAAATGAGACAAAAGAAAAATAATGAATGACCGATCTTGAGGACAGACAGAAACAACAAAGACGAAGACGTAGAATCGATTCGTTTGGCTCTTATCCCAACTCGAGACGGACAAACCTTCAAGGTGTCAATACAATAAAATAAATGCCATCGCAAAAGATAGGTAAAGGAAAAGAAAAAATTTTTTTCCACATAGACTACTAATGTGATTAATTCACTGGAACAAACAATGTTGATTTTACAAGAGGAATAGTAAAAAAAAATGTATACCTGACATTAATGAAAAACAAAAAAAATGTTTTTCTTCTAATGAGAAATTGATGATTTTATGGTGATCTTTAAAAATGTAAATGGTATGACGTAGAAAGATAACATCAGCTTACAAAAACACGAACAATCACTGAATGATTGTTTCTTCTTTTCTGCCTACCTGGGTGACTCATTTAAACTTCTTTATATCAATCAAATAATTGAACCAATCAAAATCGGATAACTAGAGGCTGTCATAAGTCGTTTATGTCGCATGTTGGAGGGACATCTCTTTCTCGTGCAAGATTTTTATCAAATAGTCATGAAAATTATCATTATTATTTATTGTTTGTGAGAAAGATTAAAAGATTGGCTATTTTTATCATAAATTCTAATCTGGAAAAGTGACTGTTGAAATACAGCTTATCGCCAGGTTTTTTTTGCAAAGTCAACAGAATGTTTATAGTGCATTATTTTATTTCGTACTTCGAGTTTTTGCAGCTATAGTTATACAGAGACGAACACTTAACTACCGCCACAACCACCACCACAGCCGCCTCCACCACAACCACCACCACAGCCACCTCCACCGCCACAACCGCCTCCTCCACCACAACCTCCGCCGCCAATATCTCCACCAATAACAGGCACTGTACCCATGATCGTAGGAGAAACCTTAGGAATGTGTCCTGAATTTCTTTGTCCATGATGTCGCTGTGGATGCGATGAAAGTCCAGGCCTGGGCACTGGACTGCTATAAACAAACGGTTGACCAGGACGTGGAGGTGAATAGTGTTTTGGTCGAATCATTATATTTTGTGGACTTTGTGAAATAGGCTTTGGATACCGGATAGCCGGGTGTGGCGTAAGCTGTGACCGTGGCAATCCATACGATGATCGATGTACAATTTTACGAGGAGGGTTCTGCATATGTTTTATTATCAATTTAATGTATAACACGCCTATTTTCTTGCTTGTATAGACTTAGTACTTCCTATTTATTTAAATTATCAGATTTCTTCGTCGTTTTATTAATAATGACATCATTTAATAGTAAATGAAAAACGTAAAAGAAAAGGAAGTGTATAGGTAACGACAAATATTCACGTATGATCGATATTTATGATTTGTTCTATGTTGGAAAGAATGGAATGTTTAAAGTCAGGGATTCGTTTTGGATGAATTACATATCTATTTAGGTATACGCCCATTTATTAGGTAAAAAACTCGATACTAGAATGTTCATATCAGTATATATTACTGACGAAATTATTTTTTACTTTTCTTTAAATTTTAAATATTAACATTTATACAAAAATATACATATTAGAAAGTCAATGAAACTTCATTAGTCTCCTCCGCCACCACCACCTCCGCAGCTGCCACCTCCCCCTCCGCAGCTACCACCACCTCCTCCTCCGCAGCTACCACCACCTCCTCCACAGCTGCCACCTCCCCCTCCGCAGCTGCCACTTCCTCCTCCACAGCTACCACCTCCCCCTCCGCAGCTACCACCACCTCCTCCACAGCTGCCACCTCCACCTCCAGAAGTGCCACCTCCTCCTCCGCTGCCACTTCCACCTCCAGAAGTCCCACCTCCTCCTCCGCAGCTACCACCACTTCCGGAAGTCCCACCTCCGCAACTGCCGCCTCCTCCACCACCACAGCTTCCACCACCTGATGTTATATTGGGACCACTTGTATGAATATCACTACTGCCACCAACAAGTCTGGGTCGTCTACGTGGTTGACTTCGTTTTAAGCAGAGAAAAGCGGCAATCAGACTTATAATGCTCTCAAAGAATCCAGGCTGTGCAGCAGGAGCAGGTTGAGGGTAAAAGTTTGGATGACGAACCATTCTCGGTGGATACGAATATCTAGACCGAGGATATCGAACGTATCGCGGATGTATACGATGAGATTGTTGCAGTCCATGAGATGCTCGATGTGAGCGACGATACGTAGGACGTAACATTATTTTTTCTTACGGTTAGTTGCAATACATGCCTATGTATATGTTGATATGATGTCTAAATTAATGAGTATGAGTAAGATATGTCATTGGATGTCAGTTTTTTTTCGTTTCTGTTGTCACATAAAAAAACTATTTGACGAAAACCTTCACAAAAATAGATACACGATCATTATTATTCATAGGAAATAACGACGATAAAATATGATTTCAAACTATGGACTTATTGCCTAGAGAATAAAAAAGGTAACATAAACGGGCATTGTTTTATTTTTATCCTATTTTATTTTTGTTTCAAAACACAAATAACATGTCTTTAACAGCTTTAAAATATTCAGGCGCTAGATATTTCGGTAAATCTTCATGTGTAACCCAAGCATGATCTTTGTATGACGATGATTTGAGAGTAGAAAACTGTTTGACTGTTCCTGCTAAATGTTCAGCTTTGTAGAAGAAGATCTAAATGATTCAAACACAATACAAAACATTTTTCCATAAAGACAAATAAAGTACCTTTTTCGATGTGGGATCCTTCGCATTCTTGTAATAAGCTAAAGGTGCATTTCCAGATATTTGTACATGAAGATTTCCACAAGTCGAAACTAATCGATCAGCAGCCTTCACATCATAAATCAATAAGTTTTGAAGATAAATTCGAAATTGATATGACTTACTGCTCGTAATGATGTTTCACCTTCATAAATTTTCTCCGGAAAAATCCATTCGTCTGTGTTCGATTGTGCATTCGTTTGTTGCACGATTAATAGGAGATTTTGATCGAGTTTTCGATTGTGACTTCGAAGATTATTTGTTTTATCATCCTCTATTAAAAGTCAAACGAATGAGAAATGAACAAGGAAAAGCAGTTTTACCTGTATCTTTCGGCATAAATCGAAAATTTTTGAATTCTTTAGCTAAACGATCTTCTAAATCCACAGCTGTTTCAACGATATTCACTGTTGCTGCCGCTGCAGTACTTGTTGGCGAACTTTGCCGTTGTTTAGCAATTTCACTACGAACACAACACGATCAAAATTAAATTTAAAAAGAAAAACTTAACGTACACTTCTCTCTTATGTCTCAATTCATGATCGGACAAGTAACTGCCTTCTGTTTCGACTTGTGTTAATAAATTTGTATAATCTTTTTCTAATTGACTCATTTCAGGTGATAGATGAGCATAACGTTGAATACAAAGTGCAACTTTTATTTGAGGTTGTTTGTTTGCTGTTGATGATGATGATGTCGATGCATTAGCAACAATCAAACGTCGAATAATTGATGCTGATGATGAAACTAAATGATTTTCGATTGTTAACGAATCGATAGAAGAAGAGAAAAAACTTACCGAGTAAAGAACTACGAAACATACTTGACAAGTTATTTAAAAAATCATATCTGAAGGTGAAAATTCGAAATTTGTTCTTCGTTTAATAATAAAAGTTATGACTTTTATCACGCACCAAAAAAAACAGAATAGAAAAGAAAAACCAAAAGGACATCAATCGATAGCAAAAAACACAAAACAAACGAGATCACAAGAAAAGTCAGGACGAGAAGAAACTAACTCAATGATCATTTTTCTCGTCCGACGCGTACCATTTAGCAAAACGAGGAACAATACTTTTCCATCGTTTAAAATTCGTTTTAGTCATTTCACATGGAACTGGTGTAAAGACTTTTTCGACAGTTATAATCTTTTGAAAATCTTGATAATCATCAATTAAACCGTAACCAAACGCAGCGAGAAATCCAGCACCTATGCCTGACGCAAGATTGTATGCATAACAACGTTCAACAGGCGTTTCGGATAGATTAGCAATAATTTGACAGATAAAATCACATGTTGATACACCGCCTGCTACTCGCAAACATTTCAATTGATTGACACCTTGATGTTTTTTATAATCATCTCGAACGAATGAAAAAACATCGTAAATGACGAACGCAATCGATTCAACGATTGCTCGAAGAAGATCGTCACGTGCTGTTTCATTATCAATACCGATAAACCCTGAGCCACAATATGGATCACTATCAAAACCGCCAAATGCCGGAAGAAAGAAGACTTTCGACGAACGAACATCAAGTGAAATTGTGTTCAATTCGGCAAAATCATTGAAAAATCCGGCTTGTTTAGCCCAATTTAAAACTGTTGCGCAACCACTATGAAATGCATGCATAAAATGCGTATTTGTCGATGGATTCCGAGGATCGGAATAGGCAACTAGAGGATAGATGCCATCAGTGCATGCACTAACTGGACCAGTTAGAATATTAATGAAAGCACCGGTGCCTAATGTGAGTAAACATTCGCCAGCCTGAGAAATACACTGGCCGAACATGCTGGCTTGAACATCGCCGATTACAGCGGTAATAGGAATTGCGCATCCTTAAATTTAAAAAAAAGAAACAAACATTTTTTCGTTAGATGAGTCATAAGATAGTTATTTATTTTTAATCATTCGATTTTATGTTTAGATAAGATTAGCACGAGAAATCTTCTGTCTTTTCATTGAGGTTCTTGGACTTTTCACTATCATATAAGTGATAAAACTAACAACAATCTCTTGTCTTCGTAGATGACGTACTCTATGCGAAACGAGTAGAAAAAAAAGCAACTCACCAAATAAATTTGGATCACATCTTCCGAATTCGCCGTATGTTGGCTTAATCGTTGGCAGTAATTTCATGTCAATGCCTATATTTCGGCAAAGTAATGTCGACCATTGAGATAAAAATGGGTCGTAGAGTCCAGTCGAACTAGCACATGACACATCAGTAAGATGTTCTTGCCCACCGGTTAATTTCCATATTAACCATGTTTCAATACAACCGAATAGTAATTGATTATTTCGTGCACGTTGTTTTAACTCAGGTTTATGTTCGAATAACCATAATAATTTAAAGGCAATCATTTGTGTACGAAATTCGAGATTAGATAGTGTTGACATACGTGGCGTTTGAATGATCGGATACATAACTCGAGCAAAACCACGAATAGTTTTCCATGTTAACGAAGAATTCGTTGCTTGTGCATGTACACTCGAACGTGAATCATTCCAGAGAATAATATTCGAACAGGTTTCACCAGTTGTTTTGTCCCATAGAATGACTGAATTTCTCAATGTTGAAATGCCTAAACAAGTTATATCGGTGACAGTTAATGGGTGAGCATGTTCGATTGCTTCTTGAATAACACTGACAACAATCGACCAGAATTGTTCGGGATCGAATTCAAAGGCATGAGCTTCGGGATGAAGTACTGTCGGATTTTTTTGACTTGACGATATAATTTCGAATGTTTTTGAGAAAATATAGGCACGTATCGATGATGTACCGATATCGATCGAAAGGATATAAGGTTCTTTAGTAGGAAGATCAGGAGAATCGATATCAGTATATTCACTTGTTAATCGAATAAGATTGCCGTTTTTTGATACGGATGGCATTTTGGGGGGACGAAGATTTATTTTGATTGAGTTGATTTTTTGATTTCAGTATATAACTCGTAGAGTTGAACAAGTTGGTCTTCACTGAGCAGATCTAACGTTTGTACGCCAAGTGAATTGCCGAATGAAATCTTATTTTTTGGCGATGTTTGACGATTTAAAAGACGGGCATATTCCTATGACAAACAAAAAAGAAAAGAAAAGTCGTCATACGAACTTGGTGAGTTGATATGCTTATCGCGTAGAGAACAGAAGGAGAAAAAATAATAATAACAATGTGTCATCTACGTATTCATGACGATACACACACTCTGTCATAGAAGAAAGAGAAAATATTTTCGTTCTGATCGATTCACTAATTATAATTATAGAGCAAGTCTAATAGCAAAATGAACACGTCTTATCATCCGTGCTTAATTGAATATATTATTCACACATAATGAGCTTCTTGATGACTTACACTCCATTCAACCATGAAATTTGTAACAAATTCAGGCTTGGCTTTCTTATGACGACGAAATTCATCGCGAACATAGTGATTTCCTAGGTCTCTTAATTCATTGGGTAAACTTTGATGTAAACGAAGAATAGTTTTATATAATTTCAATACAGTTGAACGATGTTGTGGACCGAAAATTTTATCATACATTGATCTTAAACATAGTCGAATTGAATATATAGTTTTAGATGTGTTTTCTATTCTTTTCTCTTAGTTTGTCTAAAACAACAAAATGAGAACTATTTTGTTTTGTTTTCATTTGTATGCATCTATTAAATAATTTGAATTGAATTAACAGGAGAAAAAGAACGAGAGGTGAACGTGTTTCTTATTACAGAGCAAAAGAAAAGAAAACCAAAGAACTGTTCATGAGTAGACACAAAAAATAAACGATTAGTAAATTCGTCGACCGGGCTCGTTTGCCTATGGAATTGTTGCTTTCATAAAAGTGTTTCATGGCATTGTTGAAGATCAGTATGCAAACGATTGATATATCGATCTAAATCGGTATTTGTTGGATCGAGTGTCTTAGCAGCAAGTAAATCTGCTAACGCATCGTCATACAATCTAAATAAAAAACGATTCGATTTTTTTTTGTGAAGAGGATATTGGATTTTACTTTTGATCTCGTTTAATTCGTGAACGTAGTAGAAGACCATCGGATGTCTTGTGAATTTCAAACGCTTGTGTACAATAATCAATCGCTGATTCGAGTGACTAAAAAAAAAAGATTTTCGAAATGAAAAACCGAACAAAACAAATCGATTTGCTTACGTTTAATTTTCGTTTACATTTGCTTAAATTAATCAAACAATTGTATTTCATCAGACGAAAATTAACCGAAAATTGATCATTGCTTTGTGAATCGTGATCAAATGGAATCTTTTTAATAGCATAAGAAAATCGATAAGCTGCTTCTTTGATTTGATTTTTCTAAATAAAACGAAATGAAAATCTTAATCGATTGTCGATCGAATAAATCTACTTTATAAAGTGAAATTCCATCATCGATTAATTTCGAAATTAATATTGTCATCATATCGTTTTTTCCAACAGCTAAAGCCCATGTTGATGGTCCTAGAAAATACCAACAACAATCAGAAAGAAATATACTATATCCATCATCATCATCATAAAACTCGATCATTCAATCCGAATACCTCTAGAACCTGTTTGCGTATAGATGACGCACGTATACAAACGAGTTTCTTTTTTTTTGTTAACTTACCAAGTTTAACACTTTTCTTTAATAAACAATTAACAACAGCTACATTTCGACAGCCAATGGCTCGATCAAGTGCCCGCATACCATTCTTATCGACATGATCGATAATTGAGCCATGATCAATTAATAATTGAACAAGTTGAACATCGCCATAGAACGATGCCATATCAATCGGTATGCGACCATTGATATCTTCATGATTAATATCACTACCATGTGATATTAATGTTTCACAGGCATGATAATGACCTTTTAAACAAGCCCAAGAAAGAGCTGTTAGACCTTCTTCATCAACATGCTGAACATTTGCACCTTGAGAGAACAAACAAACAAAACTAAATAATTCATTCATTCATTCGAAAATGAAATTATTACCTTTTTCTAATAAACTATCGAGTACAGCTAAATGTCCTTCACTTGCAGCAATAATTAAACAAGTTCGATTTTGTTTATCACAATGTTCAATCGATGCTTGATGATCTAATAAATAATCAACACACGACCACATACCGTTTTTAACTGCTAATAATAACGGTGTCATTTGTTTGGAATTAATTCGATCAATATCAGCATCGCAATTCGTTATTAAATAATCAACAATATGAATATGACCATGACCTGCTGCACTTGTTAAAGCTGTTTCACCGTGAATCGAATCGATTCCGTTGATATCAATGATAAAATAGGATTCATTCGCTAGGATATATTTAACTGTGTCTAAATATCCATTTTCACACGCATAAACAAAGGCTTGTTGTTGAAGAACTGGATCTGCACAATGAAATAACTGAAAAATCGACAGATATTTCGTTGCATAGCAAAATGCAGTCAATTGATATTTATCTTTGAGAGTAATCTAAATATTTTCATGTTCAAATTTTCTTTTTTACTCGAACAAAAAAATAAATGCTCACATCAGCATCGGCATTTAGAAGTACTTTAACAACATTTTCATGCCCATATTCACTTGCAAGTATTAAAGCTGTTTTATTTTCGTTATTTTTCGTTGTTAGATTAATATCAGCTTGATATTTTAAAAGTAATTCAACAAATGAAATATATCCATTTTTCGATGCAATACATAACAGAGGCATATGAATGGAATCGACTAATGAATTCGGATTTGCCGATGTCATAAGAAATAATTCACTGATATCTAATTCGGGATAGAATGCATTACGAAGTGAAGCTAATAAACGTGATGAATCGTCGATAAGTGTTCGAATTGTTTGACAGATTTCCATGAAATTATTCGAAAATAAATCACTCAATGATAAATGTCGGATACATTCGATGGCCTCTGGTCCTTGTAAAGGCGTTTGAAGTGTTCGACTTAGATAGAGTGCGAGCCGAGAATGTCCTTTCCTACAAATAAATAAATCGTTGAATTTAAATAGATAATCTTATGTTTGACCGGTAGTTACTTGATGTTGCAAGCGAAATATTGATTCGAATTTGTTAATAACCAATTTCGTATTGATCCATGAACGATTGCATATGTCGAATTCGATAATTGATTGATGAATATCGATAAATACGAGAGAATCTGAAAAGAGATAAATCTTTTCAAATTTCTCATTGAAAAACTATTTTCAATGATTACTTGTAAAAAATTCGTCCATTCAATTTGTATATCGCCTTGGATAATCAAACAGTTATACAAAACATTAATATTAATCGGTCGTCGCGATGCTAAACAAATTTCTAGGATAGTTCGTGCGAGACTTAATTGTTCTTGAATTTTGTCATAGAAAAATCGATAGGCAAATATTTCGTGTAACGTTTTCGGTAGTTCGCAATGCGATGGATATTCATGTTGTTCAAATAGATCGCAAAGCTGTTGGATAAAAAACAAATTTCCACGGGATAATAAACATAATTGTTCGATATTTGATATTGATGATGAAAGATCATAGAGTTCATTACTACATTCATTCTAGACAAAAGAAGAAGAAAAACTCAAGAGATTAGATATTTGCGCTTTTGTACTTCTAATCTTTTCGATAAATATTCTCGAATATCATTATGTAAATAATTCGTATATTTTAAATCATCTTCAATATCTAAGAGAACGAAATGATCGAGAAATGTATTTTGTTCCATTTGATATTGTTCGTCATCGAGACGATTCATTGTTATGATTAATTTCAACCATGATGGTAAACGATGAAGATTAGCAAAGAGAAATTCCGTTATTGTTTGTCCTTCGGTATCGCATAGTTCATTATTAATACCATCGATTAACAGATAAACATGATTCGAATAGGAGAATAATTCCGAAAGTTGACCGAGAAGTTTCAACTGATTCAATTGATCGAGAAAAGCTAAAGAAATAGATTTCATTTTCAAAAGTTTTCTCATTTGATAACGACTGATTTACCATTGAAAAAAGCATGTTCAACATTTTGAATGCATGCATTCAATGTAATTGCTTTTCGTGTATGTTGTTCACGTAGAATAACATCACGATAGGCATGTAAACAAGGATGTTCAAGTGCTCGATAGATAATTGAATGAATAATATCAGGTAGTGAACAAGTTGTTGTTTGTGAACAATCACAAAAGTGCGAAGATAATATATGAGATTTAAATGATTCATAGGATGAACGTTTGAGTGAATTAACGCGTATAATTGAAGCTAGAAAAAGAAGAATGTCTATTTGAAGAGAGATTAAATGAGAAAATAAATACTTTTATCGGTTCGTGTAATTGATGAATTAACTGTTGGACGTAGGAGATTTTTCATCAGATAGGTTTTACCCATTCCAGGTGTACGTGTAAGAAGAACAAGACCAGGTTTCGTCGTTGTTTTCAATAATTTAAACATTTCATCATAGATCCAATGACGTTGAATGAAAAATTTATCATCATCATTTAAATAGTGAACTTCATCTTTGTTATTTGTAGTGCAATGACATGCGTGATGATTATTCGATGATGATGATGATGATGATGGCGTTGTAATATAACGAGGTGGTGACCAGACTTGAGATTCGATCATGGTATTCGGCATGGATTTACTCATAGGACCGACTTCATAACCAGAGAATGTGTCGATACTTGGCGATTGAATATTGATGCCTGATGGTGAAAATGAGAGATCAGAATTGGACATACTTGGCGAGATATTCGATGGTTTAATCGGTGAAATTTTCTTTTTCAGATTGGTATTGATTCTCATTTGTTGCATTGATGTATGTGTGGCTGCTGATGATGTCGATGGCGAAGGTGAAATCGATGATATTCGTGTGCGATTACTTTGAAAAAGAAGATCGAGAATTTGTTCGTGTGCCATTTCAGGTGGTGGCGGAGGTGGTAATGATTCGTTGGTTTGTTCGAGTGATTTTAAATTTGTTTTACCGTTAAATTTCGATGTAAACGATGTTCCACGTGCGAGTGAATGGTTCATCGGTTTATTTCCGTTGAAATGATGAAGAAGTTTTTGAAAATGTGAAACAGGTTTGACAGGTGTTGGTGGCGGACGTTCGATAACCGAACGATGCATCGATGGTGGTGATCCTTGGACGAGAAGATTATTCTCGATGATAGTCGATGAAAGAGGAGATGATAATATCGATGAAGGAGAAACAGATCTCATCACGACTGTTGTATTATTATCTTGTGAACAACGATTTTGAACTAAACACACGATACGAATGATTTACGATTTAGTTCTGGTCGATTAATTTTCTCGACGAGTTGTTCTTAGTGATTTTCTTACCTAAATGTGACAAGCATATCGAACATTGTTCATATTTGAACATGCATGTATAACACTTTTCATGATGACATGTCGTATCGATTAAGCGCTTGTGTTTTTGATTATCATATGAACATTGACAGATAGGACATAGATGATTATTCGACGTGTGTTGACTCATACAAAGATCATCGTCGTCGTTGCTGTTCGTTGAAGATTTCTTCTTACTTGTCGAAGAGAATAAACGAGCCGAACGAAATAGAACAAGATCTTAACAACAACAGAAAAGAAAGATAATAACAATAATCAGATCGAAATCTCTGTCCATCTGTTTAGATTGTATCATTCTCTCTACGTCAAATATCACATGAATCTATACGAGTAGACGTGTAAAATCGAATTAATTCAAACGGTCATTTAAATGTTACATAGTACATGAATTCGTCTCTTTCTTATTCTTTTTGTCCTTAGTGACATGCATATACATATAAAATAAAGTGACCAAAGATCCGACGGTTATACCCGTTACTATCGACAATCAATTTATGCGGTGACAAAATCTAAATGTTCGATCGATTGAACATGTAATGTCATTATTTCACTCTTGAATTTTGTTGTTTTTCTCAAGTACTTATGATTATACATTCGCACATACATCGAAACAATAAGAAGAAGAAGAAAAAAACCTAGTCATCAATTGATAACCTTTGAACATACCTCGTTTGAACATTTGGCGAAGATATAATGTTAATAATCGTAGTTCATTTTTTAGTTTTAACCGGTCTTTTTTTTTGTTATTGTTCTTCTCGTTTTCGCATGGCAATCAACCGTATGATAGCGATTGGACGCTCTTTCTTTTTCTCTCTCTCTCGCGCGCACGGTCTCTCTCTCTCTCTCTTTCTGGCTTCTCTCGTTTTTCTTTCTTTTCTTTCTTCGCTCGATATTTAAAACGTATACATATATACTAACGTTAGAAATGTACAAGAGCGTATCATTAGTTTGCACACTTTTGCTCATTCATTTTTTATTCAGATCTATATATATGTAAAACGAAATTACATTGCACAAAAAAAAAGAACACAAGTAAAGAGAATCCAGTTTCCGTTTTTATATATATAATAAAGTCTCCTTTCCTTTCATTTTCGTCTTCTTTACACATATACAAAAAAAAATGAAAGAAAAGTTATTACGCAAGTGTTGACATGCAAATATGCGTATAGGGCGTGGTTATGGTGTTGCTGGTAATCAAATTTGTGCGATCACACGCCGTTCATATGTCATTGAACACGCGACTGAAAGGGAACGCGATTTCAGACAGACGACTGATCAAGAAAAATGAGGCTTGAATGAATGACTGAGCATGTACGTCAATCATTCTATCGTCTTGCTTGTCGTTTTTTTTTCTTCTTCTTCTGACTAGAAAATCACTTCGAAATACTAATGAGCAAGTATATGATTCGAAGAGTATCTTCATGCATCAACTCACATGTTCTTATCTTTGAATGAATACATACACGCACATAAACCCGTCAGATAATACGTAAAGACAAATGTTAGTTCGACTCGATATCTTATTCCTAAAGGTCATCATCATATCTCAATTGTAATATGCTTTCGATTGAGTTTTGTATCGTATTTAAAACGGAAGTACTCGAATTGACGAGAAGTCTCATAAACACCGAAGAGAGAATAATTGAAGGTCGTTTGTCCCGTGGGAGAAATCAGAAGCAGTTGGCAAGCTAATATTCACAATATATTCATGGACTAATTGATATGATATAAGAAGAGGAAAATAAAACAAGGCCATGAGCAACACATGATTCGTACAACATCAATACAAGAAATATATTTTTTTGATTCGATTTTCCATTTTGATTCGATTGAAAATAAAATAAAAACACACGTATATAATTTGATATTGGACAAACAAACAAAAAAAAAGATGAATTAGCAAAGAAGAAGACATAGTTCATTCAACATATATTTTGTTTGAAAAATTCATTGTTTAGTAAATCGTTAGGAGATTAGAAGCTATACGAGAGAGAGAGAGAGAGAGAGAGAGAGAGTAAGAAAAACAAATTGTACACAAATACAAAACGAAAGAGATTCGAAAAAGAAAAAAAAGCACACTAATATTTCATTGTTGTTCGCCGAAGAATCGATATTTATTCGAATAGATAATAACTTGACAAAGAATAGCGAAATCGATGGTGATTTGCAACATTCCGCAGAACCAAAATTGTTTCGGAGCGTTTCGAATTATGAAATAAACTGTTTTGAATATATCACCGGATGCCCAGAGAAGAACCATTTTCACGCTCATTCCTTCGGTTGATTTCAATTGAAAATTTCGTATAAACTGAGGCATGCCAAGAAGAGCTTCACAAAAAACAGCAAGAAATCCGATTGTTTCAATATAAACAACATTATTTATAAAGATCCATGTTAGTATACCTAATCGAAAGTCAATTTATTTATTTATTTATTTACTCAGATGACTTACTCAAGAGTACAGTTAAGATAAACAAAAATTGTAAATAACTCGTAAATCTAAATGAAAACATTGAGAAAATCAATGGATTTCGTTGTTGTTTTCGTACTTTGTCCATCGCCAAAAGAAATCGACTTCGAAATCAGTGAATTTCTTCACGTAAACATCCTCGGTGAGTTGTTCTTTTGAACCTGAGAGATTCTGTTCGTCGTTGAGAAACTTTCGACGCATTGTTTGACAATGAACACGCGTCCAAATTTGTAGCATAATCAACATGCAAACAATCATAACGATCGATTGCAAAAGTAGAGGTATTTCAAAATGTTTGCCAAACCAAAATTCAATACGAATTATATTCGCAATTAGCAAAGTCAAACAGACATAGTTCGAAAAGCCTTCAGCATTTTGTGTGCGTTTGATGATTAGATATTGAGGTATATATGGAAGTACTCCACCAAACTAAAACAACGAAAGGAGAAGTTGTTCGTTTTTGTCGATTGTTGACTTACGATCATTATCAATTGAGCGAGAAATCGAAGGATAAAAGTGAGAATTCGTTGAAAATCGCCGATTGTTTTCGGCTTAGAGAAAATCGATGGTTCAGTTGTGTTAGCGGTTTCATTCGTTGTGAGATTTCCATTCGAATCTGAATTCAAACTCCTCCACATTTGATTCAAAGCTGGCCCGAGATTACCGAAAAAGCCATGCGCCGTATTCGGCGATGTAGTTGTGTTGTTATTAGTAGCATTAGTTAAACCAAGCAAAAGGCAAAAAGCAACAATTAGATGAAGACGACGAGTTGATGATTTCACAAGACTAAATAAACAATTCATGGTCATGATTGGGCTCGTTTTTTTCTTTCGCAAGAAAATCTATTTCAAAGCTAGGATAGACTACGGTTTTAAAAACACAACAAGATGTCAAGGATTTCAATACAAGACAACATTCATTAGTATTTTTACTTACAAATCTTCCATTTTTATTTTTGATCTTCCTAAGGATAGAGATGAAGGTTCTTCGTTTTATTATTTTTTTAATGAGCAAAGAGAAAAAAAAAATAACAAGCTCCAATCGAAAAATACGAATAAAATAATGACACGAGAAAAATAATCTTTACCTTTTCTAGTAAAATTCAATTGCTTGTAGAAAAATAAAGATCTAAAATAACGCGCGAATTAGTCCTTTTCTGTCACATGCACACAAAGATATAGAATGTTAGATGTGTACAGATTAATAACGATTGTCATGAGTCGATTTTTTCTTTCTGTCATTTGTTTATTTGAGTGATTTACCAATCATGAATCATCTATTTAAAAGTACTATTTAGAAGCCATTGAATTTTTCGTCATCTAATTGCTTTTTAATGATTTCACAGTAATTTACAAGAAAGAAAAAAAGAAGTTTTATATAGATGTCACCACCGATCGCTGATAGATGTCGAAATAAATTTGTGTTTCTTTGATATGTTTTAATTCTATTTAACTATTACCGACTTGAATTGAATATAATGACTTCCTATTTTTGAAACTCTGTTTCCGATGAATAATAACTAATATTTAGCATGACATCATTTGTTCCATTTGATGATGAAATTGAACACAAGAACCAATTTTCACTTCAGCTTGATTAAATAAAATACAAAGAGAAAGAATAGAAAAAAGAGCAACTTGAGTTTCTTGAGCAAGAAAGTCCAGCGCTATGGACACATTTGAGGTCTGCGCTTTTCATGCGCATGAAAACAAAATTTTGTGGAAAAAAATATAATTTTCAATGTAATTTTTCTCAAAAATAATCGTTTTTCTCTCAAAAAAAAGTTTGACTTGGCTGAAAAAAAATTATATATTTTAATCAAGATTTTATTAATATTGTTTTTCTCATGCGCTTGAGTTTCTTGAGCTTCTTGAGCAAGAAAGTCAAGCGCTATGGACACATCTTGAGGCCTGTGCAGGTCAAGAAAGACAAAAAAAAGTTCGACTAGGGGTATACGAATATGCATGTTATTGCAAGATGAATAACAAAACTTTCTATCTATTCGAACACAACATTTTATTATTTTCATGTCTTACGTCGACAACACGAGGTAAAAAAACACAAAATAAAAGTCATATTGAATTCTCAAAATTTTTTCTATTTTGTCAGTATAAAGTTTGACCGAAAGTAATCGGCCATGGAGAATCCAAATCCGTTGTCAGAATTCAAAAATTCCAGATAGAATTCTCATTGATACAAATCTTCATATACACGATAACTATCAATATGCCGCTGGAACCAATGCTATTAGAAACTAATTGAAATTTTGTTACATAGTTTGAATACAGATCTGCCCTAAAAATACGATTTCTGCAACTCAACTAGTTCTCTAGCAGCAATATTGTAATGTGACTAAACGGTACTCGAAATCCATGAATGATAATAGAATCACGGTGTCTATCAACCGATATAATTATGATTTAGGAGAAATTTCTGTCATATTACATTGCCTACCGTATACTTGACTACTGAGAAAAATCCCAGAAAAATCTCCTGTATAAAACAGCAATTCTTTTGCACTCTGCTGTAAATAAATGATAGATTTTATTTTCGAAAATAATATTCAAAACGTAGTTAGACTTTGCTTGCATTCATAACTACAGACGCAACGTAATTAAAAATGAAATCGTATTATGACATTTGTTTATTTCATTTGTCTACAAATTTTTCATGCATATGTATCGTTAATTCTATTTTTCTTCTCGACAAAATGCCATCAATCAAATACACTAAATCTGCTTTGCCTATAGTTGCTAAATTAAGTAGACGTAGACGTCGATCTCATGGATCTTTGGTAAGATAGACTGGTATTGTTACATACATTCGCGAATAAATTGTTTGTTATAGAGACGAAAACGATCGATCATTATTATTCACAGAACAGTCCGCTCTCAAACTCAGACCAGCCATGACGAAGAACAAAAGTATGATAGCTCTGTTACTCAACGAGACGAGTCTCATGTGAACTTGTCTGTCGGTGATATCAAGCAGATTAGTCATTCATTAAAACGGACGAATTCTCTGGGCAACATTCATGATCTTGTTGTCAATAGAAAAGTTAGACAGCGAAGAAGACAATATTCCCGATATGTATTCTTATGCATAATATGTTGTATTCTTTGTATCAGTGCTCTTGTTATGCTACTTTTTGCATTATTATTCAAATCTAAAATGACAGCAACAACTGCTCCCTCAAGACTTGCAAGTAGCTTAGCCAAATCTCGAAATTACTGTGTTGTTTTTAAGAGACTATATTTAGAATTCAACATTAATATGTTGATAAATGGTGATGCAGAAACAGGCTCTTGTCAAATGGGAAGCAGTGTTACTTCTCCAACAGGATGGGATCATAATGGATCGATTACTCAAAATCATTATAATAATACAATATATAGTTCTCAAACGTTTACAACTCCAGGACCAAGGTAAAACAGTGTTCATAATGTTATTTTGTTGAATAACGACTATATTTTAGTGATCGAGGAAATTGTTATTTCAGTGGTCAAATATCAGAAGTGACAACAATGTGGCAAACGATTGATTTGAACAATTATGTTGATCCATTTCTAATTGATAGTTCAATAGTGAGATTTAATCTATCGGCATGGATTGGTGGCTTGGACTTTCAAGATGATACTGCTGTAGTTTCACTCATTTTTCTTGATCAATTCAATCAGATAATAGGCAACCGAACTAGTATTGGGCCTATACTTATCATTGATCGTGGCGGTCTAACGTCATTACTTTTTCGTCAAGCTAACGGTCTCGTACCTGTTAGTACTCGTAGTTTTACTGTAATCGTAGCAATAATTAGAGCAGCGGGTACTGTCAATAATGGTAATGTGGACAATATCAGCGTCAGCCTCTATTGATTAATGGCATCGAAAACAAAAATACAGAAATATTAATAAAAACAAAATGTTTTCCTACACTTCGTTTTTTTTTAAAGAAAGTGTTGAGGGTGAGAGTGGTGGCTAGGTTGTGCGATATCTATATTGTATGTATAGATGTCGACTGGAGTCACCAATAGATCTCGATTGGTCACTCAAATGTATACAATCAAATAGTTTTCAATCAATCAATATCATCAATATCTTGTTTTTTTTTGTTATTGATTTAAGATCAATTTCAAAATGATTAATAGTTAAAATTTCAAAAAAAAACTAAAATACTTTTTCTCAGCTTATTCGAACAAACCCAATTAAAGTTCTTCTCAATTATTATTTCAGATAATTTAGTTTCTCTACTTAGGCTTCTTGTGATTGAATTCAAATATTTGTTCGAATGAGTGACTCAACAAGTACCAACGATAGCATGATTTGGTGTGCAAAAACAGGCGAACTTCAATCACTCAAATCATTGCTCAAAGATGTACGTTTGACAAAGACAAAAACCAAATCATTTGTTCGTTCGTTTGCTTCTAGAATCCTGGTAAAGTCAATGAATTAATGCACGGTCGCTCATTATTACACTACGCAGCTGATGCAGGAAATTTTGACGTGCTCAAAGAACTTATTGCTAACGGTGCCAATGTCAATGTAATCTTAAATGTTTCTTATCTAATATTTTGTTTTCCAACATATTTTCTCGTTTGTAGAGTAAAGATAAGTTTGATCTAACACCACTGCTCGCTGCAATCTATGAAGATCATACTGATTGTGTAAAATATCTTCTCGAACAGGTAAATGATGATGATGATAATCGAACTACTGCGTCGAGTTAGTTGAAGAAGTAAAAGAAAAACGTCATTTTTACCGATGAACTTTTCAAATACCTCGATAAACACCGAACTAATACTTTCATCGTATTGTTTCCTCGCCGGATAAACGTAATTGACTAATTACCAATCGAAAGCAACGAAGATATGAGGGGTCAGAGAGTAGAATGAATTATGCACTCGTATCGGACTATGTCTCGTTCTCTTTTTTTCTCTTTCGCTCGTTCTATTCGTCCGCAATGATTTCAGAGCAGCGCACGATCACGTTACCACTGACACGAGCAATGCCTATAAGCGGTACATGTGTTTTTTGGCGGAATAGAAAAGAAAAAGAGAAGAAAAAAAAAGAGAGAACAAGGGTTTACCCCCGTCAACTATATATAAGCAATAGTCGAAGAAGCATTCGCTTAAGCAAACGCATACAACAAGGACAAAGAGTATAAACTCGAATTTATTCAAAAAATGGTACGTGAACTCGAAGCATCGAATAGTCCCAACAGTTCAATCGATCATATTGCAATAAAACTTGCTGCTCATGATGGTATTCAAGTCGAAGAACTTCCGGTGAAATCAAATCTAACCGCAAAACATCGTTCAAGTCTAACCGATGACGAAGGTTTCGCTGAATCGATATTCGCATCCGAAAGATCCTCGCCAATTCCGTCATTATCCGATGAGGAATACGATCTTGCATCGAAATTAAGTGACGAATGTAAAAAAGAATTCTGTGCAGACATGTGTCTCGTCTTTCACGCTGAATTTCAACTCACATTCGGCCGATATTTTACTTCTCATCCATGGACATTAATGCCGTTAGGCACTGATGGTTCGTGTCAATTACCTGTTGATACATTATGTGATGTCGAAATAGCTAAAGTTCGTTTCGAATGTGAACATTGCGGACATTGTTGGACATCGATGCGCGGACAAATATCGTTTTTCTACGATTGTCAATCGCATCGACTTTATTTTAAATTATTTACACAAAATTGTGATCAATGTCAAGAGATTTGTTCACCATTATGGTATCCGGAAGAAGTTTGCCGAGTGATGAAGAATGTTTTTGTCATTGTGAATCAACATTTGTATCCGGATTTATCGACACCCATCGAAAAGAATCATTTTCGACGTTATGGAAATCCAAAAGGACAACATCACGGTTGCGAATCGTGTCGTGATGGTGTTTGTGTCGCTTTAGCTGCACAAGAACTTGGCTGTAAACTTGTTAAATAGACATTTCTTTTTGTACTAATAGAAAGTATACATGTTACGGCGCGTCTAGTCACTTTCATTTTTCTTCTTTTCCATCTCGGTATTATTCTTATGTATATATACTTTTTTTGGAATAGTTTCATCATGTAATTTTAAAAGATATGAAAAACAAAAAAACGAAATTTTGTCAACAATTAAGTACATTATACCTAGACTATTGATTTCTTTTTTTGTCTCGCTTATTACGTAGTTTTTTTTGTTTGTTCTGCATTATATCTATATATAAAAACGACATTAATCAACAGAGAAATCCTTGCAATATATTGCTTTTTCTTTTTAGCATGCTGATGCCAATGGAACGAGCCCAGATGGTCAAACCTATGATCAATGTTGTACAAACGAGGAGATTCGTTCATTAGTTCTCAAATACAAAAAATCAAACAAATAAAAATGTTGTTAAATTGTTATTCGCAATATATATATATATAAAACTATTGAGCCGTCTCCAAAACGGAATATAATCTCTCCTTTATTGTTTATTCAGTTTCATTTTCTTTTCTGACCTTTTTTTAATCGTGATCTGCTTTTTTTTCGCTTTAAAAGAACAAAATAACTTATCGAAACGCATATTTGACTTAATCCATAGAAAAAATGATTATGTTTTAAATAAAAAGAAACGATAAACTCAACAGACATAATAAATTATTTCTCTCTCTCACATCCTCACACATTTTTCATTTGATTTGATTCAAAAATAAACTAAAAACTCCAAATCAACTTGTTTACATCTTGCACATCATTGTGACTTCTTTCTAATCAAACGAATCTCATCTAAATGAACATTGGCTTATCGTCAC
>Ga0209930_1001091_pt1 | contig 47749 bp, 34 predicted proteins | sample ThiBiot_500_biof_2_FD_183948 | JGI IMG/M metagenome (GOLD analysis project Ga0209930, IMG submission 183948) | Wastewater bioreactor microbial communities from Cape Town, South Africa - Thiocy_cont_500_biof (SPAdes) | ecosystem: Engineered > Bioreactor > Thiocyanate-remediating >...
GGCAGTAAATCCTTCAGAACACGCCATTCGGATTCGCTCAGATCGCCTCGGCTCATGACTGCCTCCAAAAAGCAGTCTTGAATCAAGCTTCAATCAATTCGTCAACCAATTCGTCCACGCCGCCTAGATGCCCGAGAGAAGGACATTCTGCGTCCCAGCGCGCTGTAGGTATCAGCATTGCTTCGTGGCGAACGGATCCTTCCGTCGAGTCCACATCGATTGTCAACAAGCTAACCGGCCGAGGTGTCATTCGCTGCCGCCAGCCTTATGTTGCGCATGAGCGTCCGGGGATGCACCGCGTATCGCGCCGCAAGTTCGTTAAGTGATACCCCATCATGTGTGAAAGCGCTGGTCGCTTCTGAAAGCTGTCCCGGTGTCATCGCCGGACGCCTTCCAATATGGCTGCCCCTTGCGCGGGCAGCCACCATCCCTGCTCGAGTCCGTTCGCTCACCAAGGAGCGTTCGAATTCAGCCATCGCGGCTAGCAGATGGAATAGCAGTCGCCCTCCAGACGTCCCTGTATCTATGCTTTCGCTTAACGACCGAAATTGAATTCCCCGCCCTTCAAGATCTCGGACCAGCTTGATCAGCTCGAACAGCGAGCGCCCGAGGCGATCCAGACGCCACACCGTAAGCGTGTCGCCTGTGCGCAGCCGTTTGAGTAGTTTTGCAAGTCCCGGGCGCGAAAAATCGGCACCAGACACGCCCTCGTCAGTCATCACGTCGTGACAACCTGCGGCTCGAAGAGCCGACAGTTGCAGGTCCATGTTCTGCTCGGTCGTGCTGACGCGTGCGTATCCAAAATTTCGCATTCTGATCGGAACCTTAATCTTCCTGGATCTTGCAGCCAATATACCCACTAAGGGATTGATTTAAAGGAACCTTTTTGTGCAGAGCGGGTTTTCTGTTGACCACGAAAGACCGACTGAAGGAAATCAGTGGGTTACAGTGATGGCGATTTTACGGGTTCTTTCATGTCAGAAAGGTTCCCTTTTGTCGGAACGTCACGAGACAAAAAAATGAGCTTCTTTGCATTCATCGCCATCTTCACCATCGTGGGAACTCTGCTGGTCTCGTGGTTTATGATCGCCCGGAGCGGTTCAAATCAGAGAGGTTTGATCGCTCAGCTCACTGCCATTCCAGATTTCACCGCTTCGGTGACCTACATCTCTCCAGTATGCAAAAATGCGATCGCGATTGATGCCCATCGACAAAAGATAGCAATCGTGCCAGACTTCCTGGCGCTGCGGAGAATGTCTGTAGACCCGATCATTTATGATTTTAAAGAACTCCTGGCTGTCGAAGTCGCGCGCGACGATACGTCAATGATCAAATTCAATCGGGGGAGCCAGCTAAAAGGCGCGGCGGTAGGAGGACTGCTGCTCGGGCCTGCAGGCATGCTTCTGGGCGGTCTTTCTGGTTCTAAGCGAGAAGAGAAGAAGGTCAGGCGACTCTCCTTGAAAATCTATGCTTCAAGCGTGGTTGATCCGATGTGCGAAGTCCTCTTCCTCGACATGCCAGACCCTGGTATCGATTCTGATACTGCAAAATTTCTGATTCAAGATTTGGACCAATGGTATGGTCGACTTCGCGCAGTGGTCGAACAGCAAAAAGCTGCCTGACGGGCCTGCACACTATATGCGAACTTCTATAGGTTCCTGAGCTTATCGGCCACAGACAAAGGGGACTCCAACGCTCGCTCGATTTTTGGCCATCAGCTATACCATAGCATTCGCGGCAAGCCATTTTTCCAATGCCTCGATTACACTTGGCTGAAGCTGCGTGCCTCGTGTCAACGCCATACCCAAGGATGCATTTAAGCGCGGGAAGCCCATCTCTGCCATCACATCCCCCATCTTGAGATGACGTTTGGACATAATTTCATCGATACGAGCGATAGCGAGCGGAACCAGGCATCAATCTACGGCTATTGACGCAAGAGGTGGCGAGACGGCGGCGAGTGAGTGCACACTGACTCCGCTCGCCCGAAGCCATTTCAAAAACTCGTGCTGCTCCGCATGACTGGCTTTACTCCAAGCATTCTTCAGTTCATGCAACCGGGTGCGTGGGTTCCTCAGACCGGCAGCAATCGCAGCATCGGTGACGGTTTTGTATTTTCCAGCTTTCAGATCGGCATAGATAGCCGGGTGATCTCGCTTGAGCCGGTTTTCATAATAAGCGGCGTTGCGCACCGGCTTCTTTGCCACTTCGATATCCGCCCCTAGATTATCGCCGACCAGCCATCAAGACTCGCCGGCGCGTTTGGCATGTCCAGAGCTATTATTCAACCTGGAACTCTGCTGAACTCACCCATATTGGCCGTTCATCAGCACAGTGCCCGCTTGCGTGCCTGAGCGGCGATCAGCACATCACAGGGACCGATGGGCGTGCCTTGCCTTCTCAGATAGGCCCGAATGTCTGCGGCCTCTTCTGCATCGGGTTCGTTGAAATCGATCAACGCAAGTCCGCCGGAAGCGATGAAGAGAGCTATCTTCTCCTCGTTCTCGTGCCACCTGTTCACTCGCTGCAACTCTTGGCCAAATCGTCAAAGAGGCTCGCTGGTGCATTTGGCATGTCCGATGCTGTCGCACAACGTCGGAGTGCGCCAAGCCAGCCGGCGACCTTCCTCGAGTCAAAGGCAGCTATCCCGCCGCGCTCTCGTTCAATCCACGGATCACTTCGACCAGCTTCTTTGCTTTCTCGAAATCGAAGACCTGCTGCGGTCCTTCCGGCGCTACGTCGATGAATGGGCTCTCGTAGAGCAGGCCGGGATCCATCACACCTTTCTCGGTCAGGTGCTCGATCACCATGTCGATGAATTCGATTTGGTCGGCGGTAGCTCCGATGTCGGAGATAAAGCCGGAGAAGGCCTCGGCGACGGCCGCACGGTCGAGGCCGACTAGCGAGCGGACGAAGGCGCCGAAGCCGTGGGCCACCTCTGTCGCCTTCTCAAGATGCTTAGCATCACCGATGCCGGCGGAAAGCAACATCCCTTGAAGCTCTTCGATGTCGATCGGGGTCAGCGGTTTGCCATGACGCAGTTTGGCGATGGCGATGTGATCCTCGTGCTCGCGCAGAAAATGCCGTGCCTTGCGCTTAAAGCGGGCGAAATCGACCTCGCCGACCTCCGGCAGGTCGATTTCGGCGCCCTGGCCGAGTTCATCCTCGAAATTGGTATAGACGATCCTGCGCTTGCCCCTCTCGATATGCTGCACGAGGCCGCGAAGCCTGAGCCGCACCAGTTCGAGCATCGAGACGGTAATACCCTCCCACCAAATATCCGAGAGGATGTCGAGGATCAGTGGATGCTGTGCGGCGATGATCGGGATCGCAGTCTGTTCGTCGAGCGCCGAGGCGATTTCGATCAACTGCTTCTTCAGCCGATCGAAGCTCTTCGAGCCCTTGAGCAGTGCGAGTTCCAGGCCGAAGATCAGGAGATCGAAGCGTTTCGCCTCTTCCGCCTCGCCCTTCACCTCGCTCGGCAGGGGTGCGACCTCTTCGAGCAGTTCGTCACGCATGGCGTCCGTCAAATCGCTCCAAGCCTCATCAGCTTTGTATTTCTCGACGACACGGCGCTTGCCGCGCACGATAAAATTATCGAAGTTCATGCCGGCGACATAGGTGCGCAGCGCATCCAGTGCCTCGTCGCGGATCATCTGCTCGCTTAGCGGCTTGCCCTGTCCTGCATCATAGCCTTCCTGGTCCGGCTCGGCCACGCCGGCAAGGTCCAGCCTGTGCTTCTCATCGAGCGCACGGACAATATCGAAACGGGCGGCGAACAGCCGTTCATTCAAGCTCTTGGCGTTGCGGCCATCGTCCGGCTGCAGGTTCTGGCGGAAGAATTCCAGGTTCTGGCAATAGTCGAAGACGCGGAAGAATTCCTTATCCTCGCCGGGGCCGAAAAGATCAGAGCATAGCCGCGTGCCACGCCCGATGATCTGCCAGAATTTCGTCTTCGAGCGGATCAGCTTGAACAGCACGAGATTGACGACTTCCGGCACGTCGATGCCGGTGTCGAGCATATCCACCGAGATCGCGATATGCGGATTGCCGTCCTTCTTCGAAAAATCGTCGATCAGACTCTGTGCATATTCAGTCTTGAAAGTGATAACACGGGCGAAGTGGCCGGCGAGGTGCAGATAGGCGCGGTTGAACCGCTCCTCGATGAATTCGGCATGGCTCTGGTTCTTGGCGAAAATGATGGTCTTGCCAAGACGATCGCCACCGGCGACCTTCAGCCCCTCGGTCATCACATGCGCCAAGACCTTGTCGACGGTGTCGGCGTTGAACAGCCATTTGTTGACCGCCTCGGCGTTGACGCTGTCGGGCGGGTCGCCATCCTCCTCGTCCCATTCCAGCATGTCCCACTGCTCTTTCTCGTCATCGGAAAGATCGTCGTAGCGGATGCCCTCACGCTGGAATTTGAGCGGCACGGAAACCGAATGCGGCGGCACGAGATATTCGTCCTCCACCGCCTTGTCGAGCGAATAGGCGTCGGTAGGAACGCCGTCCTCGAGGTCGAACAGGCCGTAGGTGTTGCGGTCGATTTCATCCTTCGGCGTCGCGGTGAGGCCGACGAGCAGGCTGTCGAAATAGTCGAAGATCGCACCATAACGCTGATAGACCGAGCGATGCGCCTCGTCGATGATGACGAGATCGAAATGACCGGGGCCGAAACGCGCTTCTCCGGATTTGCGCTCGTCGATCAGGTTCATCATCGTCGGATAGGTTGAGAGGAAGACGCGCCCCTCGCCGTTCTTCTCCGTCACCAGATTGACCGGCGAAGTCTCCGGCAGCTGCCGCTTGAATTCGCGCACGGCCTGGTTCACTAGTGCAACGCGGTCAGCAAGGAAGAGAACCCGCTTCACCCAGCCGGCGCGCATCAAAAGGTCGACAAGCGCGATCACCGTGCGCGTCTTGCCGGAGCCGGTCGCCATGACCAGCAGGCTCTTGCGCTGCTTGTGGGACTCGAACGTCTCGGCGACGCGGGAAATGGCGCGGGTCTGGTAATAGCGACCGGCGATCTGCTTGTTTACCGGCAGTCCCGCGATCGGCTTGCGGCTCGTGCGCCGCTGGATCATCAGCGCCAGCTCGTCCTTCTTGTAAAAGCCGGAAACGGCGCGCTGCGGATAGGTGCTATCGTCCCAGATCCAGTGCTCGTAACCGTTGGAGGTGAAGATCACTGGCCGCTGGCCAAACTGTTGCTCCAGGCAGTCGGCATAGAGCTTGGCCTGCTGCTGACCGGCGCGGGGATCGCGCTTGGTGCGCTTGGCCTCGATCAGCGCCAGGGGCTTGCCGTCGTCGCCCCACAGAACATAATCGACGAACCCCTTGCCTTCGGCATTCGGCATACCCTCGACGGGAAACTCGCGGTCGCGCGGGCTGTCCAGTTTCCAACCCGCCTCCTTCAGCAGAAGATCGATATAAAGGTCGCGAGTCTCGGCTTCCGAATAGTCGTGACGGTCGGGCCGCGCCTCGTTCTCGCGGCGGGCGGTGGCGACCTCGGCGCGCAGGCGCGCGAGTTCCGCGTCGAGATCGGCCTTGTCGCGCAGCATGCTCTCGAAAGCCGCATCCTTCGCCTCCATCTCGCCCTTCATACGGGTGAGTTCGGCAAAGGCGCGCTTCACCACATCGTTTTTGCGGGAGAGGGCGGCGGGATCGAAGGCAAGGCTGTCGGCGGGACGCTCCTTGCGCGCATAGGTGCGGGCGAGCCAGAAGCAGAGATGGAACAGCTCGCGCACGGCATTGGCCGCCTCGGCGGGCTTGGTCTCGCGGCTTTCATGGACGGCCTGGTTGCCGATCTTGATGATGACGCGCGCCTTGGAAAACACCGCCTGGCCGGCGAGTTTCTGAAAACTCGGCTCGTGGATCAGCGCCGAGATATTGCTCTGATAGGGAAATTTCAGGCCCGGATCATGCGTGTAGGCCCATTGCACGAGAAGCTCCACCGTCCGCCGCGCATAAAACGCCGCCGCCCGCGGATCGCCTTCGACCAAAGCCTCCGCTCGCTTCGCGTTGTCGAAGATTTCGGGAAACTCGGCGGCGAGGAAGGCGAAGTTGGACATGAAGCCTCAGAGCTGACCGGAAAAGGCGCGGTGCTGGAGGGAGGAGAAAGTCGCATCTAGCTCCTGAAGCGAACGACTGCATAAGCTAGAGTGCAATTCCAAGTTATCTACTATTTTTTCGAATTCAACCTGTTCAGCCATAGGAGGCAAGGGAACTTGAAAGCTTTGAATTTGATCGAGATGCAGGTCGGGGACTCCGATGCCTTTGATACATCTATTCGCTTGTTGCCTTACAAGGTCCGTAGCCATCAATGTCTTGAGGAATTTCGGCCGAATGCGTGAGTGGTTGGGCTTAATCAAAGCGACACTGACGTATATCGAAAATCCCACGTCCGTATCGATAATCGCTGGACGGCCATAAGTCGCGCCTACTTTGGTATACAGGATATCGCCTTTTTCGGGCTTGCAGCGCTTAGTGTACTTTTTGTGATCTTCTTCGCTTATGAACTTACACGCATCGAAGATAAGTTTGCCAGTTGTAATATCTTTGACCGAAATGAAAGGAATTCCGCTTTCCGTGTAGGTCGGTTTTTGATGAACGCCATCAGTTATTCGGTGGGTAATTTCTGATAGTTTAACCGTTGGGTAGGCTGGGTCCGCTCTCCCAAACATATCCACAAAGATCGACTGGGTGAGGCTGTCGAGCAGTGCAATGGCCTGGCGGCGCTTCTGGCGCAGCTGATCGGCCTTATCCAGGATCGCCGCAATCCGCTTCTGCTCGTCGAGGGGCGGAAGGGGGATTTTAAGATTGGATACCTGGTCGCGTGTGATCGATGCTTGGTTAACCCAGCTACGACACATCGCCTTAAAGTTGCCAAGCTCAAATTGCCGTCTGAGCCAGCGCGAAACATACGCTGGATCCGCGATCTCAGTCTTTGTTCGTAGACGAAGGAAATGGTTGCTAAAGGTTATGGGCTCGTCTGCTCCTCCGAAAAGCGCCGTCTTGCCTACGAGGTCTGGGCTGTTCGTAGCGTTCAGAAGTATGTCGGCATCTTGAAGAGTGAGCCCGTTTTTTACCATAGATTGAGGGACGCGGCGCGTTTTCGTCCAGTTGAGTGTGCCGTCACGTTCAACATTGTTCATCCGGAACTGGATCACTCCATCTGGATCATCCACGCCACAAGCGAAACCACTCCTTAGGTCGTCCACGATATCCCCCAGCCGGGCCACTTGAACGCTCACAGCATCCCCTCCAACTCCCTCAGCCTCGCTGCGATCTCGTTCTCCAGCTTCAGCAGTTCCGCGATGATTTCCTTCGGCGGCCGATGCTCCGCCGCCTCATGCACCGCTTCCTTGTAGCGGTTGAGCGACAGATCATAATCCGCCGCTGCAATCTCCTCCCGCATCACCGTAAAACTCTGCCCCGTGCGCGGGTTGTCGCGCTCGGTGCCGGCGCGCTCGACCCAGCGGGCGACGACATCCGGCAGGTTGTTCTTCGCGTGCTCGCCCTCGCCCAGCTTCTCCTTGGGCACCGGGCCGAACTTCTCCTCGGCCACCAGCATCTGGCGCTTGTCGTCCAGGCTCATGCCGTCGGCCTGCAGATCGTAGAACCAGACGTGATCCGTGCCGCCGGAATTGGTCTTGGTGAAGAGGACGATGGCTGTCGAGACGCCGGCATAAGGCCGGAATACGCCCGACGGCAGCTTGACGATGGCGTCGAGCTTGTGATCGTCCACCAGTATCTTGCGGATCGCCTTGTGCGCCGTGGACGAGCCGAACAGCACGCCGTCCGGCACGATCACCGCCGCGCGCCCGCCGGGTTTCAGCAGCTTCAGGAACAGTGCCATGAACAGAAGCTCGGTCTTTTTCGTCTTGACGATCGAAAGCAGATCGCTGGCGGTCGTCTCGTAATCCAGCGAGCCGGCGAAGGGCGGGTTGGCGAGGATCAGCGAATATGTGTCGGCATCGTCGCCATGGCTGGAGGAGAGCGAATCCCGGTAACGGATATCGGCGCCCTCGACGCCGTGCAGCTGCATATTCATCGAGCCGATGCGCAGCATGGTCTGATCGAAATCGTAACCGTGGAACATGCCGTCATGGAAATGCCGGTTGAGCGCCGCATCGCGAAACAGGCCCTTGTGATGCTCGCGCAGATATTCGCCAGCCGCAACCAGGAAGCCGCAGGTGCCGCTCGCCGGATCGCAGATCACGTCCTGTGGCGTCGGTTTCGTCAGTTCCACCATCAGCTTGATGATATGACGCGGCGTGCGGAACTGGCCGTTCTGGCCGGCCGACGCGATCTTGCCGAGCATGTATTCGTAGAGATCGCCCTTGGTGTCGCGGTCCTCCAGCGGGATTTCCGCCAGCATGTCGACCACCTTGGCAAGCAGACCCGGCGTGGGGATGGTGAAGCGCGCGCCCTTCATGTGCTCGGAATGGGCCGTGCCTTTCTCCGCCATGTCGCGCAGGAACGGAAAGACGTTGTCCGAAACAATGAAGAACATGCGGGCCGGATCGTCATTCTTGAAGCGCGACCAGCGCAGCATGGCATAGGTGATCTCTTCCTTGATCTCACCCGTCTCTTCATCCCGCACGGTGCGATAGACGCCGTCCGGGAAGATCACCCGCTCCATCGGCCGGTCGAGCATATTGGCTTTGTTCTCCTCACGGGTCTGGATATCGTCCAGGCCGCGCATGAAAAGCAGGTAGGTGATCTGTTCGATCACCTCGAGCGGATTGGCGATCCCGCCCGCCCAGAAGGCATTCCAGACCTGATCGACCTTCGAGCGAATTTCACCGTTAAGCATGCGATACCTTCTGAGAGCTTGCGAATCAGATAGCAATCTATTCACGCACCGGGTGCGAATGAAGCAGTTCCCGACGACACCGCCGATGTTCTCCAAGTTTGAGTTCCATTTTTGCTTAAATTTGGCGGAGAAATCTGTTTATACGTCATGAATGGAAGTCAAGCTCGCTTGACTCTCAGGAATCGCAATTTTCGACGCTCAAAAGCGTTTGGCTGTAATACGCGACACTCAACATTGCTTGAGTCCCACGATCTCTCTTTTTTGGTAGACAAACCAATTTGGTTTCTTCATGAAACATTCAACGCGGCTTGAGTCGCAAAAACAACAGAAATTGGAAATCAAAATGGCTGCACATTCGGGGCTCGATCTGACAGAAGCAGTGGACTACCACTATGACCAGTTTCCTCCGAACGGTATCGACGCTGGCCGTTTGATCACGCCAATTGCCTCGGCATCCGCAGCCTTGGCCCGCTACGATCAGATGCTCAAGGGAATGCACAATAGCGAGATTCTGCTTGCGCCACTGCGTAATCAGGAAGCCGTTGTGTCCTCTCGTATGGAAGGCACCGTCAGCACGCTGGATGAAGTGCTACGATATGAGGCCGACCAGGAGGAAAGCGGTGATGGCCACGGAGGCCACTATCGCAATGAAGCGATCGAGGTCTTCCTATACGGACGGGCGCTAACTGCTGCTCAGCGAAGTATCGAGCAGGGAGCACCTCTATCCAGTTTTCTCATAAAAAGTGTCCACAAGGTGCTGCTCGGTTTGGGTCGAGGCGCTCATCTTTCTCCGGGTGAATTCAAGACGGAACAAAACTACCTCGCCGATCGTATGCGGCGAAAAGTTCATTTCATTCCGATGCGCCCTGAGCAATTAAACGACGGCATGGAGCGATTGTTTTCTTTCATCGAATCCGCCGATTCTCAGATTCTGATCAAGACGGCCGTGGCTCATCTTGAATTTGAGGCCCTGCATCCTTTCAAAGATGGAAATGGCCGAATTGGCCGTATGTTGATTACGCTGATGCTATGGAAATATGGGGCGATCTCGGCCCCGCACTTCTATATCAGTAGCTACTTTGAAGATCGTAGGGACGAATATATCGATCGCATGCGGGAGGTCTCAAAATCAGGAGCATGGACGGACTGGATTGTCTTCTTTCTTGAAGCCCTTGAAGCCCAGGCGCAAAAGAATTTGGCCACAGCCGAACGCATCCGTGACCTATATGAAGAACTCAAGAGGGAGTTTCCACAAATCCTGACATCACAGTGGAGCACTGCTGCACTGGACTTCCTGTTCTCGCGACCGGTGTTCAGGAATAACGTCTTCACCAAAAAATCTGGGATCCCGGAGACATCGGCACACCGATTTACCCGCATACTTGCCGAACGTGGACTTATTCGGACTCTCGAACCTGCCGCCGGTCGTCGGCCCGCTCTCTACAGTTTCGAACCGCTGCTGCAGATCGTTCGCGATTAGCCACAGTCGCGGCGCATCTGGGGGTAGTTTTCATCACCGCTTGTCGCGACGACCCGGCCCAACATCCGCTATGTAGCCCTCGCGCTTTCCAAGCGCTGACCGTATGCGGAGAGGTGGCTGAGTGGTTGAAAGCACCGCACTCGAAATGCGGCATGGGGGCAACTCCATCGGGGGTTCGAATCCCTCCCTCTCCGCCATTGACGTCTATTTTCCATTGTAAAAACAATCACTTAGGATTTTCTGGTTTTCTCAACCCCACTTCTAGCCCCACTCGTTGCCGGATTTCGCGGCGTTCCATGCTTCCACCTGCGCTACAGAAAGCCCCGTGCGCATGGCGACGATTTCGGGCGGGTTTCGTTCCGTGAGCGCGGCCATGTCGATGATGAAGGGCGATCATTCTGCGGGCAGGGCATTGTTTATCAGGCCAGATGTGCGTGCCATTTGAGCGAAGTACGAAATGTAACCAATATGCTCCGGGGTCATTTGCAGGAAATAATCATCCTGCCGATTAGGCTGGGCTGTGTGGCTGGGAAAGCTCATGGCCTTGTGTTCTATTCGTTCGAGGCGGGATTGCTGCTTGCGAAGGCATAGCCCGGAAAATCGTGTCTATGAAGCCGTCAAGTTGTCGCCGGATGCAGGCCATAACACGGGCAGACACAAGACGGGCTGGGGGTGAACCCGGCTATCCACCCCGTGGCACCCCCTGCACGGGCGCATGACATGCGCGACCTGCCATGTGCAGAAAATTTTTCATCGCCAACTTTTTCGATTTCCGATGCAGTCAGGGCATGGTGCGTTTAGCCTAGTAATCTAATCGCGTTGCGATGCACTTCACATCTTGCGCTCTACGAGCACTGCGGGTTGCTTGACGGGCCTTTTCGCTAGAGCACATGGGGAGACCATGAATCGTCGCATATCCCTTACGGCGCATGCACTGCTCGACATAACGAAATCTCAAGCCCGCGTTAACATCTACGGAATATTGCCGTGCAGGTACACTTAAGCCCGGGATTTCGTCGCATGTTGTTGCATTTCCGTTTCGGTGACACTGGACGCTTGCCGGACCTTGCCAGCCTGCGGTTGATTGCGTTCCCATCACCTGCGGTATCGACCGGAACGATTCAATCTTACATTGATCCAGATCGGCCTGTTTTTCACTTGCTTTATTGTTCGGTTTAAAAAGCATTACACCGCCGCTGTCGCCCCCGGTCTGACATGCAGAAAGTGCCAGTACCCCCGCGAGTATGGCCAACGTCTTCAAGCCCATCTATTTTCTACCCCCCAACAGGTTAATATCCAATATCCGTAGGCTACGCGGAAACGGTGCGCAACAGAGGCGGATTTAGCTTGAACTTATCCACAGGGGTGTTGCCCGTGGTGCTGTCTTCATGTCTTGAGATACGGTTCTGTGTCTTGGCGTTTTCTGCTATGAAGGTGGTTACTTTTGGTAACTACCTAAAGGCAAGAAGCCATGAGCGGCGCACGAAATGATCAGGCTGGCAAAATTCAAACCCGTGAAAAGTGCGGGGCGAAAACGACACGCGGTACGGTCTGCCAAGGCATAGCCGTTAAAGGCGTTGGCCGCTGCGCCTGTCATGGCGGTGGAAAGGCTTTGCGTGCCCGATACATCGCAGAGCTTGCACGCAATCCCCGCGAAAAGCGTCGTGCATGGCTGGTGCGCCAGATCGACAAGGGCACACGCAACAAGAGCCGCGAGCACATCAAATACGGGCGCGCGATGGCGGATGCTGAAAACGACATGATTGCGCTCAAGGACCAGATGCGCGCGGCATTGAAGGAAGGGCGCTGCACGCGGGAAGTCATAGGGCGCTGGATCGAGGCCGTGAGGGCCGTTCGGCCTTATCGTGAAGCGATCCTCATGCCGATGGTCTATCGCGCATTGCTAGGCGAATTTGGGCCAATGAAGCATGGTGCCGAAACTGTCTCCGGCACCATGGGGCTTGATCCTGACGAGCATATGATTTTCATGCGGGCGCTAGGCTTCCGGGCCGGTTAGCTTTCATGCTTCGCGGCGATGCGCGTCGTGCGCACGACCGTAACGTGCTGGTGTCCTGCATATTCTTCATAAAGGGCAGGATGATCGTTTTTGAAAGTGTCCTTGTCAAAGGTCTGCCAGTCTTGTTCCAGCACGCGCAATTCAAATTCCCCGCCGCGTGGGCGGTAGTCATTGCGTCCTTCCGTCCGCTCCAGAATTTGATCGCGAAGGAAAGCTTCACGGTTTTCAAGCTTGGCCTTTTCCTCGCGGGTACGGCCAAGTTCATCGATCAAATTCGCAAGGGCGGCATCATCGTTCGACGGGCGGAGCATACGAATAAGGTTCATGATCAGGTTTCCTTCTGGTGCTGTTGAAAGATTGCTGTTGCCGGGGGCGATTACGGGCAGGGGCAGCGCGCATTACGCGCGCCGATTTTGGTTGCGAAAAGCCCCCGACATGTTCCACAAGTTCCACACATGTTCCATTTACTAAGTGATTGAAATTAAACGTGAAATGGAACGTGTGGAACATGTGGAACATCGTTTTCCCCTTTTTTAATATAAAGAAGAAAGGGGGAGAGGGGAGACGTGCCGGAGGGGCGGGGAGTAGGGAGTAGGGAGTAGGGAGCCAAACACACGCGCGCGGGGCGCGTGCCCCATGCACCCCCCACGGGGCGACAGGAGAGAACAGAGGCATATATGCCGAAAAGATGTTCCACACGTTCCACATGTTCCATTTCGCAAGTAATTTCAATGACTTGGGTTTTTCTGACATGTCCCGCACACCTTCCACCTTTGGAGCCGGACATGTTCCACCCTTTCAGTTGCTTCCTTTCAGTTCGACCAGCAACTTCTTTGAACTGTCCCCCTTGCGATGCATCGAAACTTCCCACCCGTAGGCATCGCGTAGCGGCTGCATGAGACGGCGCAAAACCCCGCTCACGTTCCTGTTGCTGAAACTGAAACCCTTATGGAAGTCCAAGCGCATACCACCAAAAGGCTTCTGCACTTCCGCCACAAAATCCGTTAGCGTGCCCGTCCAGCGCCCGCCGCTATCTTTCAGGATAAGGCCGATGCGTTCGGCCATGGGATCGCTTTCCGCGAGGCTGGCAGAAGCATCCGCGCGTGCCGTGCGAACGGCCTCAAGGAACAGGTTATTTTTCCAGCCCATACCACGGGCCATTGCCTCCCCGAACGCTGCGGCGTCCGCGAGACGTGGTAAATCGTGCAGCGGGATCGCGGGTAAAATCTGCAACGCCCGCACGCACGTATCGCAAAGCGCGTGTAGAATGGCCGGATGGTCGCGCTTCCATTCCTCTTGCAGTTGCGCCTCTGTTTTCCGCGTTTTGAGCGGGGCAAGCTGCACTTGCGCCGTGCGTTCCGCAAGGTCGCCGCGTGCCAGAATGTCACCGATTGACGTGAAAATGATCGAACGCTTGACCCTTAAGGTTGCCGTATCACCATCGGAATACAACATGCGTGTGGAAAGTCCGCCGCCCGTGGACAAGGCGCAAAGCGCATCAGATAGGTCCGCGCCGAAACGGCTGGCGTTGTCCAAGATCGTTACGTGCTGGCCGCGCGCGGTCACATACAGGTCACGGATATCTTTCGGCGGAAGCCCGCGCCCGTGCCCGCTAGGGTCAAGAATGCCTTTCAGCCTGTCGGCGTTCGTTGACTTGCCGGAACCGTTCGGGCCGACAAACGCGACATGCGGCACCGCGCCAACAGGGCGGACATAGCTGGACAGGGCAAGGATAACGCCCGCCCGTGCCTGCACGCCTTCGTCGTCGGGATCATTAGCCTTGAGGATCGGCGGCAGATTGAAATGAGGGAACAGAAGCGTGTCTAGAGTTTTGGCGAACGGCTCGGCTTGTGGTGCTGGCAAGGGCGAAACAGCGCCCGAACGTGAGAAAACCACGGGAATGTCGCGAGCATGAGAAACACGCCAGCCGTGCGCATCGATAGCAATCACGCCCCCGGTGTCATCTGCCATATCGATGAAAATACGGTCCCTGCCCGGCACAGCTACACGTGTCCAGAGTTCTTGCACCGCCCCCGCGTGCGCCAAACCTTCCATGCGGTCAAACAGGTCAGCCCGTGCATTCTTGGACAGACGCAATCCCGCGTTCTCAAGCAGGCCGTGCAAGGTGCTTTTACCTACCTTCGATGAAAGGTCATAGCTGCGTCCGTCAAGGCGCATGTATGGGCGGTTTTCGTCGGAATGGAAGAATACCGCGCCGCGCTGCTTCAATTCCGCCAAGACGGTTCCCGGCGTCAATTTCATCCTGTGCGCGCTGGTCGCCGCATGCGCGGCGGCTTCACCCATCTGCGAACGTTCGGCATCGCTTACGTCCCCGAACGTGCCTTGCGCGGCGCGCTGGCGCATTTCAGCCACTAGCGCCGGGTCTTGCAATTCTACCAGCGTCAACAGCTTATGCCAGCCCGCGCCATCAGGCTTTGCCGTGTTCCAGACACGTTCGGCCTCTCCGGGTGTGAAGCCTTCATATGTTTCGGACCATTCGATGAATGCCGCCCGTGCGTCTTCATCCCCACCCGTTGCACCATGCGCGGCGAGGGCAAGTTCAACCCATGTTTCGCGGTTCTTGAAAGTCGTGCCATTTTCAAGGCGCTGGAAGATTTCCACTACCAGCGCAGTGTCCGGCGCAAGGTCCGGGCCATCTTTCTTGGCAGAGGACGCGGGCACAAGTGCCCCGCTAGTATCGGCAGACACGCCGAACGCGCTCGCCAAAGCATTCAGCACTTCCTTAAAGCCACGGGCGGGTGCTGGTTCTGGTGCCGGATAAGCGGGCACCGCCAAAGTCAGCTTGCGGCCACGGACGCGCTTTTTCGCCTTCGGAATGTTCACGGTGAAGGGCAGGCGCATGATGCGCGAAAGGTCGCCTACGGGATCGGAACCAACAGCTTTCAGGACGGGGAGCAGCGCCTTGCAGCGTGCTTCCATTTCTTCCCTTGCGCTGGTGCGTACGACCAGCCCGTGCCCCTGCACGCCACCGCCCGAATAAACGACATGTTCAAAACTGGCGCGCTTCAGGGCTTCGGCTTGTTCAACACGCCATGCGTCAAAATCCCCGTGCTTGTCGGGGTCGTGGTCCAGATCGACAGCGATAGCATGGTGACAGGCAACACCGTTTGCATCAACGCGCCCCTGTGTGCCCGCCTTGCGCGGATGCACGCCGAAATAAATATTCCGCATAAAAAGGTGTTCAGCCATGAAATCGGCAAGATTTTCGTCGCCAAGCGGCGCACAACATGAGATAACGCGCTCATCAACTGAAATCGCTGTAAGTTCAATCCAGTCTCCGGGGCCGAAAAGCCCGGAAAGCCATTGCATGGAAAGAGATACAAGGCGCTTTGTTACTTCAACGTTGCGTGTCATATTTCCATTGTCAGCGATTTTAAGGCCCGTAGCAGCTTCGATTTGCTGGCGAATTTCGACCAATTCTTCGTTGCCGGGCACAAACCCCCATAGGTCTTTAACCCGCTTTTCTCCAGCGCGTGCCTGCGCCCGCTGCATTTTGCGGTTCATATGCTTTGTGCTATTCATTGTCTGCAAGCTTCCATCTCGCCCCTGCCACCAGTGCGGGGGCTTTTCTTTGGGGAGAGTCAGGCGGCAAGAGCGGCGCGTTCTTCGATCCAGCGCTGAATTTCCGACAAGCGCCAGCGCACGGAGCGCTTGGTTACGGGAATCTGGCGGGGAAATTCCCCGGACTGGATCAGCAGATAGATTGTGGAATGCTTGAGGCCTACAAGGCGTTCGACTTCATCCAGACGGATAAGGCGTTCGTTTTCGAAACCATTCATGATCGTTTTCCTTCCTGATCAGTTGTCTTCTGATCGGAAGGAATAGGCCGGGTTGGCGCAGATGCGTTATCGGTATAAGTATAAATTATACCGCCTTTCAGCTTGAAATTATTTCTTGCGAGCTAAATCGAGTATCTTCATTCTTTCAGCCAATGGCTTTTCCATAAAGGGATGCGGTTGTTTCGCATCCAACTTTGTTTGAGACGGAAAATCCTTCGCCACCTTGCGCATAGATACCCAAAGGTCTTTTGAAACGGCGCAAGGACGATTGAACGAATATTCGAAAACCGTATTGATTGCTTCCTCCCATGTAGAGAGGGACAAGCGCTTCTGTTCGTGCAAGGTTGCTTCATAGATCAAAGCCCGCGCCCGTGCTTTTTCCATTTGCAGCTTGTGCACACCGCTCGGCCTTCTGCGCAGAAGCCTTGTGTCATTGTCGCCTTGCGGGTCGATCAGATCGGTAATGATGACGTGCACATCCGTTGTTTTCCCCGGAAAGGCGTCCTCAATCGCGGGCGCAAGATCGTAAAGCAACCGGGCGATCACGTCTGAAACATAGGCCCTATGCTCTTTGCTGCCGGTAATTTTCCCCGGCACCGCCTGTGTTTGCAGGTGCGCCGCGATGACAGGACCGAAAATTTCCGAAAGCTTGCACCACGCATCATATGCCTTTTCGTTGGCTTTTGGGTCAACAACGTCACCGGCTGCGGTACCAATGGAAAAAATCTCATCAACCAGCGCATGTGCGCGCCCCTGCAAATCTTCGCCGCTCACGCTGCCCCCTTTGAATGAATGCTGATAACCTTTCCGTCCTTGGAAGGTTCGCAATGCGCGCCCCACGCGTTCATAAGTTCCCGTCTGCGCTCCAAGGCATCCGCGCGCCTGTAGGCGGCTTCAACCTTGTTGGAAAGCGTATGCGCAAGCGCCTGCTCGGCAAGTTCCGTCTGGAAATTCGTGCGTTCATAGCACCAATCCCGAAAGGCGGAACGGAAGCCATGCACGGTATATTGCTCATACCCTAAACGCCGCATCTGCATGTCCATCGCCATGTTCGACAAGCCCTTGCGTTCAGCGTCCTTTCTGCCCTTGCCCGTGAACACAAAGCCGTCATCTGCATCGCGTATCGTCCATGACGCTTTCAGGATCGCGATTGCCCGGTCACAAAGCGGCACACGGTGTTCTTTGCCTGCCTTCATGCGCTCGGCGGGCACGGTCCAGATTTTCGCGTCCATATCGATTTCAGGCCATTTCGCCCCGAATACTTCCCCCGAACGCGCTGCGGTCAGAATGAGAAATTCAAGCGCGCGTGCGCTTATCGTGTCCGCTTCACGCAATGCGGCAACGAATGCAGGTACATCGCCGTAGGGCATCGCTGCATGGTGCCCCCGGCTTAGTTTCTGCCGTTTCGGCAGAAGCTTGTCCAGATGCCCGCGCCAGCGTGCCGGATTTTCCCCCTCACGATCTCCGGAAGCCTTTGCGGCGTCCAGTATCAGTTCTATCCGGTTGCGCACGCGAGAGGCCGTTTCGGGCTTCGCCGTCCAGATCGGGCGCAAAGCTTCAAGAACATGCTCGGTCGCAATGTCCCTGACGGGCAGGGGGCGAAGCTTTTTCGCATAGACCTGCATCGTCATTTTCCATTGCGCCAAATGCTTGTCGTTGCGCCATTCGGCGGATTTGGCTTCGATATATCTGTCTGCGGCATCGCCAAACGTGAGCAAGGTCTTTTGCGCGTCACGTTGCGCGCTGCGGCGGTTGATGGGGTCTATGCCCTCGCGAACAAGAGCACGGGCTTTCTCGGCAGCGTCACGGGCAGCTTGCAAGCCTACCTGCCGCGCTTCCGCTGATCCAAGCCCCATTTCCCGGCGCTTGTCGCCCATCCTGTACATGAAAAGCCAATTCTTAGTGCCCGTCTTGGTAACGACAAGGTACAAGCCCCCGCCGTCGCTATATTTGCCCGGTTCTTTCAGGGACTGGATTTTCCTGTCTGTAAGCTTCTGGATTGCCGCCATGTCCGCACGTCCTGCTTGTCTGAAACAAGGCGGGGCTGGAGAGCCAACCCCATCATCAACCCCACCTTTAGCATGGAGCAAGGCGGATTTCAATGGAGTAGAGCGGAGACAAAATTGCTAGAAATCAATGTGTTACAGGAACGCTATGGAATGCCAGAAATACATGTTAGGAGGTCTCCCTCTCCGCCATGAGTTTTTGATTTCATTGAATTTTTCCAGCGCCTTTGACCCCTTGTCATAACTGTGGATAGTCTGCCAGACCGGCAACCGCCGAATGGTTTACGCCAGCGCCAAGGCCGGCCGGGCAGTTTCGTCTCCTCGTGCTGCGGTCCGCCGAACGGTTGGTAAGGCCGCCGGAAATGGGAGCGCTTGCACGCTGCCCGCCTCGCCGCATCGGGCGGCAAAGAATGCACCGCAGCTTATATGGTTGCTGCGCCAATAGCGGATTGTGACAGCTGGTTTGGGGGATGAAATCGTAAGTCGCGATGAAGCGGAGCCAAGACATAGAGTTTTCCAGCTACCTATTAAAATTGGAACGATCACCGGTTTGACGAGTTCAATAAGTGAACACTTATGCAGAAAGGAGAGGAGTTATGTTTAAAACAACACTTCTGACGGCAGCGTGTGCACTCGCAATCAGCATGCCGGCGCTCGCCCAAACGACGACCCCAAATGCGACCACGGCGCCAAGCGCGGAGGCGCCGGCGCAAAAGGAAATGCCCGTTTCCACCAAGAATATGTTTGGTGCTGCCCCGGCAACGGGGACCGATGCCAATAAGGTTGGCTTCGTGGAGGCGAAGGAAGGGCAGGTTCTGGTGTCGAGCTTCATTGGCCGGAGTGTTTATGAGAGCGCCGCCAACGACGCCAAGTCGATCGGTAAGCTCAACGACTTGATCATAAGCCCTGACGGCAAGGTCGAAGCAGCCGTGATTGGTGTTGGCGGCTTCCTTGGTGTTGGCGAAAAAGACGTCGCCGTTAGCCCAGACCTTATCCAGCTTGCCACGCGCAGCGATGGCAACACATGGCTGGTTCTGAACACGTCCAAGGATCAGTTGAATAGCGCCCCTGCGTTTGACCGGTCCAAGTACTTTCCGAAGGGTGTAGCAGATCCGAATGCGGCGACCAAATCCGAAAAGCCTGCGACCGGCACGGCACCCGCTCCTGCACAGTAGCTTGGCCGCCTTATAAACCAATGGCGCCTGAGCGCCATTGGTTATCGCTAAACCCTCAACGACCGATATGGATCGATCCGCGAATGTCTTGCGGGTGTGTAGGTCTTCACCACGGGCGAGCGCCTACGACACGGGAGCCGTGCCCTGACCGTACATCACAGCCGGCTTCTGTTCGCACCCCAGCCTGCTTATGGATGATGCGCCGGCGTGGAAGGTCTGGCGCGAAACGAAACGCGCATTCCCTATTGCCCTTATTGCCGCCGCCTCATGGCCGCGGCGGTGAGCCGAGTGGGCGATGCCGCCCGTAAGCGGGATTTCTGGTCGGGCCGGCAAGTGAAAATCTCGCTGGCATTTCCATCACCATTCCGGCATTAAGTTGCACTTCAGGTCGATATGCGATGTCGGCGGCATCGACCTGCCATCTTTTGAAGCCATTATCGATCATGCCTGTTTTTGACGCCTCCCCCGATACGGATACCGCACCTCCGGCTGCCGACGCCTCGACCGGCACGTCGGGGCATCTTGTTGCTGCCGGCGCTTTTTCCGAGGCGGAACGCAACGCCGTCTACCGCGCCATCGAAACCCGGCGCGACGTGCGTGACCAGTTCCGGCCCGATCCCCTGCCCGACGATCTCGTCCGGCGATTGCTTGAAGCGGCCCATTGCGCGCCTTCGGTGGGCTTCATGCAGCCCTGGAATTTCATCCTGATCCGTCGGCCGGAAACGCGTGAGCGCGTGTGGCAGGCCTTCCAGCAGGCCAATGAGGAAGCCTGCGCGATGTTCGGGGATGATCGCCGCGCGCAATACCAGCGGCTGAAGCTGGAAGGCATCCGCAAGGCTCCGCTCAGTATCTGCGTCACATGCGACACGAGGCGCGGCGGCCCGGTCGTGCTCGGCCGCACGCATAATCCCGATACCGATGTCTATTCGACTGTCTGTGCCGTGCAGAATCTCTGGCTCGCCGCAAGAGCCGAAGGCGTCGGGGTCGGATGGGTGAGCATCTTCCACGAGAACGCCATAAAGACGATCCTCGGCATACCCCCGCACGTCAAGATCGTTTCATGGCTCTGCGTCGGCTATGTCGATGAACTTTACGACATGCCCGAACTCGCCGTGAAGGGATGGCGCGATCGCCTGTCACTCGACAGGCTCGTCTTCGAGGAAGGCTGGCAGGACCGCGAGGAAATGTAAGCGCCGCCGGTTTCCTGCGGTCCTCCGCATCGTGCCGCTGGGCGGCGCTCCCGCCATGACCGCGTGCGATAAGCCATTATCGCAGAAACCTTTGCTCCCAACCCTGGGCACTTGGAGCAACCTTTACCGAAGCGTTCACCTGAGTGCGGCCTCGAAGCTCGCGCTCAGGACATCGAGCAGGTAGTCGGCGTTCGCCCGGCTGAAAATCATCGGCGGCCGCATCTTCAGCACATTGTCGTGCGGACCCTCGGTCCCCATCAAAATCCCGCGTTCCCGTGCCTCATTATTGATCTTCCGCGCCAGTTCCGTGGCGGGCGCCTTCGTCTTTCGGTCCGTGACAAGTTCGATACCGAGGAAGAGGCCCAGACCCCGCACGTCGCCGATGGTGTCGAACCGCTCCTGCATCCTGCGGAAACCGTCGAGCAGATAATTGCCGATACTCAGGGCATTGTCTCTCAAGCGGTCCCGCTCGATCGCATCGAGGACGGCGAGCCCCACGGCACAGGAGACGGGGTTTCCGGCGAAGGTGTTGAAATACTCCATTCCGTTGTTGAAGCTGTCCGCAACCTCACGCGTGGTCACGACAGCCGACATCGGATGACCGTTGCCGATGGGCTTGCCCATGGAAACGGCATCGGGAACGACACCCTGCGTCTCGAAGGCCCACCAGTGGCTGCCCACGCGGCCGAATCCGACCTGTACCTCGTCGGCAAGGCACAGTCCTCCCGCCGCGCGAACCATGCCGTAGACCTCCCGGAGATAGCCTTCGGGAAGGAAGACCTGACCGGCGACACTCGGGATGGACTCGGCGAGGAAGAAGCCGGGCGACCGTCCTTGCTTTCTCATGGTTTCGATAAGATCGGCCACGCTTTCCGCAAATCGCCTGCCATGCTCTTCCGGAGACCATTCCTCCGGGGCGCGGTAGCTGTCGGGAATGACGGCCTCATGGACATGGTCGGGCCGTCCCCTGCCGCCCTTTCGCTTGTATTTGTAGGGGCTCAGATCGATCAGTTCCTGCGTCGTGCCGTGATAGGCCCAATCGAGAACGATCGCATCGTTGCGGCCGGTATGGTTCCTCGCCATGCGAAGCATCAGGCTGTTGGCCTCGCTTCCCGAGCAGGCGAAGGATGCGACGGCCAGCCCCTCCGGCAGGGTCGCCGTCAGCCGCTCGGCATATTCCACGATATTGTCGTGCAGGTAGCGCGTATTGGTGTTGAGCAGCGCCGCCTGCCGCGACAGCGCCTCGACGACATCGGGGTGGGCGTGCCCGAGATGGCATACATTGTTGAAGCAATCGAGATAGGCGCGGCCGAAATTGTCGATGAGCCAGACACCGTCGCCGCGTACGAACTTGATCGGCTCGGAATAGGAGGTCGCCAGATTGGGAAGAAGCAACTGCCTGCGCTTCGCGATGAGTTCTTCCCGCGTGCGCCCCTCCTGCCGGAAGGTTTCGGAGGGAATTCCGGCGAGAATGGCCGCGTCGGGGAATATGTCGGCCCAGACATCGAGATACGCGGATTCACCAACGCCCAGAATTTCGGTCGCCGTCAGCCCGGTGTCGGTGGATATCTGGAAATGCAGATGCGGCGTCCAACCGCCGTTTTCCCGGCTCGTACCCATATGGCCGACCAGCATGCCTGCCTCCAGCCGGTCGCCCGGCTTCAGGCGCGCAAGCACCTCATGCGCCATATGTCCCCAAAGGGTGAGGAATGGCGGACATCCCTCGGGTGCATGTTCGAGCAGGACAAGCCCGCCATAGCCGAGCGGCTCATGCTCGATCCCGACGCTCTTCACCACCGCCGCAAGCGGCGTATGGACCGGCGTTCCGGCCGGCATGAAGAGATCGACGCCGAGGTGATGAACCCGGCGCTGCCCTTCGATGAACCGCGATTCGAAGGCTGGATCGGTATAGACGCTTCTCTTTTCTCCCCACGGGCCGATGCCGAGCGCGATCTTGTGCCGGGCCGCAAAATCGTCCCACCACTTCGTCGCTTCTTCCGGGCGCCGCTGCGCCGAGGCGACGGTCATGACGTGCGATGCGTCTCCATAAGGCACGATCGCCTTGTTCATCGTGGCCGTCGCCGGACGGACGATATCGGCGAAGGATTTTCCGTTGCCGGCAATCCAGTGGCGGACCGCACCCGCACCTTCGACCGCATCGAAGCCGCAGGCTTTCCGCAGGATCGCGGTGGCAAGGCGGGGATTCATCGCGTTCATCTTTTCAAGAAGCCGCCACGCCGGCGCCTCGCTGACCGCAAGGTATGGATTGTCGGCGGTCCGGTCACGGCGCGAGGCGGAAAAGGTGACGCTCATGACCAGACGCATGGCGATCAGGTCGAACAGAACATCGATTTCCTCACTCCGCAGGGGATATTTTTCGTGAAATCCGGCGGCAAGTTCCGCCGCCGCGCCAACGGGATCGTCCAGATCGAGAATGGCGTAAGCACAGGCGATGGCGACTTCGGCGATCAGGACGGTATGAACCGCATCGCCGAAGTCGATGATCCCGGAAATATTGCGATCGTCCTGCTCATCGACCAGAATATTCCAGTCGTTGGCGTCGTTATGGATGACCTGCGTCCGCAGCCCGATCAGTGTCGGCGCGACCGTGTCCTCGAACCGTCGGATGAAACGTTCGAGAATGGCTCGTTTATGCGTGTCTTCCACAAAGTGGAGGCGCGAGCGTGCCCGCGCGGCATGGCGGAGGTCCCAATCGAGATCGCGCAATGCCCCCGGATGGATGAAGCCTTGCAGGGCACGGTCGAGTTCCCCAAGCGATTGGCCGAGGCTGCGTATCAGTTCAGGCGTTCGTCGGACCTTGGCGAGCGGGGTGCCGGCCAGCCATCCGACAAGGCGCACCGCATGTGTTTCCCCGTCGGAGGCGACGGCGGAAGCGAGGAAATCGCCCGACAGGCTCGGCTTGAGGCGGGGGACGGCAAGCTTCGGGTTGGCTCTTCCAAGATGGTGCAGAAGGGCCGTCTGGAATTCGCTTTCGACGCGGGGCTCGGTCGAATTGACGATCTTGAGAAGCCAGCCGGCGTCGGTTTCCGTCTTCAGGCGGTAATTGCGGTCGCGCTCACTGTCGAGCGGCGATGCTTCACCGGTAACGCCGAAAATCTCGCTGGCGAGAATCTCCGCCTCTGCTACGGAAATCCGGGGGGCGGGGTGGGACAGATCGGTCATGGTCGTTCTTTTCCAAGCCATTCTTCGTTCCGGCAACTTGGCACGCAATCCGTTTTCAGGCATCAGGTATCGTGTCGGACGAAGCCGGCATATCGTCGGAATGAACCGGCAAAAATTCGGCTTTCAAAAGGTTTGAGCATGCGTGACCTCGATGCCAAGGACCGCGAGATACTGCAAATCCTCTCGAAGGAAGCGCGCATCGCGTTGAAGGCACTGGCCGGCCGGATCGGCCTGTCCCGAAGCGCCACGAGCGAACGCGTCGCAAATCTCGAACGCCGCGGCGTGATCAGGGGGTATCGCGCCGATATCGGCGAGGTCGATGCCAACACGATCCGGGCGATCCTGCTGGTCAGCCTCAGGCGCACGCCGGCACTCGACCTGCTCGACCTGCTTGCCCGCAACATGCAGGTGAGACGTGTTTCATCGGTGAGCGGTCAGCTCGACCTCGTCATCGAACTGGAAGCGGCATCCATCGACGATCTGAACAATGTTCGCGACATGATCGCCGGCCACGAAACGGTGGACGACATCACGACGGCGGTCGTGTTGCGGCGGGATATCGATCGCGAGACGAAATAGGATGCGCGCCGGCCATTCGGTCCGTGCGTTCAGAATTGTTCACGTGTACAGAACTGCGGTGACGACAAAGCGGCTTATTTGCCCTTGCCCGTTACATAGCCTTTCACGGCGTCCTCGGCGCGGGCCTGCGCGCTGCGCTTGGCCGGATCGCCGTAGCCGCCGCCGCCCGGCAGTTGCAGCACCAGCTTGCGGCCGGCCGGGACGTGCTGCCAGCCCTTGGGCTTGAGCTTGGTTCCGTCGTCCAGCGCCACCACGCCCGCCGCCCCTTCTCCGCCGCCGTCGCGGCCCCTGGCGCGGTGGTTGACGCGGTCGAACATGGCGGAGAAATCAAATTCGTGGCCGGGAATGGCCTCGATCTCGATGGTCTGGCCGAGGCCGCCGCGATATTCGCCGTCGCCGCCGGAATCGGGCCGCAGCTCCTTGCGCCAGACGATGATCGGGCCGGTATGCTCGGTCGCCTCGATCGGCATGGTCATGACTCCCGAGGGGAAGGCGGTGGCGGAAAGCCCGTCCAGCGTCGGGCGCGCGCCCATGCCGCCGGAGTTGAACATCAGGATTTCGGCCTTGCGGCCCGTCCGGCCCGCGACCGGGCGGGCGGAGATGTGGATGTTCCACAGGGCCGCAGCGCCTTCGGCCAGAATCTGCCCCGGCAGCGCCTTGGCCAGCGCGCCCAAGACGAGATCGGGCACCATATGGCCGATCACATGGCGCAGCGACACCGGCGCGGGGCGCTGGGCGTTGAGGATGTTGACCGGCGAGGAGATGGTGAAGAGTTCGAGCGAGGCCCAGTTGTTCGGAATGTCCGGCGCGACCACGCATTTCATCGCGTAGCAGGCGTAGGCCTTGGTGTAGATGATCGGAACGTTGATGCCCCACGGGCTGACCGGATCGCTGCCGGAGAAATCGACATTGACCGTGTCCGCGCCGATCTCGATCTCGGCTGCGAGGTTGATCGGCGTGTCGTAGCCGTCGGTGACCAGCGTGTTCGACCAGCGGCCCTTGGGCAGGGCGCGGATGCACTCCAGCGTGGCGGCGCGGGTGCGCGAGAAGATGAATTCGCCCAGCGCGTCGAGCGAGGTCAGGCCGATCTCGCGCATCATGTCGACAAGGCGGTTGTGGCCGACGTCGTTGCAGGCGGCGAGCGAATAGAAATCGCCCACGACCTGGTTCGGCTCGCGGACATTGGCGCGCAGCATGCGCACCAGATCCTTGTTGACCGCGCCGCGCTCGGCGAATTTCATGATCGGGATCTGGATGCCTTCCTCGTAGACGGACTTGCCGTCCGCGCCGAAGCCGCGCCCGCCGACGTCCACCACATGCGCCGTGCAGGCGAAGAAGCCGACCAGCTCGTCGCCCAGGAAGGAGGGCGACACCATGGTGATGTCGTGCAGGTGCCCCGTGCCCTTCCACGGATCGTTGGTGACGTAGGTGTCGCCGGGATACATCTCCTCGCGCGGGATTTCCGCCATGAAATGCAGCACGGCTTCGGCCATGGTGTTGACATGGCCCGGCGTGCCGGTGACGGCCTGCGCCAGCATGCGGCCCTCGGGGTCGAAAACGCCGGCCGAAAGGTCGCCCGCCTCGCGCACCGAGGTGGAGAAGGCGGTGCGCAGCAGCGTCAGCGCCTGTTCCTCGACCACCGAGATCAGGCGGTTCCACATGACCTGCATGCGGATTTCATGGGTTGCGTCGCTCATGCTCCGATTTCCTTGCGCAGGAGGAGAAGTGCGCCGTCATCCTGCATGACCACGTCGAAGGGCGAGGTGACGACGGTTGAGGTTTCGCGCTCGACGATCACCGCCGGGCCGCTGACGCGCGCGCCGGGGCTGAGCGTGGTGCGCTCGACGATCGCCGTGGCGAGGTTTTCGCCGCGCGCCGGGTCGAACACGGCGCGCGTGACCGGCGCTTCCGCCTTGGAGCGGCCGGTGGTGAGCGTCAGGCGATCAGGTGCGGGGCGTTCGTCCTCGGCCTTGACCGACCATGTCACGATCTCGATTTCGAGCCCGTCCAGCCCGTCGATGGCGCGGCCGAAGAAGCGGGCGTAATTGTCGCGGAAACTGTCGCGGATGAGGTCGATGTCGGCTTCCGTGAACGGCCGGTCCGGCAGCGCGACCGGAATTTCCCAGCCCTGCCCGACATAGCGCATGAAGGCGGTGATCTCGCGCCGGATCGCGCCGTCCGTGCCGGCGCGGACGAAACCTTCCGCCGTGGCCTTCAGCTCGTCCAGAAGCGCGTTGACGGCGGCCGGGTCGAAGGCGGAGAGCCGCACGATCTTCGAGGCCAGCGCCTCGTAGCCGAAGGGGGCCTTCAGGAAGCCGATGGCCGAGCCGACGCCCGCGCCGGACGGGATCAGGCACCGGTCGATGCCGAGCTTCTCGCACAGCCGCGCCGCGTGCAGCGGGGCCGCGCCGCCGAAGGCGATCATCAGGTTGTCGGAGATGTTCTTGCCGTTCTCCACCGCATGCACGCGGGCGGCGTTGGCCATGTTCTCGTCCACCACCTCGCAGATGCCGAAGGCGGCCGGCTCGTTGGCGAGACCGAGCTTGCTCGCCACATGGCGCTCGACGGCCTTTTCGGCGTTCTCGACCGAAAGCCTGATCGCGCCGCCGGCGAAATTGTCGGGGTCGAGCTTGCCCAGAAGCAGGTCGGCGTCGGTGATGGCCGGGCGCTCGCCGCCGCGCTGGTAGCAGGCGGGGCCGGGTTCGGAGGCGGCCGATTCCGGGCCGGTCTGGATGCGGCCCATGGCGTCGACCCAGGCGATGGAGCCGCCGCCCGCGCCGATCTCGATCATCTCGATCACCGGAATGGAGATCGGCATGCCCGAGCCCTTGCAGAAGCGATAGGTGCGCGCCACCTCGAAGGTGCGCGCGGTCTTGGGCGCGTAATCCTCGATCAGGCAGATTTTCGCGGTCGTGCCGCCCATGTCGTAGCTGACCACCGTTTCGAGGCCGAAGCGCCGCGCCACGTCGGCGGCGAAGATCGCGCCGCCCGCAGGGCCGGATTCGACGAGGCGCACGGGAAATTCCGACGCCGTCTCGACCGTGATCAGCCCGCCGCCGGAATGGATCAGGAAGACCGGGCATTTCGCGCCCATCTCCGCGAGCCGCACCTGAAGCCGTGACAGGTAGTCGGCCATTTGCGGGCGCACATAGGCGTTGGCGCAGACCGTGTTGAAGCGCTCGAACTCGCGCATCTGCGGTGAGACTTCCGACGAGATCGAGATCGGGGCCGAGACCTTCTTCGCGATGATCTCGCGGGCGCGGCGCTCATGCGCCGGGTTCATGTAGGAATGGATGAAGCCGATGGCGACCGCGCCGAAACCTTGCGCCGCGATTTTATCCGCCACCGCCTCCAGCGCCGCTTCGTCCAGCGGCAGCAGCTCCTGCCCCTGCGCGCCGATGCGGCCCTTGACGGCGAAGCGGTCCTCGCGCGGGATCAGCGGGGTGGGCAGGCGCAGGTTGAGGTCGTATTGCTCGAAACGGCTTTCGGTGCGCATCTCGATGACGTCGCGGAAACCCTCGGTGGTCACGAAGGCGGTGCGCGCGCCGCGCCGCTCGATCAGCGCGTTGGTGGCGAGCGTGGTGCCGTGGATGACGATGTCGAGGTCGGCGGGCGTGATGCCCGCGTCGCGCGTCACGATGGCGACGCCGTCGAGGATCGCCTGTTCCGGCGCGCTGTAATTGGTCAGCACCTTGGTGGAATAGAGCGCGCCGCGGCATTCGAGCGCGATGTCGGTGAAGGTGCCGCCGATGTCGGCCCCAAGGCGGATGGTCTGCCTCTTGCTCATGTTTTTTCCTTGCTTGCGAGCGCCGCTGCGCGCATCTGGCTGAGCGTCTGGCGCGGGGTGAGCGCTTCGGGGGAAATGTCGAGATCGAGCACCGCGCCGGTCTTCGAGGCGCGGGCGCGGGCGAAGGCGGCCGGGAAATCCTCGGTCTTCGTCACCCGCTCGGCGTGATAGCCATAGGCCTTGGCCAGCGTCACGAAATCCGGGTTCTCCATGGTGGTGCCGGAGACGCGGCCGGGATAGTTGCGCTCCTGATGGGCGCGGATGGTGCCGTAAATGCCGTTGTTGACGAGGAGCACGATCGGCTGCGCCCCCGCCTGCATGGCGGTTCCGAGTTCCTGGCAGTTCATCTGGAAATCGCCGTCGCCGGCGAAGCAGACCACGGCGCGCTCGGGGAAGGCCACCTTGGCGGCGACAGCGGCCGGAAGCCCGTAGCCCATCGCGCCCGATTGCGGGGCGAGCAGCCGCGCCTTCTTGCCGAATTTATAGAACTTGTTGGGCCAGACGGTGAAATTGCCCGCGCCGTTGGTGAGGATGGCGTCTTCGGGCAAGACCTCGCGCACATGCTCCATGGCCGCGACCATGTCGACCGGCGAGGGCTGCGCCGGTGCGGCGAAGCTCGCCTCATAGGCGGCGCGGCCGTCGGCGCGCCACTTCGCCCATTCGCCTTTGACGGGTTTGAGGGCGGCGGCGAAGGCGTTGGGGCCGGCATGGACGCCCAGCGTCGGCTGGTAGATCTTGCCGATCTCGCGGTCGGAGCCGTGGACATGGATCAGCTTCTGCACAGGCACGGGCACGGAGAGAAGCGTGTAGCCGTCGGTGGTCATCTCACCGAAGCGAACGTTGACGGCGAGGATCAGGTCGGCGTCGCGGATCAGCGCCTTGACATGCGCCGGCATGCCGACGCCCGCCTCGCCGACGAAGGCGGGCGAGAAATTGTCGAACTGGTCCTGATAGCGGAACGCCGCCACCACCGGAATGTCGGAGGCCTCGGCGAAGGCCTGCAAGGCGTCATGGCCGGCCTCGGTCCAGTTGACGCCGCCCATCAGCACCAGCGGGCGCTTGGCGGCGGCGAGCAGCGCATGGACCTCGTCCATGGCTGCCGGCGCGGGGGCGGCCTCGGCGATCTTCGCCGGGCCGGAGAGCGGCGCTGCGTCGGTCAGCGCGGTCAGCATGTCCTCCGGCAGGGCGATCACCACCGGGCCGGGGCGGCCGGTGGTCGCGGTGGTCCAGGCGCGGGCGAGGATTTCGGGGATGCGCTCGACCTGATCGATCTCGGTCGCCCATTTCGCCACCGTGCCGAAGACGGCGCGGTAGTCGATCTCCTGAAACGCCTCGCGGCCCTTCATGTCGGTGCCGACCTGCCCGACGAAGAGCAGCATCGGCGCGGAATCCTGCATGGCGGTATGCACGCCGATGGAGGCGTTGGTGACGCCGGGGCCGCGCGTGACGAAGCACAGGCCCGGCTCGCTGGTCAGCTTGCCCCATGCGGCGGCCATGAAGGACGCGCCGCCCTCGTTGCGGCACAGCACGAAATCGAGCGCGCCCCTGGTGTCGTGCAGGGCGTCGAGCACCGCCAGATAGCTTTCGCCCGGCACGCCGAACGATTTTCTCGCGCCGAGCGCGACGAGGCTTTCGACGAGAAGCTGGCCTCCGTTACGCATGGGTCACTCTCCGTTTTGAAATTTAACCATGGTTCCGCCGCCGGTCGCCTGATCGGTGGGGAACACCTCGACGCGCGCCACGTCGACGAAGACGGGCATGTCGATCACCTGACCGACGATCTCGGCCACGTTCTCCGGCTGGATCGGGCGATAGCCGTCATAGAGCACCGCCTGCGCCTGATTGTCGGGGATCGAGCTGCGGTAGAGCGCGGTCTGCACCCGGCCCGGCACGATCTCGCTGACGCGCACCGAGGTTCCGAGCAGGTCGCAGCGCAGGTTGTCGCAAAAGAGGCTGAGCCCCGCCTTGGACGGGCCATAAGCGCCCATGTTCGGATAGGGGGCCTGCCCGCCGCTCGACCCGATGAAGATCAGATGGCCGCGCTTGCGCGCGGCCATGCCGGGCAGGAAGGCGCGGGTGAGATGCATCGGCGCTTTCAGGTTGACGTCGATCATGGCGTCGATCTCGGCCGGGTCGATGTCCTGAAACAGCGCGCGGGTGGAGAGGATGCCGGCATTGTTGACGAGGATGTCCAGCTCGACCCCGGCCAGCGCCTTTTCGATCGCGGCCACGTCGCGCACGTCGGCCTCGACGGCGACGGCCCCGGTCTCACGCGTAAGTTCGGCGAGCGCGTCCCTGTTGCGGCCGACGGCGTAGACGGCGAGGCCGCGCGCGCGCAGGCGCGCCACAGTGGCCTTGCCGATGCCGCTGGTCGCGCCGGTGACGAGCGCGGTGCGATAGGGTTCAGACATAGATATAGCCTCCGCTGACCACCACGTTCTCGCCGGTGGCGTAGGTGTTGCGGGCGGACGCCATCATGACGATCCACTGCGCCATCTCGACCGGCTCGGCGGCACGGCCGAGCGCGCTGGCCTTGGCCAGCTCCGGCAGGAAGCCCAGCTCCTTGGCGCGGTCGGTGGCGAAACCGGCGGGCGCGACCGAATTGACCAGAATCTGGTCTTTGGCGCATTCCTGCGCGAAGGATTTTGTGAGGCTGACCACGGCCGCCTTGGTGGCGGCGTAATGGGCGTTCTGCGGATGCGCCTTGAAGGCGTCGACGGAGGTGACGTTGACGATGCGCCCCGTCACATGCTGTGTGGTGGGCGGAGCCTCGACATACTGACGCATATGGCGTACTGCGGCCACCATCATGTGATAGGTGCCCTTGACGTTGACGGCGTTTTCAATATCCCAGTCTTCGTCGGTGATTTCGAGGATCGGCTTGCGAGGATAGATGGCGGCGCTGTTGACAAGGGCGTGGACGCGCCCCAGCTTTTCCACGATCGCCGCGAAGCCGCCATGGGCCGTCTCGGCGCGCGAGATATCGGCTGCGGCGGTGGCGACGTCCGCGCCCATGGCGCGCAGCGCGTCGGCCGCGCCCGAAAGCAGCTCCGCGTTCCTGTCGATCAAGCCGATCTTCGCCGCGCCGTTCTCGATCATCAGCTTCGCCGTGACGAGGCCGAGGCCCGATGCGCCTCCGACAATTACAATGGTCTGATCCTTCATGTTCCGCCTGTTGGGGTTATGGTGCTGGACTATTTGTATGTTATCACTTATATGCTAACTTTGTAGCCGCGCAAGCGCTTTTTGAGGACGGGAGGACCGCGTTTCCGATGCGCAATGCAGGATTGTGCCGCGACCGGACCGGCCAGCTCCGAGGGTGAGGATTGCACGTCCTCCGGTGCGATTAAAGCCGTGTCTTATGCGGTCTTCCGGTCGAAACGCTAGCGGATATATGATAGCGGATAAGTTGAACAAAAGAACAAGCGTGGAGGAGATTTGGTGTCCATCATTACGCAGCGGGGCAATCTGGCGGAAATCGTCGTGGGGGAACTGGCGGCCCGGATCGATTCCGGCCTTTATGCTCCCGGCGAGAAGCTGCCCTCCAGCGCCCAGCTCTGCGAGGAGTTCGGCGTCAGCAGAACGGTCATCCGTGAAGCGCTGACGTCGCTGAAGGTGGGCGGCCGCGTCACCACGCGACAGGGGGCCGGCGTCTTCGTGTCCGACAAGGATGTGAAGACGCTGAATTTCGAGATCAGCCGCATCGACGATATCCGCTCCGCCATGCAGATACTCGAACTGCGGCTTGGCGTCGAAATGCAGTCCGTGGCGCTGGCCGCGACGCGCCGCACGCCGGAAGCGCTTGCCGAGATCGCGCGCGCCTACGATCATCTGGAAAGTCTGGACACCGAGGATGCGGAAATCGAGGCGCGGGCGGATTACGATTTTCATCTGGCGATCGCGCGCGCCACGCGCAATCCGCATTTCCCCAGCTTTCTCGAAGCCGTCTTCCGCGAGATCAATTTCGACCTTCTCCTGAAGCATCGCCAGCCTGCGCCCGCTGCACGGAATTATCTGAGGAAGATCAACAAGGAGCATGCGGCCATTCTCGCGGCGATCACACAGGGTGATGCGAAGGCCGCCAGAAATGCTCTGGCGGCCCATCTGGAGGAAAGCCTCAACCGCTACCGCGCGCTGCTGGACGAGCCGGCGAGCGAGGCGGCGACGGAATAATCAGATCACCGCGTCTTCAAGGAAGGGGCGGTTCGCTACGACGCGCTCATAGCCGAAGGGCGCAAGGTCCAGCGTCTTGAATCCGCCATAGGTGATGAGTTCGCTCAAGCCCCGGCCCATGGCCGGCGACTGCTGCAAGCCGTGGCCGGAGAAGCCGTTGGCGAAGAGGAAGTTCTTCACCTCCGTATGCGGTCCGAGGATGACGTTGTGGTCGAGCGTGCAATAGTCGTAATGGCCCGCCCATGCATTGACCACCTTGATCGCCTCGAAGGCCGGCACGCGATTGGCCAGCGTCGGCCAGATCTCCTCCTCGAACTCGTCGTGCATGACGTCGAAATCGTTGGGGTCGACCTCCGGGTCGTGCTTGGGATAGGTCCCCATCAGGTAGAATTTTCCCTCGGGCCGGAAGAACACGCCGGTCGGGTCGATGGTCAGGCCCACCTTGCCTTCGAGCGGCGTGCGGCAATCCACCACGAACAGCGAGCGCCGGCGCGGCTCGACCGGAATGTCGAGCCCGGCCATGCGGGCGACCTTCTTCCCGTTGGTGCCGGACGTATTGACCAGCGTTCCGCAGGCGATGGTCTGGCCGCTCTTGGTCGTCACCGAGACGATGCGGTCGCCCTCGCGATTGACCGCTGTCACCTCGTCCTCGATATATTCGACGCCGAGCGAACGCGCCTTCTTGCGGAAACCCTGCATCAGCGCCGAACTGTCGAACCAGCCCTCACCCGCCTCGCCGGTGGAGCCGAGCGTCAGCCCTTCGAGGTTGAGCCAGGGGAAGCGCTTGCCCAAGCCCTCTACATCCAGAAGCGTCATCTTCGCGCCGCAGGCCACCTGCGTCTCGTGGTTGCGGCGCAGCACTTGCTCGCCGCGCTCGTCGCCGGCGAGAAAAAGATAGCCGGCTTCATGAAAGCCGATTTCCGGCGTGTCGTCGTCCACCGCGACGTTTTCGCCGAAATTGCGGATGAACTCGGTGCCGAACTGCGACACCTTGACGTTGATGGCGTTGGAGAACTGGTGGCGGATGGAGCTGGACGACAGCGCCGTCGCCGAACGCTGATAGGTCCAGTCCTTTTCGATCACCAGAATGGAGCCGGTGAAATCGGGATTGGTCGCCAGAAAATAGGCGGTGGCGCTGCCCACCACCGCGCCGCCGACGATGACGACGTCATAGGAAGCCTTGGAAGCCTGCATGATGGGGTGTTACCTGTTCTTGTCCTCGAAATGGCCGTCGGCGCAGAAGCTGCCGCCTTGATAGCGCACCGCCGGATCGTTGGGGTCGCCCTGTTCGGTCCTGGCGAAAATCTCGTCGCGATAGGCGTCGGCGCTGTCCTTGGGCTTGTAACCGAGCACGGCGGCGGTGCGGTTGTCCCAGAAGGCCTCGCTGTTGTTCGACATGCCGTAGGCGACCATGAAGCCGACGCGCGGGGCCGACAGGCATTTCTCCACCAGTTGGCGGCAGTCGTCGAAGGACAGCCATGTGATGAGATGGCGGCGGTCGGTCGGCTTCTCGAAGGAGGAGCCGATGCGCAGGCACACGGTCTCGATGCCGAACTTGTCGAAATAATAGCGCGCGAGATTTTCCACGAAAGTCTTCGACACGCCGTAGAGGCTGTCGGGCCGCGTCTGCACGTCGCCGTCGATGGTCTGGGTGCGCTCGTAGAAGCCGATGGCATGCACGGAACTGGCGTAGACGATGCGCTTGACGCCGTGGCGGCGCGCCGCCTCATAGATGTTGTAGCCGCCGGAAATGTTGGAATCGAGAATGGTCTTCCACGGGGCCTCCACCGCCTGCCCGCCCATATGGACGATGGCGTCGCAGCCCTCGACGGCGCGCGACACGGCGTCGAAATCGGCGAGGTCGGCGGGCGCGTCCTCCTCGTGCGGGGCGAGGTTCTGGCACGGCTCCAGCGCCGAGAGGCGCACGATCTTGCCGAGCTTCGTGCCCGACAGGCGAAGCTGCGCGCCGAGCCGTCCGGCCGCGCCGGTTACGAGCGTTCTTTGGAAATGGCTCATGGGAGGATGATCCTTCAGCGGAGTTTGGCCAGCGCGCCGGCGATGCGTCCGGCGGCGGCGGTCAGGTTTTCCCGCGAGGTCGCAAAGGACAGGCGGATATAGGGTTCGACGCCGAAAGCGGCCCCCGGCACGGTGGCGACCTTGCCTTCGGTCAGGAGATAGGAGGCGAGCATCGCATCGTTTTCGATCACCGTTCCGTCCGGCGCGGTCTTGCCGATATAGGCGGCGCATTTCGGGAACAGGTAGAATGCCCCTTCCGGCGCGCGGACTTCAAGCCCCGGAATGGCCGCGAAGGCCTTTGTCACCAGTTCCCCGCGCGCCTTGTATTCGGCGACGGCCTCGTGCACGAAATCCTGCGGGCCGTTCAGCGCCGCGGCGGCCGCCGCCTGCGTGATCGAGGACGGGCAGGTGGTGCTCTGCGATTGCAGCTTGTTGAGGACCTTGGTCAGTTCCTTCGGTCCGGCGGCGTAGCCGAGCCGCCAGCCGGTCATGGCGTAGGCCTTGGACACGCCGTTGATGATTAGCGTGCGGTCGCGCAGTTCCGGGCAGGCGACGGCGAAAGAGGTGAAGGGCGTATCGCCGGCGACGATATGCTCGTAGATCTCATCCGACATGACGGCGACCCGTGGATGGCGCGCCAGCACCGCGCCGAGCGCCTTCAATTCGTGGGCCGTATAGATCGCGCCGGTCGGGTTGGAGGGCGAGTTGAACAGGAACCAGCGCGTCTTGGGCGTGATCGCAGCCTCCAGCCGCTCGGGCGTGATCTTGAAGCCGTCCTCGACGCCGCAGGGGACGACGACCGGCTTTCCGCCATGCAGCACAACGAGGTCGGTGTAGGACACCCAGTAGGGCGCGGGCACCACCACCTCGTCGCCCGGCTCCAGCGTGCCGAGGAAGGCGTTGAACAGAATCTGCTTGGCCCCGTTGCCGATGGAGATCTCGTCCATGGCGTAGTCGAGGCCGTTCTCGCGCCTGAACTTCTCCACGATCGCGGCGCGCAATTCCGGCAAGCCGTCGGGCGCGGTGTAGCGGGTCAGCCCGCGCTTCATGGCGTCGACGGCGGCATCGATGATATGCGCAGGCGTGTCGAAATCCGGCTCGCCCAGCGACAGGTCGATCACATGCTCGCCCTTGGCGCGCATGGCCTTGGCGACCATCGATACCGCCATCGAGGGGGATGACTGGATGGTCGCCGCGCGCCTGTTCTCGAAAGCGATCCTGCTCATGAATGTCTCCCCCCTGATGGCCCGCATGACGGTCCGCAGGCTGATTCTGGTGTCGGAATGGCCATGACAGTCATGTTCCCGCGATGACGGCGTCTGCGCCCGCGCAGACGTTCATCCACGGGTTTCAGGCCCCGGATTGAATTTCACTTGACATTTTTTTAAATACTTCACTTATCATATATGTGTCAACTTAAAACGCCGCCGGATTTTTCCGTCGGACGTGCAGGAAGGCAAAAAGACGACAAGGGAAAAGAACAGAAATATCAAATCGTTATTAAACATCCTGATCCGGGCGCGACCATGAGAACCCTTGTGGCACGCGCGCTCGAAGTGCCAACCAGAGGGAAGTCGCATGAAACGTTTTACAAAACTCCTCGCCGGTTCCGCGATCGCGTCCGGCCTGATGTTCGCCCAGGCATACGCCGCCGATACGATCAAGATCGGCGTCGCCGGTCCGCTTACCGGCCCCAACGCCGTTTTCGGCGAACAGGTCTATGACGGCGTCGCGGCCTATGTGAACGGTGTGAACGCCGCGGGCGGGATCAACGGCAAGAAGATCGAACTGATCAAGGGCGACGACGCCTGCGAGCCGAAGCAGGCCATCGCCGTCGCCAACCATTTCGTGGATCAGGACAAGGTGCAGGCGGTAATCGGGCATTTCTGCTCGTCCAGCACCATACCGGCTTCCGAAATCTACAACGATGCCGGCATTCTCGAAATGACGCCCGCCTCCACCAACCCGACCGTGACCGATCGCGGTCTCGAAACCGTGTTCCGCGGCTGCGGCCGCGACGACCAGCAGGCCGTCGTCGCCGGCGCCTTCCTTCTCGACACGCTGAAGCGCGACAAGATCGCCCTCATCCATGACAAGGACACCTACGGACAGGGCCTTGTCGACGCGGTGAAGAAGACCATCGAGGCGCGCGGCGTCAAGCCGGTGCTCTATGAGGGCCTGACGCGCGGCGAGCGCGACTTCAACGCGCTCGTCACCAAGATCAAGAGTTCCGGCGCCAACGCCGTCTATTTCGGCGGGCTCGTTCCCGAAGGCAGCACGCTGATCCGCCAGATCAAGGAACAGGGACTGGACGTCGTCGTCGTCTCCGGCGACTCCTTCGCCCAGAAGGAACTGGTGGCGGCTGCCGGCGGCCCGGCCAACCTCAAGAACGTCTATTATTCGGCGACCCCCGATCCGCTCGCCGACCCCTCCACCAAGGGCGTTCAGGAAGCGCTGAAGAAGGCGAATATCACGCCGGCCAACTACACGCTCTACGGCTATGCCAATGCGCAGGCCGTCGTCGCCGCGCTCAAGGCCGGCGATGACGTCAAGGCACAGGAGAAGTGGCTGCGCAGCAATACGGTGGATTCGGCCATCGGCAAGATCACCTGGGACGAGAAGGGCGACATCAAGGACTTCAAGTTCGTCTTCTACAAGTTCGACGATCAGGGCAATCCCGTTCTCGTCCAGTAGAACTTCAGTTCGCGCCGGCCGGGCCGCCCGGCCCGGCCGGCATCGCGTCTGAAACGAAAAGGGGTTCTTTCCATGGACTTCTATATTCTGGCCCAGCAGTTGATAAACGGGATCACGCTGGGCACCATCTACGGACTGATCGCGGTCGGCTACACCATGGTCTATGGCGTGATCCGCATGATCAATTTCGCCCATGGCGACGTCTACATGGTCTCGGCCTATATCGCGGCGATCACGCTGGCGGTGCTGGGCTACTTCGGCGTCCATTCGGTACCGTTCGCGCTGATCTCGGTGCTGGTCGTCACCTGCGCCATCACCGCCGTCTACGGCTGGACCATCGAGCGCGTGGCCTACCGGCCGCTGCGCGGCTCCACCCAACTCGCGCCGCTGATCTCGGCCATCGGCATCTCGCTGATGCTGCAAAGCTATGTGCAACTCGGTCAGGGCGCGCGCGATCAAGGCGTTCCAAGCCTCATCGAGGGCGCGTTCCGCATCGGCAACGCGCAGCATTTCGCGCAGATCACCTATATGCAGACCGTGATCCTTTTCGCCGCGCTGGTGGCGATGGGCATTCTCACCTATGTGATCGGCCATACGCGCATCGGCCGCGAATGCCGCGCGACCCAGCAGAACATCCGCATTTCCGCGATTCTCGGCGTCAACACCGACCGAACCATCTCGACGGTCTTCGTCATCGGCGCGGCCACCGCGGCGGTGGGCGGCACGCTCGTCACCTTCGACTACGGCTCGTTCAACTTTTTCATCGGCTTCGTGATGGGTCTCAAGGCCTTCACGGCGGCCGTGCTGGGCGGCATCGGCTCGCTGCCGGGGGCGGTGCTGGGCGGCGTGCTGCTCGGCCTCACCGAAGCCCTCTTCGCCGGCTATGTCAGCACGGACTACAAGGACGTCTTCGCCTTCGCCCTTCTCATCGTCCTGCTGTTCTTCCGGCCCTATGGCCTGCTCGGCCGTCCCGAAATCCAGAAAGTCTAGGGAGAGAACGGCAGGACCATGAAAGACAACCGCCTGTTCGCGCTTTGCAAGGAAGCGCTTCTCACCTTCACCATAGCGCTGATCCTGCTCGGGCCGATCTGCGGCATCGTGCTGGACGGCTTCAGCTTCCGCAACGAGTTGTGGCGCGCCGTCGCGCTCGCCGCTGTCGTCACCGCCGGCCGCATCGTGCTGTCGCTGATCGGCATGAGCCCGCTCGGCCGGCGGCTCAAAGCCGTCCTCGCCCGCAACAGCGGCGGCGTCACGGTCAGGACGGGCCGGGAGAAATCGGCCGCGCCGCTGCTGGCGCTCGTCTTCCTGCTCGGCCTCGCCGTGCCCTTCGTCGCCGACAAATATTTCCTGAGCGTCGCCATTCTGGCGCTGATCTATTGCCTGCTCGGCCTCGGTCTCAATATCGTCGTGGGTCTCGCGGGGCTGCTCGATCTCGGCTACGTGGCGTTCTATGCGGTCGGGGCCTATCTTCTGGCGCTCGGCTCGCAATATCTGGGTCTCGGCTTCTGGAGCGCGCTGGTCATCGCGCCGTTCCTCGCCGGCCTGTTCGGCATGATCCTCGGCTTCCCGGTGCTGAAGATGCACGGCGATTATCTCGCCATCGTCACGCTCGGCTTCGGCGAGATCATCCGCCTCGTGCTCAACAACTGGCTGAGTTTGACCGGAGGTCCGAACGGAGCGGAGGTGCCGCCGCCCACTTTCCTCGGGCTGGAATTCACCCGCGCGGCCCGGCAGGGCGGCGAGCCTTTCCACAAGTTCTTCGGCATCGCCTACAGTGCCGACTACAAGTTCTGGTTTCTCTGGTTCGTGCTGATCCTCGTGGTCTGCGGCGTGATCTACGTGGTCGAGCGCCTGCGCGTCATGCCGCTCGGCCGCATGTGGGAGGCGTTGCGCGAGGACGAGATCGCCTGCCGGTCGCTCGGCGTCAATCACGTCTTCATCAAGCTGTCCGCCTTCATGCTGGGCGCATCCACGGGCGGGCTGGCCGGCGTGTTCTTCGCCGCGCAGCAGGGCTTCGTGAACCCGACCTCCTTCACCTTCTTCGAATCCGCGCTGATCCTCGCCATCGTTGTGCTGGGCGGTCTCGGATCGACGGTCGGCGTCATTTTCGCCGCGCTGGTGCTGACCGTGCTGCCGGAACTGCTGCGCGATTTCGCCGAATATCGCGTGTTCATCTTCGGCGTGCTGATGGTGGTGATGATGATCTGGAAACCGCGCGGGCTTGTGCGCATCAGGCGTCCGGCCTTTTTCCCGTCCGGCGCGTCCGTCAACCCCGTGCCCGCCGCGGCGCCGGCCACGGAGGCGGCACGATGAGCGAGGCCCTGCTGGAGGTTCAGAACGTCACCATGCGCTTCGGCGGCATCGTTGCCAATCGCGACGTCAATTTCTCGGTGGCGAAAGGCGGCATCACCGCGCTGATCGGTCCCAACGGCGCCGGCAAGACCACGATGTTCAACTGCATCACCGGCTTCTACCGCGCCAGCGAAGGCCGCATCGTGCTGAACGGCCCGGACGGCGCGCAGGACATCGGCGCGCTGATGGGCAAGCCGATCACCGGCGGCTCGCATCAGGTGACGCGGGCGGGCATCGCCCGCACCTTCCAGAACATCCGCCTGTTCAAGGAAATGTCGGTGGTGGAGAACCTGCTGGTCGCCCAGCACCGCATCACGCGCAACAATCTCCTGAGCGGCGTTTTCAGGACGAAGGCGTTCCGGCGCGCGGAGACGGAGGCGGTGGACAGGGCCTATTTCTGGCTCGACCGGGTGAATCTCCTCGAGGACGCCAACCGGCTGGCGGGTGAACTGCCCTATGGCCGCCAGCGCCGGCTGGAAATCGCCCGCGCCATGTGCACCGGGCCGAAACTGATCTGCCTCGATGAACCGGCGGCGGGGCTGAACCCTTCCGAGACGCGCGAGCTTTCGGAAATCATCCAGTTCCTTCGCTCCAATCACGACCTGACCGTGCTGGTGATCGAGCACGATATGGGGTTGGTCATGCGCATATCGAGCCATATCGTCGTGCTGGATCATGGCGAGGTCATCGCCGACGGCACGCCGGAGGCGGTCGCCAACGACCCCGCCGTGGTCGCCGCCTATCTCGGCGTCAGCGAGGAAGAGGTGCAATCGTGAGTGCGGCGGCAGATACGAACGACAAATTGCTGGAGCTGGAGAACGTGTCGGCCCGCTACGGCGCGGTCGAGGCGCTGCGCTCGGTGAGCGTCCATGTCTGCAAGGGCGAGATCGTCAGCCTGATCGGGGCCAACGGGGCGGGCAAGACCACGCTGCTTTCGACCGTTTTCGGTTCGCCCCGCGCCTCGTCAGGGAAAATCCTGCATCGCGGCGAGGACATGACCCAGCTCGCCACCAACCGCATCTCGCGGCGCGGCATCGCGCTGGTTCCGGAAGGGCGGCAGATCTATCAGGAAATGTCGGTCGAGGAGAACATGATGATGGGAACGACGCCCATCGGCATGGCGCATTTCGGCGAGGACCGCGACACCATGTTCGATCTTTTTCCGCGCCTGAAGGAGCGGCGCAATCAGGTGGCGGGCACCATGTCGGGCGGCGAGCAGCAGATGCTGGCCATCGCGCGCGCCATGATGGCGCGGCCCGAGCTGATCCTGCTCGACGAACCGTCGCTGGGGCTTGCGCCGCTGGTGGTCAAGCGGGTTTTCGAGGTGCTGGCGGAGATCGCCGCCATGGGCAAGACGATCTTCCTTGTCGAGCAGAACGCCAATCATGCGCTGAAACTGTCGCAGCGCGCCTATGTGATGGTGAACGGGCGCATACATCTTTCCGGTGAAAGCGCCTCGCTTCTGCATAATGAAGACGTTCGCAAAGCCTATCTCGGGCTGCACGCCTGAACATACCTTATGAACCGGCCGGCGCCCTGACCGACGCATCGGCCCAAAGGAAGGATGCGCGGCGCTCTAGCCGCGCGGGGCGGACGGTGTCCGCATTCCGCCCTCGCCCGCCGTTTCGCTTCTGAGGGCCTTGAGCCGCTCCAGGCTGCGCAGGGTTTCGTCGGGCCGCCTGGCGGCTATACCCACCAGAAGCGCCTCGATCAGTCCGAGGGTTGCCGTGTGCATGCTGAACATCCCCGCGCGGCCCCTCGTTGCCGGAAGAACCAGATCGACACGGCCCTCAAGCGCCTCGCCAAGCGTGTCCGAGATCAGGATTTTCGGCAGCTTCATCCGCTCCGCCTCGCCCAGCAGGGCCGACGCCTCGCGGGAAAGCCGGTCATAGGCGAGAATCACCACGAGATCGCCGGAACGCAGCCTGTGGAGATCGTCGGCGAACAGCAGGCCCGTTCTTGTGAAACTCATCGCATCGAGGCCGAACCTTTCGAGCTGCATCTCGAAATAGGTCGCCATGGCGCTCGACGGCCCGATCCCGAAAATGACGGTCCGCCCGGCCGACACGATCAGATCGACCGCGCTTCGGAACAGCCCGCCCGAGACCTCCCGGCGCAGCCGTTCGAGACAATCCTGATGGATCGCGACGGCCGCATCCAGTGCAGCGCCGGCATCGTCTCCCACCTCCTGCAAAGTGGCGGCGACCCGTTCGGCGGGCGACGGGCTTTCGCGCATTTCGGCGGCGAGAAAAAGGCGCAACTCCTTCATGCCGGAAAAGCCGAGCATCCGCGTGGCGCGCACCACCGTGGCGTCGCTGGTTCCGGCCTTCGCGGCCAGCGCGGCCGCGGAAGCATGCAGAACCTCCGCCCTGTCCGCCTGAAAAACGCGTGCTACCCGCCGCTCGGCGGCGCTCATCCGTTCCATATGCGCCGCAACGCGCTGGTCGAAGGAATTTATCATTCGCAATCATCCTTCCGTTGCGATTGCTACGCAACCGGCATATGATTTGTAACATATACGACAAAATTCATCCAGTTTAAGATGGGCTGCGAACATTTTGCTGGGCTATGGCCTGCTGCGTGCGGCACAACTGGCCGCTGTACAGATATTCATCCGCATCAGGCGTCATGACGGTGTCGCAAACTTGTAGAAACAGATATCCGGACATCGATCCCCCGCAACCCTTCCAACCCGGAACCCCATCCGCATGACAGACACCTGCACCTCAGGAATGGACACCGCCTTCGTTACGCTCGGCTACGCCAGGGTCGCCGTCCTCGGCGTCGTGCAGGGGGTCGCCGAATTGCTGCCCATATCCTCCACGGCCCATTTGCGGATCATGCCGGCACTACTGGGCTGGCCCGACCCCGGATCGGCCTTCTCGGCGGCGATGCAGCTCGCCACGCTGGCCGCCGTGGTCAGCTATTTCCATGCCGATGTGCGCGACCTGGCGGTGAACTCGGTGCATGCGCTCGCGCGGCGCGAATTCCGCGACCCCTATCTGCGCTTCGTGTTGTGGATCGTGCTCGCCACCATCCCGATCGGACTGGCTGGGCTGGCGCTCGCGCCGGTGCTGAACGCCTGCGGCTCGCCGCTGCGCGGGCTGAGCGTCATCGGCTGGGCCTGCATCGCCATGGCGGTCCTGCTGGCGGCCGCCGAACGCCTCGCCCGCCATCGGCGCGGGGCGGAAAGCATTACCTTCATCGACGCCATGCTGGTCGGCATAGCGCAGGTCGGCGCGCTGATACCGGGCGTGTCGCGCTCGGGCTCGACCCTGACGGCGGCGCTGGCGCTCGGTTTCCGGCGCGAGGAGGCGGCACGGTTCTCGTTCCTTCTCGGCGTTCCCGCGGTCACGCTCGCCGGGCTTAAAGAGATATGGGAACTCCACAAGGCACATCTCGACGCGCACGGATGGTCCGTGCTGGCGGTCGGGCTGGTGGTGGCATCGGTCTCCGCATTTGCCGCCATCTGGGGCCTGATGCGCATTCTGGAGCGCTATTCCGCCTGGCCGTTCGTGATCTATCGCGCCCTGCTCGGCCTGTTCCTGCTGACAGGCGTCGGAACGGGATGGCTTCGATGAGCGGCGGCGCCAGCGGAAGTGTGATCAGAACCTGCACGCACTGAAGCGTGATGTCACGCCAGGGCACCGCCCCCTCCCGTTCCGCCTCTAAGGCAGTTACCGGAACGGGGACTCATTCAAATTCAGGTGCTTACAATCGACTTTCGCATCGCATCGCGATAGCGGAGATGCTCGCTGACCTGAGCCCCTGACCTTCCTCCAAATTTTGGTAGAGTCCGTCGTATCAAGGAGACGGACGGAATGAAGCGTGCACGGTTTACGGACGAGCAGATCATCGGAATGCTGAAGGAGCAGGAGAGCGGTCAGAGGACGGCCGATGTCTGCCGCAAGCACGGACTATCCGAGGCGACCTTCTATAAATACAAGGCGAAGTATGGCGGCATGGACGTCTCTGACGCCCGGAAGCTAAAGGCCCTGGAAGATGAGAAGCCAAGCTGAAGAAGCTACTCGCCGAGGCGATGCTGGACAATGCCATTTTGAAGGATGTCGCATCAAAAAAATGGTGACGCCCGGCGCAAGGCGAGATGCGGTGGCCCATGTATGCGAAGAGCATGATGTGAGCCAGCGCCGGGCGTGTGCAATCCTGGCCGTGGATCGGTCGAGCGTGCGATATTGCAGCGTTCGGCCCGATGATGCGTCCATTCGCGAAGCCATGAGGCAGGTCGCGTCGGAGCGCCGTCGCTTCGGCTATCGCCGCATCCATGTGATGCTGGATCGACAGGGCATCGTCATGAACCTGAAGAAGCTGCGTCGCCTTTACCGGGAAGAGAAGCTTGCCGTCCGCAAACGCGGAGGTCGCAAGCGGGCCTTGGGAACGCGGCGGCTCATTGCACTGCCGTCACGGGCCAACGAACGGTGGAGCCTCGACTTCGTCAGCGATGCATTCACCGATGGACGACGGTTCCGTGTCCTGGCCGTTGTCGACGACTTCACACGTGAATGCCTGGCGCTGGTCGCGGACACCTCCCTCTCGGGTCTGCGTGTCACGCGAGAACTCGACACCGTCATGGCCCAACGCGGACGCCCGCGAACGATTGTCTCCGACAATCAGCGGGACGCCTCGATTGAGGATCAGTTCCGCATCTGCCGCGAGCAGGCGAAGCGTGACAAGTGGAAGATCGTCGGCACCTACAAGGACGCGGGCATCTCCGGCGCGAGCATGATCCTGCGGCCCGGCATCCAGACGCTCTTGCAGGACGCGCAGGCGGGCCAGTTCGACATGGTGCTGGCCGAGGCGCTGGACCGCATCTCGCGCGACCAGGCCGATGTGGCGACTCTGTTCAAGCATTTGAAGTTCGCCGGCGTTCCCATCGTCACGCTGGCCGAGGGCGTGATCAGCGAGCTTCATGTCGGCCTCAAGGGGACGATGAACGCGCTGTTCCTCAAAGACCTGGCCGCCAAGACGCATCGCGGCATCCGTGGCCGGGTCGAGGACGGCAAATCGGGCGGCGGTCTTTGCTATGGCTACAAGGTCGTGAAGCAACTCGATGCGCGCGGCGATCCGATCCGGGGCGACCGCGAGATCGACAGCGCCGAGGCCAATGTCGTGCGACGCATCTTCCGCGAGTTCGCCTCCGGCATCGGCCCGCGCACCATTGCCCGAACGCTGACCGAGGAAGGCGTCCCCGGCCCGAACAGCAAGCTCTGGAGCGACACCACCATTCGCGGCCATGTGAAGCGCGGGACCGGCCTTGTGAACAACGAGCTATATGTCGGCCGCCTGATCTGGAACCGCCTGCGCTACATCAAAGACCCATCGACCGGAAAGCGCGTCTCGCGGCTCAACCCGGAATCGGAATGGATCGTCAAGGACGTTCCCGAACTCCGCATCGTCGACGACGAACTCTGGCAGGCCGTCCGTGCGCGGCAAGGTGAGATCGCCGAGAAGTTCGCCAATGTCACCGAGGCCGTCCGCGCGCACCACAGGAAGAACCGGCTAAACGGCGCGCGGCGTCCGAAGTCGCTGCTGTCGGGGCTGGTGTTCTGCGGCTGCTGCGGTGGTCCCTACTCGCTGCGCGGCGCTGACCGCTTCGCCTGCTCGAACCATATCAGCAAGGGTTCCTGCTCCAACAGCCGCGGCATTGCGCGCGAAGACCTGGAGCGGCGTGTGCTTGCTGGGCTGAAGGACCGGATGATGGCGCCGGAGATCGTCGAGGACGCTATGCGCGCCTATGCGGAAGAGACGAACCGGCTGAACCGCGAACGCCGCTCCAACGGCGATTCCTGGAAGGCCGAACTGATGAAGGTCGAAAAGCAGATCGCGCAGATCGTCGAGGCCATTGCGGACGGCATGTATCATCCGTCGATGAAGGAGAAGATGACCGGGCTGGAAGCGCGAAGGGAAGAGCTGACGGCCCTGCTCGCCGATGCGCCGGCGGACACGCCCGACATTCTGCCAAGCGCTTCGGCCATCTACGCGAAGAAGGTCGTGGCTCTGACCAAGGCCCTGAACCGGAAGGAAGAGCGGCAGGAAGCGTCGCAGGATTTGCGCGCCCTGATCGAGAAGATCGTGCTGACTCCCGGCCCGAAACGGGGGGAGATTTACGCCGCGCTGCACGGCGATCTTGCGACGATCCTGGAATGGACGGAGCGGCAAGCCATTGGAAATGCTTCCAGAATCAAAAAACCCGCCGCAGGTGCGGCGGGCTTGTTGGTATCGTTGGTTGCGGGGGCAGGATTTGAACCTGCGGCCTTCAGGTTATGAGCCTGACGAGCTACCGGGCTGCTCCACCCCGCGTTATGGGTGTGATTGTATTGAACCGGTGTGGGTATGTTTCGCGTTTTGCGTTGACTGGTCTGTTTTGTATGGTTTTGAGAAGATGTTTTGATTTCGTGTTCTTGGCAGACCTGGCAGCGACCTACTCTCCCGCGTCTTGAGACGAAGTACCATTGGCGCTGGAGCGTTTCACGGCCGAGTTCGGAAAGGGATCGGGTGCAGCCGCTCCGCCATAACCACCAGGTCGGCGAAGAACACAAATGAGAAGCTGTTGTCTTTCGTGCTTTTCCAGTGCGTGCCTCGAACGCTTTGGCGTTCGCAAGGCCGACTGGCCGCCGACGCCGATGCGCCGCCCCGTCCGGAGCGAAGCGGCGTGAGCCGCGACAGCGTGAGGACAGAAGAGACATCGAACTTCGTTCGATGGATATTGTAAATGGGAGTGATCAAGTCGATCGAGCTATTAGTACCGGTAAGCTGCATGCGTTGCCGCACTTCCACACCCGGCCTATCGACGTGGTGGTCTACCACGGCTCTGATAGGGAATACTCGTTTTCAGGTGGGTTTCCCGCTTAGATGCCTTCAGCGGTTATCCCGTCCGTATATAGCTACCCTGCTATGCGGCTGGCGCCACAACAGGTCCACCAGAGATACGTCCATCCCGGTCCTCTCGTACTAGGGACAGATCCTGTCAATATTCCTACACCCACGGCAGATAGGGACCGAACTGTCTCACGACGTTCTGAACCCAACTCACGTACCGCTTTAAATGGCGAACAGCCATACCCTTGGGACCTGCTCCAGCCCCAGGATGCGATGAGTCGACATCGAGGTGCCAAACAACCCCGTCGATATGGACTCTTGGGGGTCATCAGCCTGTTATCCCCGGCGTACCTTTTATCCGTTGAGCGATGGCCCTTCCACGCGGGACCACCGGATCACTATGACCGACTTTCGTCTCTGCTCGACTTGTCAGTCTTGCAGTCAGGCAGGCTTATGCCATTGCACTCGACGAACGATTTCCGACCGTTCTGAGCCTACCATCGCGCGCCTCCGTTACTCTTTAGGAGGCGACCGCCCCAGTCAAACTACCCACCATACACGGTCCTGGACCCGGATAACGGGCCGCAGTTAGACATCCATAAGGTCAAGGGTGGTATTTCAAGGATGACTCCACACGAACTGGCGTCCATGCTTCAAAGTCTACCACCTATCCTACACATAACGTCACGAATGCCAGTGTAAAGCTATAGTAAAGGTGCACGGGGTCTTTCCGTCTAACCGCAGGAACCCCGCATCTTCACGGGGAATTCAATTTCACTGAGTCTGCGTTGGAGACAGCGGGGAAGTCGTTACGCCATTCGTGCAGGTCGGAACTTACCCGACAAGGAATTTCGCTACCTTAGGACCGTTATAGTTACGGCCGCCGTTTACCGGGGCTTCAATTCAATGCTTGCACATCTCCTCTTAACCTTCCGGCACCGGGCAGGCGTCAGACCCTATACGTCGTCTTGCGACTTCGCAGAGCCCTGTGTTTTTGGTAAACAGTCGCTACCCCCTGGTCTGTGCCACCCCCATCTAGTTGCCTAAATGAAGGTCACGCTTCTTCCGAAGTTACGCGTGCATTTTGCCGAGTTCCTTCAACGCAGTTCTCTCAAGCGCCTTGGTATTCTCTACCAGTCCACCAGTGTCGGTTTAGGGTACGGACTATACGCGGGAGCTATTTCCTGGAACCGCTTCGCTGCAAGTTCAATCCAATAAGAACTCACAACACACGCGATCCGTCACTACCCGCAGGCCCACGAATATTAACGTGGTTCCCATCGACTACGCCTTTCGGCCTCGCCTTAGGGGCCGGCTAACCCTGCTCAGATTAACTTTAAGCAGGAACCCTTGGACTTTCGGCGAGGGAGTCTCTCACTCCCTTTATCGTTACTCATGTCAGCATTCTCACTTCCGATACCTCCAGGATGCCTCACGGCTGCCCCTTCACAGGCTTACGGAACGCTCCGCTACCACGCACATACGTGCATCCACAGCTTCGGTGTATGGCTTGAGCCCCGGTACATTTTCGGCGCAAAGACCCTTATTTAGACCAGTGAGCTGTTACGCTTTCTTTAAATGATGGCTGCTTCTAAGCCAACATCCTGGTTGTTTTGGGATCCTCACATCCTTTCCCACTTAGCCATAA
>Ga0209930_1001101_pt1 | contig 47466 bp, 43 predicted proteins | sample ThiBiot_500_biof_2_FD_183948 | JGI IMG/M metagenome (GOLD analysis project Ga0209930, IMG submission 183948) | Wastewater bioreactor microbial communities from Cape Town, South Africa - Thiocy_cont_500_biof (SPAdes) | ecosystem: Engineered > Bioreactor > Thiocyanate-remediating >...
GGCTCAATCCGCCGCCACTCCACATCGCTCAGCCAATAAACCTGCTTCGCCATCCAAGCCCCCAGATCATGGAAAGCTTGAATCACATAGCCCCGCTCGTGGGAATCCTTATTGAGTACGGACCCTAGTGGAGTGAATTTGACATTCGCTACCCACTTTGCAGCGAACTTGTCAGGCGAATGTCACATTCAAAACTCCACTAGAAACCTGATAGTTGCTAGTGGTCCTTTGGTTCTAACATTTGCAGGAACTCCCTGCCGCAACGGGATGCAAATGTTAGAATCGGACCACTAGCCTTTTGATTTGACGCGTTTTCTTCACGCGAACCGGATTCCACTTCGCTCGAAAACGCTTTGAGTGGCGTCTGCCATCCGGGTGGAATTTTGATATGGTTTCAATGGTTAAGACGTGTTCCGCCGGCAAATTGCCGGCTTTTACCTCCATGCCCCCTTTGTTTGACGTCGCGGCGGGCTATCTCATCATGAATGACCCGCTGACGCCGGCTTTGACTTGCGTCACCGGTGGTGGTCGCCGGCCTTTGATTTCGATCGGTCTTCCCCGCTCGCCATTGATCCGTTACTGAATGTCACGAAAACCTGATATTTGAGACCCATGAACAAGCTCGAAAATCCGTCGCAAATCGACGTCGCAGGCCCCAGTCCGCGGCACAGAACCACGCAGGTCATGGTCGGCAACGTCGCCGTCGGCGGCGGTGCGCCGATCGTGGTGCAGTCGATGACCAATACCGACACCGCCGATATCGAGGGCACCATCGCGCAAGTCGCCGCCCTGTCGCGCGCCGGCTCGGAAATGGTCCGCATCACGGTGGATCGCGACGAGGCCGCCGCAGCCGTGCCGCGTATCCGTGACGGCCTGCGCAAGCGCGGCATCACCACGCCGCTGATCGGCGATTTCCATTACATCGGCCACAAACTGCTGGCCGATCATCCGGCCTGCGCCGAGGCGCTCGACAAGTACCGCATCAATCCGGGCAATGTCGGTTTCAAGGACAAGCGCGATAAGCAGTTCACCGATATCGTCGAGACCGCGATCAAATACGGCAAGGCGGTACGGATCGGCGCCAACTGGGGCTCGCTCGATCAGGAATTGCTGACGCATCTGATGGAAGAGAACGCCAAATCGGCTGCGCCGCTCGATGCCCGCGCGGTGACGCGCGAGGCGATGGTGCAGTCGGCGCTATTGTCGGCGAAGCGCGCCGAGGAGATCGGCCTGCCGAAAAACAAGATGATCCTGTCGGCGAAGGTCTCGGCGGTGCAGGATCTGATCGCCGTCTACCAGACGCTGACGGAACGCTCCGACTATGCGATCCACCTCGGCCTCACCGAGGCCGGCATGGGATCGAAGGGCATCGTCGCCTCAAGCGCCGCGCTCGGAATCCTGTTGCAGCAGGGCATCGGCGACACCATCCGCATTTCGCTGACGCCTGAGCCCGGCGGCGACCGCACGCTGGAGGTACAGGTCGCGCAGGAACTGCTGCAGACCATGGGCTTCCGCACCTTCGTGCCGTTGGTCGCGGCATGTCCCGGCTGCGGGCGCACCACCTCGACCACGTTTCAGGAACTGGCGCGGTCGATTCAGGACTTCATCCGCGACGAGATGCCGAACTGGAAGGCGCAGTATCCCGGCGTCGAGCAGCTCAACGTCGCGGTCATGGGCTGCATCGTCAACGGCCCCGGCGAATCCAAGCACGCCGATATCGGCATCTCGCTGCCCGGCACCGGCGAGGCCCCGGCGGCGCCGGTCTTCGTCGACGGCAAGAAGTTCAAGACGCTGCGCGGACCGGCGATCGCGCAGGACTTCAAGGCGCTGGTGATCGATTACATCGAGCAGCGTTATGGCTCTGGCGCCAGGGCGCGGGCCGAAGCGGCGACCGCGGCGGAGTAAGATCGAAGCAGCGGGTAGGCGCTTCCCTTCTTACAGCGGCGTGTGCTTTTCCCGGTTGTCAACCACCGCTTCCTCCAGGTCAAGATCGCGCTCGATCCGGCGGCGGGTTTCGTCGGTGATCTTGCCATCGCGCAAGAGCTGGTGGAGATGCGCGCGCTCGATGCCGATGATCTCGCGCACCATGGATGCTCCCTTCGTCGCCGGTGAATGTTCGTCGCCGTTCCGCGGCGGATCTGGCAACGCCCGCATCCGCGTTTCATGTCGCGCTTCGAGAAACTTGGCGAGGCCCTCGGGCAGCTTGCGTTCGGTGATGATGGTGGTGAGCGCGCCGCGCGCAGCCTCGATGATGGTTCGCCGCGCCGCGATCTCGGCCTCACGCTCCTTCAGCGCCTCGCGGCGGCCCTGCTTCGAGACGCCGAGCAGGTCGACGACGAACGGCAGCGTCAGGCCGATGCCGAACAACGTCACGAAGATGACGCCGAAGCTCGTCAACTGGATGAGGTCGCGATAGGGAAACGCCTCGCCGCCCGGCAGCGTCAGCGGCAGCGCCAGTGCCACCGCGAGCGATACCACGCCGCGAATGCCGGTGAAGCCGATCACCACGATATATCGCCATGGCGGTGTCGGATCGCGCCGCCGGACCCGCGCGCTCAGGATACGGGTCAGGTAGCTGCCGGGGAACACCCAGATGAAACGCGCGGCGATCACGATGGCCGACGTCAACGCGATCGCGACCAGCACCTCGCCGATCGGGACCGCTTTGGCCTTCTCCATCAGCACCCGGACCTCGAATCCCATCAGCAGGAACAGCACGCCCTCGATCAGCCAGATCGCGAGATCCCAGAAGAAGATGCCTTGAAGCCGCGTCGCCGCCGGGATCAGCAGCGGTCCGTTCCAGCTCACATAAAGTCCGGCGGCGACGGTCGCGATCACGCCGGAGCCGCCGAGATGTTCGGGCACCCAATAGGCCAGATAGGGCGTGAGCAGCGACAGCAGGATTTCCACCCGCGCATCCTGGGCCCACTGGCGCAGCCGCAGGCTGAGCCAGCCGACAGCGGCGCCGAACGCCATCTCGCCGAACAGGATGAGCATGAACGATCCGGCCGCGGTCGGCAGCGAAAAGGTGCCGGTCGAGACCGCAAGCACCGCGAATCGATAGAGGATCAGCGCGGTGGCATCGTTGGCGAGGCCTTCGCCCTCGAGGATGACTAGAATCCGGTGCGGCAGATGCAGACGCTTGGCGATGGCAAGCGGCGCCACCACGTCGGGCGGCGAGACGATCGCGCCGAGCACGAAGCCGACGCCCCAGGGCAGGCCGAGCAGCCAGTGCGTCGCAGCCGCGACCGCACAGGTCGTGAAGATGACGCAGCCGATGGCGAGCAGGGCGATCGGCCGCAGGTTGGATTTGAATTCGCGCCAGCTCATGGAGACGCCGGCGGAATAGATCAGCGGCGGCAGCACCATCAGCAGCACGCTTTCGGGCGCCATTTCAACGGGAGGAAAGCCCGGCACGAAAGCCAGCACGATGCCGACCACCAGAAACACGATGGCGGGCGCCGTCACCAGTCGCCGGGCCAATGCTGCCGAAGCGGCAAGAACGGTGAGAACAAGCAGGGATGTCAGGAAGGTTTCGGTCATGGCAAGCAGAGGCCGCGCCTCGGGTGGCGTGGAACAACGGTAGGGGTCACGGGCGCTGCGGCGGAGCGATGGCCGCGCCGAGGCAGCTGGTGGGAGCGTATTGGGCGGGCGGATCGATCGCAACGGGGCGCTGCGGCCGGCCCGGCCGGTTGAACGTTTTGCGGGTTGCCGGCGTCTTATTCCGGTGTGGAACGATCCGACATGGAGGAATGTACCCGTTCTGCCGATTGTGAGCTGATTCGCAAAGCCGGGCCTTGATTTCAGGCCAGCCCGCAATCGTGATATAAATGAACGATCAGGACCTGCCGCCATGAGCTTGCGACGATATTTCGGTTTGTTGGGATTTTTGTTTGTCGCGGTCCCGGTGCTGGCCTGGCAGCCGGCCTCGGCGGCAAGCCGCGTGGCGCTGGTGATCGGCAACTCGGAATACCGCAACGTTCCGCAACTCGCCAATCCCGACAACGACGCGGCCGCTTTCGCCCGGATCATGAAACAGGCGGGCTTCGATGTGGTCGAGGCTCGCCATGACCTGACCGGGGCCGATATGCGGCGGGCGCTGCGCGACTTCGGCGACAAGGCGCGCAACGCCGACATGGCCGTGATCTACTATGCCGGCCACGGCATCGAGGTGGAGGGCACCAACTATCTGATTCCGGTCGATGCGGCGCTCCAGCGCGACACCGACGTCTACGACGAGGCGGTGTCGCTCGATCGCGTGCTGGTCGCCGTGGAATCGGCCAAGCAGTTGCGGCTGGTGATTCTCGACGCGTGCCGGGACAATCCGTTCAGCAAGACCATGAAGAAGGTCGGCATGCGCTCGGTCGGCCGCGGCCTCGCCAAGGTGGAGCCGACGTCGCCGAATACGCTGATCGCCTATGCGGCCAAGGCCGGCTCGACCGCCGCCGACGGTGACAGCAAGAATAGCCCGTTCACCGACGCGCTGGTGCGCCATATCGCGACACCCGGTCTCGACGTGCGCAAGGCGTTCGGCTTTGTGCGCGACGACGTGCTCAAGCTCACCAACAACCGGCAGGAGCCCTACGTCTACGGCTCGCTCGGCGGCGAGGACGTGCCGCTGGTGCCGCTCAAGGCCGCGCCGGCAGCTCCCGTTGCCGATGCGCGCGCCGACGTTCGCCGCGATTACGAACTGTCGCTGCAACTGGGGACGCGCGCGGCGTGGGATACGTTCCTGAAGAGCTATCCGACCGGCTTCTATGCCGACCTCGCCAAGGGGCAGCTCGACAAGATCGCCGCGGAAGATGCGCGTCTTGCCGCGACTGCGAAAGCGCGCGAGACCGCGGAGGAAAAAACGCGCCTTGCGGCCGAAGGCGCGAAACAGGGCGAAATGGCCAAGGCGGCCGCCGCCGCCAAGGGTGCGGAAGACGCCAGGATCGCCGCCGAACAGGCGAAGCGGATCAAGCAGGCGAAAGTCGATGCGGCGGAGCAGGCGCGCGAGGCGGCGGAGCGGGCCGCCGGCGCACCCGATTCCAAAGCGACGGCAGACCTGGCCATGCAGGCTCGCAGCCCGGGCCGGGCCGATGCACCTTCATCGGCCTCCGTGCCGACCTCTCCCCGGACGCCTGCGCAGCAGCAGACGGCTTCGCTGTCCCCGGCCGAGCCCGTGGCGCAGCCGGCTTTGTCAGCCATTGCGATCAACAAATCGGTGCAGATCGAATTGCGGCGTGTCGGCTGCTTCAACGGATCGGCCGACGGCGAGTGGGGCAAGGCATCCCGGCTCGCGCTCGAAAATTTCAATCGCCATGCCGATGCGAAGCTGGACGTGAAGGTCGCCAGCCTTGATGCGCTCGGCATCATCAAGGGCAAGACTGCGCGCGTCTGCCCGCTGATCTGCCGTCATGGCTACAAGGCCGATGGCGATGCTTGCGCGAAGATCACCTGTGGCGAGGGCAAGGTGCTCAATGACGACAACGAATGCGTCGCGCGGAAGGAACGCAAGGCGCCTTCCGCATCGCGCGAGCGCGATGATCGCCGCCCCCGCCGCGCCGGCCGCGGCAGGTTCGACGATGAGCTGGCTGCGCCGACGGCCGCTGCGCCCAGTCTTCGGAGTCGCACAAGCGCGAGGCCCGAGCAAGGCGGCATCGTTTGCGACGATCGCACCTGCCGTCAGATCAAGCGCGGCTGCCGGATTGAGTTCCGCACCACCGCGCAGGGCGGCGGCATCCTCGGTGGCGGCAGCAATGTGGAGATCTGCAACTGACGGGCGCGTGTCAGGTCAGAGCGCACTTGCCGCGATGTTGACCATCAGCGCCAGCAGCGCCGTGTTGTAGACGAACGAGATCACGCCATGCGCGGCTGCGGTGCGGCGGATGATCTTGTCGGTGATGCCGACATCGGAGACCTGCGCGGTCATGCCGATCACGAAGGAGAAGTAGACGAAATCCCAGTAGTCCGGGTCTTCGGGCGTATCATCCTTGCCGCTGGGAAAGGCAAGGCCACCGGGTTTGGCCGCGCGATAGTATTCGTACGCGTAGTGCAGTGCGAAGGTGGTGTGGACCGCCGCCCATGACAGCGCGATGGTGAGCGTCGCCAGCGCCAGCTCCGGCGCGCTGTGGTCGTGGTTGCCAAGCTCGAATACGATCGCGGCAATGCTGGCGAATGCGCCGGTCGCGGTCACCAGCAGGATCACGAAGCGGCCGTCGTCCTGAATGCGGGCGTTGCGGCGGATGTGGGCGAGACCGCTGCCGAACGCCACGGTGAAGACCAGGATGAGATAGAGCGCGGCGAAAACGTCCCAGCCGATCAGCAGTCGCGTCCCCGGCCGCAGCGAATGCGGCAGCAGAAAGTACGCGCCGACGCCGACGGCGATGGCGATGAAGGTGCGCAGCCGGGCGTAGACCACGCGCACCGGCCTCGGCATCCTGCTGAAGCGAAGCAAGAATTCCTCGTCGGTATCCTTGCCTGCCATCGCGTCCTTCAGTTCTTGCGGTCGGCGACGAAATGCGCGGCGGCGCGCAGCACGTCGCCACGCGCACCGAAGCCTGCCAGCGCCTCGTCCGCCTTCGCCAGAAGATCGCGGACGCGTTTCTTTGCGCCGTCGATGCCGAGCTGGGTGACGAAGGTTGTCTTGCCGAGCGCGGCGTCGGCGCCGGCGGGCTTGCCGAGCGCCGCCGCATCGCCTTCGACGTCGAGAAGGTCGTCGGCGATCTGGAAGGCTTCGCCGAGCGCGCGGCCATACGTATCGAGCGCCTGATAATCCTTCTGCGATGCCTGGCCGAGCAGCGCGCCGGCGATACAGCCGAAGCGGAGCAATGCGCCGGTTTTCATCTGCTGCAAACGCGCCACGTCCACCGGCTCGCGGTCCCCGAAGCGGCCCTCGCCGGCGAGATCGAGCATCTGTCCGCCGACCATGCCGCCGATGCCGGCGGCGCGCGCCAGTGCGCGCGTCAACGCCAGGCGTACGGCCGGGTCCTTGTGGACCTCGTCGCGGGTGATGATGTCGAAGGCGAGTGTGAGCAGTCCGTCGCCGGCGAGGATCGCGGTGGCGTCGTCGGTGGTCTTGTGCAGGGTGGGGCGGCCGCGGCGAAGATCGCTGTTGTCCATCGCCGGCAGGTCGTCGTGGATCAGCGAATAGCAGTGGATGCATTCGAGCGCGGCGCCGGCCAGCAGCGCGGCGTCGCGCGGTACCGCGAACACCGCCGAGCTTTCGACCACGAGAAACGGCCGCAACCGCTTGCCGCCGCCCAGCGAGGCATAGCGCATGGCATCCATCAGTCGCTTCGGCCGCGCGATCTCGTCGGGCAACACCGTTTCGGCCAGCAACTTGCCCAGCAGGGCCTCGGTTTCGTCCGCCGTCCTGTCGAGGCGTTCGGCGAAATCGGCGGATGAAAGTCCGGACGTCATCAAGAAGGGCTCCAGGAATAGAACAAGATAGAAAAACGATCTGGGTCGCTGCTTTTGCCATTCCGGGCATCGCGACGCGACGAACCCGGAATCCAGTATTCGCGGATTTCCCTCGTGTTACCGGATTCCCGATAGCCGCTGACGAGGCTTGGGAAATAACAACCAGGCGCAACGGCCCGTTTAGGTCGATCGGGCCGGACAATCCTCCATGACACCGGCTTCGTCAATTCCACCCGATCCGGCAATATGCCGGCCGGCTGTGTTATGATCTGCCAAGAAGGAGTTTTCGATGCCCGCTTTCGCGGTTCTCAGAATCGTCCATCGCCATGTGGTGAACGGTCTGCGTTGCGGCTCCGGTGAGCCCGTCTGCCGGCTCATTGTCGAAGGCGCGGCTGCCTGATGCGGCGGGCGATCCGTGTCACGCTGCTGGCCGTCGTCGGCCTGCTGCTTTTGCCCTATGTGCTGACGCCGCTGTACCGGACCGGCCATCCGGTCTCGACGCTGATGATATGGCGCAAGCTCTCCGGCGCGCCGATGTCGCGGCAGTGGATCGATTTCGCGGCGATCTCGCCGGCGCTGCCGCGCGCCGTGATCGCGTCGGAAGATGCAAAGTTCTGCAGCCATCACGGCATCGACTGGGATTCGCTGCGCGAGGTGATCGATGATGCCGAGGACGGCGAGGTGAGGCGCGGCGGGTCGACCATCACCCAGCAGGTCGCAAAAAATCTGTTCCTTTGGCCGGGACGCAGCCTGGTCCGTAAGGCGCTGGAATTTCCGCTGGCGATGTGGATCGACGCCGTCATGCCCAAGCAACGGATCCTCGAAATCTATCTGAATATCGCCGAATGGGGCCCGGGCGGCCAGTTCGGGGCCGAGGCCGGTTCCCGCTATGCTTTCGGGCGTTCCTCCTCTAGCCTGACGGCGCGGGAAGCCGCGCTCATGGCGGCAATCTTGCCCAATCCGGTCAGGCGCAGCGCCCGAAAACCGGGGCCCGGGGTGCGCCGGCTGGCTGGAACCTATATGGTCCGGGCACAGGCCGCCGAACTGCGCATTTGCTGGCGCGAGCCCTAGCTTTGGCGGTTTCCTTCCATTATAAGCCCCGTCTTACAGCATTCAGCTCGTGCATCCGGGCCGGCGCGCCTGCTCCGGGCGGTGCCCGGATAACCCGACAACAACATCCTGCAAGGACACCGATATGGCCGTTCCAAGAAGAAAAACATCGCCTTCGCGGCGTGGCATGCGCCGTTCGGCGGACGCAATCAAAAAGCCGACCTATGCCGAGGACAAGGATTCCGGCGAACTGCGCCGCCCTCATCATCTCGACCTGAAGACCGGCATGTACAAGGGCCGTCAGGTTTTGAAGGCCAGGAGCGACTCCTGATCCGGTCTCATTCCAGGCTTTCGGGGCGGGCATCGCAGGTCCCGAATAACCCGGAATAAGAATTAAGAGGAGCAAGCAAGGTCAGGTTGGATTCGGCGCGAATTCAACCCTCCCGCTTGAATGACCGAGGCCTCGCCGATGTCCGTGATCGGTTTTCCGCTGCTCCTTATTCCTCTCGCGATCTGCAACATCATCGTCTTCCTGATGCCGGGCGTCCTGCTGACGGAGCCTGTTTTCACGTTGACGCTGGTCTCGGGCGCGGCATGGCCGGTGACGCTCGGCGACGTGCTGCTTGCGCTCGGCATCGTCCTGTTGCTGTTCGAGATTATCAAAGGCTCCCGGGCCGGCGGCAAATACCTCACCGACCATGTGCTGGCGCTGGTGGTGTTCGGCGCTGCCGCGGCGGAATTCGTGATGTTGCCGCAATTCGGTTCATCGACCTTTTTCATGCTGACGCTGCTGGCGCTGGTCGACTTCCTGTCCGGCATCGCCTTGCGGTCGCGGCGACCGGCCCGCGCGAAGGTCGCTCCCTCGCAACCAGCGGCCGAAGCCTCAGCGTCCGAACCGCGTTTCGATCCGCCGCCCGTTTCCGCGCCGGCATCTGTTTCGCCGCCTGCGCCTGCGTCCGGCAGTCCAATGGGTGCGCCGATCGCCCAATCGCCTCCCAACAGCGCGCCCGAGCCGGTGGTCGTTCACCTTGAGACCGCTGCGGACGTGCGGCCTCCGGACATTCCGGCCGACATTCAGCCCGCCAGCGCGACACAGACGCCATCGGGCGAGCCCCCTAAATCCAAGCCAAACCTGCCCTGACGAATCGGGCGAGGTGGATCACGTTTATGATCTCGGATCGATCGATCTTAGGATCAGCGTGATCTCAGATGACGCGCAGCAGCCGCGGAGCCGGAGGCGCGTTGTCCAGGTTCTGCTCGTTCGTTGAATGATAGGCGGCGCGCGCGACCGCCGGCTCGGCGCGGCGCAACACCCGCGTCTGGGGACTGTGCTGCGCCGTGGCGATCAGTTGCGTGACGAAAGACGCGTCATGGCGCGCCGTGGCTCGCGAAATCGGCGGGCGCTCGATAGGCGCGATCACGGATACCTCCGCGACGCCGGCGGGTCTTGTGCGGGTGGGTCTTGTCGCGATGTCATTCTGCCGCGCGTTTGCGGCGCTGGCAGCGATCCGGTCGGTTTGCATGATCTTCATCTTTATTCCGCTCCGGCAGCATGTGCTGTTTCGGGACACCGGGTCCGCGTTTGCCATCGGCCTCGCAAGGGCCGTGCCGGGATCATTGAGGCTCCAGCGGTCCGATTCCGGCGGCAAATGACCGGCTCTGCGGGCGTTTATGAGCTTTGCCTTGGGGGCGGAGAGGTCCTATGCTTTGAGGGAATCACCTGTCCGCGTCCCAGAATGAGGCGTTCGTGACGTCCGCTAGCTCACCGGCAGCCAAGTCCTCGTCTGGCGCAAGCACGCCGCAGATTGCTGACGGGCCGCCCGGCCGGCCCGAGGTCTCATCCATTCTCGCCGCGCTCGGTCGGGCGGCCTTCGTCTGGGATGTCGCCAGCGATGTCATGACCTGGACCGACGGGGCGGCATCGATCTTCCAGGACATCGAGCCGACCTCGTTCGCAACCGGCGCCGGGCTGGCCCGGCTGATCGAGCCTTCGGGGTCGATCCGGGCCGACATCCTGCGGGCCGCGACTCATGAGCGGCGTCCGGGGGAGGGCGTGGTCTACCGCATCGAATACGGGGTGCGCGCCAGCGCCTCGGCTCCGGTGCTCTGGATCGAGGAATCCGGTCGCTGGTTCGCCGGCGCCGATGGCAAGGCGATGCGCGTCGAAGGCATCGTGCGGCTTGAGAACGAGCGGCGCGCGCGCGACGAGCAGCTTGTCATGTTGTCACGCAATGATGCCCTGACCGGCGAACTCAACCGCACGCATCTGACCGCCGCGCTCGCGGCTGCGATCGAGGAAGCTGTGCGCTACCGGTCGTCGTTCGCTTTCCTGCTGCTGGGAATCGACCACCTTGCGCGAATCAACGACGCCTTCGGCTTCGATGTCGCAGACGAGGTGATCGGCGACATTGCCAGGCGTATTCGCGCGCGCCTGCGCGGCGGCGACGTGCTCGGCCGTTTCTCCGGCAACAAGTTCGGGCTGATCCTGATGAACTGCGCGAGCGAGGAGGTGAATGTCGCCGCGGAGCGGCTTCTGGCCGGCATTCGCGACGAGATCGTACCGACCCGGTCCGGTCCGGTCTCGGTCACCGCCTCGATCGGCGCGATCCTTGCCCCGCGTTACGCGCGCACAGCCGATGAAGCCATCAATCGCGCCCAGGAAGTTCTCGAAGCTGCCAAAAGCCGCCGCAGCGGGTCGTTCGCGGTGTGGCGGCCGGACGTCGCGCGAGACGCGCAGCGGCGGACCAATATCCGGGTCACCGACGAGATCGTCACCGCGCTGAACGAGCGGCGTATCCTCACCGCCTTCGAGCCGGTGGTCGATGCGCGCACGCGCGAACCGGCGTTCTACGAATGCCTGGTGCGGATGCGCCAGCAGGACGGGCAGTTTCTGCTCGCGCCGGATGTGGTGCCGGTCGCCGAGAAGCTCGGCCTGATCCGCCTGGTCGATCATCGCGTGCTCGAGCTTGTGATCGCCGAACTCGCCGAAGCGCCCGGCGTCCGGCTCAGCATCAACATCTCGCCGGAAACCACGATGGACGACGACTGGTGGGCGGCGATCGAATCCTTGATGCGCGCCCACCCCGGCGTTGCCGAACGCCTGATCGTCGAGATCACCGAAACGGTGGCGATTCAGGATATCGACGACGTCAGGGAATTCGTCACGCGGTTGAAAAACCTGGGCAGCCGGATCGCGATCGACGATTTCGGCGCCGGCTACACCTCGTTCCGCAACCTGCGCAAGCTCGGCGTGGACATCGTCAAGGTCGACGGCGCGTTTGTGGAAAATATCGCGCGCTCTCCCGACGATCGGGCTTTCGTGCAGACGCTGATCGATCTGGCGCGGCGGCTCGATATCAAGACGGTGGCAGAGTGGGTTCAGGATGAGCAATCCGCTGTCATGCTGCGTGACTGGGGCTGCGACTACATCCAGGGGCGGCTGATCGGCCTCGCCTCGCCGGCGCGGCCCTGGAGCGGCTCCGAGGCCATCCCGGCGGCGTGACATCGACATGCGGCGGTGGGACATGCAGCGGGCGGCTCCGCGCGTCTGCTGTGGTGTCGTTAGGTGGCGTTGACGCGGCGGAAGCCGTTCCACATGGCGGTGGCGGCGCCCGATGTCAGCACCGGCAGGACGCGCGCGGTCTGATAATTTCCGTTGAGGGAAATTCGCGGCAGCGCCGTCGCATGCTCCGCATTTTCCGGAAAGATCATGCCCGGCCGCGTGGTGACGGCGGTCTTGAAACTCGCCGCTTTCGCAAGAGCGAACTCGCGCGGCCCCGCAGCGTCGCGGTCGCCGTAGGGATAGGCGAGGTGGACCACGGGGCGCTGCAAGACCGCTTCGATCCGCGCCCGGCTGGCTGCGATCTCATGAAGCGCCTGCTGCTCGCTTTGCTTCGCGAGGTTGCAGTGGCTGATGGTGTGCGCGCCGATCGTAACCAGCGGGTCGGCGGCGAACGGCTTCAGCTCGTCCCAGGACAGGCACAACTCCCGGCTGATAGCGGCCTCATCGACGCCATGGCGTGCGCACAATTCGCTGATCGCGGGCGCGATGTCGCGATCGTCCGGAAGCCCGCGCAGGAGGTCGTGGATTTGAGTGAACGCAGCCTGCTTGTCTTCGACCGTGCGGGTGTCGAGATGTACGGAGGTGTTTCCGATCGTGCTGTCGATGCGATCGGCAACCGCGATGATGCGTTCGAGCGTGACCCACCAGATACGACCCGCCCCGTCCGCGAAGTCGCTCGCGACATAGACCGTGAGTGGCGCGTCGTATTCGCGCATCACCGGTAGCGCGAAGTCGCGATTGTCGCGATAGCCGTCGTCGAAGCTGAAGCAGGCGAACCGTCGCGAGAAGTCGCGTTCGCTCAAGCGACGATGCATCTCGTCGGCGGTCACGATATCGATTCCGCGCGAGCGGACATGGGCGAGCGTCGTGCGCAGGAATTCAGGGGTCACTTCCAGGTGACGATTGGGCTGGAACGGATTGTCTCGGCGCGGCCGCACGTGGTGCAGCATGAAAATCGTTCCGATGCCCGCGAACATTGGTCGCAGCAGGTGATGAGCGCCGCTGAAATACAGCGCCTCAAGCCCGGTGCGGATGACGGCGTTGCGGAGTTGCTTCATCGAGTTAACCGGCCGACCTTGTCGCTGATGACATCTTTAGTCGGAAACGGTTGAAGAAACGGTTATCCGAACCTCCCGGCCGCGGCGACGAGGCTCCCGCCCCATTTCCGGTTTGACAGTCCGGCAAGGGTTTGTTTTCTCTTCATTTCCAGCACGCCGCCGGCCGAATCGGCAGGCGGCCTCGCCGGTGCGCGCTTGGGTTGCTGGGCCGGGATTGCGCGATCCGGTCCGCCGGCGCGGCGGCAGGTTTTGCGCGACACAGGATATCGGATGCGCGGACTCTTCAGGTGGAGCAGCAAATGGTGGCCGGGCGTCATCCCCCTTGTCATTCTTTGGGCGTTGGCCGCCTGGACCACGACAGGTCCGCTGGAAGCCGATCTGAGCGCGCATGCCGACGCCGCGCTCAAGGGCAGCGTTCTCGACAAGACCACGATCAGCGCCGCCGGCCGCGATATCACGTTCTCCGCCGAGGCGTTTTCGGAGCAGGAGCGCAGCAGCGCATTGGCCTCGGTCGAGGCGGTGCCGGGTGTACGGCTGGTCAACGATCATACCGCGCTTGTCGCCGAGGCGAGGCCGTTCGTCTGGACCATCGAGCGCGATGTCGGCAAGGTGACGCTCAGCGGCAATGCGCCGTTGCCGGTGGTCAGGAATAAGCTGCTGGATGCCGCGCGTGCGATATTTTCCGGCATCGACATCGCCGACCACATGAATTTGTCGCGCGGCGCGCCGCCGCGTTTCGAAACGGCGGCCGCATTGCTGATCGGCGAAATCGGCAAGCTCAAGACCGGCAAGGCCACGATGTCAGACATGACGGTGACCCTGTCGGGCATGGCGCGTGAACTCGGCGGCCGCGAGGCGATCGCGGCGGCGCTGAAAAACCTGCCGGAGGGATATTCGGTCACCAACGACATTCATGCTCCGCCATATATCTTCGAGGCCAACAAGGATCCGGTTGCCGCGACGCTGACATTGACCGGATATGTGCCCGACAATGCCGTTCATGCTGCGATCGTCGCATCCGCCGGTCGCAAGTTCGGCGAGAAGGTCGTCGACAAGCTCAAGGCCAGTCTCGGTGCGCCGGCCGGTTTTGATGCCGTCGTCACGCGAGCGCTCGGATCGTTGTCGCGGCTGTCAACGGGGAGACTTGTCGTCTCCGACCGGGACGTCGAGCTTTCCGGCGATGCGCTGTATGATGCGGCGGCAAGGCAGCTCCGCGCCGATCTGCCCAAGGACCTGCCGCGTGGCTGGCAGGCGAAGCTGGAAGTGTCGGTCAAACCGGCGGCGGCTCCGGTCGATCCGGCGGTCTGTCAGCAATTGTTCGCCGATCTGCTGGGCAAGCGCACGATCCAGTTCGAGACTGGCCAGGCCACGCTGGATCCGGATTCCATCGGCCTGCTGGATCGGCTGACGGAAACCGCGCTGCGCTGTCCGACGGCCACGATCGAGATCGTCGGCTACACCGACAGCGACGGCGATCCTTCCTTTAACCAGACGCTATCGGAGCGTCGCGCGCAGGCTGTCGTGGATTACCTCGTGAAGGCCGGAATGCCCGCGGACCGATTCAAGCCGGTGGGTTACGGCAGTGCTCAGCCGATCGCCTCCAACGACACTGACGAGGGCAAGGCGAAGAATCGCCGCATCGACTTCATTGTGAGGCAGTAAGGACATGGTCTACTTGGCGGAGTTTCACTGGGGCTGGCTCGCTGGATCGTTGCTGCTAGGCTTCGCCATGGGCTGGATCGCGGTGGTCCATCGCGGCCGGGGGGTTACGAAGCGGGTCATGCAGGTGCTGTCCATATTTGTCGCGGCGCTCGTTGTCGCGGCGGTGACGCATGTGGTTCCCGGCCGGTTCGGCTACTGGCTCGACCTTGGTTTGGCAATGTTTGGGGCCTATCTTGTGGGGTGCGCTATAGGCTCGTGGTTGCGCGATATGGTTGTATCGCGCCAGGCGGCCTCCGGCGAACCGCCGGGACGCTCTTGATTTGTTGAAACAATATTCTGATTTGTTGAAATAAAAGGCTTTGTTAACGCTGACGGAATTCCATTAGAGCATGATCCCGAAAAGTGGAAACCGGTTTTCGGAAAAGATCATGCTCGAACAAAAAGATAAGCGACGAGTCTGATTCAACGCGATTGAAGCAGGCTCTGGGAACCAATACGCGCTACGGTGTTGTCCACGTGAATGAAATGCGGAGCGGTGGACGTTTTGCCGTGAACTGCAATTCGAGGTCTCGATGCTAGGATCAATACGCAGAGCGATCTCGATTCTGCGCCGGAAGCAAATCCTGCACAAGCTCGGTGTTGCGATCAGCGTCACGATCATCGCGGTCGCGTTTTACGTGCTGGTCCATATCCTCAGGGATATCGATGTCGACGAGGTCATGGAAGCCATCCGGCGGACCGAGACGCGCTCGATCGCGCTGTCGGCCCTGTTTGTCGCCGCCGGCTATTTCACATTGACATTCTACGACCTGTTTGCGGTTCGTGCGATCGGCTTGACGCATATTCCTTACCGCATCACGGCGTTCGCGGCCTTCACCAGCTATTCGGTCGGCCACAATGTCGGCGCCAGCGTCTTTACCGGCGGTGCAGTGCGCTATCGCGTCTATTCCGCCTGGGGGCTGAATGCGATCGACGTCGCAAAGGTCTGCTTTCTGGCTGGTCTCACGTTCTGGCTCGGCAACGCGGCCGTGCTCGGGCTCGGCATCGCCGTTCACCCGGAGGCCGCGACCAGCGTCGATCAACTCCCGGCCTGGTTCAATCGGCTGATCGCGATCGTGATTATTCTTGGCCTGATCGGGTATGTGATCTGGGTCGGAATCCGGCCGCGCCGTGTTGGCAGCGGATCGTGGACCGTGGTGCTGCCGGGCGGGCCGCTGACTCTGTTGCAGATCCTGATCGGAATCGTCGATCTGGGATTTTGCGCGCTTGCGATGTATGTGCTTGTTCCCGATCAGCCCAATGTCGGCTTTGTCTTCGTCGCGGTGATTTTCGTGTCCGCGACCCTGCTCGGTTTCGCGAGCCATTCGCCCGGCGGGCTCGGCGTGTTCGACGCCGCCATGCTGGTCGGCCTCTGGCAGATGGACAAGAAGGATCTGCTGGCAGGCATGCTGTTGTTCCGGCTGCTCTACTATGTCGTGCCCTTCGTTATTTCGATCATCCTGCTGACGTTTCGGGAAGTCGTCATGAGCAAGCGCATGAAACGTGCGCATGATGCGCGACCCGCGGCCAGCGTCGAGCCTGCGGGTAAGGTATCCTGCCTGGGGGAGCATGGCGACTCGGGCGCCTGACAGCAGTCATGCGGCCGCGGAAGGAGCCGCTTCCAGGATGGCTGTGTCGGTCGCGAAATCCGCATCCTGGCCGGATCGGCTGCGCCGGTCGGCGGTCATTCTGCTGGTTGCAGGGCTCGTGCTCGCCGCGCTCACCGTGTTGGGCGGCCTGCAACTCTCCCGCGCCATCGCCGCGTTTGTCTGCATCGCCGCCGCGGCGCTGGTGCCCTGGCAGGTTCACGATCCGGCCGCATCGCGCGAAACCGAACTCGGCGCCAATCCGGTGGAGACCGCGGCAGCGTATGCCATCATTGCCGGCATGCCCGATCCCAACGTCCTACTCGATCGGGCCGGCCGTGTTATCCATCTCAATGCCGCGGCGGCGCAACTCGTGCCGGCGTTGCGCAAGAACGAACTTGCGCAATTCGCGCTGCGCTCGCCTGAGATCGTCACGGCGTTGCGCGAGGCGATCGCAACGCGGGAAACGCGGCGGGCGACCTATCTCAATCATGTTCCGGTCGATCGCTGGATGGAATTGATCATCACGCCGGTTCCGGTGCCAACCGCATTTGGCGGCATCGATCATTGCATTCTGCTGACGTTCCACGATCAGACGCCGCTGCGCCGGGTCGAGGAAATGCGCGCCGACTTCGTCGCCAATGCAAGCCACGAGTTGCGCACGCCGCTGGCGGCGCTGTCAGGCTTCATCGATACGCTGCAGGGCCCGGCACGCGACGACCCCGGCGCCCGCGACCGCTTTCTTGGCATCATGCACGCTCAGGCGACGCGCATGGCGCGGCTGATCGACGATCTGCTGTCGTTGTCGCGGGTCGAACTGTCGGCGCATGTGCGGCCGGACACGCTTGTCGATCTCATTCCAATCGTGCGTCAGGTCGTCGACGGGCTCGAGCCGCTGGCCGTGGAGCGCCAGGTTCACATCGAGGTCGCATTGCCGGCCATGCCGGTGATGATCGCCGGCGATCGTGAGGAGTTGCTGCGACTGTTCGAGAATCTGATCGAGAACGCGTTGAAATACGGCGCGTCCGGCGGCAGGGTCACGGTGTCCTCGATGATGGATGCGGCGCCCGACGGCGTCCCGGAATTCCGGGTGGCGGTGCGGGACTTCGGTCCCGGCATTGCGCCCGAACATTTGCCGCGCCTCACCGAACGTTTCTATCGCGTCGACGTCGGCGACAGCCGCGCTCAGGGCGGCACCGGCCTCGGCCTGTCGCTGGTGAAACATATCCTGAGCCGTCATCACGGCCGCCTGCTGATTGAAAGCGAGCCCGGGCAGGGCGCGACCTTCACGGCGGGTTTTCCACTGGCGCCAGCGGTCTCCCCCGCCTGAAGGCCAATGGTTGCAACGGCTTGCCGCTGTCATCCGGCTGTCGTCAAACCTTCGTAAAAGCAGCATCGACCGCACTTAAACGGGCGTCATGAGCGCATTCGCGCTCCGCTCGATACGAGGGAGACCACACATGAATTTCTTCAAGGCCATCGCCGCCGCCGGCCTCGTTGCCGCCTCGGCGTCTGCCTTTTCGCTTCCGGCGAGGGCGGCTGACATCACCGGCGCGGGCGCGACCTTTCCGTTTCCGGTCTATTCGAAATGGGCCGATGCCTACAAGAAAGAGACCGGCAACGGCCTGAACTACCAGTCGATCGGGTCGGGCGCCGGCATCAAGCAGATCCTCGCCAGGACCGTGACCTTCGGCGCGACCGATGCGCCGCTGAAAGCCGACAAGCTCGACAAGGACGGCCTGTTGCAGTGGCCGATGGTGATGGGCGCGATCGTCCCCGTCGTGAATGTCGAAGGCGTGGGGCCGGGTGAACTTGTGCTTTCGGGCGAATTGCTTGGCGACATCTATCTCGGCAAGGTCACCAGGTGGGACGACCCTGCGATCGCAAAGCTCAATCCGAAGCTCAAGCTGCCCTCGGCTGCGATCGCCGTCGTACATCGCTCGGACGGATCGGGCACCTCGTTCAACTTCACCAACTACCTGTCCAAGGTGAATGCCGAATGGAAATCCAAGGTCGGCGAGGGCACCGCTGTCGAGTGGCCGGCGGGTGTCGGCGCCAAGGGCAATGAGGGCGTCTCCGGCAATGTCGGCCAGACGCGGAATTCGATCGGCTATGTCGAATATGCCTACGCCAAGCAGAACAAGCTGACCTACGCCGCACTCATCAACAAGGCCGGCAAGACGGTGCAGCCGACCGTCGCCTCTTTCCAGGCCGCGGCCGCCAACGCCGACTGGGCCCATGCGCCGGGCTACTACGTGATCCTGACCGATCAGCCGGGCGAGGCTTCCTGGCCGATCACCGCGGCGACGTTCATCCTGATGCAGAAGGAGCCGGCCGACAAGGCGGCCTCCACTGAGGCCATCAAGTTCTTCAAGTGGTCGTTCGAGAAGGGCGGCAAGATGGCCGAGGAACTGGACTACATCCCGATGCCGGAGTCGGTCGTCAAGCAGATCGAGACAACCTGGACCTCCGAGATCAAGAGCTGATCGCGGCCGTGGAGGAGCGCTGTGGCGCTCCTCCGTTTTCCTTGGCCTTTGCGAGAAAGCGTTTCCAGCAAGTCTGCCCGACATCATGCGTAGCGGGAAACAGGGGACGAGCGTGGCGGAAATGGCCTTTCATGGCAGCGCGATGGAGCAGGCGGGCTCTCATGACCGCGCTCGCGCGCTGAACGCCTTCAGGCTCGGCGACAGGGCGTTCTACTGGATCACGCGGATCAGCGCGATTCTGGTCCTGTTGCTGCTCGGCGGCATCATCGTTTCGCTGATCGTCGGGTCATGGCCCGCAATCGTGGAGTTCGGAAGCGCCTTCCTGACGACGCAACGCTGGGCGCCGTCCGCCGAGCCGCCGGTGCTGGGCGCGCTGAGCCCGCTCTACGGTACGATCCTCACCTCGGCCATCGCCATGGCGATCGCCATCCCGGTCGGCATCGGCATCGCGGTTTTCCTCACCGAATTGTGCCCGCTGTGGGCGCGCAGGCCGATCGGCATGGCGATCGAACTGCTCGCTGGTATTCCCTCCATCATCTACGGCATGTGGGGCTTCTTCATCCTCGGCCCGTTTCTCGCCAATACGGTGCAGCCCTTCTTCATCGACCTGTTCGCAGGCGTGCCCGTCCTCGGCTCGATCTTTGGCGGTCCGCCGTCCTATTTGAGCCTGTTCAATGCCTCGCTGATCCTCGCGATCATGGTGCTGCCTTTCATCACCGCGATCTCGCGCGACGTGTTCGCAACCGTACCGCCGGTCCTGAAAGAGGCGGCCTATGGCGTCGGCTGCACCACCTGGGAAGTCGTGCGCCATGTCGTGCTGCCCTATACGCGCGTCGGCGTTATCGGCGGCGTCATGCTGGCGCTCGGCCGCGCGCTCGGCGAGACGATGGCGGTGACGTTCATCATCGGCAACTCGTTCCGCATTACGCCGTCGATCTTCGCGCCGGGCACCACGATCTCCGCAGCGATCGCCAGCGAATTCGCCGAGAGCGACGGCTTGCATCAGTCGAGCCTGATGCTGCTCGGTCTTTTGTTGTTCGTGCTGACGTTTTTCGTGCTCGCGGCAGCGCGCTTGATGCTGCTGCGGCTGGAGAAGAAGGCGGGGAAACAGGCATGATCCGAAGAAGCGGAAAACGGATTTTCCGGACAAACGACTTCGCTTGTTCAGAGATCGTGCCTGTACGGGTGAAATCATGAATCCGATTTATGCGTCCCGCCGCCGCCGGGACATCGTCGTCCGCGCCTTATGCTTTGCCGCCGCCGCTTTCGGCGTCACCTGGCTCGCGCTCATCCTGTTTACGCTGTTCTACAATGGCCTGGCCGGCATGAGCTGGCAGATATTCACGCAGAACACGCCGCCGCCCGGCGCGTCCGAAGGGGGTCTCTCGAACGCCATCGTCGGCTCCCTCATCATGACCGTGATCGGCGTCGGCGTCGGCGCGCCGGTCGGCATGTTTGCGGGCACCTATCTTGCCGAATACGGCAGGCACGATCGCCTCTCGCCGGTGATCCGCTTCATCAACGACATCCTTCTCAGCGCGCCTTCGATCATCATCGGCCTGTTCATCTATGGCGCGGTCGTGGTGCCGATGGGAGGTTTCTCGGCGCTCGCGGGTTCGCTCGCGCTCGCGGTGATCGTCATTCCGGTCGTGGTTCGCACCACGGAAGACATGCTGATGCTGGTGCCGAATCCGTTGCGCGAGGCGGCCTCCGCGCTCGGTCTGCCGCGCTCGCTCGTCATCAGGCGCATCGCCTATCGCGCGGCGCGGGCGGGACTGATCACCGGCGTGCTGCTCGCGACCGCGCGCGTCGCCGGCGAGACCGCGCCTCTGCTCTTCACCGCGCTGAGCAACCAGTTTTTCAGCGTGGACCTGACTCACACGATCGCGAACCTTCCTGTCACCATCAACAACTTCGTGCAGAGTCCCTACGCCTACTGGAAGCAGTTGGCGTGGAGCGGCGCGCTGCTGATCACGCTGGCCGTGCTGGCGCTGAATATCGGTGCGAGGTTGATCGGCTCTGAGAGGACCGCAAAATGACCGACGTTTCCGCTGCCATCTCCACGCGCGCGACCGCTCCGGCGTCGTTGATCGATCTCGACGCTCCGGCCAAGATCGCCGTCCGCAACCTCAATTTCTATTACGGCCAGCACCATGCGCTGAAGAACATCAACCTGTCGATCGCCGCCAACCGCGTGACTGCCTTCATCGGTCCTTCGGGTTGCGGCAAATCGACTCTGCTTCGCATCTTCAACCGCATGTACGATCTCTATCCCGGCCAGCGCGTCGAAGGTCAGGTGCTTCTGGACAACGCTAACATTCTCGACTCCAGGCTCGATCTCAATCTCCTGCGTGCGCGGGTCGGCATGGTGTTTCAGAAGCCGACGCCGTTCCCCATGACGATCTATGAAAACATCGCGTTCGGCATCCGCCTGTATGAGAAACTGCCGAAATCGGAGATGGATGGCCGGGTCGAAAGGGCGCTGCGCAACAGCGCTCTGTGGAACGAGGTCAAGGACAAGCTCAACGCCAGCGGGCTCAGCCTTTCCGGCGGTCAGCAGCAGCGATTGTGCATCGCGCGGACGGTTGCGGTGCGGCCTGAGGTGATCCTGTTCGACGAGCCGTGCTCGGCGCTTGATCCGATCTCCACCGCCAAGGTCGAGGAGCTGATCGACGAACTCAAGGATCACTACACCATCGCGATCGTCACCCATAACATGCAGCAGGCGGCGCGCGTCTCCGATTCCACCGCCTTCATGTATCTCGGCGAGATGGTCGAATTCGGACCGACCAACAAGCTTTTCACCTCGCCCGCTGACCGCCGCACCCAGGATTACATCACAGGCCGCTTCGGCTGACGTTACGCGCGCATGCGCGGGGAGAATTGAAATGGCTTTCGAGCACACCGCCAGGGCTTTCGATGACGATCTGCAGGAGCTGACGCGGCTGGTTTCCGAGATGGGCGGTTTGGCCGAGCGGCAGATCGTCGAGTCCGTCGATGCGCTGATCCGCCGCGATGCCGCGCTCGGCGCGCGCGTCGTCGACACCGACGTCGAGATTGATCAATTGCAGCGCATGATCGAGGAGCGTGCCGTGCGCACCATCGCGCGGCGGCAACCGATGGCGGTGGACCTGCGCGCGATCGTCGGCGCCATGCGGGTCGCCATCGATCTTGAGCGGATCGGCGATCTCGCCAAGAACATCGGCAAGCGCGTGGTCGCGCTCGACAGCGATTTCCATCCCCTGAAGCTGATCCGCGGTCTGGAGCACATGACCGACCTCGTGCAGTCCCAGGTCAAGTCGGTGCTCGACGCCTATGCGGCGCACGACCTGCCGTCGGCGATGGCGGTCTGGAAGGGGGACGAGGAGGTGGATGCCATCTGCACCTCTTTGTTCCGCGAACTCCTGACCTACATGATGGAAGACCCGCGCAATATCGGGTTCTGCATCCATCTGATGTTCTGCGCCAAGAACATCGAGCGGATCGGGGATCACGCCACCAATATCGCGGAGACCGTTTTCTACATGATCGAGGGCCAGCAGATGCTCGACAAGCGTCCCAAAGGCGATATGACGGGATTTGCGTCGGTTCCTGGAAACTGAAACGACGGCAGGCGGGACACCAATGGCTGCACGCATTCTGGTTGTCGAGGACGAGGAGGCGCTGACGACGCTGTTGCGCTACAACCTCGAGGCCGAGGGCTACGAGGTCGAAGCGGTGGCGCGCGGCGACGAAGCCGATACGTGGCTGAAGGAGCGCATCCCCGACCTCGTGGTGCTGGACTGGATGCTGCCGGGGTTGTCCGGCATCGAACTGTGCCGCCGCCTGCGGGCGCGCCCCGAGACCAGGCAGCTTCCGATCATCATGCTGACCGCCCGCGGCGAGGAGAGCGAGCGTGTGCGGGGACTTGCGACGGGCGCCGACGACTATGTCGTCAAGCCGTTCTCGGTGCCGGAGTTTTTGGCGCGGCTCAAAAGCCTGCTGAGGCGTGCAAGTCCGGAGCGGGTTGCAACGATCCTGAGCTTCGGCGACATCGAACTCGATCGCGACAAGCACCGCGTCCGGCGTTCCGGCCGGCAGGTCGATCTCGGTCCGACCGAGTATCGTCTGCTGGAATTTTTCCTTGAGCATCCCGGTCGGGTGTTCAGTCGCGAGCAACTGCTCGACAGTGTCTGGGGCCGCGACATCTACATCGACGAGCGCACCGTGGACGTTCACATCGGCCGGCTGCGCAAGCTGCTCAATCCCGATGGCGAGCCGGATCCGATCCGCACGGTGCGCGGCGCTGGCTACGCGCTGGACGAGCAGTTCGCGAAGGCGGCTGAATAGAGCGTTTTCGAGCGAAGTGGGTACCGGTTCGCGTGACGAAAACGCGTCAGATCAAGAAGCCAGAGTCCTTTATCGTTTCTATGAAACGGTGAAGGACTTAAACAACCGCTGTCGCTCCTGCGAACGCGGGGGACGCGCGCCTTGAAGTTGCAAGGTGTCCCTGGGTTCGCAAGGACGTCATCATGCAAGCCGCGTTTATCGGGCTTTCGTCGAGGGTCGGCGGCGATCTGCGGCGGGCTGATAGGCGATGCGCGAGTGGTGCGCGCAGTAGGGCAGGCCGGAGAGCGCCTTGCCGCCGCAGAAGAAGAACTCCGGACTGGAGGGATCACCGACCGGCCAGTGGCAGGTGGCTTCGCTGAGTTCGAGCAGCGACAGCCGCTGGCTCATCGGCACCACGTTGTCGTAGGCGACCGGATCCGGTTCGAGTTCGACCTCAAAAGCGTGCGCGAGCGCAGTGTTGCCGCGGGACACCGGGCGCGACACCCGCATCATGTGCTGGGCCGGGCGGGCCTTGCGCGGCCGTGGAACCGTTGACGAAGGGCTTTTGGCGCGGCCCGACAGGCCAAGCCGGTGCACCTTGCCGATCACCGCATTGCGCGTCACGTTGCCGAGTTCGGCGGCGATCTGACTCGCGGAGAGACCTGCCTCCCAAAGCTTCTTCAACTGTTCGACGCGGTCGTCGGTCCAGGTTATCACCGTCATCGCACGTTTCCCCTGTGTCACGCGTGCCTGCGCTAAGCGGCACCTGAAAGCGTCCCCGTGAAAACCCGTGTGGGCAGAATCCCTTAGCCCTCGCCGGGCGGAAAAATCGCCCGGGCGCTTACGCTGAGAACAGGGACCTTACGAGGATCAAAAACGCCGCACGAGATGTCGTATCCGACGGCTCTAACGCTACAATATGGCGTGACTCACGCGCAAGAGTCCGGCCCGGCAGCGTCCACATGTTCTGCAAGAAAATCGGAAAATCGGCTCTTTATGCGACTTTCACGCATCACCGCCGCGCAAGGGAAATATTGACAGTGACCGCTGCGCACCTAGAATAACCCTCACGTGCCGCCCGGAAAGGCGGCACGTTTCGTTTCCGGGGCCGACAGTTGATCGATCGCACAGCGCGATCGGATCAATCCGCTCCCATCATCAACCGGCAAACCGTCATGACCACAGCCGCTGCGTCTCATCTGTTGCCCGTTTTCGCAAGGGCCGATCTCTCATTCGAGAGCGGCGAGGGCGCGTGGCTGCTCGGTTCCGACGGCGGACGCTATCTCGATTTCACCAGCGGTGTTGCGGTGAACGCGCTCGGCCATTGTCACCCGCATCTGGTCGCCGCGCTTCAGGCGCAGGCGGCAAAGCTCTGGCACGTCTCGAACCTGTTCAAGTCGCCGGATGGCGAGCGGTTGGCGGCGCGGCTGTGTGAACAGAGCTTCGCCGATTTCGTCTTCTTCGCTAATTCCGGCGCCGAGGCGGTGGAGTGCGCCATCAAGGTGGTGCGTCGCTATCATGCCTCCAGGGAGCATCCGGAACGTTATCGCATGGTCACGTTCGAGGGCGCCTTCCATGGCCGCACGCTGGCGGCGCTGGCCGCCACCGGATCGGCGAAATATCTTGAGGGATACGGTCCTCCGGCGGACGGCTTCGACCAGGTGCCGCTCGACGATATCGATGCGGTGAAAAAGGCGATCGGTCCCGCGACCGCCGGCATCCTGATCGAGCCGCTGCAGGGCGAAGGCGGCGTGCGCGAGCCGTCCCATGCGTTTTTCCGGGGCTTGCGTCAGCTTTGCGACGAGCACGGCCTGCTGCTCGTGTTCGACGAGGTGCAGACCGGCATGGGCCGCACCGGCGAGCTTTTCGCTTACAAGCGCATCGGCGTCACGCCGGACGTGATGTCGCTGGCGAAGGCGCTCGGCGGCGGCTTTCCGATCGGCGCCTGTCTGGCGACTGCGGAAGCTGCCTCCGGTATGACGCCGGGCTCGCATGGCTCGACCTTCGGCGGCAATCCGCTGGCGGTCGCGGCCGCCAACGCCGTGCTCGACGTGATGCTCGAGCCCGGATTCCTCGAGCGGACGCGGAAGATGTCGCTGCTCTTGAAACAGAAGCTGGCCTCGGTCGTCGACCGCCATCCTGATGTGCTGAGCGAGGTGCGTGGCGAGGGACTTCTCATCGGCCTCAAGGCGGTGGTGCCGTCGGGCGATCTGGTCGGCGCGCTGCGCGAGGAAAAACTTTTGACGGTCGGCGCCGGGGACAACGTCGTGCGTTTGCTGCCGCCGCTGATCGTCGGTGAAACCGAGATTGATGAGGCGGTGCTGCGGCTGGAGCGGGCCTGCGCCCGGCTTTCCGGCGCACGCGCAAAGAAGGAAGCGGCGCAATGAGCAAGACGCCGCGTCATTTTCTCGACTTGTTCGACGTGCCGACGTCGGAACTGCGCGCGATCCTCGACGCCAGCGTGGCGATGAAGAAGCAGCGCAAGGAAGGCCGGACCGCCGACAAGCCGCTCGACGGCAAGACGCTGGCGATGATCTTCGACAAGCCATCGACGCGCACCCGCGTGTCGTTCGACGTCGGCATGCGCCAGCTCGGCGGCGAGGCGATCATGCTGACCGGGGCCGAAATGCAACTCGGGCGCGGCGAGACCATCGCCGATACCGCGCGGGTGCTGTCGCGCTTCGTCGACATCATCATGATCCGCATCCTCAGCCACGATGCGCTGACGGAACTGGCCGCGCACGCCACCGTGCCCGTCATCAACGGACTGACCCGGCGCTCGCATCCCTGTCAGGTGATGGCCGACGTGATGACGTTCGAGGAGCATCGCGGGCCGATCGAGGGCCGCACCGTGGCGTGGACCGGTGACGACAATAACGTGCTGGCGTCGTGGGCGCACGCAGCGGAGCGCTTCAGCTTCAACCTCAACATCGCCACCCCGCCGGAGCTTGCGCCGAACAAGCTGCTGAAGGACTGGATCCGGTCGAGCGGGGCGTCGATCAGGCTCGGCACCGATCCCGAAGCGGCGGTGCGCGGCGCGGATTGCATCGTCACCGATACCTGGGTGTCGATGGGCGATAAGGACGGCGAGCACCGCCACAACCTGCTTCGGCCCTATCAGGTGAATTCAAAGCTGATGGGGCTCGCCAGCCCGGACGCGCTGTTCATGCATTGCCTGCCGGCGCATCGCGGCGACGAGGTCACCGACGAGGTGATCGACGGACCGCAGTCTGTGGTGTTCGACGAGGCGGAAAATCGCATGCATGCCCAGAAGGGCATTCTGGCCTGGTGTCTCGCGAGGGGATAATCGCGCTTCGGCTCTCGCGGCGTTTTTTAAAGTGTCGTTGCGAGCCAACGGGCCGGCGCAAGGCGCCGCCCGATGATGAACTCCGCGAGAGCTGCAGGCCGCTCGCGAAGCGATGATCGCCCGCACGCCAGAGCCACAGCTTCTGATGGAATCAGAAGCGGGCTCTGTGATTTTGATTTTGACGCGTTTTCTTGACGCGAACCGGTATCCACTTCGCTCGAAATGCTTACGCCACCAGGTCCCGGGTCTTCTCGGCGCGCTTGCGCTCATTGGGGTCGAGGTGCTTCTTGCGCAGGCGGATCGACTTCGGCGTCACTTCCACCAGTTCGTCATCCTCGATATAGGCCAGCGCCTTTTCCAGCGTCATCCGGATCGGCGGCGTCAGCCGCACCGCCTCATCTTTCGACGTGGTGCGGATGTTTGTGAGCTGCTTGCCCTTGAGCACATTGATCTCAAGGTCGTTGTCGCGGGTGTGCTCGCCGACGATCATGCCGCGATAGACCTTCCATCCCGGCTCGATCATCATCGGGCCGCGATCTTCCAGCTTGAACATCGCGTAGGCCACTGCCTCGCCCTGGTCGTTGGAAATCAGCACGCCGTTGCGGCGGCCCTGGATATCGCCCTTGTATGGAGCGTAGCCGTGGAACAACCGGTTCATGATGGCGGTGCCGCGGGTATCGGTGAGCAGTTCGCCCTGATAGCCGATCAGGCCGCGGGTCGGCGCGTAGAACACCAGCCGCAGCCGGTTGCCGCCGGACGGCTTCATTTCCGTCATCTCGGCCTTGCGCTCGCTCATCTTCTGCACGACGATGCCGGAATGCTCCTCGTCGACGTCGATCACGACTTCCTCGACCGGCTCCAGCCATTCGCCGGTCGCCTCGTCCTTGCGCAGCACGACGCGCGGACGTGAGACCGAGAGTTCGAAGCCTTCGCGGCGCATGGTCTCGATCAGGATCGCGAGCTGCAATTCACCGCGGCCGGAGACTTCCATCGAGTCCTTGTCGGCGGCCTCGCTCACGCGTAGCGCGACATTGCCCTCCGCCTCGCGCAGCAGCCGGTCGCGGATCATGCGGCTCGTCACCTTGGTCCCCTCGGTGCCGGCGAGGGGCGAATTGTTGACCATGAAGGTCATGGAAACGGTCGGCGGATCGATCGGCTGCGCCGGCATCGGCGTCTCGACAACGGGATCGCAGAAGGTGTCGGCGACGGTCCCCTTGGTCAATCCTGCGATGGCGACGATGTCCCCGGCTTCCGCCTCGTCGAGCGGCGTGCGTTCCAGGCCGCGAAAGGCAAGGATTTTCGAGATGCGCCCCTGTTCGATCAGCTTGCCGTCCCGCGCCAGCACCTTGATGCTCTGGTTCGGCTTGATCGCGCCCGAGGTGATGCGGCCGGTGATGATGCGGCCAAGATAGGGGTTGGCCTCGATGATCGTTCCGATCATGCGGAACGGTCCATCCTCCACCTGCGGCGGCGGGACGTGTCGCACGATCAGGTCGAACAGCGGCTGCATGCCGGCGTCCTGCGGTCCTTCTGCGCTTGCTGCCATCCAGCCCTGCTTGGCCGAACCGTACAGGATCGGAAAGTCGAGCTGTTCGTCGCTGGCGTCGAGTGCGGCGAACAGGTCGAACACCTCGTTGATGACCTCAGTCGGACGCGCGTCCGGGCGATCCACCTTGTTGATGACGACGATCGGCTTCAGGCCAACCTTCAGCGCTTTCGACACCACGAATTTGGTCTGCGGCAACGGGCCTTCTGCTGCATCCACCAGCACCAGCGCGCCGTCCACCATGTTGAGGATGCGCTCGACCTCGCCGCCGAAGTCGGCGTGGCCCGGCGTATCGACGATATTGATGCGGATGTCCTTCCATTGCACCGAGGCCGCCTTGGCCAGGATGGTGATGCCGCGCTCGCGTTCGAGGTCATTGGAATCCATGGCGCGCTCGGCGACTTTCTGGTTTTCGCGAAAGGTGCCGGACTGCTGCAGCAGGCGGTCGACGAGAGTGGTCTTGCCGTGGTCGACGTGGGCGATAATGGCGACGTTGCGGAGATTCATCGGAAATGGTTCTTCTCGTTGATCGGGGAAAACCGCGCTTCGCCCGGGTTTCGGGCGGCGGTCTCATCCTGGGAAGGGTCATGGGAAAAGGGCGCGGCGTGATCGGTTCACGCGGCAAAAGCGGTCAGGATTTGGTCGCTTCCGGCCAGGTCATTGGCGCCACTTGCTGTCGGGAACGCCGGATGGATGCGAACCGCGCAGATTGCGGCTCCGGCTTTTTCGCTGCGACGCTATATAGCCGGAAATCGTCAAAAAACAATGCGCCTGTGCCGGTTTTGGCGCTCATTTTGCCGGTGCCACGGCTTCCTGAGCAGGTGGGGCGTCTTCAGTCGGGTAAACTCCGCGCAAAACCTCCTCGAAATGGCTTTTGACCGCGTCGTTGCAGAGGCAGGCGCGGGCAGTCAGCGCCTCCCGGTTCCGCACCAGGATAGCGCCGCGCCGTGTCTCCAGAACGCCCTCGGCCTTGAAAGTCTGGATCACGCGGCTGGCATAGCTGCGGCCGACGCCCAGCATGGTCGAGAGTTGCTCGTGGGTGAGCGGCACGAGGTCGCTGTCGGTCCGCTCTCTCGCCGCCAGAATCCACTTGGCCGTGCGCTGCTCGATCGAGTGGATGGCGTTGCAGGCGGTGGACTGAAAAACCTGCGCCAGCATGCAGTCGGCATAGCGCGAGAACAGATTGCGCAGCGACTGTGATTTTGCCTGCGCGGCCTCCAGAGCGGCGATGCGCAACCGCACGAAGGGGCCGCCGACCTTCACCGTGATCCGCGTATAAGCCGGCAGAAAGCCGTGGCTGACGATGCCGCCGACGGCGCCTTCCCGTCCGACCAGAATGGTTTCGGCATCGCGGCCGTCTTCGTTGGGAACAAGAAAGGACGTGAGACTCGCTGCGCAGGGAAAGTGGACGGTTTCGACGTTGTCGCCGGGATTGTAGAGCAGATCGTCGCTTTCCGCGGTGATGGCGATGAGACAGGGCTCGATCAGCCTGTAATCGGCCTCGCTGAGCCTGCGCAGGAGGTTATTGAACGGGCGATCCTCGTTCGCCTGCGAATGCTGCGGCGCGGCCATGCTGAGTCTCCCTGTTCTCCGACCCTAACCAAAGTGGCTGTCGAGTTGTGTTCAAAAGTGAACAGACAAGTCGAGAGCGGTATGGTCGGTTCCCGGCGTGAAACCGAGATGGGATGTCCTCATCGGAGTTCAGGAAAATTTTCAGCCATTATCGGATCAGATTCATGAAGCCCAGCGTTCCTGGCGCTTTGGCGGCGGCGGCAGCCGGTCTCCCCGACGACGTCCTGATCGTCGAGGATGACGCCATCATCGCGCTCGACCTTGAGCAGACGGTCGAGGAATTCGGCGTGACGCAGGTCCGGGTTGCCTCCAGCGTTGCGCAGGCGCTGGCGATGATTGCCGAATGTTCCCCCGACTTCGCCCTTCTCGACGTCGGGCTGTCCCAGGAAAAAAGCTTTGCGGTCGCCAAGCTGCTGGCCGCCCGAAAAATCCCGTTTGCCTTCGTGACCGGCTATAGCGGTGACAAAGCCTTTCCGCCGGAATATTCCCGTCGGCCCAGGCTCTCAAAACCGTGCGTCCGCGACGAATTGTTCGCGGTTTTGTCAAACTGGCAAACAGCGGCGCAAGACGATACGCATTGAGTCGGGTCCGGCGGCCTGCAAGGTTATGACCTTGCGAGGTCGCGCAAGTTCGATGCGGTCTTGCCTTGCCACATGTCCGGACCGCTCCCTGGGATTTTTGCGCCCGTGCAATCTTATGCAGCGGTAGCGAGGGTGCCATTCCCCGCGGTCACCGATCCGACGCGCCGAGAAACTGGTATGATCGAGCGCAACGATGAGGAGGTGCTCATGGCCATGCCAGCGGTGGAGAATGTCAGAAGCAGGCCGTTGGCGCTCTGGACGATGGCCTTCAGACCGTTTTTCCTGCTGGCCGGCGTGTGGTCGGCGGCTGCGCTTGCCGGATGGATCGTCATGCTCACGATGGGCATCGCGCTGCCCAGCCGCTTCGATCCGCTGACGTGGCATATTCACGAAATGCTGTTCGGCTTCGTCATGGCGGCGATCGCCGGCTTTCTGTTGACCGCGATTCCGAACTGGACCGGCCGCGCGCCGGTCAGCGGCAGGCCGCTTGCCGCGCTGGCGGCGTTATGGCTCGCGGGTCGCCTCGCTTGTCTGGTTTCGGCATCGATGCCGTTCTGGCTGGCGGCGGCAACGGATGTTGCCTTTCCATTCGTGCTCTGCGCGGTCTGCGCCCGCGAGATCATCGCCGGCCGCAACTGGCGCAACATGCCCATGCCGCTTCCGGTCGCATTTCTTGGGATCGCCGATCTTCTGATGTATCTGGAACTTGCAGGTTTCTCCGTGCCCGCGGGCCTTGGATGGCGCCTCGCCTTGACGGCGGTGGTCGTTCTGATTTCCATTGTCGGCGGGCGGATCATCCCGGTATTCACGCGCAACTGGCTGACGAAGCGCGGGGCGGCGGTTCTTCCGGCCAAGCATGGCCCGGTCGATGTCGTCGCGCTCGCGGCGCTGCATGCGGGAATGATTGGCTGGGCCTTTTTTCCGGAGCTGTCGCCTGTCGGCGGGCTTCTGGTTGTCGCCGCGGCGCTCAATCTGTGGCGGCTTGCGCGCTGGCGTGGCAACGCCACCTTGCCTGAACCACTGTTGAGCATTCTTCATGCCGGATATCTCTGGGTCGTCATCGGCGCGGCTCTCTTGGGCGCTTCCATGCTGGGCACGTCGATGTCGGTCTTTCATGTGCCGGAGGCCGCGGCGACACACGCATTGACCGCCGGCGCCATCGGCGCCATGACCCTCGGCGTGATGACGCGCGTGACGCTCGGCCATACCGGCCGCGCGCTCACTGCGGACAGGACCACCGCGCTGATCTATCTGCTTGTGATCCTTGCCGCAGCCGCGCGCGTTGCGGCCGCCGCGATTGGATCGCTGCCCGTGCTGATCGAGATTTCAGCAGGGCTATGGATCGGCGCCTTCGGCCTGTTCACCCTGCGATATGGACCGATGCTGCTGGCGCCCCGTGTGGACGCCGACCGAAATGGCGGATGACGTCGCCGACTTCGCTGCCTGATCACCGGTCGACGTTCAACACCTCGCCGGTGGCGGCATCGACGTCGACTTCCATATAACGGCCGGACAGATCGCGTCCTTCGATCTGCCACTCGTAGCCGGCGAACTCGACGTCGGAGACGGTGACAACCCCGATGTCCGTCGCGACGGCGAGAGCATCCTGCATCGACAGAAGGCTGCCGGAATCATAGGCCGCCGCGGGAGCCGTCACGCCGAGTGCGGCAGCGGCAGCAAGGGACAGAATGTAATTTCGCATGGGATAAGTCCTCGTCGAGGTCGTCGATCCGTCGCGCCATCATGCGCGCAACACCGATAGAACCGGCGGCCTTGCGTTGCGTTCCGCGACAAACTTATGACTGCGGGGCTCTGCGGCGTTTTCCAGGCGTTTTCCCGGCGGACGGAAGGCATCCGTGGCAGACGCATGCCATGCACGCGATCACGCACGGGCGGATCATTCCGGCAGTTGTCGCGGACAGTCGTTGAACGAACGCGGACGCTGTTATCGGTCGGCGGCAGGTTCAATCCGGCACTGCATCATGCAATGCAGCCCGGTGCCGAGAAGCGCGATCTCCGATTTTCCGTCAAACGCGCGCAGGCCGGCATCTAGAAGATGCGTTCCGAATCCGGGCTTGCCCGGTGCAGTGATGATCGGCCCGCCCGATTCGTCCCAGACAATCGACAGGATGTTATTGGTGACCGTCCACGACACATGGAGCAGGCCATGGGGTGTGGAGAATGCGCCGTATTTGGCGGCGTTGGTGGCGAGCTCGTGAAACACCAGCGCCAGGCTGACCGCAAGTTTGGCCGGCAGGAACAGGGGATCGCCGTTCAGGGTAAAGCGGACGTTGCCGTAGGGGCCAAGCTCCAGCCGCAGCAGGTCGATGATGTCACAGCCGCGACCGTCCGTGTTTGCGATCAGGTCATCGGTCGCCGACAGCGCGCGCATGCGGCTGTCGACCCTGTTCCAGGCGGCTGGATAGTCGTGAAGTGCCTGCCTGATGACCGAATGGATGGTGGCGAGTTTGTTCCTGAGCCGGTGTTGAAGCTCCTCCACCACGAGTTCGCGGTAGCGCTGTTCCTTGCCGAGGCGGCTTGTGAGTTCGCGATGGTGGGCCACCAGCGAACGGTGGCGTCGTACGCCAAGGATGACGAGCGCCGCGACGATGGAATAGACCACGATGAGAACCGCCGCTGCCAGCCCCTGCGCCGCTCCGCCGAAATCCAACATGAGACCGAGAACCGCGCCGCCGATCGCGGCGGCAATTCCGGCCCGTTCTCCGCCGAACGCCGCGGCGACGAACACTGCGGGAAGATAGGGGCTGTAAGGCACGTCGGGACGTAGCAGCGAAATTCCGAACCGGAACGCGGTTGAGAGCGTCAGGCAGACCGCCGCGAGTCCGAAGCCCAGAATCGCCGGAGGCTCGGAGACGCCCTGCCATCCGTGCCGGAATTCCTCGATCCACTTCGCCATCAGGCTCCCGATTGCATGTCGCCACGGTGCTAAAGATATCAGTGACGCGAGAACGCATCTGCTCCGTCAGTCGGGACCTTGTTCCGAAGCGAACGTCGCATCATGCAGTTTAGCTCAAAGCCGGTCGTGGAATGCACTTTTCTGTCGCGGGTTTAATCGTACCGAACCTGCGTTGGTTCGTGCTCTCGATATGAGCGACATGATCGTCTAATTCGAATGAGATCACAAGTTTGTCAATCCACGGGCGAATGCGCCGACGATATCTCGTTTTGCATTAATGTGCCCGCATTCCGCGGGGGAGGCTTGGGTTGCGTCAATCCCTGCCGGGGACCTCGCGGAGACGCCGACGTGGAGAGATCGACATGAAACCGAGCTACCGGAAGCATCTGAACGTCCTCCTGCCCGCGTTCGCGGCGCTCGGCGTTATGATCGGACTCGTCGCCTACTCGCCGAAAATATATCGCGTGTTCTGCAGCGCGACGGGATATGGAGGAACGACGCATCGGGCCTATGCGGATCCGGCCGTCACCTCCAAAAAGACCGTTACCGTTGTGTTCGATACCAACGTCGCGTCGGACTTGCCGTGGCGGTTCGAGCCGGAGCAACGTGCCGTGACGGTTCATCTCGGCGAGCAGAAGATGGTTTTCTTCACGGCCGAGAATCTGGGCAGCGAATCGATCGTCAGCCACGCGACCTACAATGTCACGCCGAATACCAGCGGGCCCTATTTCAATAAAATTCAGTGCTTCTGCTTCAACGAAGAGCGCCTCGATCCACATCAGAAGATCGAGATGCCGGTTGTCTTTTTCGTCGATCCGGCCTTCGCCGATGATCCGGACAACCACGCTGTCAATACGATCACACTCAGCTACACGCTTCTTCGGTCGGTGAATCCGTCGCAAAGCAAGAACCTCGCGCGCTTCTTGCCCAATGCGCCGCCCGATCCGGTTCACGGCAAGCAGCTTTTCAGCGAACGATGCACGGCATGTCACGAGCTGGATGCCAACAAGACAGGTCCCCTGCTGGGCGGCGTGGTGGGCCGCAGGGCTGGCACTGTCCCCGGCTATCATTACTCGCCGGCGCTTCAGAACGCCCGCCTGGTCTGGTCCGGGGATAATCTGGATCGTTGGCTGGCCGATCCGAAGAAATTCGTGCCTGGAGCACGCATGCCCGTGCGCGTGCTCGATGCGCCCTCACGTCATGATCTGGTCGCCTATCTGCAGTCCGTTGGCCAAAAAAGCGATCGAACTGGCTCGAACAAGGCCGCGCCGGGCGGAGAATTCTAGGTCGGTTTCGAACGGAAGCGCACCCAACGCGCCGATTATGCTCCGCCCCGTCCATGGGGAGGGATGGCGGCTGCGCGCCGGCAGGACGCCGCTTTTACCGGAAAGCTGAACATGATTCGGTGTATATCACGACGACGCCCCGACGGCGGGGCCGACTGAAGATCGCCGCGAACGTCATCACCATCAGGAAATCGGCTGGATCGCCATGGACATATCACATTTAGCCGAACACGTCGGAACCGTCGGCAGTCTGGCCGCCTCGGTTTTCGTGGTCGCCACCTACACCATGAAGACCATGATCCCGCTGCGTGTCTTCGGCATGCTGACGAATCTCGTGCTGATGATCACCGCGATCCCTTTTCACAGCGTCCTGCAATTCGGGCTTCACGCCGTGCTGTTCTGTCTTAACGGCTACCGGTTGCACCAGATGTTGCAGCTCGTACGCAATGTGAAGAAATCCGTGAACAGCGACCTGTCCATGGATTGGCTGAAACCCTTCATGACCGAACGCAAATGCAAGGCCGGCGAAATGCTGTTCTACAAGAACGAGAAAGCCGAGACGATGCTCTACATCGTCAGCGGCCGCTATCGCCTGGTGGAGTCGGGCATCGAGCTTCCGCTCGGCGCCATCGTCGGTGAACTCGGCATGCTTTCGCCCACCAATGAGCGTACCCAGTCGCTCGAATGCGTCGAAAGCGGCACGGTGCTCAGCGTCAGCTATCGCCAGGTGGAGGAGCTTTACGTCCAGAATCCCGAATTCGGTTTCTACTTCCTGCGGTTGGCCAGCGCGCGGCTGTTTCAGAACATCGGCAAGCTCGAGGAGCGGCTTGCGGAACGTGCGGCTACAGCGCCGGCGTCCGCGATTCCCGGGCTGGCATGAACCTTGGCGTTCCCAAAGCCGCCGGCCTTCGTCCCGCTATCCGTTCGATTTTTGCGTATGTCCTCGGCGACGACGACGATGCGATTCCGATGCTGCCTGCGGGCCTGCCCGACCCGGTGAGACAGGTCGCGGCCGAAGCCGTGAACCGGTTGATCGATTATCAGGGACCGGGCTACGCGCAGCTCTACGTCGCCCGGCTGAGGCGCTTTATCGGTCGGCGCGATATCGATGACGCGATGTTCGCCGAGATCGCGCGGCTGATGGTCGTGCGCATGGCATATGATGACGCGATCCGGATGGCGCAGCTTAAATTGGCCGAGGCCGAAGCGGGCCGGGGCGTTGCACCGGACGATGTCCGCAAGCTGCGTCTCGATGAGTTGGTGTCGTTGCTGCCGAAAAAGGTAGCTGATCACGCGCTGCGGATACTGAAGTATTTGGGATGGCTGCATCTGCCGGTGACCATGCGGTTCAGCGCGGCAAGCCGCTTGCGGCGGCGTCGCCTGCGGATCGAAGCCTCGTTCAAGCGATGGCGGTTGTCCTCTGTCCGCTATGCCACGGAGCGCGTCTGGGTCGAGCGCTGGCTGCACATGATCGATCGCAGCCTGACGAAGCAGCCTGCCGCGGTCGCCACGGTGGTCGCGACGGCCGAGATGGTGCGGGGGGACGGCGATGGTTACGCGCGGAGTCTGCGGGACTGGAATTTGATCGTCGATCATCTCATCAAGCCGACGCTCGACGGCGCATTGTCCTGTCCGGATCTGGCGGGCGCCATAACAGAGGCCCGCGCAGCCGTGAGTTCGGACCCGCGGCAGGAAACCTTGGAGCGCGTCATCGCGCGTATCAGGGAGCGGGCTTCAGCCGGCGCGGCGCGTGAGCCGTGATTCTTCAGGGTCCGACATTTGCCAAGATGCTCGCAAGAGACAGATGCGAATGCTAGTGGTCCGATTCTAACATTTGCATCCCGTTGCGGCAGGGAGTTCCTGCAAATGTTAGAATCAAAGGACCACTAGCAACTATCAGGTTTCTAGTGGAGTTTTGAATTTGACATTCGCCTGACAAGTTCGCTGCAAAGTGGGTAGCGAATGTCAAATTCACTCCACTAGAACCGTGTCACTAACAAGGGGCGTTCGGGTGCTGCTTCCCTCATTGTCGTCGACGATTGCGGTCGGTCCGCTGACTGGCTGGATGGCCGTGCTGACCGTCAAGCACGTGATCGCCGATTTCGTGCTGCAAAATTCGTGGATGGCGATCGGCAAGGATCAGAAGACCGGCTGGGCACTGCCGTTGCTCGCGCACTGTCTCGTGCATCTGGCGCTGGCGCTGGCGCTGATCCTCGTCATCGCACCGCGATTCTGGTTCATCGCCTTTATTGATTTCGCGATCCATATCGTCGTGGATCGTGCCAAGGGTCTGATCTCCTCGACGTTCGATGTGACGCAGGACCGTCAGCACCCGTGGTTCTGGACGCTGATCGGCGTCGATCAGGCGCTGCATCATCTCACCGGCTTCGGGCTGTCGATCGTCATGGCGTTCAACGCGTGATCGGCGGCTCCGCGAATCGCGCCACGCCCGCCGTCCGATTCGGAACCGGATTGCAAGGCCGCCCGGTCGCTCTTTGCCCGCGTGGTTAACCTCTCGTTAGGAAATTGCGTTGCATCCTCATGATCTGAGGAGAGTATCGCATGTTGTCCAGCCGTGACGCTTTCGAGAACGACATATGTCCAGTCACGGATGATCTGTTGGGCGCCATGTATCGTGCCAACGAACATGGCTTGCCGCAGCTCATCGCCAGCGTTGCTCCGGATGTACGAGCGATGCTGGCACTGTTCTGCTACCGGCGGAGTCACCTTCACGGACTGGCGCTGTCGATCGCTTCGAGCTGCTCCGAGCGTGATCTGATCCAGCTTGGCGGCCGTGTCGGTTCCACGCTGTTCGCGCTGTCGCGTGAGGCCCGGCAACCCCATGCGGTGCCGGCCGCGCACGGCCAACGCAAGCCGATCACGCTATCGACCAGGCCGCTCAGCACGTTCGCTCCGCTTGACGACCAGATCGATGACGATGAGGCGGTGCTGATCCCCGCATAGCTCGCGCCGCCGCATCGATGATCAATCTGGCATTGCTTCGCAATCGGCCTGGTTGCGAAGCCTATTTCTTTTCCTTCGCGATAACGCCCGGCAGCGTGAGGGTGCCCGATGCAACCTTGTAGGTGCCGGTGACGCACAAAAGCGGCGCCTTGCCGGTCTCGTTGACCTGCAGATGCGCGGCGACGGCATCGAAGTTGACGTTTTCCGCGCCCTTGACCGGCACGGTGATGCGTACCGTCTTGCCTTTGATGATGGGGCTCATGCCGGGGCTGTCCAGCGCCAGCGGGAGGCCGGGGGCGGTGGCCGGCATAAGGTCCTGGCCCGGCGAGATGTCCAGCACCTTGAGGCCGCCAGCACAGGCCTTGTCGCTGGCCAGCACCACCCAGTGCGAATGCCAGCCGGCGCCGTCATTGGTCGGGTCGCCGTCGCCGTTTTCGTCGAACAGCGGCGTATCGTCGAAATCCGGGTGCGCGGTAATGGCCAGCGCCAGGATGCCCGAGCCCTTCGCAAATCCGACCGCCGCGGGATCGAGCTTGGTCGGCCAGACATAGGCGTCCACCTTCGCGCCGGCGAGCTTGCCGACCTTTTGCGGCTTCAGCGAACCGGCGTCGCCGCTGACTTCCATGGCAAAGGTGGCGAGCCGGCCATCGGTTGAGGCGGAGGCGCTGGTGACGTCGAAGGCTGGCGGCACGGCTGCGTCGGGCTTGGCGTGGATGTCGTGGGCAAGGGACGATGTTGCCAGTGCGCCTTGCATAAGCGCAGCGGCGAACGTTCCCGCGGAAAACCTGATGACCGATGAAGGCATGGAATACTCCGATTGATAATATCGAGTCGATACCATATCTGTGTGACTGACAATCTGGATCGAGTCAATGAAAAATAGCGAGTCGCTATCATCTGCATCGCATGAGGCGGCCTATCTGATCGGCCGGCTCGACCGGCTGAGCCGCAGCGGCGTCAACATTGCCGGCCTTAATCCCGCGCAGTGGGAGGCGTTGCGCTACCTGTCGCGCGCCAACCGCTTTTCGCGCACGCCGGCGGCGCTGGCCGATTATGCCGGCTCGACACGCGGCACCATTTCCCAAACCCTGATCGCGCTGGAGCAGAAGGGACTGGCGTCCCGGCAGGCCAGCCGACGCGACGGCCGCTCCGTCGAATTGGCGCTGACCCGGCGCGGCGAGGCCGTGTTGGGAGACGATCCGCTGAGGCGACTGGCAGACGACATCTCGGTCGCAACCGGCGGCGATGCCGGCGAACTGCTGGCGACGTTGCAGGCCATCCTCTCGGCGCTGATCGCGCGCAACAACGGTCGCGCCTTTGGCATCTGCCGCACCTGCCGGCATTTTCGCTGCAATGCCGTGCCGGGTCGCGCCGCGCCGCATCATTGCGCCGTGCTCGACGAGCCGCTCTCTGATGCCGATAGCGGCGCGATCTGTCAGGAGCACGAAACCGCGGCCTGAACCGGCGCTTCGCGCGCCGCCCGCATGAGGACCAAAGACGCCAACGGCCCCCTCGCCAATCAGGCGGCATCAACCAGAATGACGCGGAGGTCGTTGACGTTGGTGAGCGTCGGACCGGTCAGCAGCAGGTCGCCGGTGGCGGTGAAAAACGCGGTGGCGTCGTTGTTGGCGAGATAGGCGACGGGATCGAGTTGTTGCGCGCGCATCGTTGCAAAGGTGCGGGCATCGATCACGGCGCCCGCCGGATCGTTCGCGCTGCCCGCGCCGCCGTCGGCGCCGTCGGTGTCGGCCGCCAAGGCCGAGATGCCGGGGGTGTCCTTGAGCCATGATACCAGTGACAGCGCGTATTCCTGGTTGGGACCGCCGCGTCCATCGCCGCGCACCGTCACCGTAAGCTCGCCGCCTGACAGGATCGCAAGTTTCCGTCCGTCGGCGCGCGCCTTCAGCGCCACTCTCGCATGATCCGCGGCGATATCGCGGGCCTCGCCCTCGAGATCGGCGCCGAGGTCGAGCACCTCAAAGCCGGCATCGCGCGCGAGCCTGACGGCTGCGGCGAGCGACGCGCCGGGGCGTGCGATGATATCGAAGCGGGCGCGCGCAAAGGCGGTGTCGCCCGGCTTGCAACTCTCATTGGCTGGATCGTTGAGGGCGCGGATGACGGCGGCGTCGAGCGCGAGATTGTACTTTGCGACCAGCGCGCGGGCGTCGGCCAGCGTGGTCGGGTCGGGCACGGTCGGGCCGGAGGCAATGTCGGCCGGTTCGTCGCGCGGCACGTCCGATATCGCCAGCGTCACGATGTCCGCGCATCGTCCTGCCCGCGCCAGCCGCCCGCCCTTGATGCGCGACAGATGCCTGCGCACCGTGTTGACGTCGCCGATCGGCGCGCCGGAGCGGAGCAAGGCGCGGTTGACCTGCTGCTTCTGCGCGAGCGACACGCCGTCGACGGGCGCGATCCAGTTGGCCGACCCGCCTCCCGACAGCAGCACCAGCAGCAGATCGTCGGCGGTGGCGCTGCTCGCGAGCGTCAAGCTGAGATCGGCGCCGCGCAGGCTCGCCTCGTCGGGCACGGGATGGCCGGCCTCGATCACTGCGATGCGGCGTGTCGGCACGCCGTGGCCGTGACGTGTCGTGGCCACGCCAACCAGACGTTCGGGGTCGAGCCCCGCGGCATCGAGGTAATGCCGTTCCACGACCGCGGCCATGGCGGCCGCGGCTTTTCCCGCAGCAAGGCAGATCACGCGGCCTTTCGGGGCGCGCGGCAGGTGCGCATCGAGAATGTTGTCGGGATGAGCGGCGGCCACGGCCGCGTCGAAGATCGCGCGCAACAGGTTGCGTTGTTCGGACATGGCTCGGATCTGGCGCTTGGTTGGCTCAAAAGGACGACAGGTCGAACAGGGCGTCCGTTATCCGCCGGATTTGGCCGCGAGGAAACCCGTCTGGGCGTCGGAACAATATTGGACTGCCCCGCACGTGTAACGCTGACACGCAAGGACAGGCCGAAGTTTATGGAGGCGGATGTATATACGCGCGCGATCCACATACGCCTTCGCCGGCGCCTTCACTCATACCAATGTCTAAAGCGGTTTTCGCCGTACCTTCGGCTGTTCCACGTTGACCGCGTCGCGACACCCGGTCACTTTCTTCCGGGCAAGCGGGAGAACAATCTGATGAGTTCGAAATTCATCGTTGCCGTTGCCTTGTCTGTCGCCTTCCTTTCGGCCCCAGCCGCCCACGCGCAGCAGTTCATCAATGTGCTGACCGGGGGAACCTCCGGCGTTTACTATCCGCTCGGCGTCGCCATCGGCAAAATATACAGCGACAAGATCCCGAACGTGAAAACCCAGGTCCAGGCGACCAAGGCCTCGGTCGAGAATCTCAATCTGCTGGAGCAGGGGCGTGGCGAGATCGCCTTCACGCTCGGCGACTCGCTGAAGGCGGCGTGGGAAGGCGATGCCGAGGCCGGTTTCAAGACCAAGCTGACCAAGCTGCGGACCATCGGCGCGATCTATCCGAACTACATCCAGATCGTTGCGACTGCTGACAGCGGCATCAAGACGCTGGCCGATCTCAAGGGCAAGACTCTCTCGGTCGGCGCGCCGAAATCAGGAACTGAGCTGAACTCGCGGGCGATCCTGAAAGCGGCCGGCATGGATTACAACGATCTCGGCAAGGTGGAGTATCTGCCGTTCGCCGAGTCCGTGGACCTGATGAAGAACAGGCAGCTCACCGCGACGCTGCAATCGGCCGGTCTTGGCGTCGCTTCGCTGAAGGATCTCAGTAATTCGAACGACATCGTCGTGGTCTCGGTGCCGAAGGAGGTCGTCGACAAGATCGGGCCGCCATTTGTCGCGGCGATCATTCCGGCCAACACCTACAAGGGGCAGGACAAGGACGTCCCCACCGCGGCCGTCGTCAATTACCTCGTCACCAGTTCGGCGGTGTCCGATGATCTCGCCTACCAGATGACGAAGCTGGTTTACGAATCGCTTCCCGACCTGATTTCAGCGCACTCGGCCGCGCGCGGCATCAAGCTGGAAAACGCCGCGATGAATAGCCCGGTTCCGCTGCATCCCGGCGCGATCCGCTACTTCAAGGAAAAAGGACTCATCAAGTAGCGTCGCTGAGCGATGGGCCGGCATTATTCCGGATACGGCGCGGCGAGCGTGATCGATAGATCTGCCGCCGGCGGAGTTCGTCGAAACGTTTGGATTCGGTCGGAGGATTGAAACAGGGACCGGACACGATGTCCGCCGAGAGATTCGAGATGTCGCAGCCGCAAGCCGCCGCGGCGCCCGTCACGCAGTTCGATAATTTCGAACACGGATTCCCCGCGGGGTTCGGTCCCGGCGGCTGGGGACACCTTGCTTATGCCATCGGCATTGCATTTGCCGCCTTCCAGATCGTGATCGCGGCGTGGAATGTGCTCCCGAGCCAGGTGGTGCGTGGCGTCCATGTCGGCTTCCTGATCCTGATGACGTTCGGGCTGGTGGCCAACTTCACCGCGAAGAGCAATGCGGGCCGCGCGGCCGGCTGGTTCATCGGCGGCATCGGATTTCTGTGCGGCCTTTACCAGTGGATCTTCTACGCCGACCTGATCCTGCGTGACGGCGATCCCACCACGCTCGATCTGGTGGTCGGAACCGTGCTCGCCGTGCTGATCTTTGAAGGTACGCGGAGGCTGATGGGTCTCGCGCTGCCGCTGATGTGCGGCGCCTGCATCGTCTACTGGTTCTTCGGGCAATATCTTCCGGCGCCCTTCAATCATCGCGGCTATGCCTTCGATCAGATCATCACGCATCTGTCCTACGGCACTGAAGGGTTCTACGGCGTTCCGATCTATGTGTCCGCGACCTACATCTTCCTGTTCATCATGTTCGGCTCGTTCCTCGAACGCGCCGGCATGATCCAGCTCTTCACCGACGTCTCGCTCGGGCTGTTCGGCCGCACCCGCGGCGGCCCCGCAAAGGTCGCGGTGATCGCGTCGGGCCTGATGGGAACGATCTCGGGCTCCGGCGTGGCGAACGTGGTCACGGTCGGCCAGTTCACGATTCCGCTGATGATCAGGTTCGGCTATCGCCGCGCGTTCGCCGCGGGCGTCGAAGCCACCGCCTCGATGGGCGGGCAGATCATGCCGCCGGTGATGGGCGCGGTCGCCTTCATCATGGCGGAAACGCTCGGCGTCGATTACTCCGTCATCGTCAAGGCCGCCGTGATTCCGGCCGTTCTCTACTTCGCCTCCGCGTTCTGGATGGTGCATCTCGAAGCCGGCAAGAACGGGCTGGTCGGCATGGCGCGGGCGGAGATCCCCAACGCCTGGAAGGCGCTGGTCGATCGCTGGTTTCTCGTGCTGCCGCTGGCCGCGCTGGTCTACATGCTGTTCGAGGGGTTCACGCCGCTCTATGCCGGCATCATCGGCCTGTCGCTGACGGTGACGCTGATCCTTGGCGCCAGCATCGTGCTCGGCCTGCCGAGCCGTACGCTGCGCTATATGTTCTGGATCGGGCTGGCGCTGATTGCTGGTGCGTTGTCGCGCAGCGGTCTGCATATCGTGCCCGTGTCCTGCGTGATCGCCGGTCTGGTCGTGCTCAGCCTGCTGACGCGCGGCGGACGGGCCACGCTGGTGGCCTGCCGCGACTCGCTCGCCGAGAGTTCCAAGTCGGCGCTTGCCGTCGGCATGGCCTGCGCCATCGTCGGCACCATCATCGGCATGATGACGCAGACCGGCGTCGGCACCGTCTTCGGCGGCTGGGTGATCGGGCTCGGCGCCAGGAGCCTGTTCCTGGCGCTTATCATGACGATGCTGCTGTCGATCCTGCTCGGCACCGGCATTCCGACCATCCCGACCTACATCATCACGGCCTCGCTCGCCGCGCCGGCGCTCGCCAAATTGGGCGTGCCGTTGATCGTCAGCCATATGTTCGCATTCTATTACGGCATCATGGCCGACCTCTCGCCGCCGGTGGCGCTGGCCGCGCTGGCGGCCGCGCCGATCGCCAAGGAAAACCCCGACAAGATCGGCTGGGAGGCGATGCGGATCGCGCTGGCGGGCTATGTGATTCCGTTCATCGCGGTTTATTCGCCGTCGCTGATGTTGCAGGCGAGCGATCCGATGGCGGCCGAACTCGGCTTCTACGGCGCCGTGGCCTATTCGACCGTCAAGGCGCTGGTGGCGATCGGATTGTTCGGGATGGTCGCGATCGGCTACCTGTTTGCTCGCATGACCCCGGCCGAACGGATCATCGCGTTCGTCGCCGCGCTCTGCCTGCTCGGTGAATTCCAGTACAGCGACTGGGTCGGCTACGCATTGGCGCTCGCGCTCCTGGCCTGGCAGTGGCGGCAACGATCCCGTTCCGCGGCGGCTGCGACATGAGCCTTTGCCTGATCTCGGCGGGCGTCACCAAGACGCTGGCGCTTGCGGCGTTCACGCTGGCGTGGACCCATTCGATCGAGAAGACCGGCTGGCAGGAAGACTGGCGCGTCACGCCAAATGGCCTCGAACTGGTGCAAGCGCGCGTGAAGGGATCGGGCGCCGGCATGGAACCGCCGCCGGAGGCGCGGCTCATCGACGGCTGGTTTCAATGGCGGCCGAAGCGCGCTCCGATGCCGCAACTCGTGCTCGGCAATTCCGGCGTGGCGGGCGAGTGGCGGCTGTGCGCGGACGGACATTGTCGCACCTTGTCTGATATCCTGGGCCGTCCCGTGGGAACGCACGTCACAACGATGCGCGCATGTGAGCAGCCCCCACCTTGAGCCGGCACGCTGATCGTTTTCTCCCGGCTTGATCACTCCGCCTTAGCGGTTGGAGACCTGTCGTGTCTGGGGCAGGGCAGGGGAGCCTGCAGCGTCGGAGATCCGGGCGCCGGCATTGCGGCTGTTCATCATCGCCTCGAGCCGGTCGCGTTCCTTTTCGAAACTGGCGAGGAGCGGACCCTCCAGCGACCGCCCGCGCGGAAGCCTGACCCGCATCGGATCGACGAAGCGGCCGTTGACCAAAATTTCGTAATGCACATGCGCTCCGGTGGAGCGGCCGGTCGAGCCGACGAAACCGATCACCTGACCTTGCCGCACGCGCTTGCCGGGCTCCATGCCTTTGGCGAAAGCCGACATATGACCGTAGGCGGTTTCATAGCCGTTGTTGTGCTTGATGCGGACATACTTGCCGTAACCACCTTCCCATTCGGCTTTTTCCACCACGCCATTTCCGGTCGCGAAGATCGGCGTGCCGTACGGCGAGGCCCAGTCGACGCCGGTATGCATTTTCACGTAGCCGAGGATGGGGTGGCGCCGGGCACCGAAGCCGGACCGCATGACGGCGGTGGCGACCGGCTTGCGGACCAGGAACTTCTTCGCGCTCTTGCCGGTTTCGTCGTAGTAATCGACGACGGCATCGTCGGGGGTCTGGAAGCGATAGTATTTCTTGGTCTCGCCGCCCACGGTAAGCGAAGCGTAAAGCACTTCGTTCTTCTCGGTCGCCGGCGTTCCCTCGTCGTCGCCGGCATAGAAGACGTCGAACGAATCGCCCGGCTGGACCTTGCGCTGGAAATCGACGTCGTAGGAGTAGATGCGGACCATGTCTTCGATGATCGTGGGCGGCACCTTGTCGCGCAGCGCGGTTTCATAGATGCTTTGATAAAGCCGGACGCCGCTGCCGTCGTCATCGTCGTCGCTGTCGGTGAGTTCTGCGACCGAATTCATGCTGGTGATGTCGACGGCGACGTAATTGCCGAGATCCGACAGCGCCGCGACGGCCTCGATCGCCGAATCGTTCGCAACAATCACGCGATAGGGTTGAAGCCGCTGGCCGGGGGCCGCGGGCGCCATCAGGATGCGCAGCCTCTCGCCTTCCTTGAGCCCGCCGTCGCGGCCGCGCGGCCCGAGCACCGCGGCGATCGACCTCGCTTCTTCCGGTGTCGCGCCCTGGTCGCGCAGCACCGAGACGACGGTGTCGCCGCGCTTGACCAGATGCACGCGCTCACCGACCGGATTGCCGCCGGTCGACTGTTCCTTGGTCTTAGGAAGCAAGGTCACGTTTTCGGGAACGATGCGGGCCTCGAATCCGGCATAGGGATCGACGCCGCCTTCGCCGGCATAGGCCATCTTGATGCTCGAGGTCGCGCCGCCGGCGTCGGCCGTCGCATCGGCCATGGTGTAGCTCACGCCGCTGTTGCCGCGCCAGTTCGAGGCATCGCGCACCCGCACCATGATTTCGTCGACCGGGACGGTGACCGCGATCTTCGCTTTCGGCAGCAGCGGTGCGAGGTCGCGGGTGACAAAGGAGACTTCGGCGTCGGGTTTGGCCGCGGTGCTGGCATCTTCGGATTCGCTTCGAGCGGAGCTTCCGACGTCGGACAGCAGCCTCTGGGCGTTGAACGGCGGGATTTTCGTGCTGAGGTCGCTGGTCGCCATCGACAGGTTGCCGGACACGCGAACGAAGGGCCGCACGCGCATCACGTCGCGGTTGCCGGCGCGGGTCACGGTCGATACACGGATGACCTGCCTTGCGGCGGCGGCCTCACTCGGCGGCGGCAGGCGGTCGCTCTTGTGCACGCTGGCTTGATGGTCGCCGGCGCCAAACGAGCCGCGCAGTGCGCCTTCCACGCGTTCGGGCATCCTTGCAAAGGTGGTCTCGCCGTCGAGCGAGGCGAAAACAGCGCCGCCGATGAGGGCCGCGCCGCACAAGCCCGTGAGAATGGTGCCGCTGAACCACTGTACGGAGATGCGGCGGCGGTCGATCACGGTTGCTTCGGATCCGTCGGCGGAAAGCGGCGGTTCGTGGCCGAGATCGATCATCCCGGTTCCTCGTCCGCCCTGTCCACCGCGTGCCGTATTCAATCCGTGGTCCCCCCGATGTGCGCCTGCGAGCGGCGATTTTCCTGCACCTCACCGAAACCCGTGCCGCTCCGAACTAGAGAGGCACGTAAAGCCGCGGATGCTTCATGCTTGTCCCGGACCTGGCGCGCACGCCGTGCTGCGCGCAGTCGCGGACATCAATGTCGCCCGAACCCCTTGAATGTCGCCCGAACCCCTTTATGCGTCGCGGTCGCCTGGATGGGCGATGCGCCTGGATGGTCGCCCTCTCTGGAAGCCACCGATCGTGAAGCTGCCGGCCGATGCCCCTAGCAATCGGCGATTCAAGACTTATTTCTTTGTGAGAACGTCGCAGGAATGTGGCTCAAGTACGGCGTAGGTGCTGCGGCGGGCAGGGCTTTTTTGCACTGCGAATAAGTTTTGCCCAGGGCAACAATTTGTTGACGATGGGCGTTGACAAGCGTCCGAGGGTGGGACTATAACCCGGCCACTGAGCGCGGCGACGCCTTGGCCTTTGCCAAGGCATCCAGCTGCGCCTGTGAAGCTCCTCACTTGGTTGAGCGAATCAACAGCCGATAGCCATCGGTTGTTATTTGTCGTCCGATGAGTGCTTCATGAACCTCCAGCGATGGAGGTTGGGTCTTCGGACCGGGCTGTTTGACAAGTGAAGATGAAGAAAGAGAAACGTGGACGGCGGAGTCCTTGCGGGTCTCGCAATTGAAGGCTTCGGCTTTCGGTTCGGGACCGGACGAAAGACTTCGGCGGTACACGTTTCAAAGGTTACACCATGGTCTCAGCAATGAGATCACGTTGTCCGCGATGTGAATCGCGTTCAATGATTATGGTGGGACCTCGTCAAACGTTGTGATCAGCCGGTTCAAAGTTTCAAGTCCAACTTGAGAGTTTGATCCTGGCTCAGAGCGAACGCTGGCGGCAGGCTTAACACATGCAAGTCGAACGGGCGTAGCAATACGTCAGTGGCAGACGGGTGAGTAACGCGTGGGAACGTACCTTTTGGTTCGGAACAACCCAGGGAAACTTGGGCTAATACCGGATAAGCCCTTACGGGGAAAGATTTATCGCCGAAAGATCGGCCCGCGTCTGATTAGCTTGTTGGTGAGGTAACGGCTCACCAAGGCGACGATCAGTAGCTGGTCTGAGAGGATGATCAGCCACATTGGGACTGAGACACGGCCCAAACTCCTACGGGAGGCAGCAGTGGGGAATATTGGACAATGGGCGCAAGCCTGATCCAGCCATGCCGCGTGAGTGATGAAGGCCCTAGGGTTGTAAAGCTCTTTTGTGCGGGAAGATAATGACGGTACCGCAAGAATAAGCCCCGGCTAACTTCGTGCCAGCAGCCGCGGTAA
>Ga0209930_1001109_pt1 | contig 47315 bp, 54 predicted proteins | sample ThiBiot_500_biof_2_FD_183948 | JGI IMG/M metagenome (GOLD analysis project Ga0209930, IMG submission 183948) | Wastewater bioreactor microbial communities from Cape Town, South Africa - Thiocy_cont_500_biof (SPAdes) | ecosystem: Engineered > Bioreactor > Thiocyanate-remediating >...
TTCTAAACCAATGATGTCAATATCCTTGGTAAACTTAGGTAGATGATCATGAACAGAATTAGTATCACAAACTATGTTACCTGTTGAAGGACCATATGACCAATCAGTACTTTCGGCTGCCATATCTTGAGGAACGTTATCGTCAGTTTTAGCAAAGCAAAGCGAAATTTTGAAAAGCTCACAGAAATGTGAAAATTTCGCATGGATTTAATATGAAATTCTAGTCTTGACCATTTTGGTCTTGCTCTTGCTTGCTGGCCATGAATACGATTAAAAATGCAACAAGTTATCTATGAAAAGAGAAAGTCCTTCTAAGCATCTCTCGATTTCGACTTTTATACTATGTAGGCAAGAAAATGACGTAATTAAATTATCAGATTTGACTTCGTAGTAATATATAATTACATCATTTTTTTAAAGTTACATGTAATGACATGCCTACACTTTCTCAAAGAAATATATAAATCGACATGTCGGACATATCACAAAAGTTTCATCACGTTTCATTCTTGTAATTTATGTATGACCAAAATTTTTTATCCCTTTTTCAGATAAAACTATCGTATAACTCTACGATGAAATTTTAATTTCGATCAATATCAAATCGTTGGATTCGACTATTTACACAATCAGCAACATAAAGATTGTTTTCACGATCGAATGCTAAACCTATTGGACTATTTAACTGATTCGATCCTTGTCCTTGACCATTTCCACCAACAATCAGTCGACCTTCTTTCGATTGTGATGGCCAATACATAACACGATGATTTTCCGAATCAGCCACATACACATCACCCATTTCATTCACAGTCATTCCCGTTGGATGTGACAATAATTGCAAACCATATCCTTGACCTTGTCCGCCAGCAACAACAACACCTTCTTTTGCATTCTTCATCCATTTCATGACCCGATGATTGGAATAATTCGAGACATAAACTGTGTCATTTCTATCGACGAAGATAAATGTCGGACCGTTCAGCTGATTAAGTTGATTTCCTTTCCCATTTCCACCTGCGACAATTATTCCTTCTTTTTCATGTTCTCTCCATCTTTTCACTTCGTGCTTCTCACAATCTGAAACAAACAGATCTCCATTTTTGTTCATCGTTAATCCATAACAATAAATATCAGATATGATGATTTGTTGATCGTGTTGATCTTTCATTGACCATCGAACAACTCTTCTATTTCCATAATCAGAAATAATCAAAGACTTTGTCTTTTGATCGACAATTACATCAGTTGGTCTGGACAATTGATCGATTCTATCTCCTTCGCCATTTCCACCAGCAACTACTTGACTATTATTTCTACCAAATTTCGATTTAACAATACGATGATTTTCATAATCAGCAATGTAAATCGTTTGTTGTTCATCATCGAAATAGATACCTTGAGGTCCATTAAGTTGAATACCATCTCCTATAGTGATCGTAATTGCAAATTGTTTCCATTTGAGATTGTTTGATAATTGATTATGTCCAATATTTTCTTGCTCTTGAATTGAAAAACAAGTACAAAATGAAAATAGGTGAAATGAAAATGAACTCACTTGATGGTTTTCGAGTAACATCTGAATTGGTCACCGTTGTTGCCGACGATTGATCATCATTATCATTATCATTGATTTCAATTAAATGAACAATATGTGAGCCATCAGGCCTTTTTAATGGATTTGATTTGACACGAAATTGTGTTCCCATTTTCAAAATAACTTCGTCTTCATTTTCATATTCAGTATATCCAGAAATCTTTTTCCCATTGATAGCTTCAATTAGGAAAAGAGTCGCATTTTTTGCACTACTAAGAAATCCTTCGATGACATTGACTGATGATGAACACGAATTGGCAGACCACCAAGTAAAGATTTGATCTTTAGTGAAATCTTTTCCAATATCCAAAGCAACACCTCTCCAAATAGCTCCTTTGACAGTTGGTAATAGATCCAATGCTGTATCAAATAATTTCAAATATGAAAACCAGATTTTTAATGTTTGTCGATTTTCTGATCGCAATGCTTGATTTAAAACACGGTAGAGTGCTGTATCTCCCCATTCCATCGTATAAATGTAAATGGAAGCCGATTGATCTTTGGATAGACCATGTTCATTCGGATAGTGACAGTGTTTTTTTGCTATTTTAACATAATTAGATAATTCTTTGATTTGTGATTCAATTGGTTGAAGTGCTTTTTCAATTGAAACTAGCTCTTGACTATAATAACCATAAATAGGTGGAAGTCTTTTGAATGATAGATCAATATCACCAAAACGATTCATGCACACTGATTTTCAATTCAATCGAACACAAATATGAAACAGAGAATATATTATAGGTCAACTATTCGAAAAAGTACGTTGCTAAATGCCATTAATGGTTTGTTTCTTTTTCTTCTCTTCTCTCAAAAGCACGTAAAAAAAGAATGAGGGTGACGAGAGCTTTTTTTCTTCAAGGTTAAACAGAGAAAAAATTTCAGAAGAATCGGTTGATGAATCAGAACTATTACTATTAGAATGTCAAACAATAACAAAAAGAATTTTTCTATAGCTAATCAATCAATATTAACAATGAAATCGAGACACTTTCATCGTATATCGATTATACTGACTGATTAATTATAAAAATGTATACGAAACTAATATTTCTCAAGTATCATAGAAATATTTTTTTTGGTTAATAAGTCTTATTTCTGTTCACATTATCGATATTTGATTATTTCGGTGCTTAGTTCATATTACCATCCTCATCGATACTCAAACAATTCGTAATAGCACAGTTCAAATGTTCGTACATGATTTCCTATTTATTCAGTTAAAATTAAATGCAATTTCAAGTTTCTATTCATCAAATTCAGAATATTATTTTCACTACGAATCGATAAGGAACTTCAATCTATATGAAACCGAATTTTTCTTTTCTTTCTGTCAAAATTAATTAGTTTTCCATTGTCTTTTCATATCACACGAATATTGTTTAGCAAATCCGAGCACATGATCGATCACATCCTCGATCAAATGAAATTTATGCACAAATGAAAGTGCTCTCAAATGAACTTCAACAACAGGGTCACACATATGATTCAACTTGATAACAAGACCACTCAATGAAGATGAAACAATAGAATCTGTTTTATGTGGTCATAGTGAGAAACTCTCAATTGCTTGGAATTTTGTGCTCAATCCAAAGACCAAATTGATCGAAATTAAAAATAATCTTCGTATTTGTGGAGATTGTCGTAAGTAATTTTTGTGTTTGGTATTGTGTAGACCGGACAACGAAATTAATAGCTGCAATTCGTCAATGCCATATAATTGTTGGTGATGCAAATCGAATCCATCATTTTACTCCAGATAAAAAATGCTCATGTAATGATTATTTTTGAAATAAAAGCAAATACACTCATCAAATTCGAAATTTCTAAGACATTTTTATTTCAACATATGAATATAAACAATTCTATAATAATGAATTCTGAAAACAAAAAAATATATATATATATGTTCACATACAACAACGAATAATTCCTGCTCGAAGATTGAAACCCATTAAGATTTCTTTATTAGGACCAATAGCTACACCTAAACAATTTTGTTCTTCAATTTTTCCAACAGATTGATTTTTCGTATCGAAATGAATAAATAACGAACGTTTAGCCGTACTGTGGGATAACAAATTAAACTTTAATAATAAACTATTTTCTCGTGGAAAGAGACCAATATCGCAAACATTCATTCGATCACCAGCACTGAAATGACTCGTAAAAATTCGTTCACGAGTTTGTTTATTATAGATAAACACTTGTTGACGATCTTGACTGAGTAAAGCTAATGATTGTTGATTGATTGACATACGAATTGGAAGAAAATTCGATTGACGTGAAAATGAAATGAATTCTTCGATGTTCGAGAAAACTGAGTCAATTTCATGAGTAGATGTCGGTTGAGCATGATAATAGACTGAATGAGTAACAGAATTGATTGCCCAAAGACGATTTTCATCGGCTAGATATTGATGAACTGGATGGGATAATTCAATAGGTGCACATTCAAGTGCGCCTGCATGAGAAAATAAATAGATCAAACCATTTTGATGTTTTTCTTGAAGATGTAAGAAAATAAAGCGGTTGAAAACAAGAAACGATTGAATTGCTAGATGTGTTTGTTGAGGAAAGAGATGAAACGATCGAATATATCGTGGAGAATCGTATGTAACCGGTGAAACATAAGTTAATAATGATATAACACCTGATGAACTACAACTGAAGATTAAAGTCGATCGATCAAGTGAATAAATGCAAATATGATCTGGAAGACTTTTCACACCAACTGTCCACCTGGGTAATTTGCGAGGAATTGATTGAAGATCTCTATCACCTGTTGTATTGACCATTGATGATGATGATGAACTACCTGATGATAATTTTGAATTAATTTCAAGCGATTTGAACAGAAGTTCACCAAAAACATGATTCAATGGTTTAGAATTAACTTGAGAAAGAATTGGTACCTAAAATTAAGAATTCAAATTGTGATTAAATTGAAAATAAATAATGAACTATGTCGGATTTATGTTTGAGTAAACGTAATTGACGATCAGCTTCGATATCTAAACGATTGATTTCTTTTTCGACTTGAATATTTTCTGAAAAGTTTTCATTCTTTCTACGAAAAGAATTTCAATTTAAAATCAATTGAAATACATTCATACTTCAATGCATTGAGACGTGGCTCAACTAAAGCTGAAACTGCTTCGATATCAATCGATTGATGTTTTCGACTACAAAATAATTCTCGATTTGATTCATCATTCGAACAAAGAAAACTATCGAATTACGCATTGATTTCATTTGTTTCTTCTTGTTTTTGTAGTTGGTTGATCAATGTTTCTTGGTATTGATCAATATTATTCATAAATATTTCCTTTCGTTGATCGATAATCTCATACATATCTTTGATTTGTCGATGTACTGTAGTCAAAGCAATGATTTTTCGATTTTCTATAAGTCTATCACAGTCAGTTATTCGATCGAGAATCTTCTTTTTAATATCTTCATTTTCATTTTGACAATTTCGACATAAATTCTCATTCGAATTCGGCAAAATAAAATTCTTTTGACATGAATAACAAATTCGTTGTTGATTTTCTTCTCGTAAATATTGTTTAACCATAGAAGCTAATGTTCCATGTGAAATAAGATTGTCAACAAACTGATTTGGATCAAGAAAAGTTATTCGAAACGAACAAATCGGACAGAGAACTTAAGCAAATTCGGAAAAGGAATTCATTTTAAACGAGAAAACAATTGAAATTTACTCGATCTATCATTGCTTTGTTGAGCTAATGTTAAACAACATGAACGACAAAAAACATGACTGCAACTAAGCATCACAGGATCATTGTACAAATGTGGATGACATGGTTGAGCTCGACATGAGACAAACTCACGAGTGAATACCGGCATTTGAGAATTCGATCTGAAAAAGGTTTAGAATTGAACTTTATTTCCTAACTGTTCATTCAAAAAAAAAACAACAACAAATATTATGAAAAAGATCTACATATTATTATTGAAAACAGAAGTGCCTAAAGTAAGTTTAATAACAATGAATCAAACCACGATCACCTCGAACAGCAAAACCTAATATAAGTTCATCATTCGGACCTAGAATATCGAAGAAATATTTCAATAAGAATTCGTTTCTCAATGAAATGACGAACCAAGTGTCATACTGTAAAGTGTATCAGCTTGAATGCGATGTTTTTCTTCGCCGTTAGCTGTTAATTCGATTAGACATCGCCGAGAAGTACTTTTCTCGAATCGATCATTCGATGATTTATCTTCGATTAATTTCAATAAACTTCGATTATCTTTAAAAACGACTCCATCCATTAGTTTCCAATTGGTTTCTTGTGAATTTTCATAAGTTGTTATCAAACGAAATCGATCGTCTTTTTTATACAATCTGTAGACATCATGTTCACTGTCAATAAGACCGATCGATTCCTTCGATTGAAACATAATATTCGGTTCGAATTGTTCATCGGAAAAATCGAAAAGAATCTCTTCTTCTTGTAAACATTTACGAATCTCGGATTTATTATTCGGAATCGCGTACGAATAGAGATTATTGTCCATGGGATTCAATGCCCAAAGACGACCGTATAACGGATCAGCAAGAATGATACGAATTGGATGTGACTGATAAACACCATCGATTTCTTGACCTGTATGAGAAAATAAATAGATCATTCCGCCATGATCGTTGTATCGACCCTAGGAGAAGAAAACATTTAGCAATTGGATTGAAATGAAAAACGAACTTGTTCGCCTTTCATTATCGGTAGGCCGGCTTTGATTAATTTCGAATGTTCAATTTCATTTGTTCGTTGTTCAAATCGACGTACGTAGACAACAATGGCAAATTCATAGACAGCAAATGATTCCATTAGCAGACGAGAGTTTTTCGAAAATAATTCACTCGTACCAATGCGCGTTGGTTTCGTGTGAGCCATTGGATTTGGAAAATTATAAACACTCATTTGACCATAATCATCAGTAATAAATAGAAGATAATCATGTTTAGAATAAGAATTCGTATGCGCACGATTTCGATTGTCGAAAACGGTGAGAAAAAAAGGAATTTCTTTGAAGTCAATTGACCAGTGATATTGATTGTTTGGAACGATATCATATCGTTTTTTGTACGATTGAATCGATAATAATGGTGGTGGTGGTGGTGGTGGAAGACGAGCACGTGGCATAACACGACCACGATATGAAGAACCATATCGTCTGCCTCGATTTTGATTGTTATTAACATTAAATCGAGGAGAATGTAGAACAGTTCGACCACCTCTTGACGTTCGTATTGAATCGACTTGAGATTTTGCATTGATTTTTAGTTGTTTTGTGACTAAAGATGATAGTTGATCATCGAATTGTAATTCACCAATCAGTTGACTGAGATTCAATGAAAATGAATCGGCCTCAGATAGATACATAATCTATTCAAGAAATAAAATCAAATGTAAACCTTCTTCTAGTTACTTTCGATTCCATTTGTTTGATGTGCTTATCACGTTGAATTAAATCTTGATAAATCTGATCGATTTCATCGAGAAATGATAGCAAATCCGACGTATTCGTTTCTCCTCTTCAAATCAAACACCGATAATTTACACAAAGACAACATTCAAAATGAAATTCTACTCGAGTATTTGTACAAGACGTTGTTTGATTAATTGATATCTTTCATCGACATTATTCGCTCGAATTCTACATTCAATTGATTTCAAATTTCTTTTTTTGTTCGAAGAAATTCTTACATATGTTCAAGATTTTCAACATAATCATCGATATTGGCAATTAAATTCTGTCGACGTTCGTTGATCAGCAATTTCAAATCTTTGCTTCGTTCATCGATTGTTGTTTTAATTGAATTTAATTTCTCCAAAGCATTTGTTTTATTTAAATGAGATAAAACTAAATCCAGAAAAAAAAACAAATCTCGAAATTTCATTTTCTCTCGACACATACAAACATGTTGATTGATATTTTCGAATTTGTCTCGACATTGTTTCCATTGTGTTTGCAAAACATTGGTTACTAATTCATAATGTTTAGTTATACAAATTTCACAAATATCATTTTGACAATGTTGACAAAGAACAATCAAATTGGTTTTCATTTTACATATCGAACAAGGTGGTTGAACAACAGCAAGTTGTGTTTTTCGAACTGATATTTCTTCATCAACAAATTTCGGTTGATTTCGTTTGATATGTTGACGAACAAGATCATTAACAACCGTATCGACAACGAACGCCTATGACGTACAAAACACAGATCAAATCGAAAACGTTTTTAGTTATTTTCTTCATCACTTTTTCAAGTTCATCTTGCGAATGAAATCGATGTGTAGCTGAACAATGACAATTGATTGTTAAATTATCAATTAATTTCAAACAACATGAATAACAATAAACGCAACTACAACGAAGACGACGTGCATCGGAAAACAAATTTTTACATATTAAACATCGAACAAGATGATCGGGCAAATAACAAGCCATTCAACTTCTTTTTTTTACTTTTCTAGAAGAAATTGGAAATCGATTCGACTTCGGAATCATGTTGTTGTTGTTGTTGTTGTGTTCTATTTATTTTAAACACACGCACACACACACACAAAACACATAAAGAAAAAAAGACGAGCGTTTGTTTCGTTAGACATAACATTTGATAATTCCTTTCGTATTTATTCGAACACCAATTAAAATTTCGTCATTTGCTGTTATCATCATTCCATAAGCGTCGATTTCTTCGATTGAACCAATTATTGAATATTGTCGTTTAGCATCTAATTGCAAATAAATATGTTTCGATGGTCCACTTTTTAATGTGCTCATTTCGTCGAGTTTAATTAGTAAATTATTATCCGAAAACAAGGCCATATCCCAACAGAAATGCGTTGTTGTATAAGACGTATTCACATATTCGTACGATTGTTGTCGAGTCTTTTTATCGTAAACATGAATAGCTTGTCGATTTTTATCGAGAACGGCGAGAGAAGTTTTATTTGCCGATATATGTATAGGTGCGAATGGCTTCGAAAATTGAACATGAGGACAACGATTTTGAAAATATGCTTCGGCATTGACCGGTTTTGTATCGGGTAAATTATAGTAGAATAAACAAAGTTGTTTTTGATCTAATGACCAGAGACGATCACATTCACCATCGACAGTTAATTCTCTCGATGGATAAGTATGTGGAAATTTGCCATTGGAAATCAGTTTGCCTTCGTGCGTGAACAGATAAATAGCACCGTGTAATTCGTTTTTTCTACGTTTGAAAACAATAATCCAGAATTTGTAGATCGTAAACGAATCGATTATCGTTTGATCGTCATCGTTTGTTGTCGAAATTGGAAGAGGATCTTTGAATAATTTAATCTCACGGATAAGACTTGGCTTTGATTGACCATTGAGTTTATAAATTGCTAACGAACCTTTACAAGAGAAAGACAATTATTTTGTTCAATTTCTTTTTTGATCTATTTATTCATCCAACCGTATTTATCACAAACGAATAATTGATTATTAAAAGTTCGAACATAGTATGGTACAGAAAAGTAATCGATTTGCCAGAGAAGTTTCTTTTTCTGTTCATTTGGTGAAATTGAATCGATGAGAATGTAATCGTCGTCATTATCATCGAGTTTAGTTTCAATATCTGAATCGCCATTCGTTTGAGTCGAATGTAAATCAGTATATTCGAGTTTACCGAATAGAGTTGACATTGGAATCTTTTCGGGCAATGTTAAACAAGGAAACTAAAAATCGATATGATTTTAATTTTAACTAATTTTTCTGATTACTTTGATTTGATTTGTATCGAATTGTTCGTTTATAGAGTCTAATCGTTTTTCTAAATGTTCGATTTCGAACAAAAAATCATTGATTTTATCCGTATTAACATCTGTCGATCTAGAATTCACTTGTATTAATTCGAATTACAATTAAAATTAATCTTTACTCCAATAGTTTTCTTAAACGTTCGTCAATTGACTCGTATTCATCAATAATTTGTTCTTGTGCAAATCTAAAAGCAATTCCTACGAATTCGACAAGAAAAATAATTTCGTTTCATCTACGATTGTTTATAAGTTTGCCGATGATTATCCATAAGCTCAATAAATTTCAATTTTTGACCTTCTATTGTTCGTTGTAACTGTTCACTATGTTTAATAACAAACGTCTGTAATTGTTTCGTTCGTTTGTGAATCTCCTCTTGATCTTGATCGAAACGTACTACAAAACAAAAATCATTTCCACAATCAAATTCGACTTGAATTTACTTGATCGTTGATTCAACTCTTCGAATTTTGTCTTACAAATTTGCCACTCATTTTTCACATCCTTACTCAATACATTCGAATGTTCTTGAATACATTGACTACAAATAACATTATCACAATGTTGACAAACAATTAATTCATTTCGAATATTGCACGATTGACATTTAGCAATTAATATGGATTTCGTTTGCTGCTGTTGTTGTTGCGGATCTGAATTGAATTGATTAGAATTATTCTCTTGTATACCAATAGGGGGTATCGGTGATGATAGATGAGAGGTTGTCGATGATGGACGTGATGTTAATCGACTTTGATTTTTTTTAAATTGTGCGACCATTGCTGAGAGAAAACCATCACGCATACAACGTTGATGAAATTCTTCGATCGATTGATATTGATGAGTTTTATCACATTTCGGACAGATAAGTAGAAATGTTTCCTCATTAAAACGGCCTGAGATACAATCGAAACAGAAAGAATGTGAACATGGTATTTGTCGAGGATCAGAATAATAATTCTGACATAAACTACATGTAACTAATTTTGCATTGATCATCATTCTGTTTCTACAAACTCAACATGATCTGAAAGAATAAACACATATGAATAATATAGCTTGACTTTTTTATTTACACTGTTCGAAGTTTTTTTTTTTAATCTGTAATCTGACAAAAGTACAATTTCTGAATTGAATATCTGACTTATGAACAAATAAAATAAGAAAATAATAATAAGAACTGAACAATCAAATATAACAGGAAATAAGACCTTCAAAACAATTGGATTTTCTCAAGCCAATAACAACTTCGGAATCTGAACCAATTGCAAAGCCATACACATTAGTCGCTTGTATTTGTGAAATAGCTTCGTATTTACTATTGGATTCGTTTTTTTTCACATGTACAACAATATGATGAATAACTTGCGAACGATCGCCTGTACGTTCATTATCATCAAAACGTAAGAGAAGACTATTATCAGGAAAGATTTCAACACGCCATAATTTATTATCACCAGTTGGTAGATCGGCAATGGAATAGATACCGATTTCTTTTTGTGTTGTTTTATCAAAAAGTGTTACGATTTGTGTACGAGAATCTAAAAACGAAGAGACTTCGTTTGTTTGTTTTTTTTCTTCATTTGATCGTTTACCGAGTAGAGCAAGGAGATTTTGATTGACAGCCATTCGAATAACATCACAACTACGATCATTTAAACGTGTTTCACTTTTATGTGTCGATAAAAACGGTTTGATTTCTTTGCTTGTTCGCGGTAGATCATGTTTGTAAATGCAATGCATACCTCGATCGACAGTCCCTGTTTTTTATTTACAAAAACGATTGATTTTGTTTCGTTGTTAAATTTGAATTCACTTACAAATGCAATTGCCTTTCGATGTTTCATCGCAGATTAATTGTCGAAGTGTGTAACGATGTTCGTATTCAACTTTCATTTGTATCTGACCTGTATGAGTAAAAAATGCAATAAAATTTCCAAGAGATTCATCGGATCCTTTCACAAAAACGCATATATATGGTTTATCTAACGAGACAAATGAGAGACATTAAAATTTGAAAATATTGAATTTCTCGTTCGTACAAACACTAAACGATTCAACGTAAACACGTGACCAATTACCGACACGAAATTGTGGAAAAAGAACGAATGTCTTCTTCGGCGTCGGCTTTGTTCGAGCATTTGTATATGTCCAAGTACTAGACAACCATTAAAAACCAGCTCAAATTTGTTTTTTTTCCTCTCATAATTATTTTCATTTGACTAACCTAACAAAACCCCATCGATCCGATGCGAATAAAATCGATTGTCGATAGAGTGAAATGTATTGTGGAACGAATTTAAAATGTAATGTCCAAAGAAGTTTTTTATTTGGAATATTATCGAATTGAAGTTGTTTTTTCATCATTGTTGGCATTTCAGTTTCTTGAATTGTTGTTTGTTCGCTTGCATCGGACAGAATACTTTCAGTTTCATGTTCGATATTGATCATTGATGGATCTTCATCGTTTTCATCATCAATTATCGATTCAATCGATGTGCCAAATGAAATCTTGCCGAGAAGTGAATTATCCAATGGTGAAAATGAATATTTCGGCGATTGTTGAATGTATTCATCGAGTTGTTTATTTCGATAGTTGAAATGTTTGTTCAATTGATTTAATTCTTTGATATAGTATTCATTTTGTATTGAATCAGGATCTTTCAAATGAAGATAAATTTGAATTTGCTGTTCGATAATTTGATATTGATCAATTGTATCTCGAGAGATGGTTTCTAACATTTGCGAATATTGAAGAATTTTATTGAGATAATTTTCTCGAGATTTTTCAATTAGATTCAAGAGAAAATTCGAACGATTTATAATTCGACTTTTCAAATGATAAAAATAACTTTCTAAATCGAATTGTTGTTCATCGAATAACACTAAACACACAAAATGTGTTTCGCTTCGAAAATGATTTTCTATTGATCTACTTGATTTTTTCGATATTTGATTCCAATTTTCTTTACATAAACGAAAACTTTCTTGAACTCGATTATTTACAATTAATTGATGTTGAGATATACAATCGAAACAAATGACTTGTTCACATTCGGGACAAACAACTGAAAGAAAAAATGATTTACTTTTATCAGAAATTAAATCGACGTATTTACCAAGTTCTTTTCGAATAAAACATTCGGCACATTTAGCAATAAGAAACGGTTTCGGACTACGTTGAATAATCTCATCGAATGTAAATAAAACCAATGGTTTCGAGATCGTTCGCGTTCTTCGTTCATGTTCGATAACTAAGGACATAACAAATGCATCGACAATTAAAGTCATTTGAAAATCTTGAAATGATTCGTACGAATGAATTCGTCTAGAGAAAACAATCGATATTATTTCATTGAATTCAAATAATAATAAAAAGAAACAAACTGGCATCGTGGACAAACGATTTTATCCGTTAATCGATCGTAAGTTGTAAGAATACATTGATAACAAAACGAATGTCCACATCTTAATTGTCTTGCATCCTTAAACAAATGCATTTCTCGTCGATTTTCTTTTGAATTCTCATTGATCTTACATGAAATAAATTTTGACAAACTGTACATAAAAGAATATTTCGTGATATAGACATGATTTCTAAAATACGTAAGAAAACAAAAAAAAAGACAATATCGATTAAATATAAATGTATCTAATCATCATGTTTATTCATAACTAAATAATAAAATGAAACAAACAAACGAACAAACAAATAGCGCAAACGTTTCTGCTACAACTTCATCATCTTCTTTTTTTTTGTTCTCCGTTTAATATCATAATAGTAACGAAAAAGAAAATGTATTTACAAAGTTATCTCTATGTCTTTGTTTTTTGGAGTACGAGTATCCTTTTTCTTTTGACTAGATTCTATTAACTCTAATCAACAACAAGATGAAAGAAAAAAAAAGATCTTCACATTCTCCTGAAAGAAAGTAAAACAAAACAAAACAAATCAAATCAAATCACAGTTCAATAATAATCATGTACATCGCAAAAACAAGAAAAAGAAACAATCTCAACCGGATAAATCCTATTTTCTAAAATAACACTGAACAACTCCACTTTCTTTCGTTTGACGTATGCCAAGAATAACTTCGTTCGATGGACCAAGAATCATGCCGAAGACAGAATTCAACACGATTTTACTGATAATTTGTTTCGTTTGACGATGAACTTCATAGACAATGTGTTGCCGAGTGACAGCATCGTGATCAGCACGTTCGTCGACTTTAAATATGAGACTTTGGTTATCTTTTCGAATAGCTAAAATGAGAAGAACAACAACAACAAACATGAACATTCGAAATGTTCGGAGATTATTTCGATTCTACCGATAATTCCCCAACTCTCGAATTTATCCATGAAATGTTCACATTTAAATTCTTCGATTTTCTCCGCTGTTTGTTTATTATACAAATGTACAGTCGACTCGTTTCGTTCATAGAATCCGAGAATTTCATCATTTTGTAACATTTTCACGGCCGTATAATTCGAATTGAATTGCGTAAAATCTCGTCGGGTTTTCATACAACTTTCAATTTCATTTAAATTATTCGGCAGTGTATGATAATAGATCGTACAACGCATTCGATCGAGACAATACAAACGATTGGCATTTTGATCGCAAAGTATATGATGAACGGGTATGTTCTGATGAATACCATTGGCAAGCACGGGTTTACATTCGTGATTGAAGAAGTACATTGTACCTGTCATTGTGTCTTGTTTTTTGCGAGAATAAACAATGAGAAAACGAGATGATGCAACAACCGATTCGATCCATTCGTCGGTGTCATTGGGAAATAATGTGTAGGATTCGAATGGTTTGTTGGCTTTCGGTGGAATTGAACAAACAGATACTTTACCGTATTTATCAACAACGAACACTTTCGGAGTTGGATACGGTGTCATGCAGAGAAAATTTGGTACTAAATTTTAGAAAATAGAAATTTCAGTTTTTGTTTTTTTGTCTCTCTACCAGCTGTATGTTCGACTTTCCATGATTTTATAAATGTATTTGTTGTGAGAGTTTTCGATGGTATTGGTCGATAGAATTTATCGTTCGTTCCGTCGGTTAGATTTTGAGCAGGTGCCGGTGGTGTTGATGCGGCATTAATGACTTTACTATAGGGTGCGTTGAATTGTTGATGAATTTGTGCGGCCATACGTCGAAATTCTTCGAATGCATCGATTGTTGTCGTACCATTGGAATAGGTTTCAGTAGCCATTAATGGTTTAACATTGGCTAGATCGTTGTTAGTTGATAACGAGATTCCCGAGGATGATTTTATCGGATTTGCATAGCCGTTGATTTGAGAAGTTTGAGAAGAAGATGATGATGATGAATGAGATAAACCATTGGCTATGGTTGGATTGAATTGAAGTTCACCTAGTAATTTTTCAATGGAAACTCGTTCATAACGAGGGATTACAGGAATCTGAATAAAAAACGTTTCTTTTTTTTGGGGATAAGTTAAATTTGAATTACTTTTAAGATATGTGTATCGATGATATCGTTGCGTTTATTTAATCGTGTTTGAAGTTCACGAATATCACGTAGAAAATCTTCTTGCGAATATGAACCAATATCTTCTCCGCTAGAACATAATTTTCAATTGAGAACAAAAACAAACGCGATATTCGGATTTACTTCAAAGCATTTTCATAACGATTTTGAATTCGTTGTAATTCATTAACTAATTCATTATGTTTGACACTAAAACGAATCATAGTGATATTTTTTTCTTTGAAAAATCCAAATACCAATTTATTGCTTGTTCATTTTCGATATGTTCATTAATATTAGCAATTAATGAATCTCGTTGTTCGGTTATACATTGAATAGCATCCTGTGTTCGCTGTTCAACAGCAAGACGAATAGCAGCTAGTTCACTTTCGATTCGTTTTCGATCGAGATTATATTGATCTAAATCAAAATTCAATTAATGAATGAACAAACAAAGAAATGACGGTACTTAGTTTTTGAAGTAATAATTGATATTTATTTTTACACTGTTGCCATTTATTGGCCACTTCTTGTGTATCGACTTTCGTCGTTGTACGATGTTCTTCAGCACATTTAAGACAAACAAAATGATCACAATGTTCACAAACCTTGCAGAAAAATAGACGCGAATATGTATGACAATTGTTTAGTTATTTCGCTTACAATCACTTGACATTTGTTACCACAACTGTGGCAACGAGCAATCACAGCATCTGATATTGATGGCGGTGGAGTTGGAGCCGATGCTGGTGGCGGCGGTGGCGAAGGAGCAGGTGGCGAAACAATTGCGGTGAGCAAAGAAGGTGGTGGGTTATTCATGGATGTGGACGGTTTTTGTGGTTTGAACAATTTTGATAGAGTGTCACTGGCTGTTGATCTTTGTGACATTAAAGGTAATGGTGATGGTGTTGGAGGAGGAGGTGGAGGTGCTTTGTTCGGAACAACAACTGGTTCGGGCGCTGGAAGTGGAGGTGGCGGTTGTGATGGTGGAGAAGCTGATTGTGTTGATTCTGGTGGAGCACCAGGCGGAGCTGTTGGTATATTTGTAGCTGCTTTTTTAACTTCTTTATTCGCTGATTTTTCAGCACCAGACGCCTTTTCCACTGGCTAAATAAAAGAACCAAGTTTTCAATAAATTGTGCATCGTTCATCGATAAAAATGTTACCATAATCGATGCAAAACTGACTTCTCTCTGCGATGTTTTCTTTCCAAAACCGGAATGCGCTACTGTTTGTAGGGACTTTTTGAATATATTCTTCGATTTAAACGTATGTACTGTATAACAAACAGGACATTCAAGTGTATTTTCATCTTTATTAAACAATTCCAAACAACATTTATGACAAACAATATGACCACTAAAAAAAGTCCATGAATAAGATGAAAATTTGAAGAATTTCTTTTCTTTTTCTCTCACCATGGAATTCTTCGTGGTTCATTTCCGTAAATATTATCACTAGAAACAACAAATGTATTCGAATGTTTCTTTTTGTTCTTTGAATTGAAATATTTTACCTACCAGTTCGGACAACTATCTGGATTTGACATTATTTCGTTTTCGTTGTATTTTACAAATAAAAATTTATCACATCGAAATATTCATCTAAAATACCGTTGATTTGAATAAAAACAAAAGAAAAAACTGAATCACGCACACGCCTCTTGCTTATTCTTTTGAAAAGAAAAGGAAAGAAAGAACGAACGAAAAAAGACGCTAAGTCACATACACATCGGTGTGTAGTCAAAATTAAAAAGGCAAATGTTTCAATATGCTAAATTTGAACTAAATCTGACTAAGTCGGCTCGTTAAATGTAGCATTCGATCAATCCATTTTGTTGATGACGTTTGCAGCCAAGTAGAATTTCTTCGTTTGGTCCAAGTGCAAAACCATAGACAGACGTACGTTCAATTTGAGAGATCGGCACGCCTTTCGAATCTAATTCGAGAATTAAATGATTGATCGACGGTGGACGACTGTTCGGAGGTAAATCTTCATCAAGTTTAAGCACCATCGAATTATCATCACGAAGCTAGACGAAATCATCGATATAGAACAATGTTTTCTGTTTGTTGAGGGACATCTTACTAAAACATTCCATAAACGAAAGACACCTTTTGTTCGTAGTAGATTTTCGATTGCATCCGTTTGTTTTTTTGTTTGTTTATCGAATATATGAGCACATTGAGAATTTCTCTCGACAATAGCGATCGAGCTTTGATTTTGCGTGATTCTAAAATAGACGTTCCTGTTTTTGTAAGTCATTTTCTTTTGAATCTACCGAATGGGTTCAAAATCTCGATTGAATTTCATGAATTCTTCTCGATGTTTAATAAATTCCGTTATCTGTGGAACATTCATTGGCAATTGATTATAATAAACTAAACGAACGAGAGAGAGAGAGAAAAAAAATACCCAATTTATATTTTGGGGAAAATTTTCAACCGACTTAAATGTTGATGTCGATCCACACCCCAAAGACATTTAAACGATACGTCGGCGGATAATTGTCGAACGGGAAAATTCTGTAGACAAGTCTCGCCTTGTTGGCCACCACGATGATCAAAGAAATAGATCGAACTTGTATCAGTTTGATCACTCAAATCTATAAATTTAACATTTTTATTTCGTTTTTTCTTTGATTTTTAATTCACATACGAGCAGAAACGACAATGAACGGTGTATAGACCGTAAATGTTTCGATAATTTGCGGCTGAGGATTGTTCGTATTGCCGGGAAATAATTCGAATTGTCGTAAATGTCGTGGAGGATTTCGAGGTTGGCTACTGTCTAATTGATAGAGATCAATCGAACCGAACTTATCACAAGCAAATAAAAGATAATTTTTCTTCGATAAAATGCATAGGAAATGTGGAACACCGGCTGCATCAAGAGTCCAATGTTTTTGTCTTTGTTTAACTGAAGTCGATAAGGATTCATCGGATGATGTGTCTTGCTGAGGTAGATCATTACGAAGAGGTGTTATTGGACGAGAATCATGAGATGATTTCGAATTCCATTGTAATTCACCGAATATATCGGAAATGGTTGTGATTTTAGGCGATGTTAAACAAGGATACTGATTGATGTTTAGTGAAAAATCAATTTTGTTTTTTTTTCTATTAGATAAAAATAAAGTTAGGCTACTTTGAGATGATTGGTTTGAATCTGTTTGTCTCGATTGTTAAGTAAAGTATTAAAATGTTCTATTTCCAAGAGAAAATCTTCAGGATTAAACGAACTATCAGAATCTCTAAAATATTTTCAAATAGTAAGAGAAAAGAAAAGAAAAGCAATAGTAATTCTTTTACTGAAAAACAACTTCAATTCGTTCCTTAATCGAATTATATAACTGTTGAAGATCTGCATGTTTCACACTAAATTCAAATTTTTGTTTTTGAAATAACTTCAAAAAAAAAATTTACTTTAAATTTAATTGCATATATTCATCTAATTTGTTACATAGATTATTCTTCTCACTCTCAAGATTTTCAATTAAATGTCTAAAACGTTGTTCGATAAGATGATGTAGACGAGTTATTTCATTTTCAACATTGATTATTTCTTTATCATGATTATCTATAGATAAAACGAAAAAAAATCGATTGATTTGCTCGTTACAAGTTGAATGTTAACCTGATGGACGAGATAAATTCTGAAATTTCTTTTCACAATTGATCCATTGTTCTTTTAAAATTTCTTGATATTTAACTTGATGTGAATCAAGACATTTTTGGCAGATAACTTCATCGCAATGTGAACAAACGAATAGTTCAGTTTTTATTGAACATAGAGCACATTTTGCAACGATTGATAATGGTTTTATATTAGTTGTCATTACTCAAACGTTTTCATCTGAAAAAAATAGAAGAATAAACTTGCTTGTTTTGCGGGGTTGATTTTTTTTATTAAATTCAAATGAAAAGAGAACGAGAGAAACGAAAAGAAACGAGAGATAACATTTACATGAATTCATCAGAGTCATTTCCATCCTAGAAAATAAAAAAAAAGAAACAGAGAGGTGACTGAGATAACATGTGCAAATAGCGCGTGCTTTTAAAAAAGAAAGACGGAAGAAAAACTGTTCGTGTATATTTATTCTTCCGGATGATAAATGAGAATCAAATATCAAAGATTAAAATAATTACCCTATTCGAATGCATTTTATCTGAGTGCATTAATGATGAATAGTTTCTAGAAAATGAAATATTTGGATTCGGTTAACAATTTGATTTTCATCAAAAAAAATGAAACAACTTTAATTCGGCTTGTTCTTGTCGACGTTTTTCTTCTTCTTTATCTCGTTGTTTTTGTTCTCTCATTAAACGTTTTTTCTCTTCGCGTTCTTGATTATCACGTTGTTCTCGTTGAGTCTAAATACAAATCCATGAAACCAAATATTTATTTGTTCGTCATCGTACAACAAATTCCTCTGTTGGTATTTCTCGTTTCGTTTTATTCAATCGATTAACGATTTCATTTTGTTTTTTGTCGACAACATATTGTTTAACCTAGAGAAAAAAAAACGCAAGATTCCCAATAGTTCGTTCGTTTGTTTTATAAATAGAAATTCAATCGAACATTTTTATCAACATGAAATCCCACTTGACCAACATCCATATCATTCGTTTGACGAAGATTTCCGACGGGTGTATAAACAATAGGAACATTATTTTGTTTGCAACCTTCAATGCTATTTGCTTTAACTAATTGACAGCAATCTTCAAGAGCATTGGCCGGAATACTATCGATTGTTTCACCCTAAATCAATGAGCACATAGTTCAATTTCTTTGTTCGAAATAAATGTTTATTATTCGTACTTTGTGAAGTCGTAGATAGACGTGAGCAGACGAGAGTTTGCTGACATGAAACCTTAATGGAAATAGAATGTTACTTTCGAACAAAGAAAAGACACAATATTTGCTAACCACACGTCTTCAGGCCAACAATATTTCAATAATTCATTATCTGGGTAAAAACTCAATCATGGACATTTGATTTTGTTTATTGAAAAAATTTACTTTCATATTTATCTCGACCCATGTAGATTGTGTACGGAGGATCAACAACTAAATTCGAAAAAAAAAACGGAAGTATAGGTATGACGAATGATTAAAGTCAATCATTTACCATCGCTAGTAAAAAAGAAAACCATTTTTGCAATATATTGCGTAATGATTAAAAAAAATAACTGAAGATCTAGATCAAAAATCAAATCGTTTTGTATGTTATTAGTTCATTTCGATCGTTTCTTTATTTATGATCCAAGATATCTTCTTCGTTCTGTCGAAACTGTTCGAATTCGAATTCTGTATGTATCTATCTCTTTCAATTTATTTACCAATCAAAAACTATGCGTTGAGCAAGCAACACATTTTGGATGTCGCTTGTAATATATTCGAGAAGTATCGTCAACTTTTTAATTTCTTTTTACAGATGGCGTTAGATTTCAATATTAAAACTGTTTTTTATATTTTCATTTCTTCTTAACAAATAAATACCACTAGATACAAGCCACCTAAGTAAATGCATGTTTTCACTTTTGTTGTGATAACGTCAATAAATCTGCGGTAGAATTTCTACACCGTCAATGTAATTCATATTTAGTGACATTCCTATAAATAATCTGTGTTTATTTGTCTAGTTTAATGAAGTAAATATACCTATATAAGTATATGAAAGAAAGAGAGAGAAAAGAAAGCATATTCTTTCTGTTTTTTTTTCTTTCTCTCGTGATGTTTCACATCTATGTTATTCATTGATGATGAATAAGTTCTTTTCGGTAGTCAGTTGTGAGTAAGAAGAATTCGTTTATAAAATGCAGGCCAACACTTTAAAAGGAAAAGTAAATAATATTATCAATTGCGTTATTCGATGTTAGTCAGTCAACGAGCGGATTCGACCGTAAGATAAAAGCGAGCGCATTCTTTCATTTTTTTTCTGGAACATTAAAAATTTCGTATAGCTTTCGTTACAGTTAATCATCAACTCCGATAGAATGATCGTCTTTCGTTAAAACGCTTTTCTTTTTTTTTTATCTTTATTGCATATAAACAATGGTGAATTATTTTAAGAATGTTGTCTTTAGATTCGAAGTATTTATGTTGTGTTTTTCTTTTCGAAATCAAACAAAGTGAGACAATATTTTTAATGAATCGATGATTCTTGAAGTTTTGATAAGAACGATTCATTTGCTGTAGTAACTCGATCGTATAAATGTAAAACTATTCAGTTTTTCTTTTTTTATTGCTCTTCTAGATTTCTTATCATTTCTGTTTTCAATATTCGATAAAATGGCTTCAAATGATTCCGTTGAAGATGCACAAAAAGCTGTTTTAGCTGAAGTTACTAAAGATCATAATTTAAAACATGTCGAACCACCGGCTGAATCATTAGCAACAACTCAGGCTAAAGTTTTACTCGGTGTTCAAGGAAAACATGAATTACATCATGTTGAACCACCAGCTGAATCATTGGCAACAACTCAAGCTAAAGTTTTACTAGGTGTTCAAGGAAAACATGAATTACATCATGTCGAACCACCAAGTGAAGGTTTAAGTGATGCAGAAAAACAAGCTTATTTAGAAGAAAAACAACAACAACAAGAATAATAACAATAACAATAATTTTCATTTTTAAACTTCGATTTTTTTAATCCAATATAAACACTGAACATTTCGTTTCTTTTCTATTTCAATGATTTCTATTATTATTTTAACAGATTATCGTTTAAGAAATAAAGCAAAAAAAACGAGTCAAACTAGTTACTGAATTGCTCTTATTGAAAAAGATACACGACTATCGAATAGGCTTATGACGAAGTCATGTGACGTGTCATCATTCTCTATCTTTTATATGTAAAAAAGGACATTTGTTAACCAAAAAAAAAAACTTTCAAATTCTTTTCACGTCAGGCGTTTTTTGTCTGATAAGATAATTTGAAAATAAACGTGCATACACAACTATTCGTTTCTTTTTTTTACTTGAGATCTATTGACAATAAACTTTCTTCTTCTTCTTCTAATAGAATAATTATGTCACTAACTGTGGGTGCTGCATCTGATTATGATTTTATATTCAAATTAGTTCTTATAGGTGATAGTTCAGTTGGCAAAGTATGATTTTGTAATTTCATCATAGAATTTCAATGATTATTTGTTTAGAGCAATCTTTTATTACGTTTTACACGTAATGAATTTCGTATTGATACTCAATCAACAATTGGAGTCGAATTTGCTTATAAACAATTAATTATCGATGGAAAAAAGATTAAAACTCAAGTTTGGGTAAATACTTATTTATAAATAAATAAATCTGAAATATTTTCTCGTGTAGGATACAGCCGGTCAAGAACGTTTTAAAACTGTTATACCTCAATTTTACCGTGGTAGTGAAGGTGCTTTAGCCGTATTCGATTTGACTAAACATGATTCATTTGATCATATCACAAATTGGATCGAAGAAGTTCATCGGCATACTCCTGCCGATCTTCCAATTGTTCTCGTTGGAAATAAATCCGATCTTGTCGATGAACGTAAAGTTTCACGTGAAGAAGCAACAGCTCTTGCTGAACAAATGCATCTATCATACATGGAAACATCAGCATTGAATGCATCGAATGTTGAACAAGCATTTACACTGCTTGTAACCAGTATTTATAACAAGAAGAAACCGAAACAAATCGATTTAAATTCCGATTCGAATCAATTACGAACTGAATCTGTTTCGTTTTTCAAAGACAATGTTCAGACACGAACTATATCCGTTTCATCAACGGCAACAACAAAATCCGACAAACCAATTCGTCCATCCTATCGCGATTCAACAGTAAAAAAGAAACCTGGCTGCTGTGTCATTTCATAATATTCAATCAAATGGATTTCTTTTTTCATCTTAGGCGTGATACGAGAAGAAAAAAAAACGCGTTTTGTTCTTGTGATGAATTCTTGTAGATAAAAATTTGAATAAAGATTTTCTTTATTTAACCACAACTAAATTGTTGACTTGATACGGAGAGCAAAAAAAAACAAAAAGGCAAATTTCACATCAAAACACAAAGATGATTATATGCGTGCAAAAAATACTTGGTAAAAAAAAAACTATTTACAGAACATAAGTATCACGAGCTGATTTCGATGGTGTTGAAAGTTGATTTGTATTTGTGACAGTTGAACCAGCTGGAATAATAGCTGTTTGAATGAGATGAGATAGTGCCGATGATGGAGCCGGAATAAGTGCGGGACGACGATGACTTGACGGAGATTCCGTAAGCATTGTTGTATTAAATGTTTCGCCAAGAGGAAATGGTTGTTTACGTGGTGTAAATTGACGATCTTTGATCGAACGAAGATCATCACCTTTCGATATTGTTGATTTCTCGGGCCATTGACTATGTTGTTTCTTAATTGAATTTGTGCATGACATTGTTTGAACGATACTGTTCGAAGACGAAACACGCCGATCGTCATTACCCGACTCCATATACGGACCATTATACGAACTGCAAGAGTAAGAATAGAATAAAGAGAAAAAAAGAGAAATTGGATCGACTCACCGTAGAGCCGACGTCTGTTTGATATTCGTTGTCATTGTACGATGAGATCGGCCTTTCATTAATTTGATGGGTGGACTTCTGGACAAGCTAGAATATTCATTAAAATTCGATATTTTAAATAAAAATCATCTTTTTCTCTTCAACAACAACAACAACAAAGAGAACTAAATACCAACACCAATACAATCGACAAAGTACATACAAGTCAATCAATCGTCGTATCCATGACTTGGGTGTTTTTGTTAGTAGATCATCATGGTTAGTAGGTTTTTCAAAGGTGTACTGTGGACGACGAGGAGGAAGCGTTTTCCAGCAGCTGTGAATGAATGAAGTGTGTGTGTGTGTGTATGTGTAAAAAGAATTAGTTATTTTGTTTTATCAAACGAGAAGAAGTAAAATGAAAGATTGAAGTGAACACTTTCTCGAATGTAATTTCAAGAAAAACAAACTTACGAAAAGCGAACGGGAAAAGTAATTTCGATGTCTGCAAAATATAACATTTCTCTTTCTTTTTTTTTCTTCTCTCCTCTGATGGACTACAGTCAGTCATCAAATGACCGATAAAAGCAAGAAAACGTATCAATAATCTATGGCATGAGTACTTACTGACGTCGTATACAGCAAATAGCGATTACTACAATAGGTATTAATAGTGCGCCGACAGTGATTAAAAGCCATATGGCAATTTCGCCTTCGGTTTGTCCTAAAATTCTCACAAACATTATATCTTAAGATATATACGATTTCATACTTACGTTGAACATATCGTGGATACATCTTCTGTTCATAAAAGCAATCAAACGAAGTCTTATATAGTCTAAAGTATAAACATTATTGTTATAGCTTTTTAACAACGAAAACAAGCGATTGAATTCGCTTTTTTTGAATAGATGATACTTGGGTCAATACCCATGTACTTATCATAGCTGATGTAATGTATTTCTCTGATCTCTCTGTATACAAATGGATCAACGATAGTCATCTTTTACTATAACAACGCTATGGACACCTGAAAGTAAAAGAAAGTGTTTGTACAGTTGACCTGACGCAAGAAAAAAGAAGAAGAAAGAAATTGTAGTAATGTATGTATGTATATGCCGCGCGTCTCGTCTCGTTTTTCGATTAGAAAAGTGATGACTCGTTTCCTTCTTTACTTTACGTTCTCTATTTCTTTCTTTCTTTCTTTCTCTTCTCTCTCCTTTTAAAGAGGAAAGAATTGACCATTGTACAAAGACATCTTCATGTATGAAAAAAAAAGAGAAGAAGAAGAAGACGATAGAGAGAAAGAAATAGGTGAACGACTCGATTCATTATTTTAATATATGTGTCTAGAATGACCAGTTGATGTCAACGATTGTGAAGGATCGGCGTCTACACATGGTTGCGCTCACATACATTGATAAAACCAAAAAGGTCAAATATATAACCAAATAAAACATCAGAGATATCCCCGATAACTCATTCATAATCAATCGAAGAAGATTTGTAGCCATGAGACAAACTAACACTGACCAGATTGCTTACATCATCATCAAAAAAATGCTTGATTGATTGGCATTTTTAACAATCATATCATCGGAATATGTTTTATTTTCTTCATTACAAAAAAAAAACAGAAATAACGAACAAAATAGAAAAACGAAAACTTATTGCATTTATTATTCATTAAAAAAGAAATTATCTTGGAAAATTTGCACTTATTTTAACTGACTGTTAGCACAAATCGATCGCAGTTAAACAGACAGACAGAAATGCAATAATAATTTAGAAGTAAAAAAGTAGCATAAGAAAGACAAAAAAGTTCAAAATTAGTTTTTTTGATTTATCACATAAATAAACATTCATTCGAATGACAATTATGAACAACAACCTTTCTTATCAGTTGGCTCATTGCTTGTTATACCTGGTTGAATCGGCGTGCCACCTGGTCGACTCATACTATTAGTACCTAAAGAAGCACCGGGACTCGGTGGTACTACTGCAAGCATACGTTGTGCTAAATCAGTATATAATTCTTCAACACCTTTGTTTAGTTTTGCAGACGTATGATAAAGTTTAGCATTGACTGATTTAGCATATTCTTCGGCTGTTTTAACTGATACTTGTCGATCTTTTTCAAGATCAATCTTATTTCCAACAATGCATAAAACAATATCATTGCCCAACATTTTCTTTAGCTCTTTAATCCATCTTTTCACCTATTGAAAACGAAAAGTTACTCGAATTTTAATCGTAAGAAATTCACTTACACGATCAAACGAATCTTCATCAGTTATATCGAACACCAGCACCGCTCCATTAGCATCACGATAGTACAATGGACTAAATAGTTTTTCAAAATCTACTATGACAAAAACAAAAACACGAAAATACCCTAATGCTTGATAACGTTCTTGTCCAGCAGTGTCCTACAAGTCAAAAGAATATTTTCGAATAAAAACAAAGTCCAAATTCCACTGTACCCAAACGTTTAATTCAACTCGTCGTCCATCTAAATTTAATTTTTTCGTTTTGAATGCTGCCTAAAAACAAATTCGATTTTGCATTACGATTCAAATCTGTTTGCTTAATTTACTGACCTGTTGTGTTTCTATGTGTTTGTCATTAAATAAATTTTCTGTATATCGAAGAACTAACGATGTCTAATCGATGAAAATCAAATCAATTCATATTTTTAATCGATAGAAGAAAGACTTTTTGTGTCTTCATACTTTTCCAACACTTCCTTCACCAAGCAAAACAATTTTAAAAGATGTAGGTCTATTCATTATTGTTCTTGAGAGAAATCACAAATAAAAAGCACGAAACGAGTTGTTCTGTTATCTAAAATAAACATTTATATATATATATATTACATCAGTTTTCGTTTGTAAGAGCATGAGAATTTCTTTCTCTCCGAAAAAATTCGTGGACATAAAAGCTAATTTAATTTTTTTACAAGGAAAAAAGCATCGTCTCAATAGTTAGAATTCCGTTGTTAATAAATCGTCGACAACTTCGTTTGTTGTGTGTTGTTGAGTGGGCAACGAATTGAAATCTGAATCTTGACGAAAATATGAATTATCTAAATTCATTGTGCCTTTTGGTTGTCTTGTTTGAATTTTCTTTGGAAAATTGGCGTTTTCTAATGTTGCAATTAGCTGATCGTTTGGCCCTGTTGGCAAACTGAGAATGAGCCGAATCGATGTTGGTATATCACGATGAGTGGCTAATTGAATGTAGAGTTTTTCAGCCGAGAGTAAACATGTATCCAAATCAAGATTACACGATAGATCATTGAAAAACTAAATAAAACAAACAAACAAATTGTGCAAAAATCTCTAGATCTATTTCTATTTATTCGTCAATCATCAAAGAATCGAATGTTTCTGTCTTATTTCGGGAATAATATCGTCGAGATTTGTGTTGGTAAATATGTATTCGTCTGTTCGTATTGCTTTAGCAGTATGAAAAAACCTTCCGATTGTTGTAGCAACGGTTGCAATGGAATTTTGTACGAAAGTTCATTGGCATGCTATCAGATAGATATACATATAGATTGCATGCAAATCACAACAATCACAAGCGAGATTAGATTAGTGCGAGCTCAGATCATTCCGTTGAATTCGAATTGCTTACTTTAAGAATTTCAGTACAACCGAATTTCGATTCCATAATGACGGTTTTTTGTGAGATTAAAATCGATAAACAAACGAGTAAGTCGAAATTTCGACAAAGATAATCCGTCCATAGAACCTTAGCAAAAATGTTTAAAAAAAAGGGAAATTTGTTTTTATAGATTATTTACCTCCCATAAATGCATGACGTCATCGAATGAAAATTCACGTTTGAAACTGATTAACATCCATCGAAAGAAGAAGTACATGTTACTTGCATTGTTTTCCACTGCAAAAGAAAAAAAAATCAGTTCGATTTATTGTTTCAAAGAATTCTTTTTGTCGAACCTAAATAATTCGCGAGTTCAGCATCGACAAATTGAAGAAGAACATGTAAATTTGCGAGTTGTTTTTTAATATGACTTTGTTCTAAATGAAAATTTTCATGCATACGCTCCATAAGACCAGCAAAACACCAAAACGAATCGATCTCGTCTTCCATGACGACTAATAAAGGACTTAATAAATCGTTCATACCTTGAACATAACCTACGAGCAATAAATTCTTTTCCAGTGAAATCAAATTTTCTTTTCTCAACAAACCAAGATCGAAATTATACATATTGTATGTCATTAAGACATTGTGAAGGATTACAAGATGAATATTATCGTCGCCTTGATAATACTCGTGACTACGATCAGTTCGTGCAACGTCCTTAGCTAGAAGATAATCGAATTAAAAATCAAGTGTTTGTTTTTTTTTCCTCGTACCGATTAAAGATTCTCGATCTCGAAACGAAGCATTTCTTTGTTTTTGTTGTTCGCTAACCGATTGCCATTGTAATTTCATGGCGAGATATTCGGATTTTCTTTGTTTAATTAATTCCGTACGTTCGTCACGTGTCGATGTCCACGGAAAATAATTCAACAAGAATTTCCAAACATCTCGTCGCAATGCATTTGATTCTAATCCACCGCGAAAGATTCGTTCTTTTAATTGATCAACATTGATCACTCGACCATCTTTATCAAACGACGCTTGCCATTCTTTTTGTGTTAACGGTTGACCACGAACGACTTCCGGTGGTTTTTTAAAATCAACCTGAATTTTTGAAAAACAAAAAGTCAATGAGATTATCAATTGAGTTTTGTTTTACTTTGTAAATCACTTCGAAACCGTCGTTGTTCGATTCATGTAAATTTCCGTTGACCGATTCCATAAGAGCGGTTAGATCAGGTCCGTTTGCTGCATCCATATTTTCGTTGGATGCAATGAGATCATTGGGACCGAGGAAAGTATCTTTGAGAAAATGTGTTACTTTCGAAAAACGTTCCATAGCTACTCGACGAGGATCATTTGTTTTCTAAAATGAAAAAAAACGTTATTTTCAGTTCGATTAAAATTTGGGGAAATATTTACAAATCGATTTGGATTGCTGGCAGAATTGTCGAAGAGATTTAATTGATCGAAAAGGCTAATTTGTGGAATTAAATTTTCAGTTCGAACATCGTCTTTGACAACATATAATCGAGAATCTTGAGATGATCTAGAAGAAAAGGAGAACATGTTCGATTGTCTATCGAAATTCAAGTTTTACTTCTCAAGTTTTAAGTACTGAGCAAATTTTTGTAGAAGTTCTTTGCTTCCACCTTGAAGAAAATAAAATGCTGGTAATGTCGCACCATCTTTGAGAATAAAAACCATGTGAGCACTGCCGTGAATAATATGTTGCCGACGAATACTACGTAAATCATTTAGATTGAAATGAAAACGATATTTTAACAATGGACTTGAACTAAGTGCAGCAGAATCTAAACGGAGGGAAGAAGTAAGAATAATGTATTCGTTTGAAAACACAACAAACCAGTTGGATTCTGCGGAGCAACAACTGAATGTCCCCCATTAATTAATGCCCAATCATCAGTGATGACATCTTCGAGACCTAATGGTACATAACGAAAGAATTTGCCTCGTTCAGTTTCAACTATCGCGATTGTCCCGGTGATTTCATCGAGTGGTGCTGTTCGAGTTTCGCTTTGTGACGAACGTTCTTTGATAATTACATGACTTTTTTCATATAAAATATTATCGTTTGACATCACAGCCACGGAAATTAATTAGCAAATTTTTGTTTAGTTTCTTTTTTTTTGTTGTTGTTATTGTTATTTGCCGTTTTACAAAAGAGTCATAGTATGAAAATACACACGAACGAACGATGATGACATGATGACGAGTGGTATTATTGTGATAACACGTGAGACAGAACAATCCAATCAGATTTTAATGACGGAGTTCTGCTTGAAATAAATAGAACCTGTTGTGACAAATAGCGACCTCATTGAATTTTAAGCACAAAATATTAGAAAAAATGAAAAAAACTGTTTCAATGTTATTCTTAAACATGACTTTTCTTCTAATAACTGATTAATTACTTAGATTCGAATGTCCTTTTACTAAACTTCATACGTAGAAAAAAAATAGCGAATTACATATATTTAAAATGATAAAATCTCTTTATATATGGCTCATTTGATCATAATGATATTTGCTTAAAGGCAGACTGATGTCTATAAATGAAACGAAACGAAATTACAGGACATTACATATACAAAAAATAAATAAACATTCAAGAGAAAGTCTTCGTCGAACAAGGATGGTTTCAAATACAACTATCCTTTTGCAATTCATATCTTTCATACTTGTGGGAGCGGAAGCAGCACCTACCAATGAAGTAAATATCAACACTGGTAATTCAAGTTTTTATTATTCATTGATTTTCGACTGATTGACTTCCATTTTCAGACAAAATTCTTGAAGCTGCACGGGTTTTAATAATTATAGGAATTGCACTTGGAAGTTTTGCTTTACTTATTATAATAATAGATTCAGTTTATCTAATGTAATTTAAACTATGTTCATCTCATGCTGTTTTTTTTTATATAAAACTCATAAATTTCAATTTAGATTGAAATATATTAGTAAGAAAATGTCTGAACCTCAATACTACGTTGATGATACAACTTCAGAAAAACATATATCCGAAAGTATGGATGAAAACAATTCAAATCTTTCTCAATATGCACAAGAACCTAACATTCTATCAGTATCAAACATGGTAACATCAGTTAAACAATCATTAGTCGACTTAGGTCATTCTTTGAAACCGTATAATTACGATCGAGCTCAACGTAACTATCATGAGCAAATTATCGTCGATAATGACAAACACGTTCAATATATTTAAAAATATTCTTTACATTCGAATAGTACATTTGACATTTTCTTCATATCACTAATCCCTTGTCTTTGTTTTTTTTTCATTTCAATCTAACAATCCAGAAATAAATCGATCTTCAATAGAAACAGTACACTAAATAGTTACTAATCTGGAGAAGGACATAATATATACTTTTATTTGTGTTCTCATATAAGTAAAAGAAAAAGAAAAAGCAGTTAAATTAAATAAATATAAAATTAATTCGTTGCAAATGTAACTTCTTTTATCAAGCGAAGTTTACTTGGTGAGCCTAATGGACGTAGAATACTTTTCGGTCGACTATTTAATCCATCGGTAAATCTATCATTATTCTCAGCTGATAACATATTCGAATAATGATTGATTAATGTGACAACTTGTCTTGTCGAATTCAAATCCGTATTATACCAAGGTGAAATCGAACTTCGTCCGGCCCATGATTTTTCACGTCGTATGCCAATCATTGGACTAGTATTCTGCGAAATTGTAGCACTATGTCGTGTATCATGACTAATTGTACCGTCGGATGATGAGTTCGTTGAAAGTGTTCGATCATGCAATCGATGAAGAAGTTCGAGCCAAAGTTGATACGGTGTTTTCGACGTCGATTGATCCGAATTGACTTGTGTTGATAGAGACTTTCGATTGTCATTTCTTGGCGAAAGTATAGCTGGCGTATAGGTACTTTCTTCGAATGATTTCACATGACGATGATTACAAACAAATAGTTTACATTTATATGGCGATTCAACACCATAAAAACATTTGTAATTCGGAACACTACGAAAAATTCGAGGAAATTCAATTTTGTTTTTCGTTAATTCATTCTCACTTTCTATCGTGTCTTTTTAATTTACTAGTTGGATGTCGTTTTTGAAAGTAATACGTCCAATCAGTCATCTTTGGTTCAACTTGTTGTAACCATTGTTCACATGTTAAATGATATTCACCATCGATTGCAAATGGTGATGCCTCAGCATGATCAATTAGAAACATGGCATTATCAAATCGAGATGATTTTATCGCTAATATCAATGGTGTATAACCCATTTCGGTTTTACAATCCATGGAAAGTCCAATGGATTTCATTTCTTGAACAACAGCACTAAGAATTGATGTTTGAGAAGATGATGCTGCATGATGCACAACTAAATAACTTTCATGATCAGTTAGACGCCAATCAATTGATTTTGTACGTAAAAATAACGAGACAAGTTTTGTTCGATTTAATAAACATGCGTAAACAAGTGGTGTCTGTTGTTGAGTATCAGTTGCGTTTATATCGGCACTTCCTTGAAGAAGTAAACGAGCAACTCGATAACCATATCGTTCTTGATCGGAAAGAACGGCGAGATGAAGTGGCGTTCGACCATAGGCATCTTTTTCATTGACATTACAGCCAAGTTTATTAATTAATAAATTCAATTGAGATAACCGACCATCTAGAATAACCTGATGAATAGATGCCATACGCAGATTGATCTCAACGACTGCTGACAACAAATTCTCAGCTGATGATGTCGAAACTGTTGACTGTTTTCTTTTTGTCTTTCGTTTCGTATGTGTTAACCAGTCATCACCAATAGCGCATACGTATATAGGATTAAAATAATGGAGAAAAAAAAATAGCATTTCGGTTTCGATGTGCGCGTTTTTTTTTCTGGTGCAACAAAGTGAAAATTGCTATTTCTTTTTTTTCGATTTATTATACCCAAGATCATCAATCTTCATTTTGAGTAGCATCAAAAAAAGAAAAGAAAACGCCTTAGATATTCAATATTAATCATTTGTTTCCAAGGAAAAGTCTCTCCTTGAGGACATATCTATGTGGATGAATGAACAATTATTAGCCTGGTTTGTTATTAGCAAGATCTTGTCGACTAACATTGACATATCTTGATAGAATGTATTGATTGACAAACGATCTGATCAATAATCAAACTGATGAACTTGAGAGTGCAGGATATTACATACATAAATAAAAATCAGGAAGAGGAAGGAAAAACAACAAAGCGAACGAGAAAATAACAATAATCATCATCATAATAGCACAACTGTTTGATCAAATAACAGCACCTTCTCAAGATAAGTTCTCTCGCCATTTTTATGTGTTACAACATTTCTGTGTGTATTCTTTCTCGCTAGTATAAATGCTAGGTTCCAGTTGCTCCTTTTCTTTGTAAACATTGCTTGAAGGTTTTCTCCTTCCTACTCGGCAAACGCGCATAAGCACTCTTCGAACGTCTGCTTCTTCTTCTTTTTTCTCCTCTCGATAGAATAAGGAGAAAAAATACATAACAACGCGTGTTTCCTTCTTATTTTTTTTCTCTTTCTGTTTTTTTATGTTATATTACTGTAATATAGACAGAACGAACAGAACTGCTTCATAACGCTTCGTCCCAACATCACTATTGACATCGTCATTGCTTGAAAGAGAAGACGAAGAAAAAAGGAAGAGAGAGGGAGAGAGGAATAGAGAAAAAAGATTTCACGAATTACACGAGGAATAACCCCCTTCGCTTTTTTTTCTATTACTAAACTAGACAATACGCGAACAGCAGCAGCAGTATCAATAGGAATAAGAAATATCGAAATCATCTGTTACATATTAAGAATGTAACATTTCTCGAAGTTTTGATTTTTCTTTTATTTGATATTAAGATCATATTTTGTTATTTGATTATGTTTACATTATTACCATCGATTTATTTTGTTGCTGTTCATTATATTCGACGATGGAATTCACCGTATTATTATGAAGAAAATTCTATCAAAGAAGAAGAAGAAAAACAACAACAAGAACAAAACAAATCATTTGATACTCAAACACAAATCAAGCCATCAAATGATTTATCGTTAATAGAATCGGATGCAAATCTTCTTCTAAATACTAATCCGCCAATATCAAATGATATTTCCAAACAATTAACTCGTTCCGAATCACCGAAGAAAAACGGTTATTTAATTCCGACTAATGACGAGGATGAACAACATAAAACAATTAAATTACGTGCAAAAAAATCTCATCATTCCTCGTCATTGTTAAATGTCGAAAGACGTAAAACCTTTACAGGTAACCTTACCGAAGATGATATTGTCTATTTAATGAACGAGACAGGATTCACTCGAGAACAAATTCTCCTATGGTATAGCGATTTTCTTGTATGTAATCGATCTAATTTAAATATCAAACATTGTCATATATGTGCTGCGTTTTGTGTTTTAGCGTGATTGCCCCGATGGAAAACTATCGAAAGCAAAATTTATTGATATTTATAAACAGTTTTATAAGAAAGGTCAAGTTGCAAAGTTTTGCGAACATGCCTTTCGTGTTTTTGATAAAGATGGCTCGGGTTATATTGGTATGTGATCTTTGATTTTGTAAATGAGATTAATTACTCTTTTGTCTTTTTATTTTTATCTACAGATTTTATTGAATTTCTCATTGCTGTTAGTATGACTTCGACGAAAGATCCAATACGAAAAACTGAATTATTCTTTTCAATGTATGACATTGATCGAAATGGTTTAATCGATGAGACAGAAATGCGATGTGTCGTTGAAGTAAGTGTTCGTGTGCATAAATATTCAAAACATTATCATGTTTTTCTCTCTCCGATTAGTTATGAATAATTGCGCTTTCAAAATATTTTTGATGAATGTGTTTATTCCTTTCGTTTTAGTCGATCTATGAATTAATGGGTATTGACATACAGGATTCGACAAGAATCGATACGAAAGTTCGAGAAATATTTGCTAAAGCTCAATGTGATCAATCGGGATATTTACGAAAGGAACAATTCGAATTGGCTTGTAAAAATGATCGACATATTCGTAAATTATTAGTCCCAAATACGAAGGCTCCCTCTGCTCGATAATTGTCAAAAAAAACAACAACGAAAAACAGACTTTGTAGTCGAATGATTGATTGTGTTGTATATACGATGTTCTAGTCAAGAAAAAATTCTAATTTTCAAATGTTTGTTTGAATCTCTTGCGGAACAAATTTTGTAAATGAAAAGCGAAAAAACATCTATATTTGTTATGGTAATTTTTTGATTTTATCATCGATAAATACCCCAAAGGTGACATATTCAGTTTTCCGTTTGTTTTTTTTCTCTTTCTCTCTCTCTGTATTTTTTTAAATGTAAGTAATCTTACCACATGTTAGATGATACAACGAACTTAACAATAAAAGAAAATTCTTTAATTTAACAATGAACATCATGTACTCAAATATCTCAAGTGTTTAACTAGCCGCAAGAAATGTGTTCAATGGTACTTCGAGTTTTTTATGTTTGAAAATAATAAAAATACGCACTACTCAAGTGAATGCGTCATCCAATCAAAGAAATTAATGTAACGATAAAATCTATGGAAATTTGTTTTTTCGATTAGAAAAGATAACTTTTGACAGTTCAATTCAAATCCAATGGACGCATCTTACTTTAAAGTGTTTATATGCATAGAAAATAAATTTGAATAAATTATTGTAATTTTTTCCTTGTACGAAGACAAAAATATTTTTATTAATCAATATGAAGAAAAAAAACCTTTGATTTTTCAAAATGTCCTCCTGTCGAACAAAAATTGACAGATTTCTTAATGTTCTTCTTCAGTTTTTTTTTAAATATTTTCACAAATGATGACAAAACTTTAGCCCGCAAAACAAAACAAACTGATATCGAATGTCACTTGAGGAACACACACACACACACATGTGGGAATTATTATCAGAAAAAATGTATCATTCTTCTGTTCATGTAAAAGATCTTTACATAAACAGAAAAAGAGAAGAAAAAAAACGACACAAAGAGAATAAGAAAAAAAAGAAATTCTGTTTAAAATTGCTTATATGATGGAGAATTGTGAGTAAATACATTTGAAATCTCTAGAAATTCAGTTCCGTTTTTAAGTGGCTGATGGTGCAAGTAATTTTCGTAGATAATCATCTTGTAAACAGCCAGTGACGAATTCATCTTTAGATAATTTTTGATCGCTATTAACGTCCATTTTCGAAAAGATTTGATCGACCTTGATGTCCGGTGAATTCGTGCCTTTTTTCTCTTCGCCAAGAAGATCATAAATAGCCTATATTGAAATCGAAAACAATGATCTCAACTCATTGCCATTTGTTTTTCAAGGTTCTATTTACTTACATCCATAATTTTTTTCATTTCTTTCTTCTCGATATATCCATTACGATCAATATCTAATCAATAAAACAAGACGAAATAGGATCAAATATTATCGATGATCGATTTTCTGTCAACATACCATACATTGAAAATGCCCATTCTAATTTCTTCTTCGGATCTTGTTGTGCCGTAATTGATATTGCAATTAAAAATTCGCCAAAATCTACAATAGATGAATAATAATAATATTCATTACTTCCTTTCTCATTCAGTTCATCTCGTTTTTCATTCTTGAGAATTGTCGATATGAATAATTTATACAAAGATTACAAGTGAATCTAATCATTCATCTTATTTTTTCTGATGTCACACCATATTTCTTTCTGATCATTTCATCCTTCGAGCTATTTCAATACATTTGAGTACGCTTGATGTGTTCGAGCAATGAAAATTTATGCATTGTAAATTGCATGTTAGTTTTCATTGAACATGCATTTTTCTCTTATTTTTTTGTTGACTCAATCTCAAGAGAGATTTACATATAAACAGGGAATCAAAAAAAAGCGAATGTATAGCTGTGAAAACAAATTTCTAGTTATTAGAAATGTGCTTTTACCTATATTGCCAGATCCATCGGTGTCAAATGTTCGAAAAACATATTCACAAAACTTCTCCGCTTTTCCAGTTGGATAGAATTGTTTGTAAACTTCGATGAATTTTTTCTTATTCAGTTTTCCACTTGGACAATCTTTCTGTAAAATCAAAAAAAGGACAATGTAAAGCGTGGGAATCAAATGTCATTAGGATATATATAAAACTGTTTCTCCTCCGATCATTTGTCCTTTAGTAAAAGTACAGATAGAGACCGACATTTTCTTCTTTTTTTTTATTCTTTGGTATTAATAAATCTTAACAAGATTTTCGTTGACGATGAAAATCATCGAGTGAAATAGGAATGGCATGTCAATCAGAGGATCTCATTGAAAATAAAAAAAAAAGCAAATTTCCGGAAATGAAAATCATTATGCTGAGCACAAGCTGAATACATCGTAGTCGATTTTGTTTTTGATTTTTCTTGCACATTGAATTCGAGAGCAATTGACAACACATTAGCAGAGAAGAATCGATTGTGATCGAGTGGATTGTCTGGGCAGAGATTTGCTTCGATCTTTTTTCTTCTTTTTTTTTCTTTCTCTAGTTGTTTTTTTCGAGCATTCTTATCTAATGAACACAGAGTGCTTCAACACGATGACAATACTTCAAGCTTGCGCCTCAAGTAATGTGATCGGATGCATTGACATAGCTGATGCAATTAGGCAAGAGCACAACTTTCTCCTCTCTAATAAACCGATGACTTCAGATAGAATAAGAGAAACACAGAAAAAAAAATGACTACGCTTGAAACCAAGAGAGAGAGAGAGCGGAAAGGAAGAACTGCTAAAAATTTTCTTGAATGAAATAGGAGCATTATGAAAAAATAATCTCTGATAAAGCTTCCATGAGGGTATTAGTATATCTACGTACGTAGATCCTATGAAAACGCGTTCTTTGACTATGATAATATTAATTTGTCGGTTTGACATTATGAGTCAAGTGTTCATTTTTTTCCTACTTCTATTATATTACATTATGAAATGAAATCGAGAGAAGAAATTTGATTTTTCTTTTTGTCTTTTTTTGTTCTAATGAGACAAATTATCGACTTACAAGAAAACCTGAATGCCATTCGCGCACTTGTTGAGGTGTGAAACCAGATAAATTAGACAATTCCGTTACATCTGCATCTGATAGATTCTTGCCACGTTTTGTACGTGTTTCACTATTACCCATTTGTTTGAAAAGTAAATGTACGAGTACGAGAAGTTCAAATCTAAAATAACGAATTGAAAGCTTAGTACAAAAAAAACACAGAAAGAACGAGTATATTTGTGCGTCGAAATAGAATACGATAAAGACAGGTGACAGATTGCTCGTTGAATATATGTGACTGTCTATGTTTTCTTTTGCATTTTCACGTTTCAAATGAATAAAGAGGAGAAATAGAACATGATGACGAGAAAGAGAAAAGAGAAAAATGAGAATAGAAAAAAGAAGAAAGGGATAAAGAGAAAGAAAAGAAAATAGAGAAGAGGAAAAAGAAGAAGAAGAAGAAGAAGAAGAAAAGGAGAGAATAACTTCAAAGTTCTTTTTTATACGCTTTTTTAAACTTATTTACTACTAATATCACTAATCATTTACTACTTAATAACGACATAAGACAATTAAAGGTTTTAATAAACTATCCAATTAATTTAATTCATTATTGCCAAAAGAAAAACAGAAGAAAATGTTTTGAATTCTTATATTTTTTTATTTAAAATCTTTTTACGCCAAAGATAAATACAAATACGAATGCATCTATGGATGTATACACGCTAGTGGAATAATAGGAATAGGAGGAAAAAAAAGTGCCATCGGAGACAAGCTAAAATTTTTTTTCTATATATACTATATGTTAATGTCTCGAGCATTTTCTTTCCTGTATTTTAAAAATTCCATAAATACGCCTATAACAAAATAATGAATTCGATTCACTGCCTTACACTTACGACGTCATATACACTTCATCTGCGTAAAGACATGCTTTTTTTCTTCAAAAAACGCATCATCATACATGTCGTCTACCTGCGTAATAGTTCTCATATAAGTATATATATAGATGAAAAAAAAAACTCAAGTATATGCGTAAGAAAAAAGAAGAGAATACAGAACAACAGCTTCACATCGAGCTGTTCTTTCTTTCTCTCTCTTCTTTATTAAGATTTGCTTCGCTGATTTTCGTTTATATCATTGTTCATTTATGCTAATAAACGCACTCAATACATTAGTTATTTTTCTTCTTCTTCGCTCTCTTGTCTAAAAACTCGACAATTATTAAAAGAAAATGAATAGAATATTTTAGATTTATGAATCACTACCTGCACGTAATCGTAGATAAATATGTTTCTTTCTTTTTTCCTCTGCACTCTCTTATCTGGTGATATGTATATTTGTATGACTACATGTTTTAGAATTACTTGCATTTTTCTTTTTCCTCTCGACCGCTAAACAAGTTTCAGAACTTGTCAGTTTTCTCGTCGAATGGTAATAGAACACTAAATATAAAAAAAATAACAAACTAAACGAGTAAGACTCACGAGTAAAAATAAGAAAAGTGGTCATTATACACGTTAGAAATGAAATATAATGAGATAAATAATGATTTATTTGTTTGTCTGCGTAATAAACGCAGAGATTAATGGTCAACTGACATTTAATTGATGTGGCTAATTCTATTTTTTTTTGATCAAGGTTCATTTTTATTGCATGTCAGTGGTTATTTTGTCTTGTAAGAAAGAAAAGAATGAATCGATATACGTATGAAATGAAAAATCGAAAGAAAAAAGGCGACATATTTGCATTTAATCATCGTGTTCTAACTAGGAAATTATTATAAATTATGTATATAATTACTTTTACTTCTTTTTTTAAAGAAATGACAAATACTTTGAAATATTATTGATTATGTTCTTTATTATTATTATTATTATTGTTGTCAATAAAACAAAAGATAAAGAATCATTTTGGTATTTGCACCCAAGGTTTACTTTCGAGAATGTGTTCAACTGACGAATCAGCCAGTGCAGGTTCGTCGTCATCAAGTCCGAAAAATATAGGCGATGGTGAACAACTTCGTTTACGCATCAGTCTTGATGATGGCATTTGTCGATGAGAGACTGTTAAAAAATTGTTTTTAACTTCTTCTTCTTCGTCGCTGTTGTTCTCATCCGTTGTTGTCTCTTGATCATTTTCATCTAATTCTTCATTAATTGTCACAAATCGAAGTAATTGCAGTGCATCATGGGACAATTCCGATGCATCTTTTTTCGTACTGATTTCAGACCGAAGTCGTTCGAAATATTGATGAATTCTTTTATTTTTTCTTCGATTTTTAATCATATGTGCCACTTGTATAACAAAAAGAAATATTCCAATCATTATCAATTGTAATATCAATAGAATATGATCACCTTGACTTCCATGTTTCTTATTATGATGATGTTCTTCATCGATAGGTCCTAATTTCGTACAATAATGTAAAATATGTTGGTATGTTTGTTTTCGTTTCGTTGATTTGACATATTTGTGAAATATAGTTTTTGTTCGGTTTGCACTTGGTATTAGAACGAGACAGAATGTGAAACGATCAATTCTTTTTCCTTTAATTTCTTTTTCATAATAACCTGAAAATGAACCAATATAAATCGTATGATTAATATTGGGAGTTTTTGATATATAGAGACGTGCATCATAAATAACATTTGATTGCCGAAAAAATCCTGTTGAACTTAGATCAAATTTAATTAATAATGTATTATGGTCAATAATATCATAAGTAAAAAAGTCATAATCTAGAATTGCTAAGTGATTAATAGCATTGACCAGAATAGAATCAGTCGAAATGAAAATCAACAGATATTTGATGATATTTGACATGCGTGTCGTTCTTATCAACAAAAACCGGTTTTATATCGTTTCACTTTATGCACATGTCATCGTTTGCCTTTCTTTACATTGATAAAATCTTCTTCTTTTTTTATAAATTTTTATATGTAACATTTTGGCAAGGCCTTTCTTTGATATCATTTGTTTTCCTCAAAATTCTAATTATTTGAAGAAATTGTAACCATGCAAATGCCAAAATAAAGAAGCACAAAAAGCGCACAAGGGAGAAAAAACCATACCGTTGTAATCAAACACGTTTTCTTTTTCCCGATTGACAACAACTGTTGCTCATATTTGTTTGGTTGTTCGAACAGTAAGTTAAATAAGACAAGAATTGAAAAAGAATGAATCTCGTTCTTTCCGTAGTCTGCATGCCAATCCTCATGAAATAATAACCATTTGTGTGTGTGTGTTGTGTTTTTTCTTCTCAATCACTACAACACATCGATAACGACGACGCAGACGCACATTTTCTTTTTTTTTATTTGAACAACAATAAGCTACTAATCGAGTGGAATTGAGAATCGCAAAAGAAGAAAAGAATTACTCTTGAAAATGATTTGTCCAAAATGCGGCCGATTTTTATTAGCACGCGAAGGTATTCTTCAAGCTGGTCGAAAGTATCATCCTCAATGTTGGACATGTGGTGAATAGAACAAATTCGAATAAATTCAATCAAGATTGATTTTGTTTTTCTAGCACAATGCTCGATACCATTGACATCATGGATTCGACAGGCTCCATTGTCAGGCGACTATCTTTGTAATAGTTGTCACATTAAGACATACGGATTAAAAGAAGGTTTAGTTGTAATCAATTGGCAAAAACAGAACAAGTCAATGGTTTCGACAAATCAACGGTAAATTTGAGTTTTTCTTTGTAGAATTTGAAGAAAATATTCGTTTCTTTTAGAGTTTCAACTATGATCGACGATATTCTATTGATTTAAAAATCAATCCTTATCAAACTAATCCTTTTGTATTTATTTTTATTTTTTTCGAAGAGAAAATAAAGAGAAAATCTGCTTATTCTATAATTTGGTGACATCTGTCAAACTAAGACTTTCTGATTGGAGGCAAATCTAAAATCATGACTCACGAATCTCCCAGAGAGAAGAAAAAGAAAGGCATTTTGCTGCAATAACTACAGTAAGACTCGTTCGATGAACCAACTCTTTCGTTTACGTCCATTGATTTCATCGATATGCCAAACATCGATCCGTCCATTTCATTTCTCATCAATTCGATCAATCGATTGGGCTGATATTGATGAATATACCAATAAAGTCAATACATCCGTTTTTGTAACCACTGATGTTTATGAAAAAGATGGTAAAGGAAAATCTTGATTCAAATATAATTCGTATTCTATGTTTAACCAGATGAATGGATTCAATATGAATCTCGTCGAAACGAACGTTTGCGTAAACGTCGTGAAGAATTTCTTCTCGGTCCTCCTAAACGTCAATCAGTAACTTCAACTTGCTCGTCAACATTCACAAAAACCGTGCCCGATGTTCAATACGATCCGAACGACGATCGTCCGAAACAAATCAATGATCCTTATCTACCAGCGCCACAAAAATGTATTTTTTGCACGAATAATATTAAAATTGACTTTCGTAATACGAAATTACTCAGTCAATTCATATCACCGCAGACTGGTTTCGTTTTCAATCAACGTATAACAGGATTATGTTATTTCAAACAAGTCGAAATCGAAAAAGCGATTCTCAAAGCTCGACGATTCAATTTAATGCCATACAAATGGAAAGAAACGGTCTATTTAGATGATCCGAAATTATTCAATCCATATGAGAATAATTTGAAAAAAGTCGTTCATGCCGAAAAAGAGAAATATGGACATTAGGTTTTTCTTTATGTTTTTCATAAGAATGAAGTTTAAAAAAAACTAGAATATACATCATTTGTTTTTCTTTTCAGATTGTTGAATATGACCGAGTCAACGAAAGTATCTCCGAAAAAAGATTGGCTTTTCTGGAGTAAAATCATCGCTACACAATATCTCATTCGACATGCTTTTTGGAAGAGTTTTTCTTTGCCAATTATCATCGGACAAGTATCTCAACATGCCAAAACTGAGTACGAATAAACAACGAAATCTTAAAACTGACAAGTTCATTCACTCGATTTTAGTTTTACACAAACAAATTACGTCACAATTGTATATATTCTCATAGCATTCCATTTCATAAGTGGAGTTTTAGTCAGTGATCGGAAATTTCGTCATGCACTCGGTTTCATTCCCCATATAATTGCAATGGGATGTACAGCTTATTTATATTACATGAGTGTTTATCATCAATTAACAGCTTGGCTAAAAGTATAGAAACTAAAGATCTTCGATTATTTATTATTTGAGTTTTAATGATCAATTTTAGATTCGAATTATAATTCATTCGATGGGTACGATGTCGACATTTTGTTTTATTGCTAGTTTGCATACGAAAAGTCCATCGTTTCGATCGATTCTACGTCGTTTATCATCGTATTTAAATGTGTTCTATTTTATTCTCAATGCTTATGTACTTTGGTGGTCGACTGATGAAAAACAACTTTTCAACAAACATCTTCTTTGGATAATTGTTCTTTCTTGTCATTCGATAATTTCTTTTCTTGTCTCGGGTGGTTTTTGTTTAGAAATTTTTGTTATTCAATCATGTCGATTTGCATTGTATTTGATTTTATCGAATCTTTGTCTCGATTTCTTGATTTTATATAATCAATTTCAATCGAAAACTAATTTTTGGTTGATTATTGATTATATTGTCGATGATCTGGCGATACTTTGCGGAGGTTTTTATTACTATCATTTTAATTTAAATCGTGATAAGAAAAACAATTGAAAACACTTGTATTTTAGTCAAATGAAATGTTCATTTCTTCGTGTTTTTCGTCTTTTTCAGATATAAATTATGGGTAAAGACGGAGGTTTTCTAACGCCGAAAGCCATCGGCAATCGAATCAAAGCGAAAGGCTTGCAAAAATTACGTTGGTATTGTCAAACTTGTCAAAAACAATGTCGAGACGAGGTAAATTTATTTATTAATACGCAAAAGAAAGACAAATGTTGATTTAGAACGGCTTCAAATGTCATGTTCAAAGTGAATCACATCAACGGCAATTATTACTCGTCGGTGAAAATGCTGGCAAATTCATTGCGAATTATTCACAGTAAATGATTAATTCATTTGGATTTCGAGTTTTAATGTTTTTTCTTGTTCGTCTAGTGAATTTCATAGCGGATTTATCAGCACATTACGTCGAACATTTGGCACGAAACGTGTTCTTGCCAATACAGTTTACTGTGAATATATTAAAGATCGTGATCATGTGCATTTGAATGCGACACGATGGGTAGCCGTTGCAGGTTATGTTCGTTGGCTTGGCAGTCAAGGTAAAACATTGATGTTTCTTGTTGAAAAAGAAGAAAATTTGCTTGTTTAGGAATTTGTGAAATTGAACAAACGGAAAAAGGTTGGTATTTGACGTTGATTGATAAAGATGCTGAGTCTGTTCGACGTGAAATGGATGCGGAGAAAAAGGAAAAAATGGACTTAGATGATGAACAACAACGACAGAAATTAATCGCTGAACAAGTTTGTTTTGTTTGTAAAAAAAAACGAAAACTTCGAAAAGTATTTGTTCTCAGATTCGACGTGATAAAGAACGTGGTATTCAACATGTCGAACCGGTTTATACGGAATTAAATCGAATCGATGAAGAAGAAAAAGGTATGTTTTCTTGCTTCACTCTTCTCTCTTGATTTCATATCTTGTTTTAGTTCAAGTTACATTCAATAAAATAGCTGTCACTGAAAAGAAAAAAGTTCTCCCGTAAGTTTTGATTGACGGTTTTCTTCGAAGAATACATTCCGTTCGTTTAGCCCATCGGTCTTAATTGCCAATAGTAAAAAACGTTCGACAACAACCGATGACAGTACAGACGAAATCGAAAGCAAAAAATCGAAAACTGAAGACGAAGAAAAACCATCGTCAAGCAATGGTGTTTTCAAAAAACCATTGCCAATTCAGAAGAAGACTGCACTCGAAGAACTTCGAGAGGTAATTGGATTATCAAATTTTTTTTACTTAAAATAGATTTTGTTTTTTGTTCGATTAGACGGAAGAAAAATTCAAAGAGCGAAAAAATCGAAAAGATTATTGGTTACACGAAGTAGGACACCATTCATTCGATAAGTAAAATCAATGATTTCGATTTAGGATATCGTCGTGAAAGTGATCACATCGAAACTTGGAGAGAAATATTATAAAAAGAAAGGTGTAATTACGAAAGTTGAAGATCGATATCAAGCCGTTGTTAAAATGCTTGATACGAATGATAAGATTCGTCTCGATCAAGCGCATGTTGAAACCGTCATACCTGCAATTGGTAAGATCGAATATCGATTTAACAAATCGAAATCGAATTCTCGATTTTAGGTAAAACGCTGCTGATTGTCAACGGTGCATATCGTGGCCAACAAGCAACATTAGAAGAAATTCATCAAGACAAATTCTCAGTCGATGTTACTTTATTAACAGTAGGAGAATGAATAGAATTAACAGAAGTCTTGACTTGATTTTTTTCTCTAGGGATCTATGATTGGAACTCGACTCGTAGACATGCCGTATGAAGATGTATCGAAATTAGCCGACTAATGTATATATGAAGTTTTTGATGAACAACAAAATAAATAAAACTAAACTCTATGTCTATTCATTCATGTTTTCTGTTTATGCTGGACTGGGTTCAGGATCAGACGAACTTTCTTGTTGAACACTCATTCGTTTTGTAAATTCTTTGACATCGATTAAGTCTCGATTTAAATACAAATGTGTTGCTCGTCTTTCGCTAGCTGTTGCTGTTAAGTCAGTAGCAGCTAGGACTTGTTCTTCAACTGGCTGATCAACAGTAGACATATTTCGATGAAATTTGAGTTGATTTAAACCAGCTTTAAGTGTTGTCGCTGAATCAGTTATATGTGTGCTCGAACGTTGAACTGCTTTCGTTCGAAAAACCATTTTATACGGTCGACTTTGAATAACACGTTGACTTATACGATTCGCTAATTGTTTCTCACGAGCTGTTTGAACACTGTAGATCGTCATCATCATTATAAATATAATTATACACTGAGAAAGAATGAAAAATTCACTCGGTCCAACAACGTGACTTCCGTCGACTTCGACATTGGTTGTGGCATTCGATGAATTCTCAATAGTGCGACAGAAGAGAATTTCTTTGCTTATTGATAAATTTAATAAAACATATAAACAAATCTGATGTGGCAGTGGACGAATTGTTGTATAATTTAAATAGAATGTCGAATTAATTCGGCAAATATTCGATGAATTTGCTAACAATTGATTATTCGATGCATCGAAAATGAATATCGTTTGATTTAGTATTGAGTTAGTTGTTAAATCATAAGGAATAGTAAAATTTATTTGAATCATATTCGATAAATCCGAATGATCATCATCATCATCATCAGTTTCTCGTTGCCATGATGAGAGAAACTGATTGACATCAATCATCGAAGTTTTATGTTGAATATCAGTTTCATTTTCGAATTCATCGATATTAATCGAACACGAATTCGATGATGATGATGATGATAAATTCGTTAATGCACAACATATGAAAATCAGAATCTCCCACATTTGTCTACGTGCACACAAGAAACAAACGACGAAAGTTCGTCTGTTTTTTCGGATGTTTATTTATATGTCGCTTTTCAAGCTTAATTATATGTATTTAGCATTGTTTTTTGACACTGATTTTTGTTTTTCATTAAACAAAAACTGACTAATCTGATAAATTTCTTTTCCCTATGCGATATGATTGAGTAGATTTCTTATGTGTTCTTATTTTTTTCTTGCTTGTCGAAGCATCAGCTGTGTAGACATAACATCAAAAATGATTTCTTTTACTTTCCTCTCCAAAAGAAAAAACGCAAAACGTTGTTTTTTCCTCTTTAGATCCGCCTATTATTCTCAGATTGAATATAACTACAGTTATTCTTTGATCGAACGAGCATTGAAATGTTACGTTGGTTCGCTTATTTTCATTTTGTATTCAATAGTTTGGTTTCTGCACCACCACCGTCAATATTAATAAATCATCCTGATCGTTTCTCTTTCGAAAAAAATTCTACACATACAAACGAACAAATTTCTCCAAGTCGAGTCTCGATTATTTCTCATACATTCGATATAAATTCCTATCGAAGCTCGTGGAAATTTATCGATAAAGATACGATTCGAGTTCGTTTTCATCTCAACGAAATCTTCTATCAATCAAATTTCTTTCCTCGTTTCCTCGTTCGACATTTGCATACGGGTCAGATTCGCATTTACAACGAATCTCATGAATTAATTAATTCAACATTAACAATCTATTTGCATAATCTCAAACGTGGTCGACACATTATTTGCTTGTATCTCTATCGTAAACAATTAATAACAAAACCGAGACATATTTTCTGTCAGGATTTGATTAATAATTTTCGTAAATACGGTCATCTCGATATCGATACGGATGAACATGGAAATACGGTGTTTTTTCTTATGACACAATATTCGATTGTGATCAGTTTGTTGTGTTTGCTGCAATTAGCTCATTCAATACGAAAACGTCGATTTTGGAATTATGTTTATAAGAAATTGAATATGTGGAGAAATGTATCGGGAGAAAATTCATCTTCGCCGAAAACGCAACAACATTCGCGAACGTTAGAATATTTGATTTATAATTTCAATCGAAATGCATTAGTGAATTGGAATAATACTTATAATCAAGAACCAAATCGAACTCAATTTTTAGAAGTACCGAATTTAAGAAAAAGACATTCGGTTTTTCAAGATGATAATAATGATGATGATTATGAAGAAGATTTTCACCCTGGTCCTTCGGCAGAAGAAGAATCGTTGAGTTATCAATTTGTTTCGCATATTTTAGAAGAAAGTAAACCTTGGATTGTTAAATTAAATGAAGATGGTACTACTCAACATCAAGTCTATCGAACACAAGCACGTGTTTGAAAAAAAACATTTTCGTTTGTTTCAAAAGATGTCTCTCTATTCCGTAGACAAGTATTTTCTCTTTTTTTATTTACCAATCAAATAAAACGTTATTTTGTACTCTTCTCATCTAATAACTATTCGTTTCGATTTGTTGTAAAATCAAACCGAGAAATGAATCGATTAGACGATGCTAAACGAAGATTTTTATTTTATTTTAGATAACAACAAAACATGCCGAAAATGCAAAAGAAAGTTAGTTGAATGATTT
>Ga0209930_1001115_pt1 | contig 47059 bp, 45 predicted proteins | sample ThiBiot_500_biof_2_FD_183948 | JGI IMG/M metagenome (GOLD analysis project Ga0209930, IMG submission 183948) | Wastewater bioreactor microbial communities from Cape Town, South Africa - Thiocy_cont_500_biof (SPAdes) | ecosystem: Engineered > Bioreactor > Thiocyanate-remediating >...
GCAACTGCCCCGCTGGCTAACCCACTACAATGAGGTCCATCCGCACAAGGCGCTAGGCTACCGATCACCCCGCGAGTACATCACCCAAACCCGCGAGGCCTCGTCAGGCAATTAGGGGGCAACGACAGCGAGTGCATTGGCCGCGGCTGCGTCACCTTGGCGGCAGCGGGCAGGGCGACGTGCGAATATGTGCGGATCGCGGGGTTTGCGGTAGACGACCGCCCGCTCGTCAAGAGGGCTGGTACTGCGGTCATGTCGGCTTCCTTCACCCGATGAAGGAAGCAAATGCCGCACCTTTTGGACAAGCCTCCAACGGGTAGGGTCGTCCCACCTCGAAAGGGGAACGGGGCCTGATCGCCGGGGGCAGGCTGTTCGCCGAGCGGGTTTCCGAGATGCCAGCGCTCCCGTTCGCCCGACCGCAATGCTCGAGCCGGAAATTTGTCCGGCCGAGCCTAGATTTCGATGAACCCGCGCTTTGCCGCGATCGCCACGGCATGCGCCCGGTCCGAGGCTTCAAGCTTGGCGAAGATGCTCTTCATATGCGCCTTGACCGTATCCTCGGATATCGAGAGGTGGCGGGCAATCTGCTTGTTGGCATTGCCTCCGGCGGCGAGCTGAACCACCGTGATCTCGCGGCTCGTGAGTTCCTCCTGACCGATATGCACCGCGATCTGGCATGCGATCTCCGCAGGCACCCGCCGCAGCCCGGCATTCACCGCCCGAATTGTATCGAGCAGGTCGCGTCGCACCGCGCTCTTGAGAAGATAACCAGCCGCGCCGGCCTTCAGCGCGCGCACGGCATTGTTCTCGTCGGCATAGGTCGTGAGGACGATGATCCGCGCCGCGGCGAATTCGGCGCGAATGGCTGCGATCGCGTCGATGCCCCCCATGCCGGGCATCTGCAGATCCATTAAGGTGACATCGGGCCGGGCCGAGCGATAGGCTTCCACCGCCTCGGCCCCGTTCGAGGCTTCTGCAACCAGTTCCATATCCGGCTGGCCGCCGATCAGCGCGGCGAGACCGTCGCGCAGCAGCGGATGATCGTCGACCGTCATCAGTCTGATCGCGCGGCTCTGGTTCGGCGAATTCACCTTCAATCCTCGATCAGCCAGCGACGGTGGGCGAAGCGACTCGATAGCCCGGATCTTTGCTCATAGGCGATCGATGCCGGGACGGTCAGCGTCACCTGCGTTCCGCCACCGGGGCGGCTGGCGATCGAGAATTTGCCCCGGACAACTTCGGCTCGCTCGCGCATCCCCGTCATCCCGAAATGATCGGGCCGCCCGCCGCCCGCGGCCACCTCCGGCGCGATTCCAATCCCGTTATCGGCAATTTGCAACAGGAATTCGCGCTTATGATAGATGATGTTCACGATGATCTTCTGGGCTTTCGAATGACGCAGGGCATTGAGGATCGCCTCGTCCCCGATGCGCAATATCTCGGCGTGAACAGGCGGACATAGCCGGCGCGGCGGCCCTTCGGTGACGACGTGGAAGGTCGCCGAGGATGCGGTGCCGGCTTGCGCGGCGGTATCCGCGAAATGCTGGGCGATATTGTCGCTGGTCGATGTAGTGCGCAGGTTGCGGACGCTGTCGCGTCCCTCCGCAAGCGCCGCGTCAGCCCGGTCGAGCGCCTCCTCCAGGTTCGCGCGGGCGCCGTGCGAAGGCGGCAACGTGTCGATCGCCGATTGGAAGCGATAGATCAGCCCTTGAAAGCCTTGCAGCAAGGTATCGTGAAGCTCTCGCGCGATCCGCTCGCGCTCGCGCAACCGGCCTTCGACCTGCTGGCGGATCGTGGACGCCACTTGCCGCATGCGCAGCGAATAGAGCAGCCAGCCGCCAGCGATGAACGCGATCGCGATGAGGACCTTGAACCAGATGCTCTGCCAGAGGGTCGGCAGGATGTCGAAGCTCACCGTCGCGCCGGAGCGATTCCAGACCCCGTCATTGTTGGCCGCGATGACCTGGAAACGATAATGACCCGGGCCGAGGCCGGTATAGAAAGCCTGTCGCCGGTGCCCCGGATCGACCCACGCGGCGTCGACCCCTTCGAGCCGGTAACGGAAACGCACGCGCTCGGGGATCGAAAGGCTGAGCGCGGCATAATCGATCTGGACGCCGGTCGTGCCGGCCGGAAGGTGGATCGGTGCGCCGGTCGCGAAGGATCTGCCGCCGGCAACGAGCCGATTGATCGACACCGGCGGAACCAGCGCGTTCTTCGACAGATGCTGCGGATCGATCCACGCGATGCCGTGGCTGGTGACGAACCACAGGCGGTGATCTTGTGCCTCGATCGCGGTCGGCGTGTTCGAATCCTGCTGCGCCACCCCGGGTAGGCCATCGTCGAGGTCGAAGAGGGTGGAGCGTAGTTCGCGCTCGGGATGGACGAAGGCGGCGGCGAGATCCGCGACCGCAACCCTCGTCACCCCGGAAATGCCGTTCAGCCAGACGGCGCCGTCGCTTCCCAGCACCATGCCGGACAGTCGGCTGAGCCGCGGATGTCTTTCCGCACGGAGCGTCTGGAAACGCCGTCCGTCGAAGCGCGCGAGCCCGAAGTCGCCCAATATGTAGATCTGCTCGCCGATTGACGTGACGAGCTCGATCCTGCCGGCCGCGAGCCCGTTCTCCTCCGAAGCAGCGATCTGCCGATTCTCGTCGAGCATGACGAGGTGGTCGACATAGTTGAGCCAGACCCGGCCGCGCGCATCCGACAGCATCTGGACCGGCGCACGGCGCTGGGCGCCGAGCGGCGGCGGCGCTCGCCTCCATCCGCTCGGATAACGGCAGAAGATGCCGTGCTCCAACACCGCCGCGCAGAGCAAATCGGCGCTTTCCAGCCAGCCGGTCACCGTGCCTTGCGCGTCGCGGGGCAGCGCCGCGAAGCGAAAATGCGAGCCTGCGAGGCGCGCGATGCCGTCATCAAACCCCGCCCACAGAGCGTTCGACCGGTCGACATGGAGCGACCGCGGCCAACCGCGGTAATGCGCGATTGGTTGCGCGGCGCGATTGGCGTGCGCCTCGAACAAGGTCTCGCCGGTGAGGACATAGACGGCGCCGTCCTTGCCGGCCGCAATCTGAAAACCCTTGCGCGACGTCGGCGGGAGACCCGGCGCGGCGACTGCATTGGCTTCCCGGAAGCGATCGAGACCGAGATTAGTCCCGACCCAGATATTTCCCTCGCGATCTTCGAGCAGCGGGCTGGCAATGTCCGAACTCAGCCCGTTCTTCAGCGTGAAGCGCTCGAGCGACCGCGAAGCCGGCGGCCGATCGTTGCCGATGACGCGGAAGATCCCGCCGGCCGCGCGCGCGGCCCACAACACACCGTCGCGATCGATCAGCATCGGCTCGCCACTCGGCTCGACACTGGACGGAACGCCCGAGGGCGGCGCGCTTTTCAGCCCAGCGGGCTGCAGCGAGCCGGCGATCGCGTGGATCGGCCGCGAGCCACCCGGCGAGAGCCAGATACGGCCGTCGCGCGCCTCGAAGATACGCGCGCGCGCAGCGGCCGGTTCGACGGTCCGCTCGAACCTTTGTGCCTCGGGGCGTAATACCCACAGCCATCCTGCGGTCGTGGTCCAGACCGATCCATCGCGCGCGACCACGACGCTCGAAACGGCGCCGGCGGGAAGGCCGGCTTCGTCGCCGATGAAGCTCCACCGGCCCGCCAGGAAGCGCGCGAGCCCGCCCCGATCGCGGTTCTTGAGCGCGGCCCAGATACCGTTGTTTCGGCCGCCCGCGATCTGGAGCACCGCTGCGTTGCGGGCGCCGAACGAAAAGGTCGTGAGCCCGCCGTTGCGAAGCCGCGCGACCTGGCCCGCCTCGAACCCGATCCACAGATCGCCGGCGGGGTCGACATATAACGCATTGATATTGGCCGACGGCATGCGGTTGCCCGGCGCGAGCCTGACCTTTTCGAAACGGACGCCATCGAACCGATAAAGGCCAGCCCCGGTGCCGAGCCAGAGGTAACCGTCGTGCGACTGGGCAAGCGCCCAGATGTCGGGCGGCGCGCCGTCCTTGATCGTCCAGGCGCTATGAAAAAGCTGGTCGAGGCGGCGCTGTGAGTCGAGCGCACCGAGCGGCACATGGGCAAGCAGCATCAGCGCGCCGATGGCCCATCTCGATTTGCGCAGGCCAACCCCCATCCAGCCGTCCTATCGCTCGATGTCCAACCTGTCGATCACGGCCATGCCTGCGCCGCCGATCGGCCGCAAACCCGAAAGGGTGATGGTTGCGCTACCCCATTCGGCGTGGCGTGATGTGCGCGCTTTCCATAGTTTTCGCCAGTGACCCGGAGCCTGTTCCAGTATCCGACCGGCATGGTGGGGGTGGCGTTGTTGCTGCTCCGCCTTTCGGTGGCTGGCGCGCTGGTCGCAGCGACGACGTTGGTCGCGATGCCCTGGGCTGTGCCGCCGATCCTTTTGATCGCCGTGGCGGTGATATTGGGCATCCTGACCCGTGCCGGCGCCGTGTGCGGCGTGATCGTGGCGATGCTGATCGGTGCGGAGGTCGGCGGCGCGCTCGCCGTGTCCGCCTGGTTGCATGGATTGGCTTCGCTCGCGCTCTCGATGACGGGCGCCGGCGGTTATTCGATCGACGCGCGGCTCTTCGGCCGCACCGTCCTGACACTGGAATAGACAGATAACGGGGCGGACCCGTGCCTAACGTCGCCGGGTTCGCCATGCCTCATCAAGCCGCCAAACGCACAGGAGATATTTCGATGAGCCAGGATTTCGTGACCACCAAAGATGGCGTCTCGATCTTCTACAAGGATTGGGGCCCGAAGGATGCCCAGCCGATCGTCTTTCATCATGGCTGGCCGCTGTCGGCAGACGATTGGGACAATCAGATGATGTTCTTCCTGCTGCACGGCTATCGCGTCATCGCGCACGACCGGCGCGGTCACGGTCGCTCGACCCAGACCTGTGCGGGCAACGAGATGGATACTTATGCCGCCGACGTCGCGGCGCTTACCGATCATCTCGATCTCAAGGACGCGGTTCATGTCGGCCATTCCACCGGGGGTGGAGAGGTCGCCCGTTATGTCGCGCGCGCGAAGCCGGGGCGTGTCGGCAAGGCGGTGCTGATCGGCGCGGTGCCGCCGATCATGGTCAAGAGCGACAAGAACCCCGGCGGCCTGCCGATCGAGGTGTTCGACGGCTTCCGCGCCGCGCTCGTCGCCAATCGCGCGCAATTCTTTCTCGACGTGCCGTCGGGGCCATTTTATGGTTTCAACCGGAAGGACGCCAAGGTGAGCCAGGGCGTGATCGAGAATTGGTGGCGCCAGGGCATGATGGGCGGTGCCAAGGCGCATTATGATTGCATCAAGGCGTTCTCGGAGACCGACTTCACCGAGGATCTGAAAGCGATCGGCGTACCGACGCTCGTGATGCACGGCGACGACGATCAGATCGTGCCTTATGCCGACGCCGCGCCACTCTCGGCCAAGCTGCTCAAGCAGGGCACGCTCAAGACCTACGAGGGGCTTCCGCACGGCATGTGCACGACCCATCCCGACATCATCAACCCGGACCTTCTGGCGTTCATCAGGTCCTGACCGGGGAGCCCGCGCATGAGCTATCTCGTCGCCATCACCTTGTTCCACACCGCGCTCTGCTTCATCGCAATCGGCGCGGGAGCGGTCGCCGTCGCCGGACTATGTCAGGGACGGCGCATCTGGACAGGGCGCTTTCTCGCACTGGCAACCGCGGTGAGCGTCACAGGCTATTTCTTCCCGTTCCACGGCGTGACGCCCGCGATGATCGTCGGCGCGATCGCATTGGGAGTGATCGTCGTGGCGCTCGCGGCGTACCGTCACTTCCACCTCGAGGGCGTCTGGGCGCGGGTATATGCTTCAGCGCTCGTCGCGAGCCTCTATCTTCTCGCCTTCGTCACCGTCGCCCAGGCCTTTCAGAAGATCCCCGTGCTCCACGGACTCGCACCGACGCAAAGCGAGCCGCCCTTTGCGATCGCGCAGATCGGCGTGCTGATATTCTTCCTCATCGTGGGGTGGAGAGCGACCTCTCGATTTCGGGCGTCAGTCTCCGCCGGACGGCCCGTTATGCTCAAGTGAGTAGATGTGGCTCCAGGTCTTGATCCGCTCAGCGCACCGTGGCGAAGCGCCGCCGCCGTGGTTCCCCTTCCACGACGAATATTGTGACGGACAAGACCGATATAGGGCGACCGAAGAGTATCCTCGCATCAGCCATCCACCACCCCTCGAAATTGCGGAGAGGGGATGAGTCTGGGAACGTCAGCGATGGCGTTCCGGTATTATGCGGAAAAATTATTCGCTTGGCGCGAATTAAATGGCGCACTCGACAGGATTCGAACCTGTGGCCTCTGCCTTCGGAGGGCAGCGCTCTATCCAGCTGAGCTACGAGTGCGTTGTCAGGCGCGCCTAGCAGCCGCGAAGCGCGAAGACCAGAGGGTTCGTCGACCTGATTACTTGGTTTTTGCGATCTTCACCGGCTGGAACTCGGCAAGCCCGCAACTCGCGCCGCGCATCGGCGGGCTTTGGTAGAGCACCGTGATGATGTCGGTCGAGCATAATTGGCTCAGCGAGGTCGAATAAGCGAAGCGCCGCTCGGAGCCGAGCCCGGGGCAGCTTTGCGGCAAGGTCACGCGATAATAGCGGTCGCCCGAGATGCGGAAGTCGATCACGCGATCGTTCCGCACCTGGCTTTCGCGCAGCGAGGTGATCGGCACGCAGCTTTGCGGCTTGCCGTCCGGCGTCGCGGCGGGGACCTCGTTGCGGTCCCGCGCCGCGCCGGGGGCGGCGACGGCAGCAATGGCGATGGCGGCTGGCAACAGGATTCGCATGATGCACCTCCGGCTTGGCGCGTGACCTCAATCCCCTGCGAACGCGTTCCTGAGCCGTGCGAAGAAACCCTGCGCCTCGGGGCATTCGTCGCCGGTCTCGGTCTCGCGGAACATCTCGAGCAGCTCGCGCTGCCGCGTCGAGAGCCGCGTCGGGGTTTCCACGTCGATTTGTATCACAAGATCGCCGTGTCCGCGCCCCTGCAGCACCGGCATGCCCGCACCGCGATGACGCAATTGTTTGCCGGACTGGATACCGGCCGGGATCTTCAGCTCGTGCGTCCGCCCGTCGAGCCCGGGGATCGCGAGCGTGCCGCCGAGCGCCGCGGTGGTGAAGCTGATCGGCGCGCGCGCGAACAAGGTAGTGCCCTCGCGCTCGAAGATCGCGTGGCGCTTCACATGGAGAAAGATGTAGAGATCGCCCGGCGGCGCGCCGCGCGGCCCGGCTTCGCCCTCGCCCGACATGCGGACGCGGGTACCCTCGTCGACCCCGGCGGGGATATTGACGGTGAGCGTCTTGGTGCGCTCGACCCGCCCGTCGCCGCGGCAGTCGCGGCACGGATCCTCGATCACCTGGCCCGAGCCGTTGCACATCGGGCAGGCGCGTTCGACGACGAAAAAGCCCTGCTGCGCGCGCACCTTGCCGTGGCCGGCGCAGGTCGAGCAGGTATGGGCGTGCGTACCCGGCCGCGCCCCGGTGCCGTGGCAACTGTCGCACGAGGCGGTCACGTCGATGGTGATGTCGGCGGATTTGCCGTGGAACGCCTCTTCGAGCGTGATTTCCATATCGTAGCGCAGATCGGCGCCGCGCCGCGGCTGGGCGCGGCCGCCGCGGCCGCCGCCCATGAATTCGCCGAAGACGCTCTCGAAGATATCGGAGAAGCCCGCGAAGTCGTGCGCGCTGCCACCGCCGCCGCCGTTCTGGAACGCGGCATGGCCGAAGCGATCATAGGCCGCGCGTTTCTGCGGGTCCTTCAGGCAGTCATAGGCTTCGTTGACTGCCTTGAACTTGGCTTCGTTGTCCTTGCACCCGCCGTTCTTGTCCGGGTGATATTTCATCGCGAGCTTGCGATAGGCCGATTTGATCGTGCTCGCGTCTGCGCCGCGGTCGACTTCAAGCAGTTCGTAATAATCGATTTCGGTCATTCCCGGCCCCCGCCGAGTGGTCCGGCGATCGCCGTGCCGGCCGAGGCCGGCATCTCAAGCATCGCTTCATTGTGCCTGAGCCCCCGGCACGCGCCGGGGCGACGATCGCGGATCACTTCACTTACGCCTTGTTGTCGTCCACTTCCGAGAATTCGGCGTCGACCACATCCTCGCCACCGGCGGGGCCAGCCGCTTCGCCGGCGCCCGCGGGGGAGGCTTCGGCCTGCTGCTGCTTCTCGTAGATCGCCTGACCGAGCTTCATCGCGACCTGCGCGAGCGCCTGGGCCTTTTCGTTCATCGCATCGACGTCACCGCCGGCAACCGCCGACTTGGCCGCGTCGATCGCCGCCTGAATCTCGCCCTTGAGCGCTTCATCGACCTTGTCGCCATTGTCGGCAAGCTGGCGCTCGGTGGTGTGGATCAGGCTTTCGGCGTTGTTCTTCGCCTCGGCCGCCGCCTTGCGCTTCTTGTCCTCCTCGGCGAACCGCTCGGCATCGTGCACCATCTGCTCGATATCCGAATCGGAGAGGCCGCCCGAGGCCTGGATGCGGATCTGCTGCTCCTTGCCGGTGCCCTTGTCCTTCGCGGAGACGTTGACGATGCCGTTGGCGTCGATGTCGAACGTCACCTCGATCTGCGGCACGCCGCGCGGGGCAGGGGGGATGCCGACCAGATCGAACTGGCCGAGCAGCTTGTTGTCCGCCGCCATTTCGCGCTCGCCCTGGAAGACGCGGATCGTCACCGCCTGCTGATTGTCGTCAGCGGTGGAGTAGGTCTGCGACTTCTTGGTCGGGATCGTCGTGTTGCGATCGATCATGCGGGTGAACACGCCGCCCAAAGTCTCGATGCCCAGCGACAGCGGGGTCACGTCGAGCAACAGTACGTCCTTGACGTCGCCCTGCAGCACGCCGGCCTGGATCGCCGCGCCCATCGCCACCACCTCATCGGGGTTGACGCCGGTGTGCGGCTCCTTGCCGAAGAAGTTCTTCACCACTTCGCGGACGCGTGGCATGCGGGTCATGCCGCCGACGAGCACGACATCGGCGATCTCGTCGGCCTTCATCCCCGCATCGGCCAGCGCCTTGCGGCACGGCTCCAGCGTGCGCTGGATCAGGCTTTCGACCAGCTTCTCCAGATCGGCGCGGGTGATCGTCTTGACGAGGTGCTTCGGGCCGTTCTGATCGGCGGTGATGAAGGGCAGGTTGACCTCGGTGGTCTGCGCCGAGGACAGCTCGATCTTCGCCTTTTCCGCGGCTTCCTTGAGCCGCTGCAGCGCAAGCTTGTCCTTGGTGAGGTCGATGCCCTCGTCCTTTTTGAAGCCTTCCGCGAGATATTCGACGATCTTCGAATCGAAGTCTTCGCCGCCGAGGAAGGTGTCGCCGTTGGTCGCCTTCACCTCGAACACGCCGTCGCCGATCTCGAGGATCGAGATGTCGAAGGTGCCGCCGCCAAGGTCATAGACCGCGATCGTCTTGCCGTCCTGCTTCTCCAGCCCATAGGCCAAAGCCGCCGCGGTCGGCTCGTTGATGATGCGCAGCACTTCGAGGCCCGCGATCTGGCCGGCGTCCTTGGTCGCCTGACGCTGGGCGTCGTTGAAATAAGCCGGAACGGTGATCACCGCCTGCGTCACCGCCTCGCCGAGGAACGATTCGGCGGTTTCCTTCATCTTCTGCAGGATGAAGGCGGAGATCTGCGACGGGCTGTAATCCTTGCCGCCGGCCTCGACCCAGGCGTCGCCGTTCGGCCCGCGCGCGATCTTATAGGGGACCAGTTCGGTGTCCTTCTTGGTCACGGGGTCGTCGAAGCGGCGGCCGATCAGGCGCTTCACCGCGAAAATCGTATTATCCGGGTTGGTCACGGCCTGGCGCTTCGCCGGCTGGCCGATCAGCCGCTCGCCATCCTTGGCGAAGGCGACGATCGAGGGCGTGGTGCGCGCACCTTCGGCATTTTCGATCACCTTGGGCTTGCCGCCCTCCATGACCGCAACGCACGAATTGGTGGTGCCGAGGTCGATACCGATAACTTTTGCCATGAGTGCTCTTCTAGCCCCTACATTTAAACTGCGCCGTGCCCCGTGAAGCGGCGACACGGAACGATGTTGACCGGGCGGATATAGGTGTCGTGCGTGTTGCCGCAAGAAGGCGCCGCAGCTAGGTTCCGCGCATTGTTCGGTAAAGGGAGAAAATGGTCGTGCGCAGCGTGGTGGCTTTGACCGTTGGCATCGCGGCGCTGGCGGGCTGTTCGCAGGCACCGCAACTGTCGGTGAGCGACGCCTGGGTGCGGCTCGCGGCGGTGCCGGGCCGCCCGGCGGCGGGCTATTTCACGCTTCACGGCGGCCCGACCGACGCGACCCTGATCAGCGTCGCCACCGATGTCGCGGTGCGCACCGAGATGCACGAGATGAAGGCCGGCGCGGGCGGCGCGATGACGATGGACGCGATGCAGCAATTGCGCGTGCCCGCGACGCAGACGGTGCGGTTCGCGCCGGGGGGCAAGCATTTGATGCTGTTCGACCTCAACCCCAGCGTGAAGCCGGGCGGCAAGCTGACCTTCACCTTCACCTTCGCCGACGGCGTGCGCATCCAGCAGCCGGCGAGCGTGATCGCCGCGGGCGATCCTGCGCCCAAGGAGTGAGCGCGCGCGGGCTGACGCCGGGCGAGGTGGCGCTCGCCCGCTCGATGTTCGGTTCGGCGATCGACTATGACGCGGTGCGGATCGCGCGCCGCCGTTGGGCATTCTTCCAGCCGCGCAACGTGGTGATGGCGCCGCGCGGGACGATCCATTTCCACCCCCACGGCCCCTCGTATCGCGACGATTTCGCCGAGGCGTCGCTCGATCTGAAGGGGCTGTTCATCCACGAGATGTGCCATGTCTGGCAGCATCAGCGCGGTATCTTCCTGCCGCTCGCGCGGCATCCCTTCTGCCGTTATCACTATAGCTTCGTGCCGGGGTGGTCGCTCGCACGCTACGGGATCGAGCAACAGGCCGAGATCGTCCGCCACGCCTTTCTGCTGCGCACGGGCTGCAGCGTGCCGGGCGCGCCGGGGCTGGACAGCTATGAGACGTTGCTGGGGATGTTCGCGGAAGGATGACGCCCCGCTTCCTTCGTCATTCCCGCGAAGGCGGGAATGACGGCTCGGGGAATCTAGGGCAGGCCCCGACGGCCCAAAGTTCACAAAGTTCACACGTGTGACGCAGCGTCACGCCCGCCAGTCCGCCCCTTGGATAAGGGGCGGTGGCGGATGTGTCAGAACGCGGTGGAAACCACGCCGACCACCAGCGCCTGGACCGCGAGTACCAGCGTAAGGCTGGCAGCGGCTTCGAACATGCGCATGTTGTGATCTCCTCGCCGGGAAGGTCCGGCGGGGCGGCATGTGGCGATTGTTATGCTGCGCTGCAACATAGTTGCGCGCAATCACGATTGCAGTTTTTGCAATCAGTCGGCGAAGACCCGGTCGAAGATCGTGTCGACATGCTTAAGATGATAATCCAAATCGAATTTTTCATCGATCTGCTGCGGCGAAAGCGCCGCCGTGACCTCGCTGTCGGCCTTCAACAACTCGGCCAGCGAGAGCGTCCCGTCGGATTCCCAGACCTTCATCGCGTTGCGCTGCACAAGACGATAGCTATCCTCGCGGCTCACCCCTGCCTGGGTCAGCGCGAGCAGCACGCGCTGCGAATGGACCAGCCCGCCCATGCGATCGAGGTTCTTCTGCATCCGCGCCGGGTAGACGAGCAATTTGTCGACCACCCCGGTCAGCCGCGCCAGCGCGAAATCGAGCGTGATCGTCGCATCGGGGCCGATATAGCGCTCGACCGAGGAATGGCTGATGTCGCGCTCATGCCACAGCGCCACATTTTCCAGCGCCGGGGTGACATAGCCGCGCACCATGCGGGCGAGACCGGTGAGATTTTCGGTCAGCACCGGGTTGCGCTTGTGCGGCATCGCCGACGAACCTTTCTGCCCGGGCGAGAAATATTCCTCGGCCTCGAGCACCTCGGTGCGCTGGAGGTGGCGGATTTCCACCGCCAGCCGCTCGATCGAGCTGGCGATCACGCCGAGCGTCGCGAAGAACATCGCGTGGCGATCGCGCGGGATCACCTGGGTCGACACCGGCTCGACGGTCAGCCCGAGCTTGGCCGCGACATGCGCTTCCACCGCCGGCTCGATATTGGCGAAGGTGCCGACTGCGCCCGAGATCGCGCAGGTCGCGATATCGGCGCGGGCATGCGCGAGCCGCGTGCGGTTGCGCTTGAACTCGGCATAGGCCTCGGCGAGCTTGAGCCCGAAGGTCACCGGCTCGGCGTGGATGCCGTGGCTGCGCCCGATCGTCGGGGTCAGCTTATGCTCATAGGCGCGGCGCTTGAGCACCGCGAGCAACGCGTCGATATCGGCGAGCAGCAGGTCCGCGGCGCGGGTCAGCTGCACCGCGAGACAGGTGTCGAGCACGTCGGAGCTGGTCATGCCCTGGTGCATGAAGCGCGCCTCGTCGCCGACATTCTCGGCCACCCAGGTGAGGAAGGCGATCACGTCGTGCTTGGTCACCGCCTCGATCGCATCGATCGCGGCGACGTCGATCGCCGGCTTGGTATCCCACCAGCGCCACAGCGCCGCGGCGGCTTCCTTGGGCACCACGCCCAGCTCGGCGAGCGCGTCGGTGGCATGCGCCTCGATCTCGAACCAGATGCTGTAGCGCGTCTCGGCGGACCACAGGGCGGTCATCTCCGGGCGGGAATAGCGCGGGATCATGCTTGTTTCCTCGATATGCGAGTCGGCCGGAAGCGGCGTTTGGCTGCCGACTAAAAGGCAAATCCGCCGAGGGCAACGTTACGTGGCGGTTTCCCAGTCGGCGCGCGAAAGGCTGAAGACCGCGGTATCGCGGACATAGCCGGTCCAGGTCTGCAAGTTTTTCTCGAGCACTCCCGCCTTGGTCGCGCCGAGCTTCTCGACCGCGCGCATCGAGCGGCCGTTGCGCGTATCGACCCTGAATTCGATCGTTCGATATCCGGTCGCGAAGGCATGATCGATCAAGAGCCGCTTCATTGCGCGGTTGAACGGGCCGCCGCGGACATGCGGCGCGATATAGGTGGCGCCGATCTCGATCGCATCCGGTGTGGCAATCGCGATATAGCTCGTCATCCCGACGATCTCCTCGCCGTCGAGCACCGCGAAGGTCGTCCAGCCCGGCATCGCGCGGATGAAGTGCAGCGAGGGGGCGAAATGCTCGCCCAGCATCGAGAGCGGGTAGATTTCCCAGATATCCGGGTCGGCGGCGCAGGCGGCGCGCAGCCCTTCGACATGATCGTCGGTGAAGGGGACGAGCCGAACCGGTCCGTCGGTCAGAATGGCGGTGAGCATATTGGCGTCCTCCCGTTTTATGGCCTCGCGACCTAGAGAGCTAACTTGACGGGATTGCGGCTGAATTGCCTGCGCTTGAAGGCAGGGGGTGGACAGATGCTGGGCGGATACGCATCTCCCGCCGCACGATTCATTTCCCGAGGTGACGACATGAGCCAGACCGACCGCCCCGCACGCGCCCTTTATATCGCCGGCGAATGGCGCACGGGCGGCGGCCGGGTGGCGCAGGACGTGCTCAATCCCGCGACCGGCGCGACGATCGGGACGGTGCCGCATGCCTCGGCCGCCGATCTCGACGAGGCGCTGGCGGCGGCCGAGCGCGGTTTCCGCGCGTGGCGCGAGACCCCGGGCGAAACGCGCGCCGCGGTGCTCAGCAAGACCGCAGCGCTGATCCGCGAGCGCGCCGATGCGCTCGCCGCGATCGCCACCGAGGAACAGGGCAAGCCGCTCGCCGAAGCGCGCGGTGAGGCGATCGGCGCGGCGGCGATCCTCGATTTCCACGCCGGCGAGGCGGTGCGCATCTATGGCCGGGTGCTGCCGCGCGCGAGCGGGCTGCGCTCGATGGTGCTCAAGCAGCCGGTCGGCCCGGTCGCGGCCTTCTGCGCATGGAATTTCCCGTTGCTCAATGTGGTGCGCAAGCTCTCCCCGGCGATCGCCTCGGGCTGTTCGGTGATCCTCAAGCCGAGCGAGGAGACCCCGGCGAGCGCCACCGCGATCCTGCAATGTTTCCAGGACGCCGGGCTGCCGGGCGAGGTCGCGCAGATCGTCTTCGGGGTGCCCGATGAGGTGTCGCGGACGCTGCTCGCCTCGCCGGTGACGCGCAAACTGAGCTTCACCGGATCGGTGCCGATCGGCAAGCACCTGATGCGGCTCGCCGCCGACAGCGTGATGAAGATGACGATGGAGCTCGGCGGGCACGCCCCGGTGCTGGTGTTCGACGATTGCGATCTCGACAAGACGCTCGACATTCTCGTCGCGCACAAGTTCCGCAACGCCGGGCAGGTGTGCGTCTCGCCGACGCGTTTCTATGTGCAGGACGGCATCTATGAACGCTTCGCGGCGGGGTTCGCCGAGCGGACGCGGCAGGTGACGGTCGGCGACGGCAGCGTCGCGGGGACCAAAATGGGCCCGCTCGCCAACCCGCGTCGCCCCGATGCGCTGGAGGCGATGATCGCCGATGCGCGCGCGGCGGGGGCCAAGGTGCTCGCCGGCGGCGAACGCGGCGCGGGCGACGGCTTCTTCTACGCGCCGACGGTGCTCGCCGACGTGCCGCTGGAGGCCAAGGTGATGAACGAGGAGCCGTTCGGCCCGCTCGCGCTGATCCGCCGCTTCGGGACGCTGGAGGAGGCGATCGAGCAGGCCAACCGGCTGCCCTATGGCCTGGCGTCCTATTGCTTCACCGAGAACGGGCGGCGTCAGGCGATCCTTGGCGATGCGGTCGAATCGGGGATGGTGTGCATCAACAACGTCCGCACCTCATGGCCCGATGCGCCGTTCGGCGGGGTCAAGGATTCGGGCTTCGGCTCGGAGGACGGCCCCGAGGGGATCGAGGCGCATATGATCACCAAGTCGGTGCATATCTCGTAAATCCCGCCTTCACCCCTCCCCTGAAGGGGAGGGGCTTTAAGGTCACCGCACCCCCAGACCCCGCGCGATGATCCCGCGCAGGATCTCGCGCGTGCCGCCGCGCAGCGAGAAGGACGGCGCGTTGAGCATCGTGTGCGCGAGCACCGCGACGAAATCGCTCGTCGAGGCGCGATCGGGCTCGGCGTCGACCAAAGCGCGGGCGATTTCGGGCAGATCCTGTTCGAAGGTCGCGCCGAGATCCTTGACGATCGCGGCGTGGACCGCGGGATTCTCCCCCGTTTCGAGCAGCGCCGCCACCCCGCGCGACAGCCGCCGCAGCACGACGAGATGCGCGGTCAGCCGCCCGAGCGCGAGCCGCGCCGCGTCGCCCGGCGCCTCGCGCAGCACCGCGATCAACTCGAGCAGCAATTGCATCGACGACAGGAAACGCTCCGGCCCGCTGCGCTCGAAGGCGAGTTCGCTCATCACCTGATCCCACCCGCCGCCTTCGGCGCCGATCAGCGCCGCGGCGGGGAGGAAGGCATTCTCGAAATGCACTTCGTTGAAATGATGCTGCCCGGCGAGATCGATGATCGGGCGGATCGTGACCCCTTCGGTGGCGTGGAGATCGACGAGCAACTGGCTGGTTCCCGCCTGCCGATCACTGTTGGTGCCGCTCGTGCGGCAGAACAGGATCATATAATCGGCGTGATGCGCGCCGGTGGTCCACAATTTGGTGCCGGTGACGCGCCAGCCGCCGTCGACCGGGGTCGCGCGGGTGCGCGTCGCGGCGAGATCGGAGCCCGAATCGGGTTCGCTCATCCCGATGCAGAACACCAGTTCGCCGGCGGCGATCCGCGGCAGGATCGTCGCTTTCTGTTCCTCGGTGCCGAATTTGAGCAGGGTGGGGCCGCTCTGGCGATCGGCGATCCAATGCGCGGCGACCGGCGCGCCGGCGGCAAGCATCTCCTCGATCACGACATAACGTTCGAACGCGCTGCGCTCGTGCCCGCCGTAGCGCTTGGGCCAGGTCATTCCGAGCCAACCTTTGGCGCCGATCGCGCGGCTGAAATCGCGATCGAACCCGCTCCAGCTTTCGGCGCGCGCAGCGGGGCTGCGCGTCGCCAGCGCTTCGGCGAGAAACGCGCGGACCTCGGCGCGCAAGGCTTCGGCAGCGGGAGAAGGCGGCGGGGAGGGGAAGCGGAAGCCGATCATGCTGCGGTCACCATCGGCCAAAAACCCTCTTTTCCGGCGGCGAGCGCGCGATCGCCGAGCCGTGTCGCCCAATGCGCCGCGCCCCCGAACTCGTCGCGCCACGTCCATAGGCTGGTGGTGAACAGATGCAGGCGATGCTCGGCGGTGAAGCCGATCGCACCGTGGAGCTGGTGCGCGATGCCGTTGGCGCGGCCGACCGCCTCGCCGATCCGCACCCGCGCGACCGCGATCGCGAAGGTGGCATCGGCCGGGTCGGCGATAAACGCATCCGCGGCGAGATCGGCCGCGGCAGAGGCGGCGACGACCTCGCCCGCGAGCTTCGCCAGTTCCTGCTGGATCGCCTGGAATTTCGACAATGGGCGGCCGAACTGGACGCGTTCGGCGACATGCGCGACGGTCAGTTCGAGCACGCGGTCGAGCGCGCCGGCGCATTGCAGCGCGCGGACCAGCGCGCCGTGCTCGATCAGCTTGCCGGGGATCGGCGCGGCCCGCTCGGGCGCGTGAAAGCGCATCGCGTCGCGCGGCAGCCCGGCTAGGTCGATCGCTTCATGTTCGAGCGTCGCATCGGTGATCCGGGCGATGCCGGTTGCGGTCTCGACGACGAAAGTCCGGCAATTGCGGCCCCAGGCGATTCGCGCCGCGCCGTCGATCGGCACCAGCGCGGCCGGCCCGTCGGCGAGCGGCAGCCCGGCGCGCGCCAGCGCGGCATTGGCGAGCATCGTCTCGCCGAGCGGCAGCGGAACCGCGTGGCGACCGAACAGGCGGATCAGATCGAGCGCCTCGCGTGGGTCGACACCGAACCCGCCGGCATCTTCGGGCACCAGCGCCAGCGGCACGCCCTGTTCCTCCAGCGCGCGCCACAGATCGCTCGGCCAGATGCCGGTGCGGGCGGCGTGCATCGCCGAATCGTCGAGCCGCGCCTCGAGCAGTCGCTCGATCGCATCGGTCAGCATCGTCGCGATCTCGCTCACGGCCTCTCCATCGCTTTCTTGCTATCGTTGCAAAGGCGTCTAAGCCGTTTTGATTAACGCGCAACAGAGGAGCGAGCGTGACGATCAGGCTGTTTCACGTCAGCGATCTGCATTTCGGCGCGGAGGACCCGGCGGCGCTGGCGTGGTTCGCCGAATGCGTCGCGGCGGAGCGGCCCGATGCGGTGGTGATGACCGGCGACCTGACGATGCGCGCGCGCCCGAGCGAGTTCGACGCCGGCGGGCGCTGGCTCCGCGCGCTCGGGGTGCCGGTGACGCTGGAGATCGGCAACCACGACATCCCTTATTATTGGGATCCGTTGCGTCGGCTGTTCGCGCCCTATCGCCGCTATGGCGCGGCGGAGAAGCTGATCGAACGCCCGCTGGCGATCCCCGGGGTGTCGATCGTCCCGCTCAGCACGATCTCGCGCGCGCAATTCCGTCTCGACCAGTCGAAGGGGCGGGTCGCCAAACCCTCGCTCGACACGGCGCTGGCGCGAATCGCCGCGGCGCCGAAGGGCGATCTGATCTTCGTCGCGGGGCATCATCCGCTGATCGAGGGGCCGACCACCGGCTCGGGGCGGACGCGGCATGGGGCGCGGGCGCTGGCGGCGCTCGCTGCGGCGGGGGCGGATGCGGTGCTTTCGGGGCATGTCCACGATCCGTTCGACATTCCTTACGGCAAGATGCGGCTGATCGGAGCGGGGACGCTCTCGACCCGGCTGCGCAAGACGCCGCCGAGCTTCAACGAGATCCGCGTCGCCGACGGGCGGTTCGAAACATTGGTGCGCACGGCCGAAGCATGACTCGGCCATTGCCGTCCGGGTTGGTGGCCCCTAAGGCGCGCGGCATGGAGCGGCTGGACGGCGGCTCGGCGATTCCGCCGCACCTCAGGGGGGGCATCGTCGCGCTCGGCAATTTCGACGGATTCCACCTGGGGCACCAGGCGGTGGTCGGCCGTGCGGTCGATCAGGCGCGCGCCGAGGGGCGCCCCGCACTGGTCGCGACCTTCGACCCGCATCCGGTGCGTCACTTCCGCCCCGATACCCCGCCCTTCCGGCTGACCACGCTCGATCAGCGCGAGCGGCTGTTCGCCGATGCGGGGGTCGACGGGATGATCGTGTTCCATTTCGACGCCGCGCTCGCCGCGCTGGAGGCGGAGGAATTCGTCCGCGACCGGCTGGTCGGGCTGTTCGGGGTCGGCGGGGTGGTGACCGGCGAGGATTTCACCTTCGGCCACAACAAGAGCGGCGACGCCGCCGCGATGGCCGCGCTCGGCAGGCGTTACGGCTTCACCGATGCGACGGTGGGCGAGGTGATGCTCGACGGCGCCCCGGTTTCCTCCAGCCGCATCCGCGACGCGCTGCGTGCCGGCAACCCGCGCGAGGCGGCGCGGCTGCTCACCCGGCCGTGGGCGATCGCCGGCCGCGTCCAGCACGGCGACAAAGTGGGGCGCGAGATCGGCTTTCCCACCGCCAATATCGACATGGGCAACTACCTCCGCCCGGCTTACGGCATCTATGCGGTGCGCGGGCGGCTGCCCGACGGACGCGTGCTGGACGGCGCGGCGAATCTCGGCATCCGGCCGAGTTTCGACCCGCCCAAGGAATTGCTCGAACCCTATTTCTTCGATTTCAGCGGCGACCTGTACGATCAGATGATCGAGGTCGAACTGATCGACTATCTCCGCCCCGAGGCGAAATTCGACTCACTCGACGCGCTGATCGCGCAAATGGCGGCGGATTGCGACCGCGCGCGGGCGATCCTTGCTGCGGGCTGATCGGCATCTCTTCCGTCATTCCCGCGAAGGCGGGGATCCATTCTGGCTGGCTTCTGCGATAGAAGCGCGACCGCAGTGCTTATGGATTCCCGCCTTCGCGGGAATGACGGGGTAGGGTTGGGCAAGCGTTGGCTTTGAACAACTTGTCACAGGCTAACGATGGGGCATGACGCGGCCCTTTTCCCGCGCTAATGCCGCGCGCACTCATGGCTGACGCATCCGATACCCCGAAGCGCGACTGGCGCGACACCGTCTTCCTGCCGAAGACCGACTTTCCGATGAAAGCCGGCCTGCCGCAGAAGGAACCGGCTATTCTGGAACGCTGGCAGAAGCTGGGCCTGTACCAGCGGCTGCGCGAGCAGCGCGCCGGGCGCGAGAAGTTCATTCTCCACGACGGCCCGCCCTATGCCAATGGCGACATGCATATCGGCCACGCGCTCAACCACATCCTCAAGGACATGGTGGTGCGCACCCAGACGCTGCTGGGCAAGGACGCGCCTTATGTCCCCGGCTGGGATTGCCACGGCCTGCCGATCGAATGGAAGGTCGAGGAGGAGTATCGCAAGAAGAAGCGCAACAAGGACGAGGTGCCGGCGCGCGAATTCCGCGCCGAATGCCGCGCCTATGCGCAGCATTGGGTCAACACCCAGCGCGAGCAGCTCAAGCGGCTCGGCATCAACGGCGATTGGGACAAGCCGTACCTCACGATGGATTTCGCGGCGGAGGCGACGATCGTCGCCGAGCTGATGAAGTTCGCCGAGACGGGGCAGCTCTATCGCGGCGCCAAGCCGGTGATGTGGTCCCCGGTCGAGAAGACCGCGCTGGCCGAGGCCGAGATCGAATATGAGGACATCACCTCGACCCAGATCGACGTGGCGTTCGAGATCGTCGAGGCGCCGAACGCGCCTGAACTGGTCGGCGCGCATGCGGTGATCTGGACGACGACGCCGTGGACGATCCCGGTCAATCAGGCTTTGGCCTATGGGGCGGAGATCGATTACGTTGTGGTCGAATCGACGCGCAGTTTTGCATCCGCGCCAGTTAATGGCGCGGTACAGAACATGGTTGACTATCGCTATGTTGTTGCCGAGCCACTCTTAGACGCATTTCGTGCACGGACAGATACCCGTCTCGCGCCCGGAGCCGTGGTCAATAGATTCAAGGGTTCTCAACTCGCCGGCGCCGTCGCGCGTCACCCGATGCATCACCTCGGCGGGTTCTTCGCCAAGCCGCGCCCGTTCCTGGCCGGCGATTTCGTCACCACCGATGCCGGCACCGGGCTCGTCCATATGTCGCCCGATCACGGCGAGGACGATTTCGAGCTGTGCAAGGCGCACGGCATCGACCCGGTGTTCGCGGTCGATGCGGGCGGCTTCTACCGCGAGGATTGGGCGTGGCTCGGCGGGCAGGGCAGCGTCATCAACAAGAAGTTCACCGCCAGCGACGGCCCGATCTGTTCGGACCTGCGCGCGGCGGGGGCGCTGCTCGCGGCGTCGGACGATTTCGTCCATAGCTATCCGCATTCGTGGCGATCCAAGGCGAAGGTGATCTTCCGCTGCACCCCGCAATGGTTCATCGCGGTCGATCGCCCGATCGAAGGCGGCGCGACGCTGCGCGAAACCGCGCTCGCCGCGATCGCCGCGACGCGCTTCGTCCCCGAAAAGGGCCGTAACCGCATCGGTGCGATGGTCGAGGGGCGGCCCGACTGGGTGATCTCGCGCCAGCGCGCCTGGGGCGTGCCGATCGCCTTGTTCGTCGATCGCAAGACCGGTCACTATCTGTGCGATCCGGCGGTCAATGCGCGGATCGTCGATGCCTTCCGCGCCGAGGGCGTCGACGCGTGGAGCGAGGAAGCGGTCCCGGCGCTGCTCGGCCCGGACTATGATCCGGCCGATTACGAGCGCGTCACCGACATTCTCGACGTGTGGTTCGATTCGGGCTGCACCCACGCCTTCGTGCTCGAAAGCGGGCGCTGGCCCGAATTGCGCTGGCCGGCCGATCTTTATCTCGAAGGATCGGACCAGCATCGCGGCTGGTTCCAGTCGTCGCTGCTCGAAAGCTGCGGGACCCGCGGGCGGGCGCCTTATGATGCGGTGCTGACCCACGGCTTCACGATGGACGCCAAGGGCATGAAAATGTCCAAGTCGCTCGGCAACACGGTCAATCCGCTCGACCTGATGAAGGAATATGGCGCAGATATCCTGCGCTTGTGGGCGCTGTCGGTCGATTTCACCGAGGATCACCGCATCGGCAAGGAGATCCTTGCCGGCGTTGCCGACCAATATCGCAAGCTGCGCAACACCTTCCGCTACCTGCTCGGCGCACTCGACGGGTTCGACGAGGGCGAGCGGCTGCCGGTAAGCGAATGGCCCGAGCTGGAGCGCTATATGCTCCACCTCGTCCACGCGCTCGACAAGCAGCTTCGCCAGGCGATCGTCGATTTCGACTTCAACACCTACACCCGGCTGCTGAGCGATTTCGCCAATGAGGATCTGTCGGCGTTTTTCTTCGATATCCGCAAGGATTCGCTCTATTGCGACGCACCGACCGATACGACGCGGCGCGCCTATCGCACGATGCTCGACGTGCTGTTCCACGCGCTGGTACGCTGGGCGGCGGCGGTACTGACCTTCACCGCCGAGGAAGTGTGGCAGACGCGCTTCCCGAGCGAGGACGGGTCGGTGCACTTCCTCGACTGGCCCGAGCTGCCCGCCGAGGCGAGCGAGGATATCAGCCAGCGCTGGCTGGCGATCCGCGCGCTGCGGGTCCGCGTTACCGAGGCGATCGAGCCGCTCCGCCGCGAAAAGATCGTCCGCTCGAGCCTCGAGGCGAATGTGACGGTGCCCGAGCTGCCGCTCGATGCCGATGCTTTGGCCGAGGCGTTCATCGTGGCGAAGGTCTCGCCGGGCGATGAGGTGACCGTGACGCGCACCGATTATCACAAATGCGGCCGCTGCTGGCGGTTGCTGCCCGAAGTGACCGAGGATGACGGGCTGTGCGGCCGCTGCACCGCGGCGGTCGGCGAGGTGGCGGCGTGATGCGCGCGCTCCCCAAGCTCGGGCTGGCGACGGCTTTGGCGCTGTTCCTCGTCGATCAGCTCGTGAAGTGGATCGTCACCGGACCGCTCGGGATCGATTATCTCGGCGCGGTGCGCGAAATCCTGCCGATCTTCGACCTGCGCTTCGTCCAGAATGTCGGGGTCAGCCTCGGGCTGCTCCGCGCGGAGAGCGAGGTCGGGCGCTGGGCGCTGGTGGCGATGACCGGGGCGATCGCGGTGGCGGTGCTGGTGTGGATGTGGCGCGAGAAGAGCCGCGCCGATCAGGTTGCGCTCGGGCTCGTGCTCGGCGGGGCGATCGGCAATATCCTCGATCGCGTGCGCTTCGGCTATGTGGTTGACTTCGCCGACCTGCACTTCGGCGAATGGCGCCCGTTTTTGGTCTTTAACGTCGCCGATGCGGCGATTACGATTGGTGTGCTGATCCTGCTGGTGCGTGCGCTCCTGATGCGCGACAAGCCCGGCAAGCCTGTGGAGAATCGATAATGCGTAAGATCGTCGTCGCCGGAGCCGGCATTGCCGCGCTCGCCTTGCTCGCCGGTTGCGGCAAGCGCGGCTACGATCGGGCGCGGCCCGACGAGTTCGCGGTCGCGCGCCAGCCGTCGCTGATGATCCCGCCCGATTTCGCGCTGACCCCGCCGACCCCGGGCGCGGCGCGGGTGCAGGCCAACAGCACGACGCAGGCGCAGACGCTCGAAGCGCTGTTCGGCACCGCGCCGCGCGCCCCGGCCGAAGCCGCCGCGGTGAGCCAAGCCGGCGACGCCGCGCCCGGCATCCGCTCGTCGGTCGGCGATCCCAAGACCAATGTGGTCGAAAAGGGCCAGACGACCCGCGATATCGTCGCCGCGCCCGAAGGCGACGGCCAGGACGCCCGCGCCGCGACCCCGAAGTAAGCTTAGATCGCGGTTACCTTTCCCCGTTCGGGCTGAGCCTGTCGAAGCCCTGCACTTTCTTCCGATGAAGAAGGGCAGCCCTTCGACAAGCTCAGGGCGAGCGGGTTTGCCCGCTTAACCCCGCACCGCGCTGAACCGCGCCAGCCCGCGTTCGAGATCGGCGATCAGGTCGTTCACATCTTCCAGCCCGATCTGGAGCCGGACGATCGGGCCGGCGAAATCGGGCTTGGTCGCGGTGCGGTATTTCTCCGGATCGACCGGAATCGCGAGCGATTCGAAGCCGCCCCACGAATAGCCGATCCCGAAATGGTCGAGCCCGTCGATCAGCGCGGCGCGTGCCGCCTCGCCGCCGCCTTGCAGGACGAACGAGAACAGCCCGCTCGCCCCGGCGAAATCGCGCGCGAACAGGTCGTGGCCGGGGCAGGAGGGAAGCGCCGGGTGGAGCACCCGCGCCACCTCGGGCCGCGTTTCCAGCCAGCGCGCGATCGCGAGCGCGCTCTGCTCGTGGCGTTCGAGCCGGAGCTGCATCGTGCGCAGCCCGCGGCTGCCGAGCCAGGCATCGTCGGGGCTGGCGATCTGGCCGAGCTGGTGGCTGGTATCGCGCAATTTCGCGAACCGCCCCGCGGCGGCGGTCACCGACCCGAGCATGACGTCCGAATGCCCGACGACATATTTGGTGCAGGCGAGGATCGTATAATCCACTCCGCGCTCGATCGCGCGGAAGTTGAGCGGGGTCGCCCAGGTATTGTCGAGCAGCGTCACCACGCCGTGCGCCTTCGCCGCCGCGACGATCGCGGGCACGTCCTGCACCTCGAAGGTGAGGCTGCCGGGGCTTTCCATGAAGATCGCCTTGGTCCGCTCGCCGATCAGATCGGCGATTCCGGCGCCGATCAGCGGATCGTAATAGCGCGTCGTGATCCCCAGCCGCTTCAACAGCCCGTTGGCGAGACTGCGGGTCGGGTCATAGGTCGAATCGACCAGCAGCAATTCGTCCCCCGGCGAGAGTATGCTGAGCAGTGCGGCGGCGATCGCCGCGACCCCGGAAGGATAGAGGAAGGTCGCCTCCGCCCCCGGTTCGAGCTCGGTCAGCGCGTCGGCGAGGCTCCATTGCGTCGGGGTGCCGCGGCGGCCGTAGAATAGCCGGTGGTGGGTGTCGCGCCCGGCGCGTGCGCGCAATTCGGCGACATTGTCGTAAAGGATCGTCGAGGCGCGCCAGACCGGGGTGTTGACCACCCCCGCGGTCCATTCGGCGCGGCGCCCGGCCGCAACGACGCGGGTGGCGTCGCCGATCTTGTCGTGTCCGTCGCTCACCGGCCGGTCTCCTTTGGCGCATCGGGGGTGGCGCCCCATTCGGCCCAGCTGCCGTCGTAGACCGCCGCGTCATGCCCGAGCAGATGTGCGGCGAAGGCAACGATCGAGGCGGTGACCCCCGAGCCGCAGGTCGCGATCAGCGGGCGCGCCGGGTCGATGCCGCTCTTCGCGAACGATGCCGCCAGCTCGGCGGGCGACCGCCACGTACCGTCGGCGTTGAAGAATCGCGCATAATGGATGTTGACCGATCCCGGGATATGCCCGGGCACAACCCCGGGGCGCGGCTCGGGCTCCTCGCCGGCGAAGCGCGCGGGCGAGCGAGCGTCGACCACCTGCGCGGCGCGGGAGGAGAGGTTTTCGCGCATCGCCGCGATATCGCGCACCCCGATGCCGGTCGCGCGCGGGGTCATATGGCGCGCGCGCGGCGTCACCGTCTCGGCGGAAAGCGGGCGGCCCTCGGCACGCCATTTGCCGAGCCCGCCGTCGAGGATCGCGACATCGGGCACCCCGAAGCTGCGCATCATCATCCACGCGCGTGCCGCGGTGCGATGCGGCGAATCGTCGTAGAGCACGATGCGCACCCCGTCGCCGATCCCGAGCTTCGCCATCCGGCTGGCGAATTTCTCGGGCGGCGGGAGCATCATCGGCGCGGGATGCGCGCTATCGACGATATCGGCGAGGTCGAGGAACACCGCGCCGGGGATATGCGCCGCGCGATAATCGGCCGCGCCGTCGCGCCCCTCGCCGGGGAGGAACCAGGAACAATCGGCGATACGCAGATCGGGGGCGCCGAGCGCACCGGCGAGCCATTCGGTGGAGACGAGCGATTCCATGTCCGCTTCCTTAGCGCGACGCGGCGCGCACGCAATTCAGCCGCGGTAAACGACCTGTAAGCGATGATCATTCCCGCAGAATGGAGCGAGCATCATGGTCAAATCGGGCATCTTGGCTGCGGTCGCCATCATCGGGCTGGCGGCGACGGCGCGGGCCGGCGAGGTCAAGCACGGCAATGATGCGAAGGAGGTCAGCGTCCCCTTCGCCAACCGCAATATCACCGATTTCCGCGCCGACGGGCGCGACGCGGTCTATCTGCAGGTCAACGGCTTCGACTGGTATCACGCGCAATTGATGGGGCCGTGCACCGATTTGCCCTTCGCCGAGCGGATCGGGATCGAGACGCGCGGCACCGACACGCTCGATCGCTATGCCACGCTGATCGTCCGTGGGCAGCGCTGCCAGCTCAGCTCGCTGGTCAAGGGCGCGCCGCCGAAGAAGGCGAAGAAGCGTTGAACTCACGCCCAACTTCCCGCCTTCGCGGGAATGACGAGGGTAGGGGGAGTGGCGCCGCGCCCGATCCGCGCCTATCTCGCGCGGCATGACACTGCATCTCGGCAAGGCCAGCACGCTTCCCGCGTCCCCGGACGAGGCGACGCTCGATTACGTTCCCAACCCGCGCGTGGGGCGCCTCTATGCGGTGCGCTTCGTCGCGCCCGAATTCACCTCGCTCTGCCCGGTGACCGGCCAGCCCGATTTCGCGCATCTGGTGATCGATTATGTCCCCGGCGAGACGATCGTCGAATCCAAGTCGCTCAAGCTGTTCCTCGGCTCGTTCCGCAACCACGCCGCCTTCCACGAGGATTGTACCGTCGGGATCGGCGAGCGGCTGGCGAAGGAGATGAAGCCGGTGTGGCTGCGGATCGGCGGCTATTGGTATCCGCGCGGGGGCATCCCGATCGACGTTTTCTGGCAGACGGGCGCGCCGCCGGCCGAATTGTGGGTGCCCGATCAGGGTGTTCCGCCTTATCGCGGGCGCGGCTGATCGCGATCCGCCGAGTCGGCTGATATTGCGTTGCACAATTTTTGCAACCAACATCGGTCTCGCCTGTTTCAATCCTGTCCAGCGGGTGAACGGCCCGCAACGTGCGATAGCGAAGGCGAGGCAATGGCAGGAGAAACTCGAGGCGCGACCGTGGGTCGCGGTAGCGTCAAACATATTGCGTTGATTGGTAATTTTCTGCCGCGCAAATGTGGGTTGGCAACTTATACCACCGATACATTCCGTGCGCTCGGCAGCAGTTTTCCCGGGGTCAGGATCGACGTCTATGCGATGGACGATCACCCGGGGAGCTACGACTATCCCCCCGAGGTCACCGCGGCGATCCCCGAGCAGGATCGCGCCGCTTATATCGATGCGGCGCGGCGGATCGAGGCATCGGGCGCGCAGGCGATCTGGCTCCAGCACGAATATGGCATCTTCGGCGGCGCGGCGGGCGAATATATCCTTTCGCTGCTCGATCGCACGACGCTGCCGCTGATCGTGACGCTCCACACCGTGCTCGAAAACCCCGATGCGCATCAGCGTGCGGTGATGGAAGGGCTGTTGCGCCGTGCGCAGCGCGTGATCGTGATGGCGGCGCGCGGGCAGGAAATCCTGCGGCGCGTCTATGGCGCCGATCCGCGGACGATCATCACGATCCCGCACGGCGTGCCAGACCGTGAGCTCACCGATCCGGCGCAGTTCAAGCCGCGTTTCGGCTGGGTGGGGCGCAAGGTGATTCTCACCTTCGGGCTGCTCGCCCCCGGCAAGGGGATCGAGACGGTGATCGGCGCGATGCCCGAGGTGATCGCGCGGCATCCCGACGCGCTCTATGTCGTGCTCGGCGCGACCCACCCCAATCTCGTCGCGCGCGAGGGCGAATCCTATCGCGAGCGGTTGCAGGAACTGGCGCGGGAAAAGGGCGTGGCGAACCGCGTGTCGTTCATCGACGCTTTCGTCGAGCATGACGAATTGATCGATTATCTGCAGGCGGCGGACCTTTACGTCACGCCCTATCTCAATCCGACGCAGATCACGAGCGGAACGCTGAGCTATGCCGTTGGCGTGGGCAAGCCGGTGATCTCCACCCCTTATGCGCATGCGACCGAGATATTGGCGGATGGGCACGGCGTGCTGGTCGATTTCCGCGATTCGGCCGGTTTCGCCCGCGAGATCAATCGCCTGCTCGACAGCGAGGAGGCGCGGACCGAGCTTTCCGCGCGGGCCTATGCGCGCGGGCGGACGATGATCTGGCCGCGGCTCGCCGAGCGCGCGATGAGCGAGATCGAGACGGTGATCTCCGCGCGCCCTAAGCGGCTGACCAAAGGCGCCGCGCAGGCGGCGCCGCTCGCGCCCGATCTCGCCGCGGTCGAGCGGATGAGCGACCGGACCGGGATGTATCAGCATGCGATCTACTCGGTCCCCGATCGTCGCCACGGCTATTGCATCGACGACAATGCGCGCGCGCTGATGCTGATGAGCGCAATCGAGCCGCTCGATCCGGTGCGGCGCGACAAGTGGATGACGGTCTATGCGTCGTTCGTCCAATATGCGTGGAACCCGGAAAAGCGCCGCTTCCGCAATTTCATGAACTACGACCGGACGTGGTGCGAAGAGGAAGGGTCGGACGATTCGAACGGCCGGACGCTCTGGGCCCTCGGGGTCACCGCGCGCGATGCGCGGGAACATAAGCATCGCGATTGGGCGACCGCGCTGTTCGGCGACACCGCCAGTCTCGGGCTCGAACTCGGCAGCGTGCGCGCGCAGGCCTTTGCGATGCTCGGGGCGGCGGCGATGATCGAAGCGTCCCCGGGGCACCCGCTCGCGCGCGCGATCCTGGAGCGGTTTCCCGACGAGCATCTGTCATTGCTCGATCACGCCAGCCGGCCCGACTGGCAATGGTTCGAGATCGTGCTCGCTTATGACAATGCGCGATTGCCCGAGGCGATGATCCGCGCGGGCCTGGCATTGCGGCGCGACGATCTGGTGGCATGCGGGATTGAGACGCTCGACTGGATCGTCGCGCGGCAGACCGCGCCGGGCGGGCATTTCCGCGCGGTCGGCACCGAAAGCTTCGGCCGCGTCTATGCCGAGCCGCTGCCGTTCGATCAGCAGCCGCTGGAGGCGCAGGCGACGATCGATGCGTGCAGCGCGGCCTTTGCCGCGACCGGCGAGACCAAATGGATCGACGAGGCCAACCGCGCCTATCGCTGGTTCCTCGGCGGGAACGACCTCGACCTGCCTTTGGCGACTGCGGCCGATGGCGGCTGTTTCGACGGGCTGATGCCGACCGGGCTCAACCGCAATCAGGGCGCCGAATCGATTCTCGCGCTGCAATTGGCCTCTTGCGCGATTTCAAGGCTTTCAAAAACGGGTGCCGGCGTGGCAGGGCAAAGACGCGCGGTCGCCTGACGGGCGGGCGCCGCATCGGCAAGGCGATACGGCGAGGCGAGTTTTGGAGATTTTCAACCACCGGTTGCGGCTGCACGCCGACCCATCGCGCGTCGTGGTGCGGCCGTTCCATCTCGGCTGGCAATCGAACGGCTCGGGGATCAGCCGCTCGCAGCGGCTGATCGGCGTCGTGCTCGAAATGACCGAGGACGAGGCCAGCGAACAGCTCGAGGCGGTGCTCAAGGATTTCGAGGCGCGGCACTGGCAGACGCGGCGTGTGTTCATGGCGCGCTACGACCAGATCGCGGCGCAGCACGATCTCGACAGCGGCAAGATCGGCGATGTGAAGCGCCAGCTGATCGGCGCCTATTTCTGCCTGGAATACAGTTATGCCGCCGCGGCGCTGATGAACCCCAGCGTGGTGGCGCATCACGATCAGTCGGGGATGCCCAAGGGATCGCAGCGCATCGTGATGTCGCTGCGCGCGGTGGGGGAGGGGCATATCTCCTCGATCGCGTTTCGCGAGGGCATCATCACCGCGCGGCGCGAACTCAAGCTCGCCCCCGAGCCGCCCTTCGCCACCGCCGCCGATGCCAAGAATATGGACGAGGAGCATCCGCCCACCGGCGCGGTGCGCGTGCATCGCCACCGCGATTCGACCCTGTCGGGGACGGTGATCTTTCCGATCACCGACGAGCAATCGAAGGGGCTGGAGGATCTGCGGCTCGTCCAGTTCACCCACGACGACGGCGACGTGGAATGGCTGGGGACCTATACCGCCTATAACGGTTCGCGCATCCAGTCCGAATTGATGCGGACCAGGGATTTCCGGGCGTTCGACCTCGTGCCGATGACCGGAACCGCCGCGCGCAACAAGGGGATCGCGCTGTTCCCGCGCAAGGTCGACGGCACCTATATGGCGATCGGGCGGCAGGACGGGGAAAATCTCTACCTGCTCAAGACGAATGACCTGACGCATTGGGACGACGGCGATCTGATCCTCAAGCCGGAACATCCGTGGGAATTCGTCCAGATCGGCAATTGCGGCGCGCCGATCGAGCTCGACGAGGGCTGGCTGCTGTTGACCCACGGGGTCGGCGCGATGCGCAAATATTCGATCGGCGCGGCGCTGCTCGACAAGAACGATCCGGGCAAGGTGCTGGGGCGCACGCAGGAGCCGATCCTCGCCGCGGCGGATCAGGATCGCGAGGGCTATGTGCCCAATGTCGTCTATACCTGCGGGGCGATGAAGCACGGCGACATGCTGTTCATGCCTTATGGCATCGCCGACAGCTCGGTCGGCTTCGCCTTCGTCGGGATCAAGGATCTGCTGGCGCTGATGTGATCTTCGTCCCCCTTAACTCCCCTCCCTGGTGAAGGGAGGGGAGAAGAAAGAGGGGCTTGTCAGCCGCGCGTCACCAGCGTGCGCGTCCAGCGGTAGAGCCACCAGGTCAGCGCGATGAACAGGATCGTTCCGCCGACCAGTGCGATCGGCGCGAAGCCGTTGCCGACCACCGCCAGCGGCGAATCGCTGCCGCTCGCCGCGACGATGCCGGCAAAGGCCACCCCGAACAGGCTCTCGCCGACGATCATCCCGGTCGCGAGGAGCACCCCCAGCCGCTTGGCGCCCTCGGCATCGTTGCGGCGGTCCGACCAGCGGTCATAGATCCAGCCGAGCAACGAGCCGACCGTCACCGGCAGGATCACCGCCATCGGCAGATAGATGCCGATCCCGACCGCGAGCGGCGGCAGTCGGAGCAGCTTGGCCCGCCCCATCGCCTCGTCGAGGATGACGAAGCCGATTCCGGCGAGCGCGCCCCAGCGCAGCATCGGCCAGTTGAGGTCGCCCCCGAGCACGCCCTTCGCCAGCGCCGAGATCAACCCGGCCTGCGGCGCGGCGAGTGCCTGCGGCCCGGCGCCCGGCGCGCCCGCAAAGCCGAAGGCGGTGTTGAGCAGATCGAGCACGATCGGAACCACCAGCGCGCCGAAGCAGACGCCGATGACGAGCGCGACCTGCTGCTTCCACGGCGTCGCGCCGACGAGCTGGCCGGTCTTGAGATCCTGGAGATTGTCGTTGGAGATCGTCGCCACGCCGAACACGATCCCGGTGACGATCAGCGCATAAGCGATCAGCGCCTGCGCGGTATCGGGCGGGGTGCCGCGCCCGAACAAGGCGACGAGCAGCAGCGAGGCGGCGATGATCGACAGGATGCCGATCGCCGAAACCGGCGAGTTGGATGCGCCGATCAGCCCGGCCATATAGCCGCACACCGCGGCGATCATAAGCCCGATCACCAGCACGAAGAGCAAGGCGCCGCCGATCAGCAGCGCCCCCGACGCGGCGAGCGGCCCGCCCGCGATGACGCTCCACAGCAACACGCCAATCGGCACGAGCATCGCCAGCGAGACGAGCCCGACGACACCGATCGGCAGATCGCGTTCGGTGAGCGCCAGCACTTCGCCGCCACGCCGCGCGCGGCTCGCGGCGAGCGCCGAGGCGATCCCGCCGATCACCGGGCGCGCGATCTTCGCCAGCGCCCACACCGCCGCGACCCCGATCACCCCGGCGCCGAAGAAGCGCACGTCGGCGCGGAACACCGTATTGGCGAGTTCCTCGGCGCTGCCGCCGAGGTCGCTATGCGCGGTGAGGATCGGCAGCAGCACCCACCAGCCGGTCGCCATCCCGACGAGCTGCGCCATCCCGACCGACAGCCCGACGAGATGCCCGACCCCGAGCAGCGCGAACGACAGCCCCCCCGAAATCCCGGTCGCGCTCGCGCCGATGCGGAACCAGCGTGCGGTCTCCGCCGCGGCGAGCTTCATCTGGGTCAGCAATGCGAACCCGGCCGAGGCGAGGCTGCCCCAGATCAGCACCGAGAGCCCCTTGGCGCTCTCCGCCCCGCCGTCGCGCGCCGCCGAGCCGACTTCGAGCACCTCCGCCGCCGCGCGCCCCTCGGGATAGGGCAGGTCGGTATCGACCACCAAGGCGCGGCGCAGCGGCACTGAGAACATCACCCCGAGGATGCCCCCGGTCGCGGTGATCGCGGCGGTGGTGACGAAGGGGAAGCCGTGCCACCAGCCGATCATCACCAGCCCCGGCAGCACGAAGATGATCGCCGCGAGCGTCCCCGCCGCGCTGGCGATCGTCTGGACGATGTTGTTTTCGAGGATCGAGCTGTCGGGAAAGGCGCGCAGCACCGCCATCGAGATCACCGCGGCGGGGATCGAGGTGGCGAAGGTCAGCCCGACCTTGAGCCCGAGATAAACGTTGGCGGCGGTGAACAGCAACGTGATGATCCCGCCGAGCAGGATGCCGCGAAAAGTGAGTTCGGCAACGCCCGCGCGTTGCCGGTGGGGATCGGTAGTCATCGGCGATCACTAGCGGGGCGCAGGGGGATGGGGAAGCCACAGCCCCTTGCCGCCGCCTCCTTCGTGGCCCAAGAGCGCGCGACTTACAAAATTAGGGAATCGACATGGCGGAAGCGTTGCGAGTTGCGCTGGCGGGGCTGGGAACGGTCGGATCGGGCGTGATCCGCGTGCTCGAGGCCAATCGCGCGCTGATCGAGCGCCGCGCTGGCCGGGCGATCGAGGTCGTCGCGGTCTCCGCGCGCGACCGCACCAAGGATCGCGGGGTCGATATTTCGCGATTCGAATGGATCGACGATACCGTCGCGCTTGCCGATGTCGGCGCCGATGTGGTGGTCGAACTGGTCGGCGGGGCGGATGGCCCCGCGCTGGCGCTCGCCCGCGCGACGCTCGGCCGCGGCAAGGCCTTCGTCACCGCCAACAAGGCGATGCTCGCACATCACGGGCTCGAACTGGCCGAAGCGGCGGAGAAGGCCGGCGTCCCGCTCAAGTTCGAGGCGGCGGTTGCGGGCGGTATCCCGGTGATCAAGGGGCTGCGCGAAGGCGCGGCGGCGAACGAGATCGCACGCGTGCAGGGCATCCTCAACGGCACCTGCAACTTCATCCTCTCCAAGATGGAGGCCGAGGGGCGCGATTTCGGCGATGTGCTCGCCGAGGCGCAGGCGCTTGGCTATGCCGAGGCCGATCCCAGCTTCGACATCGACGGGGTGGATGCGGCGCACAAGCTGTCGATCCTCGCCAGCCTGTCGTTCGGCACCCGCCCGGCGTTCGACGACGTCGCGATCCGCGGCATCCGCCAGATCCTCGCCGGCGACATCGCCGAGGCGGCGGCGCTTGGCTATCGCATCCGGCTGATCGGTCAGGCAGAACTGGGGCAGGGCGGGCTGTTCCAGCGCGTCCAGCCGCAGCTCGTGCCGCAGGATCATCCGCTGGCGCATGTCACCGGCTCGACCAATGCGGTGGTGGCGGAGGGCAATTTCGTCGGCCGCTTGCTGTTCCAGGGCGCGGGCGCGGGCGACGGGCCGACCGCCAGCGCGGTGATCGCCGACCTGATCGATATCGCGCGCGGCGAGGCCGGCCCGCCCTTCGCGATGCCGGTGACCGCGCTCGCCGATGCCGGCCCGGCCGATACCGGCGCGCGGCGCGGGCGTTTCTACCTGCGCTTCATGGTCGCCGATCGCGTGGGGGTATTGGCGGAGATCGCCGCGGCGATGCGCGATGCGGGTGTCTCGATCGAGAGCCTGATCCAGCGCGGCGCCAATCCCGACGGCAGCGCCCTGGTGGCGATCGTTACGCATGAGGCGCCGGAATCGGCGATCGCGGCGGCGCTGGAGCGGTTGCGCGGCTCGCAAAGCCTCGTCGGCGAGCCGATGTGGATGCCGATCCTGGCCTGATCCGTTTTCCCCGTTCGGGCTGAGCTTGCCGAAGCCCCGCACTTTTCTTTCCAACGAAGAAGGGCAGCCCTTGGACAAGGTCAGGGCGAACGGGTTAGGTCTTCACGGCCGCCCGGCGAACATGAACAGTGCCGCACCGATCAGGCAGGCGAACGCGCCGGCGTGGCGCCAGCTCAATTGTTCGCCGAGCACCGCTACCGCGAAGATACCGAAGACGAGGAGGGTGATCACCTCCTGCGCGACCTTGAGTTGCCCGCCGCTCCACCCGTGCGCGTAGCCGATGCGGTTGGCGGGGACGGCGAGGCAATATTCAGCGAGCGCGATGCCCCAGCTGATCAGGATCACCAGCGGCAACGGCTTCGCCATCCCGCCTTTGAGATGCCAATACCAGGCGGTGGTCATGAAGCAGTTCGAAAGGATCAGCAGCGCGATCGTGGGCATCGCGCGACCGTGGCACCGGCGCCGCCGATCCGCAACGCCATAGGCGCCGGCTGGTTATTTCCCGCCGTCGGTTTCGTTGAGGCTATCGACGTCGTCGTCGGCCTCCAGATCGACGTCGAGATCGGGATCGAGATCGGTGATGATCGCCCCGTCGCGTCGCCCTTCGCGCGTCACCTCAAGGATTTCCGCGCGCTGGCTCTCGTCATAGCCGTCCTCGTCGAACCCGTCGTCGCCCGAACCGTGGCCGTAGATCTGCCGTCCACCCATCGCCATTCTCCTCCTTCGCAAAAGCGCGAACACTCAGGAGGGCCGGGCGGTTCCCTTCAGGCGAGCGGGCGGAAGAGGCGGCCGCGCTCGGTGATGAAGGCGAGACCGATCGCAATCACCGCCGCGACGAGGAATCCGGCGGTCAGCGGCCGCGTCGTCCCGTCGAACGCCTGCCCGATCATCGTCCCGATCGCCGAGCCGAAGGTGAGCGAGATGAACCCCTGCACGCTGGCGGCGGTGCCCGCGATATGCCCCATCCGCTCCATCGCCATCGCCGAGAAATTGGCGCTGGAGAGCGAAAAAGCGGCGAAGGTCAGCGCCTGAAGCATCGCGAAGGTCACGATCGTCTCATGCCCGGTCATCGCGATCGCGAGGTGGATCGCGCTGATCACGATCATCGCGCAGACCGCGCCGTGGCTCAGCCGCCGCGTGCCGATCCGCATTACCAGCCGCGCATTGGTCATGTTGCCGACCATCATCATCCCAGCGCTCAGCGCGAAGATGACGATCAGCAGATGCGGGCGCCCAAAGCCGTCGGCCATGATCTGTTCGATCGACCCGAGATAGCCGTAGAGGCAGGCGGTCAGCGCGGTGGTGGCGAGCGTATAGCCGAGCGAGAGCCGGTCGGAGAGCGTCGCGCGCCACCCGGCGAGGATCGCGGGGAGGCGGATCTCGCGGCGGTCCTCGGGGAGCATCGTCTCCGGGATGCGGATCGCGACCCAGATCATCACGAGAAGCGCGAGGCCGGCGATGATCCAGAAGATCGTCCGCCAGTTGCCGAACAGCAGGATGCCGGCGCCGAGCCCCGGCGCGATGATCGGGATCGCCATGAATACCATGAAGGCGAGCGACATGATCTGCGCCATCGCGCGCCCGGCGAAGCAATCGCGCACCATCGCGATCATCCCGATGCGCGATCCGGCGATCGCGGTGCCGCCGAAGAAACGCGCGGCGAGCAGCAGCGGGAAGCTCGCCGAAATCGCCGCCAGCACGTTGAGCGCGGCATAGGCGGCGAGCGAGCCGATCATCATCCGCCGCCGCCCGAAACGATCGACCAGCGGCCCGTGGAACAATTGTCCGATGCCATAGCCGGCACCGAACACAGTGATCACGAACTGGCGATGATTGGCGACGGTGACGTGAAGCGACTGGGCGATATCGGGCAGCGCGGGGAGCATCATGTCGATGCCGAACGCCCCCATCGCCATTAGCGCGGCGACGATCGCCACGAACTCGCCGAACGGGATCGGCGCGCCGCGCGGGGCGTCAGAGGGTGCCGATGAAGCCATGCCCGCCGCGTTACCGGGCCGGGCGCGGGAAGTCACCTATCTGTTTGGAAACTGTGTGGTGCGACCGGCCGCTCGCCGTGCCTGCTTAACTTCCCTCCCGGGTGAAGGGAGGGGAGAAGTAGGGAAGGAGGGAGGGTTTCAGCGCAGGCAGCTATCGAGCCCGTTGCGCTTCACCACGCCGACATAGCCGGCCAGCCGGTTGCCGTGGCGGCGGACGAAGCCGCTCGGGTCGACCGCCTCGCGCTTCTTGGGCAGCGGCAGGACGGCGGCGATCCGCGCGGCCTCCGTCGGGGTCAGGTGGCTCGCGCTATGGTTGAAATAGCGCATCGCGCCAGCCTCCGCGCCATAGGTGCCGATCCCGGTCTCGGCGACATTGAGATACATTTCCATGATCCGGCGCTTGCCCCAGATCGTCTCGATCAGCACGGTGAACCACGCCTCGAACGCCTTGCGGACATAGCCGCCGCCCTGGAACAGAAAGACGTTCTTGGCGGTCTGCTGGCTGATCGTCGATCCGCCGCGGATGCGCCCGCCCTCGGCGTTGCGCCACGCCGCCCCGGCGATCGCCTTGTAATCGAAGCCATGATGCGAGCAGAAACGCGCATCCTCGCCCGCGATCGCGGCGCGCGCCATATTGGGGTCGATCTCGCTCAGCGGCTTCCACTGTTTGGTGATCGAATGGCCGGAAAGCAGGTCGCCCATCATCGTGAAGGTGAACGGCACCGGCACGAAGCGCAGGATCACCACCCACAATACCGACAGGCCGACGAACCACAGGGCGATCTTGCCACCGATACGAAGCACATGTGCGATCATGCGGTGTGGTTAGGTCAATGGAAGGTGTATTTCCAATACCCAAACCTCGTCATGCCGGGTCAAGCCCGGCATGACGAGGGGGCGCTCAGGCCGGCAGCAACCTTTTCTCGCCCGCCAGCCGCATCATCGCCTTCTGCAGCTTTTCGAACGCGCGCACCTCGATCTGGCGGACGCGTTCGCGGCTGACGCCATAGACTTGCGAGAGCTCCTCGAGCGTCTTGGGATCGTCGGTCAGCCGGCGTTCGGTGAGGATATGCTTCTCGCGGTCGTTGAGGTCGTCCATCGCGGAGACGAGCATCTCGTGCCGCACATCGGCTTCCTGCGCGTCGGCGATGACATTGTCCTGCAGCGGCGCATCATCGGCGAGCCAATCCTGCCACTGGCCCTCGCCGTCCTCGCGCATCGGCACGTTGAGGCTGGTATCGCCCCCCATCGCCATGCGGCGGTTCATGCTGACCACCTCGGCCTCGGTGACGCCGAGATCGGTGGCGATCTTCGCCACGTCCTCTGGCCTGAGATCGCCGTCCTCAAACGCGTCGAGCCGGGCCTTCATCCGGCGCAGGTTGAAGAACAGTTTCTTCTGCGCCGCGGTGGTGCCCATCTTCACCAGGCTCCACGAGCGCAGGATGAATTCCTGGATCGAGGCGCGGATCCACCACATCGCATAAGTGGCGAGGCGGAAGCCGCGATCGGGCTCGAATTTCTTCACGCCCTGCATCAGCCCGATATTGCCCTCGGAGATCAGCTCCGACACCGGCAGGCCGTAGCCGCGATAGCCCATCGCGATCTTCGCCACGAGGCGGAGGTGCGAGGTGACGAGCTGCGCCGCCGCCTCGGTATCGCCATGCTCCTGGAAGCGCTTGGCGAGCATATATTCCTGCTCGGGCGCGAGGATGGGGAACTTCTTGATCTCGGCGAGATAGCGGTTGAGGCTCTGCTCTCCGCCGAGCGCAGGGATCGTCGCGGGGACGTTGCTGCGATTTGCCATGATCCTAACCCTTTCCCTTTGTCGGGAAGCGGCGGCCTGCGAGTGCTGGGCCGCGCCGTCTCCCACTCTATACGTTGAGCTGAATGAACAGTTCCTGCATGTCAGCAGGCATTGCGCTATCGAATGATAAAGCGGTTCTTGTTATCGGATGGATGAACCCCAGCCGCGCCGCGTGCAAGGCCTGCCGTCGGAAACCGAGCGTTTCGAGGATCGCACGGTGCGCCTGTTTGGTCCGCCCGTAGACCGGGTCGCCGAGCAGGGCGTGGCCGAGCGAGGCCATATGGACGCGCACCTGATGCGTCCGCCCCGTTTCCAGCCGGCATTCGACCAAAGCCGCGTCGCGCCGCAGCCGCTCGACCGTGCGGTAATGCGTGACGGCGCGCTTGCCGGTCGCGACGATCGCGATCTTCTTGCGGTTCTGCGGGCTGCGCGCCAGCGGGGCATCGACCTTGCCCGCGGGCGGGGCCGGCACCCCGGCGACGATCGCCAGATAGCGGCGGTCGATCGAGTGATCGGCGAATTGTTTCGCCAGCCCCTCGTGCGCCCGATCGGTCTTGGCGGCGACCATCAGCCCCGACGTGTCCTTGTCGATGCGGTGGACGATCCCCGGCCGCGCCACACCGCCGATCCCCGACAGGGAGCCGTGGCAATGATGCAGCAGCGCATTGACCAAGGTGCCGTCGAGATTGCCCGCCGCAGGATGGACGACCAGCCCGGCGGGTTTGTCGACAACGATCAGATGCTCGTCCTCGAACGCGATGAGGAGCGGGATATCCTGCGCCTCGTTATGCGCCGGGACGGGATCGGGAACGGTGACCGCGAAGGTCTCGCCCGCGGTCGCCTTGCGCGCCGGCTCGCGGACGAGCAGGCCGTCGCGCGAGACCTTGCCACCGGCGATCAGCACCTTCAGCCGCTCGCGCGAAAGCGTCGGAACGGCGTCCGCCAGCGCACGATCGAGCCGCCAGCCGTCGGCGGCCGGCGTGATCGTCGCTTGAATAACGGAAGCCCCCGGATACATCGTGTCTTAGATGGATAGCACGCTGGAAATTTCAAGACCAACATGGGACCGGATCGTCGCAGATGCGGCGGGGAGCAGCGACGAAATCTGCGGGCTGCTGCTGCGCCATCCGGACGGCCGGATCGAGGCGCGCGGCTGCGCCAATATCCACCCCCAGCCGGCGACGCGGTTCGAGCTGGACCCCGGCGCCTTGCTCGCCGCGCATCGCGCCGCGCGGGGCGGGGGGCCGGCGGTGATCGGGCATTATCATTCGCATCCATCGGGCAAATCCGAGCCTTCCGCGGAGGATGCGGCGCAGGCCGCAGCGGACGGGGCGATCTGGGTGATCGTCGCGGGCAGCGAGGTACGGGCGTGGCGTGCGGTGGGCGACGGGGCGATGCACGGACGCTTCGATCCGGTGGCGATCGTGGTGCGATAGGATCGATCTGCGCCTAACATCCGTTGCCGCACACCCCCCCCCGGGGTGACGAGGCAAAAGGTGCAGCCGATCGGCGGCGGGCTTGCGCCTGACTCCGCGCTTCGCCAAAAGGCGCGGCGTCACAGGGGGACCATATCAACATGACGATCAGCCCGGTCGATTTCGCCAGCCTGCTGTGCTCGCGGCTGTGCCACGACCTGCTCTCCCCGGTCGGCGCGCTCAACAACGGGCTGGAGCTGCTCGCCGACGAGACCGATCCCGCGATGCGCGAACGCTGCATCGAACTGATGAACGACAGCGCGCGGACTTCGGCCAACAAACTCAAATTCTTCCGACTCGCCTTCGGTGCGGCGGGCGGGTTCGGCGAGCTGGTCGATTCGCGCGAGGCGCAGACCGCGATCGAGGGGCTGCTCGGCGACAACAAGCGGCTTGAACTGCACTGGCTGGTCGAGGAGCCGCAGCTCCCCAAGACCGCGATCAAGGTGCTGCTCAACCTCGGGATGATCGCGGGTGACGCGCTGGTGCGCGGCGGCACGCTGGCGATCGGCGGCGAGAGCCACGGCGAGGTGACCGAGATCGTGCTCAAGGCGGAGGGCACCCGCATCGTGCTCGACGACGAACTGCGCCGGACGCTGGTCGACGGCGCCGACGGGCGCGAGGTGACCCCGCGCAGCGCGGCGGCCTATCTGATCCACACGCTCGTCGCCGAAACCGGCGGCTCGGTACAGGTCAGCGCGCCGGCGGAGAATGTGCTGCTGTTCGGCGCGACGATCCGGGCGGGGTAGAAGCGCAAAAACTTCCGCTCGGGCTGAGCTTGTCGAAGCCCTGCCCTTTTCTTCGAAGGAAGAAGGGCAGCCCTTCGACAAGCTCAGGGCGAACGGGTGTTGGGTGATCCGGTTCAATAGGGCGCGCTAAACCCCGATTTAACCGTCTGTCGCGCATGGCCGGCGCAAGATGGACGAATTGCTGCAGGAATTCATCGCCGAAACCCGCGAATCGCTCGAGGCGATCGCGGGCGAGGTCGTCGCGTGGGAGGCCGATCCAGCCGACCGCGCGCGGCTCGATGCGATCTTTCGCTTCGTCCACACTGTGAAGGGAAGCTGCGGCTTCCTCGATCTGCCGCGCGTCGGGCGGCTGGCGCATGCGGCGGAGGATGCGCTGGCGGCGGTGCGCGCGGGGGAACGCGTGCCCGATCCGGCTTTGGTCAATGCGGTGCTGGCGATCGTCGATCGCATCGGCGCGATCGTCGCGGCGATCGATGCCGGGGCGGCGCTCGAAGCATTGGGCGAGGAGGCGCTGATCGCGGCACTCGACCCGGCCTATCAAGGCGAGAAAGGGATCGTCCCGGCGCAGCCCGCGACGATCCAGCGCGGCCAATCGCGCAGCATCCGGCTGTCGGTCGACCTGCTCGACCGGATGATGAACGGCGTCTCCGAAATGGTGCTGGTGCGCAACGAACTCGCGCATCGGCTGGCGGAGAGCGGCGACCAGGCGTTCGAGGGCGCGCTCGACCGGCTGTCGCATACCGTCGCCGAATTGCAGGACGCGGTGACGCGGACGCGGATGCAGACGGTCGATGCCTTGTTCTCCGCCCTGCCGCGCGTGGTGCGCGATACCGCGGCCGAGCTGGGCAAGCAGGTGACGCTGACGATCGACGGCGGCGACGTCGAGCTCGATCGCGAGATGATCGAGCTGCTGCGCGATCCGCTCGTCCATATGGTACGCAACGCGCTCGATCATGGGATCGAAACCCCGGCCGAGCGGCGCGCGGCGGGGAAGCGCGACATCGGGCGGCTGGCGGTTTCGGCGCACCAGTCGGGCAATCGCATCATCGTCGAGATCGCCGACGACGGGCGCGGGGTCGATACCGAGCGGCTCGTCGCGGGGATCGTCTCGCGCGACCCGATGCGTGACGCCGAGCTGCGCGCGCTGAGCCCGCAGCAGCGGCTGGAGCTGATGTTCGAGGCGGGGGTGTCGAGCCGCGACATCGCGACCGCCACCTCGGGGCGCGGCGTCGGCATGGATGTGGTGCGCACCAATGTCGAACAGATCGGTGGCAGCATCGCGCTGCTGAACCGGCCGGGGCAGGGGCTGACCGTCTCGATCGAGGTGCCGCTGACGCTTGCGATCCTCTCGGCGGTGGTCGTCGAGGGCGGCGGGCAGACCTTCGCGCTGCCGCGGCAGGCGGTGCATGAGATCGTCGCGACCGCTGCCGGGGCGACGCGGATCGACCGGATCGGCGACGGACGGATCGTGACGATCCGCGACCGCCGGCTGCCGCTGATCGCGCTGGACGAGGTACTCGGGCTGCCGGTGCGCGATCCGGCGCTGCTGGCGGTGCTGGAGGTGCCGGGGGGCAGCTATGCGCTCGGCGTAGATACGGTGATCGACACCGAGGAAGTGGTGGTGAAGCCCGCCTCCCCGGCGGTGATGCGCGCCGGAGTCTATGCCGGGATGACGCTTCCCGACAGCGGGCATCCGATGCTGCTGCTCGACGCGGCGGGGCTGGCCGAGGTGGCGGGGCTGCGCTTCTCGCGGATCGATCGCGTCGAGGAGGAGGCGCCGCCCGCGGCGGTGGAGGAGGCGGGGATCGAGGCGCTGCTGTTCGAGGATATCGACGGCCGCCGCCGCGCGATCCCGCTCGCCGCGATCAGCCGGATCGAGCCGCTGCCGGCGGCGTCGGTGCATCAGGCGGCGGGGCAGCATTGGCTGAGCTCGGGCGGGGCGCCCGTCCGGCTGGTGTCGGCGGTGGCGTTGCGCGCGCCGGCGGACGGGTGGTCGGCATTGCGCTTGCCCGAGGAATTGGGCGGCGCGGCTTATCCGGTGCGCGAGCCGATCGACATCGTCCGGCTGCCGACCGACATCGCCCCCGCTGCCGCGCCGCTCGCCGGGGTCGCATTGATCGAGGGCGAGGCGATCGAACTGATCGACCCGCTCGCGCTGGGCGCGATGCCCGCCGCGCCGCGGCTGTGCCTGTTGCACGGCGCGGAAGCGGGGTGGATGGAGATCTTCCTCAAGCCCGCGATCGAGGCGGCGGGCTATCGCGTCGTGCGCCAGCTCGCGCCGGGCGAGATGGCCGAAGTGGCGCTGGCGATGGACGGCGAGGAGGAAGCGGGGGTCGAGACCGGGCGGCTGCTGCGATTGGGGCGTACCCCGGCCGATCCGCTCTATCGCTACGACCGCGCCGCGGTGGTCGCGGCGCTGGAGGAGGCGGCATGAGCGCGCGCGAGCTTCACCTCGTCGGCCGGCTCGGCGGGCGCGGGGTGCTGTTTCCAGCGACCCAGGTGCGGCGGGTGGTCGATATCGCCGATATCGTGCCGGTGCCGCATGCCGCGCCGGCGGTGCGCGGGCTCGCCGCGCTGCGCAGCCGGGTCGTCACCGTGATCGACAGCTGGCGGGTGCTCGACCTGCCGTCGCCGCCGCCGGGGCGGCATCGCGCGGTCACCACCGCGGTCGACGGCCATGTCTATGCGGTGCTGGTCGACGATCTCGAGGATGCCGAACCGGTCGAGGTCGTGCCGCTGCCGCCGGGCACCGCGCTCGGCGAAAGCTGGGCGGCGATCGCGACGGGCAGCGCGGTGCGCGACGGCGAGCCGCTGCTGGCGATCGACCTCGCGCGGCTGATCGCGCGGGTAGGTTGATCGAAGTTTAGAGCCTTAACCTCGTCGTTACCGCTTTCTGTCACCAAGCTTCGCCGCCGGTAGGCACAGGGTGCGTCATGAAGTCATGTCTGGTCGTCGATGATTCGAAGGTTATCCGCAAGGTCGCGCGGCATATCCTCGAGGGGCTCGATTTCGCGGTGGCGGAAGCCGCCGACGGGCGCGAGGCGCTCGATCATTGCGTCGCGACTCCGCCCGACGTGATCCTGCTCGATTGGAACATGCCGGTGATGAGCGGGATGGAATTCCTCCGCGCGCTGCGCGAGACCGCGCTCGCGCCGCTGCCCAAGGTGGTGTTCTGCACCACCGAGAACGGCAGCGCGCATATCCGCGCGGCGATCGATGCCGGGGCGGACGAATATGTCATGAAGCCGTTCGACCGCGAGACGCTGGAAAGCAAGCTGCAGATCGTCGGCGTCGTCTGAACCACGGCGCGCGATGCCGACAACGCTTCGTCATATGCCGGATGCCGCGCCGCGGGTGCTGATCGTCGACGATTCGGCGGTCGCGCGCGCGGTGCTGACCCGGATGACCGAGGAAGGCGGACAATTCGTCGTCGCCGGCGCGGTGCCCGATGTGCCGCGCGCCTTGGCGTTCCTCGGCAGCGCCCAGGTCGATGCGATCCTGCTCGATCTGGCGATGCCGGGGGTCGACGGGCTGACCGGCCTGCCCGATCTGCTCGCGGTCGGCGGCGCGGCGCGGGTGCTGATCGTCTCGTCGAGCGGCGAGCAGGGTGGCAAGGCCGCGCTTCAGGCGCTGGCGCTCGGCGCCGCCGATACGCTGGCGAAGCCGGGCGGCGCGCGTTTCGCCGGAACCTTCGGTGTGGCACTGCGCGAGCGGCTCGCGCGGCTGACCGAACCTGCCTCGGCGACACGCTATGCCCCACGCACCCCGCGCGTGGCGGAAGCGCCGTTCGAGGTGGTGGCGATCGGCGCCTCGACCGGGGGAATCCACGCGCTCTCCGGGCTGCTGCGCGCGATTCCGGCGGGATTCGACCGGCCGATCGTGATCACCCAGCATCTGCCGCTCGCCTTCTCGCCCTATTTCGCCGCGCAGATCGCGGTGCTCGGCAGCCGCCCGTGCGACGTCGCGCGGGATCGCATGCGGCTCGTGCCGGGGCGGATCGTCGTCGCGCCGGGCGATGCGCATATCGTCGCCGCCCCGCTGGGCGAGGACGGGTGCGTGTTGCGGCTGTCGGGCGAGGCGGTGGCGAACGGCAACATGCCGTCGGTCGATCCGATGCTGTCGTCGCTCGCCGAGGTGTACGGGCCACGATTGCTCGCGGTGGTGCTGAGCGGGATGGGGCGCGACGGGCTGGCCGGCGCGGCGGCGGTACGGCGCGCCGGGGGCACGGTGATCGTGCAGGACGAGGCGTCGTCGGTGGTGTGGGGGATGCCGGGCGCGGTGGCCGGCGCCGGGCTTGCCGATGCCGTGATGCCGCCGGATGCGATCGGCCGGCTGATCGCGCGTCAGGTGGCGCGCGGATGATCGGTGCCACATTGCCGGGCGGCGCAAGCAACGCAGCGATCGCGCGGCTGGCGAGCTTGCTGGAGGCCCACACCGGGCAGCGGCTGGCGGCGTCGCGCGCGTGGCGGGTCGATATCGCGCTCAGGCCGCTGGTCGCCGAATATGGGTTACTTACGATCGATCAACTCGTCGCGCGGCTCGATGCAGGGGAGGATGCGGCGATCGGCGAGCGGATCGTCGATGCGATGCTCAATCAGGAAACCTCCTTCTTCCGCGATCCGGGCACGATCGAGGGGCTGATCGCGGCATTGGCGGAAAACGGCGTCATGCGGCCGCGCCTGTGGTCCGCGGGATGCGCGAGCGGACAGGAGCCTTTGTCGCTCGCGATGACGCTCATCGGGCAGGAACGCGCGGGGGAGATCGTCGCAACCGATGTGTCGCCGGGGGCGATCGCGCGCGCGCGGGCGGGGCGCTACAGCCGGTTCGAGATCCAGCGCGGGTTGCCGGTGCGCCAGATGCTGCGCTGGTTCACCGAATGCGGCGCGCATTGGGTCGCGCGGCCCGAATTGCTGGCGCAGATTTCGTACCGCCGGCACAATCTGGTCGACGATCCCCCGCCGGCCGGGCGGTTCGACGCGGTGCTGTGCCGCAATGTCCTGCTCTATCTGTCGCCGACGTTGCGCGCGCGGGTGCTCGACCGGCTCGCGGCGGCGCTGCGGCCGGGCGGGTTGCTCGTGCTCGGCGCGGGCGAGACGGTGAGCGGGCAATCGCGCCATTTCGTTCCCAGCGCGCAGTTTCGCGGCTTCTACACGCGCGATAGCGGTTGATCCCCCCGGCTCGACCGGGCTAGCCACTGACAGCGGCCGGGCAACGGGGAGTGCGTATGAAGATCATCGAGGCGCCGTCGCCCAATTATGACGAACGGTCGCTGCCGATCACGATGATCGTGCTTCACTATACCGGGATGCAGGACGGCGAATCCGCGATCGCCCGGTTGCGCGATCCGGCGGCGAAGGTCTCGTCGCATTATGTCGTGGCCGAGGACGGCACGGTGCTGCGGCTGGTCGATGACGACAAGCGCGCCTGGCATGCCGGCCGATCGCACTGGCGCGACGTGGATGACGTCAACTCGGCGTCGATCGGGATCGAGATCGTCAATCCCGGGCACGAATTCGGCTATCGCCCGTTTCCCGACGAGCAGATCGACGCGGTGATCCGCCTCGTCCACGATATCAAGGACCGTTACGAGATCACCCGCGGCAATATCGTCGGCCATTCGGATATCGCGCCGGCGCGCAAGCGCGATCCGGGGGAGCTGTTCCCGTGGGGGAAGCTCGCGCGGCTGCGGCTCGCGCTGCCGCGTCCGACGCAGAATCTGATGGACCCGATGTGGACCCAATCGGGCTTCCTGATCGCGCTCGAACGCTTCGGCTACGATGTCAGCGATCCGCTCGCGGCGATCATGGCGTTCCAGCGCCGCTTCCGCCCCGAACTGATCGACGGCGAGATCGACGCCGAATGCCGCATGATCCTGCTCGCGCTCCTGCTTCCCAAACCGCGCGGAGACGATTAGGGACCGCTTTGCCAGAGGGCTGGGCGGCCGCGGCCTCCCGATAAGGGAGGGCGAGGAAAGTCCGGGCTTCACGGAACGACGGTGGCGGGTAACGCCCGCCGGGGGTGACCCCAGGGAAAGTGCCACAGAGAGCAGACCGCCAAACGCCCGCACGGGCGCGGCAAGGGTGAAAGGGTGCGGCAAGAGCGCACCGCGCGGCTGGTAACAGCGGCGGCATGGCAAACCCCACCGGAAGCAAGACCGAATAGGGGCGGCATATCGGCGTGTTCCCGCCGGTCGCCCGGGTTGGTTGCTTGAGCCTGTCGGCGACGGCAGGCCTAGAGGAATGGTCGCCCAGTCCCGCCTCGCGCGGGACGGACAGAACCCGGCTTATAGGCCCTCTGGCGCATTTATGATGAGGCGATAGCCGCCGTCGGCGCCGCGGCGGTTGCGTCTGGCGGCAATCGCCTTATGTCGCCGGCATCATGGCGCGATCGAGCAGATCAAATGACTGGGGCTTCCCCCGCTGGCGCGGCTACGGCAGTTCGCGGGAGACGAAGCAGGTGCGGCTGTGCGACCGGCACGGCTGCACCGAGCCCGGCGATTGCCCCGCACCCAAATCGCCCAACAGCCCCGATCGCTGGTATTTCTGCGAGCGGCATGCGGCGGAATACAATCGCGGCTGGAACTATTTCGAGGGGCTCGACGCCGAGGAAGCCGCCGCGCGCGAAGCCGCCGAGCGGCGCGACGCCTCGGGCTTCGAGCAGGCGCGCCACTATCGCTGGGGCGGCCCCGGCGACGGCACCCGCTCGCGGGATGAGATGCGTGCGCTGGAGGTGCTGGAGCTCGAGCCCGATGCCGATTTCGAAGCGGTCCGCGCGGCGTGGCGACGGCTGGCCAAGGCCAACCACCCCGATGTCCGCCCCGGCGACAGCGAGGCGGCCACGCGCTTCCATGCGATCCAGGCCGCTTATGAGGTGTTGCGCGTCGCCGAGGAAACGAAAAGCTGGCGGCCGGCGTGAAGCGCGCGCGGGCCGGATGGAACGGCGCGGTGTTGGTGTGCGGCAAATGCTCGCGCAAACTCGACGGCGGTTTCGGCGCGAAGGGGCGGAGCCGGCTGGCAAAGGCGCTGCGGCAATGCGCCGGGCTCGGCAAAGGGCGCAAGGCGAGCGTCGGGGTGATCGAGACGAAATGCCTCGGCCTGTGCCCGAAACATGCGGTGACGGTGGTCGACACGCGTCGCCCCGGCGAGTGGCTGGTGGTCGAGCCGGGCGAGGACGTCGCGGCGCTGGCGGCGCGATTCGCGTCGCCGGTGCGGTGATCACTAAGCCGCCGCATCCGGCCTATCGTCATTCCCGCGCAGGCGGGAATCCATAAGCAATGCGCTCACGCTTCCTTCGGCGGAGCCAGCCAGAATGGATTCCCGCCTGCGCGGGAATGACGAAGAAGGTTTATTCAGGCCAGCCGAGTCGCCGTCTCGCGGATCAGCGCGATCATATTGGGGATGCCCTGCGTCCGGTTCGAGCTGAGCTGGGTCTTGAGCTCGAACGGCGCGAGCGCGGCGTCGATGTCGGTGGCGCGCACCTCCGCCGGGGTGCGATCCTGCACCGTCGCCAGCACCAGCGCGATGATCCCCTTGGTGATCGCCGCATTGCTGTCCGCGAGGAAATGGAGCCGCCCGTCGGGCTGTTGCTGCGGATAGACCCACACGGCGGCGGAACAGCCGCGGACCAAGGTAGCGTCGGTCTTGAGCGCCGCGGGCATCGGCTCCAGCGCGCGGCCGAGATCGATCAGCAAGCGGTAGCGATCGTCGGCGTCGAGAAACTCATATTCCGCCTGAAGCTCGGCAAGATCGGTTGGGTCGGCCATCGCCGCGCGGGTAAAGCGTTGCGGAGGCCACGGCAACCTTTGGCCTTTTTTCTTCTCCCCTCCCTTGAACAAGGGAGCATCTGTGATGTTGATCAAGCGGGTCGAGGTATCCATGGCCGGTTTTGAGCGACGAGAGAGTTAGCGAGGACGAGGAGTTTTCGCATGACGGCGGTGATGGCGACTTTGGGTGGTTTTCC